>Ga0307507_10000068_pt1 | contig 159828 bp, 154 predicted proteins | sample 7_EM_MG_FD_207223 | JGI IMG/M metagenome (GOLD analysis project Ga0307507, IMG submission 207223) | Populus trichocarpa ectomycorrhiza microbial communities from riparian zone in the Pacific Northwest, United States - 7_EM | ecosystem: Host-associated > Plants > Roots > Unclassified | place... | reverse complement strand
AGGGGGAGGTAGGGGGGAGATCGGTGTTGGTGTTATTTTTGTTGTGGTGGTGGTGGCGGGGGGCTGGAGTTAGGTAAGGGGGGGAAAAGGGTGAAAGTGGGGATGTGGATGATCGGGGGCGTTGGTACCGTTGCTGCTGGCGGCGGGTGGTGAATGTCGATGTCGCCGCGCCGCGCGGAGAGGAGCGTACAGTGGCGGGCCGGTGCTGGCGCATCGTTTCGCGCATCGCTAGTGGTTGTAGAGCTGGTAGCTCGTGTTTGTATGAGAGAGGTGCCGAATGCCCCTGGGTTTCCTGGGTAAAGGGCTGGAGTTGGGGTGAATCGTGGACTTGATGGTTTATGAATACTACCAAATCTTCACATATACGCATGTACATGTGGCGCCTTAAGCCTCGTATGTCTCCTGAAGCGTCGTCTAAACAACCCCCGATGCTGGACTTGGGGACTGCGAGGTCGGATTAAAGTGCGTGATGCGTGGAGCCGTGGAAAGCGAGTATAAAAAATTGAAGTTAGTCACGACGTCGTGTCTAGATCTAATTCCGAACCAGCTGTTGGTATCGCGTGTAGCCAGCAAGTGACTGTATGTTTATCTGTAAGTGCGTATGTGTATGTGTGGGTGGGTATTTATGAATCTGCTATTCCCCGGGCCTGCACAGGGCGTGCCGCGGTTTTAAGCTCCATTGTATGCTTGCTGACCATATGGATGGGCAGGGACAAAGATACAAAGCGAGTGCTGCAGCAGATGAATGAGTGGACATGAGTGGTCTTTGTTTGCTGGGAGTAGTTGAGAAGAATGGCTTTGTTGGGAGCGAAGGACAATGGATCAAAAGACCTCCCATTGCTTTGTCTCTTTTCCAGAGAAATGGTGCTTGATGTGTGATAGAAGGTGTCATGAATGGAGTGTAAGTCACGAGATTCTTTATAGTAGTGTGAAGATATTGGATAGGTATCGGGATTGTGTATATAGAATGCGCGATCTTGTGCAAGTTAAGAGATACTTGTACGTTTGAAGTAAAATCGGGGTGCGCAGAGCTGCGTATAGATGCTCTCGGACCACCCGGAATTGAAAAGATAGCATAGGAAAGAGGACAGAACTCGATGGTTCGTGTATATTAAAGTATACTAAAACTTAGAAAACATACTAGACATCCGTTAGCAAACCAGGTTATTAGATAACTAGTACAACGAATATGAAGAGGTGCAAGGACGTACATTCTTGCCATAATGTTCCGAACACCTTCGAACCCATGTTATCATAATATGAAAGCGCCCACCATAATTGCAGCAACCTACGACAACCGGCACCCAGCCTACCGATGTCCTTGAAGCGAATCTCGGAGACTGGTTGCCTTCTGTTCCCTGTCTGAAGCGGAGAGGGCTGTCCACCACTCAAAGTCCATCCATTGCTAGGCGGTTGCGCCTAGCCATTAGGAGACTCGTTAGGAGGGGGCCCGTTAGGAGGAGGTTCATTTGAAGGTCCACCAGGAGATCCACCAGGAGATCCACCAGGAGATCCATTGGAAGGAGGCCCGTTGGGAAGACCATTAGGAGGCCCATTGGCTGGCCAGTTTGGTGGCCCATTAGGCAGCGGCCTATTAGGTGGTTGACTAGGTGGCGGCCCTCAGGGGGGTGTTGGCACGGTTATAGTAACTGTGATAGGTCTATAAGGTCCGCATTTCTCACAAATAGTCACAGTCTCGGCGAAGCTAGGAGACATATAGCCATTAGTGCGAGATGGCCAGTTAGGAGTCTCTCCGGTACAGGACTCCGTGTTCTGAGTATGCCCACCTGGTTAAGTCTGGACACGGGTATTGTGTTGTGTAAATTTTGGTATGTTGAGGTGGCCAAGAGCCGCCCGTACGAAGCTCCTCTGAGAGTTTCCAGGGTGGTACATAGTACGTTCGTGCATGCAGTGAGGACAAGCCGTGACAGTGACATCTTCTGTTACAGTCACACCTGTCGGCTGTGCTGTCAAGGAACATTCAACGTACTCTACCACGTGAGTATGTGAAGGGCCCCATGACCCCGGAATCGGGTTATATTGTGGAGGTGAGCCGAATGAATTTGGACCGGGAGGCCCATTTGGATTAAAGTCTGGAGGGCCGAATGGACTTCGTGGAGGATCGCCATTATTACCTTGCGCCGAAACACCCACGGTAGTGATGATTAATGTTGTAGCAAATTCTGCTCTCATTTTGGAAAATAAATGATGAGCAATGCTACTGGCACTATACCGTTTATTATACCCTTTGATTGAGAGGACTGAGTGAATGGCACAATGAAAGCGGAACGAAAGGACAGCACGACCAAAAGAATGAAGCCTATAGTCGTATAATAACGAATGCACCTGCAGGCGAAAACGGCGGTCTAAAGGAGGAAACATTTTAATAGCTTATGCCCAGAAGGTAGAGGCTGTGGTGACTGTGGTTCTTGGCTGGAATGCCGCGGAGGTCCAATCATTCCATTTAGCCAAATAAATATACACATGCACAACGGAGAGAATGAAAAGAATATTACGTGTTCTACAATATCCACAAAGTCGGTATATAACGAGGGCCTGTAACAAGCCATGCTAGGAATGGGGCTTATCTTGTCTATGGTATCAGGCTTGCAACATTACGAACCAATAGTAAACGCAAACGTTTTAGGGTATCGAATCTCAGATGCTGTACCACGCTTCCCTTCTCCGACGGAGCAACCGAATGAAATTTTCTAATAGGATGATGTCACCCGCTTTTTCCGAGTCGTTGATAATGTGTATAAGCACCCAGAATCCGAAGGGGTCAGGATAGGGTTCGCTTTTGGTGGTGGGTGAGGATGCTTTCAGTAAGTATCACACCCTCAAGGTTTCTTGAGCAGGTTTTTGTAAGATGATCATGTTAGTCGCTCGGTAGGCAATACTAGGCCTTTTGGAAGTTAGGAACATTGTCGACTTTCCAAATATCTAAAGAAAATCATTGAGAAACAAGAGGTAACAACAAATTAAGAGTAAGGCAGGTTGGAGTCCTGGGGCTGGTCTCAGAATACTGCCTAATGATGATGTTATCTGGTTTTAACTCATTGATTAGCATTCTTCTCCATATTTCGAAGTGGATGTTCGTCTTGGCAGTGCTTGAGTCACGAAGTCACGCTAACCACACCAAATCTTCCATGCAAGCCACCTTCTACGAAAGAGGTTTAACGCTTTAAAAGTTGACAAAGCTTTTCTTCTACCGCTAACGTTACATTCGTGCAGTCTTGAGATATGCCGTCATTCTTCAAGCAGAGCGTGTGTCAAGGACGCGCAGAGATACATCAGCATCCAACCCACATCCACTTTCTCGGCCCTTAGATGTTGATAGCAGTCCTGAACCTGGCGCCGGCATAGACAGCCGCCTCTCCGAGCTCCTCCTCGATACGGAGGATTTGGTTGAGCTTGGCCAGACGCTCAGATCTGGCCGGGGCGCCGGTTTTCTATTTGGGTCAGTATTGGTACCACTGGTGGATCTAGAAGTCACTTACAATCTGACCCGCACGAAGACCGACAACGATGTCAGCGATGGTAACATCTTCAGTTTCACCGGATCTGTGAGAAACCATGACACCCCAGCCAGCACCAAAAGCGTCCTTAGCGGCCTGGATAGCCTCACTGATAGTACCGATCTGGTTGACCTTGAGGAGAAGTGCGTTGCAAGACTTAAGCTCAATAGCCTTCTTAATGAAAGTAGGGTTGGTAACAGTCAAGTCATCACTATGACACCATGTCAGCCACGGTAAGACCCCAATATTACCGTAACTTACCCGACAATTTGGAAGTCCGATGTCTTGAAGAAGTAGCTCCATGCCTCCCAGTCATCCTCGGCGAAGGGATCTTCGATGCTGACAATTGGGTACTTGCTAGCCAATGACTTGTAGATGTCGGCAAGTTGCTCGTAGGTAATCCACTTGCTCTTGTCGCTGTCTGGGTTCTTGAAGTCCAGGTCATACTTCTTCTCCTCTGTCTTGTAGAATTCGCTAGATGCGACATCCATAGCAATGTTCATCTTGCCAGTGTAGCCAGCCTGCTCGATGGCGTCTGCGATGAGCTCGAGGGCCTCTTCTGCGGTCTGAATATCCGGGGCAACACCACCCTCGTCACCAACATTTCCGGCGGACTGGCCGTACTTCTTCTTGGCGAGAGTCTTCAGCTTTTGGTAAACTTCAGAACCTTGGCGCATGGCCTCGGAAAAAGTTGGTGCTGCTCTAGAAAATATTAGGACCCCAAATTATGCGCAATATATATCAGCAGCACCTACGAAGGCACAATCATGAACTCCTGGAAAGCAAGACGACCACCGGCGTGGGAACCACCGTTAAGGACGTTCATGAATGGGACAGGGAGGACATAGGGCTTCTTTGTGCCTGCGAGGTCGGAGATGTGGGCGTAAAGAGGAACTCCCTAGTCACAGTAAGTAGATTTTCTATCTCTTTGAATATTGCGTACCTTCTCGGCAGCGGCAGCCTTTGCGACAGCCATGCTGACACCGAGGATAGCATTAGCACCAAGTTTAGTCTTGTTTGTAGTTCCATCGAGTTTGTTCAAGAACTCGTCGACCTTTGACTGGTCCTTAACATCAACGTTCTCCTTAATGAGCGCGGGAGCAATGATGTCATTAACGTTGCTAACGGCCTTGGTTACACCTGGATTGGGGCCATGCATCAGTACCGTTCGCGCCTGAGTCCTGGTTGTCTAGGCTCATACCTTTGCCGCCCCACTTGGACTTGTCTCCATCGCGGAGCTCGCAAGCCTCATGTGAACCTGCGGACCGATTAGCTGGTTGTTCCCGATACCTTCATCGTCAAATTTACGAACCAGTGGAAGCTCCAGAAGGGACAATTGCACGGTGTAGGCCAGTCCCGGTGACAATGTCAACCTCGACGGTCGGGTTGCCGCGAGAGTCATAGACTGAACGGGCGTGGATCTTAGAGATGGTCATTGTGCCTGTGAGTAGGAGGAGTTCAGAGCTCAAGCAGCAGCAATTGAGAAGTATTGGGTGACTGGAAGGGATGGATGGGATTTATAGAAGGCTAGGGTGATGTTAGGTGTGAGCTCGGGGTTTGATTCTAAGATAAGCCCTCATTTCAGCCGAGCCGCTGCGTTGGCGTAGTACGCATCACGGCCGCGGACATAGAACAATAAGGAAATAAATGACTTACGAGAAGATTTGCTGTCAAATTTTCAGAAAGGGATGAGGTGAGGAGAAAAAGAAATTTTTCTCGTGTTGGCCGGTGATGGAGCAATGCGAGCTTAAAACAAATGTTGAGGGGGGGTGTGATGGTGGGGCAATTATTGGCCGTAAATCGCTGAGGCGCTACTGGGCTGGGTTTCACCATCTAATCTAATCTCATCGCGACAGCTCTCATAAGCGAAGTGCTCCTTCTTGGCACCGGCCAAGGGCCCATCGTGAACCTTAGTACGTGAAGCTCACGCCTGTACGCCATCTTTGCTTTCATTCCACGCCGCAATCCCAGATCGCCATAGCACGACTGCTGCATTTCCATCTTCTCCCCCGCGCCTTTTTGATATTCTAAACTGAGTTTTCGTGGACTCATCTCCAGACTACACCTTCCTCGCAACACCCTATAGCCTGTTCATCCTTCCACAATGAGCGGTAGTGACCCGGAGCGTGACCACGCACTTGATGAATACAAGGAGAAGTTGTTGGAGTCGAGAGAATGGGAGGCAAAGCTGAAGGCGCTGCGGTTAGAAATCAAAGGCCTCCAGCACGATTTCGATGTTTCCGAGGACAACATCAAAGCACTTCAAAGTGTAGGGCAAATAATAGGGGAGGTACTGAAGCAGCTGGATGAGGAGCGATGTAAGCGTTTCCACGTCCCGTTTTCAGAGAGTCTACATCCGCGGCGCTTGTAGGAATCAGCAGCTAATACTTTCCCAAGTCATCGTCAAGGCTTCTTCAGGGCCTCGATATGTCGTCGGCTGCCGATCAAAGGTCGACAAAGCGAAGTTGAAGCAGGGAACTCGTGTGGCTCTGGATATGACAACCCTTACGATAATGCGGATGCTGCCTCGCGAAGTCGACCCTCTAGTATATAACATGTCTTTGGAAGATCCCGGGCAAGTCAGCTTCGGCGGCATCGGTGGCCTGAACGAGCAAATAAGAGAGCTGAGAGAGGTTATCGAACTGCCGCTGAAAAACCCAGAGCTCTTCCTGCGGGTGGGCATCAAACCACCTAAAGGCGTGCTTCTCTACGGACCGCCGGGAACTGGCAAAACGCTGCTTGCGCGTGCTGTGGCAAGTAGCTTGGAAACAAATTTCTTGAAAGGTACGACTGTCTCTTGTGCTACATTTTTCTGTTAGATGGATCTAACCATATCCTAGTGGTGTCTTCCGCTATCGTTGACAAGTACATTGGAGAGTCAGCTCGTCTCATCCGGGAAATGTTTGGATACGCCAAAGAACATGAACCCTGCATCATTTTCATGGATGAAATCGACGCAATCGGTGGACGAAGATTTTCGGAAGGTACATCAGCAGACAGAGAAATTCAGCGAACACTCATGGAACTACTCAACCAGCTGGACGGTTTCGACTATCTAGGGCAGACTAAAATCATCATGGCAACGAATCGACCGGATACTCTGGATCCTGCGCTTCTTAGAGCAGGTCGTTTAGATCGAAAGATTGAGATTCCGCTTCCCAACGAGGTCGGGCGGCTGGAGATCATGAAGATCCATGCGAGCGGCGTGCAGACTGAAGGAGAAATCGATTTCGAGAGCATAGTCAAGATGAGTGATCAGTTTAATGGTGCCGACTTGCGGAACGTTGTCACAGAAGCGTACGTTACCAGATTAGTCCGTTCTTGTTACAATAGCTAACTGGAGTCTACAGTGGTCTATTCGCCATCAAGGATTACAGGGATGCAATCAACCAGGATGATTTCAATAAAGCCGTGCGTAAGATGGCGGAGTCGAAAAAGTTGGAGGGTAAGCTGGAGTACCAGAAGTTGTAAGATGCGCAAGAACTATTCAATTCATGACCGGCGTACTTTTGGAACATGGCCGCTCTCTTAGCATCATCATAGAAACGACTCTATCCTGTAATATAGTGGCTTGGTAGCAGAATCATCATATCTGCTTACGCAGACTATATTCCACACATTTAGGTACTAGACCCTGTAATTGTGCAAAGTGAACAGAACCCTTGTCCAAAATTATCCAACGCAGTTCCAGCTCCCCAAAATGATTGACTTCCTCCGAGACCTTTTGGAATCCGGCACTCTCGAACAGCCGGATACTTCTTGAATTCTCGCCGTCGATCTTTACGCGCAAGAACTTGAGATACCCTTGTCCCGACATGCCTCGATGATTGCTACAATATTCGGCAACAATATCATCAACCGATGAGATAATGTACCAAAGAAACGCCAACAAGACGCTTTTTCCGTACCCGATTCCCTGTAAATCCCTCCTCGCAATCATGATTTCCACCTCTCCAATAATGCCGCCGGATCCCCTCTCTCCAGTAGAATCCTCTTCTTCCTCGTCATCATCGCACAGAAAGAGATTCACATCGCCAAGCATTCTCTCTGGCGAATCATACTCTTGAAAAATTGCATGCTCCGATTCGTAGAGAACAGGAGGCGTAGTGCATGCGATGAATGTTAATTTGTCGGCGTCTTGGCGCCAGCTGCGCTGCATCTCGTATTCCTGCTCCAACGTGAGCGGCTCTGATGCCGTAGCTTTTTGGAGTTCCTGGGTGTATATTAGCTTTTATAATATCAGATTAAATGAATAGGTATCTGTAGACCTCATCTTGCATCCAGTCATTATATGCTGGGACGTGATGCTCTGAGTATGGGACAAGGAGTACTGTGGGTGTGAGAATAGCTAGGATAGAATATCAGCCTGCAATTCTTTCATCCCTTGAAAAATTAGGGTATGCACCTATGTGCTCATTGAGTATCATATTTATTTGATATTCAGAGAAACGTTACGGAATTAGGCTTAACCAGGGAGAAAATTTTAAGGACAAACCTTAAGTGTTAGACACCCTACATAAAATCTGAAGGCAGTAAGCACAATTATATTAGAATATCATGGAATAGAAAGCGTTGTGGTGAAAGTGATTTGGAGCGTTTCGCAAGTCTTTTTCCTTGAAGAACCTCAAGGTCCGTCCAAATTAGGTGTAGCTTCAAGCAACGTAACCGACATCGACATTCTTAGTATCACGGACTTCCTCTCGACACCACGAGGATTGCTCCTTAGCTTTAAAGATCAATGGAATCTGGCAGGGTCCTGGTGACTGGCGGTACTGGATTCCTAGGTTCGGCAATAGTCAAGGCTTTGACTGAGCAGAAGCAATATGCTGTTGCTGTGCTGGATATCAAACCGCCCTCATCGGACATGCCATCGTTTCCCCCTGTCAGATATTTCCAAGCTGATGTTCTAGACTTGGAAAGCGTTCAAAAGGTCTTCAGAGAAACAAAACCATCTATCGTTGTTCATACTGTGGGCGTTAGCCCAGCAGGAAACGCCCGATACAGTCAGGACGGCAAAGCTGCTCTTTTTGAGATAAATGTTAACGGTACAAAGAATGTTCTTGATGCCGCTAGGCAAACTGGAGTCCAGGCATTCGTCTATACATCGTCATGTACTGTCGTAACGGATGATGTTGATCATGACTATCCGAATTACGACGAGACAACACAAACAGGCAATGCCACTCTGATATATGGATAATCAAAAGTATGTCCTTGCATAAACTTGTATCCAAATACTGACAAGCAAAAGACTGCTGCCGAAAGCCTCGTTGTGAGTGCCAACAGCACGACTCTTCGTACTTGCGCTCTCCGTCCATCCATCATCTTCGGCCCTGGAGACGTACAGGGGATTCCAACTATCCACGCTTGCATTGCAAAGGGGGAAACACCCTTCATCGTTGGCAGCGGTACTAACCTGTTCGATTTCGTCTACGTGTCCAATGCTGCTGACGCACATGTTCTGGCAATCTCGAATCTGCTTACTTCAGGTTCTGCGGCCGGCCAAGTATTCTGCATCTCGAATGGTGAGCCTGTGCCGTTTCGAGACTTTTGCCTGGCCATATGGGCAGAATTTGGCCATGCCCCGAGCTTTGAAGTAAGGATTCCGAAGCGTCTAGCGTGGGTACTCGGGTGTTTTGCTGAGTATATGACCTAGGTGATGGGAACACAGACGACACTAAGTAGAGGTAGCGTTAAAGATGCTTGTGGTGTAAGATATGCGAATCTAGAGAAGGCGAAGAGGGTGTTAGGATATAAACCTAAAGTAGGCCTTGCGGAGGGCATGAAGATGGCATGCCAGGTAATCTCTTCCCTTCGTCGTTTACATCACCTGCTAACGGCCTGTAACGCAGCACTATAAAACACAACTTGAGCGTTGACAGAGTTGCTAGGTCGGCTCAGCTTCATGCTGGAAGCTTCTCTACACCGATAAGTCGCTAAGGCGAGACAGATGAATGTTCAGAGAAGGAATAGAACATCAAATGCCCGTGCGAAGTTCTATTAGACAGATGCAGCAAATCCCATAAGCTTTGTGGGCTCTTTGAATAAACAAAAGTAGAGTAAGCGTAGATTTTCTCGAATGTTTCTATTCTCTAACTTAAAGGATAGCAGCATTTAGAAAAGGTAAAAACATATTGAGGTGGATACTACCATGTTACCTCTCGCTAAAATCACGTGCCGTAGATGCCTAATAAGTAACTTTTTGTACCGATGGTCTTCTTTTCAACAAACACAACAAGACTTGCCTGGTTCGTGTTCACCTTGTTCTGGCCAGTCTCCCCCGAGCTCCCAGAATTTGTAGTGATCGTATCTGAATACCGCCAGCATGTCTGACTCCTCCATATCCGTATCTAATGAGGTGAAGCAGGTCAGCACAACAAAGCAGACCCGCATAACAAGGCAGAGTAATCGCGAGAACACCGAGAATAACCAAAAGCTCTCGGCCCAGAAACTTTTCAACCAAATTAGTCGCACCATCTCAGCAGCCACGAAGCATCAGCTCTTGACTTATGAAGGCGTTGACTCAAAAACTGGATCCTCAATTGCGGAATCTCTAGATGAAGACAAAAGAGTGGAGGTGGTAGGGCATAGGTGAACTTCCACTGTAGTTCTCAAAGACTTCCACTGTAATTCTCAAAGACCTCCTACTAACATTCCCCGATGATATTAGGGTCGGCTATAATTCGTACACCCAGACTCTACACATCAACATTATGCCAACTTTCATCCATGATTGCCATCAGCCATGGCTAATTATGCAAACAAGGAAAATGGAGCGTTCTGGGTTTACTACTGCCGCCGAAACTGACTTCCTACGGGTACTTTCCGGAACTAGTAAATGTTATTATCTTCTATTAGGCTTTATCTCCACTGACTTAGGATAGCTATTAAGAACTTTGGACCACCCTATATTGATTCATCTAAGCAACCGGATCGGGCCATTGTTCCGCAAAATCAAGTTATTCCAACCGTTGTAGTTGAGGCTGGATGGACAGAGTCTATTCCGAAACTTCATCAGGATACGAATTTATGGCTTAGGGGTGGATCAGGCTTTGTTCAAGTAGTTTTACTTTTTAAGTGGACTGAAATAGTAGGTGGCCTGGTGAAGGCATTTGTTGAAGTTTATGATCTGGATCCAGCCGGGAATAGGAGACTGCTACAACATGAGGTAATTATTCAACAGATCTAAACATAAAAGCTAGTGGCTGACGGAATTAGACCATTTTCCCAACACCGAACAACGCCGCAGCCCAAGTCATTACCCTTACCCGAGGGCAGCTATTCGGGGTCGCAATACCCGCTGGTAGAAATCCAAACGATCCCTTTAACCTCTCACTCGATGACCTTCGGACAATCGCTATCGAATATATACAGAACGAGGGACTCAACCCGGCATAGGTGACGTCGCACGTTAGCTGCTATGGTTCTAAATACCTAAAAATGCCATCTCCTTTGTGGAGCTCGAGCCTCATTGTACACATGCATGTCTACACAACCTTCTCCGCTTCTTCTAACAATTCTTCAACCTTGAAGCCACCATCTCCGCGACTAAACTGTTCTAACAGCTTCTTCCTCTCAACCCGCTCCTCAGCCTGCAACCCGTAAAACTTCTGCAAACACATTAATAACCACTTGGCTTCATCCACACCCACTCCCTGCCCTTCCACTACAGTTCCCTGCCCCAGTACCAACCCCTTCGGCTCCGCAAGCTCTTGGTGGAACGTCACTGTTGTGTGCGGACTGCTGAACTCCCCGCGCAGCTTATATTCTGCTAAATGTGTGAACAGCACTGTCGCAGTGTCTTTGGCCGGGAAGGTCCATTGCAAGAAGTGAATTTCGGCACCCTGACCCTCTCGGGGGAGGGGTAGGATAAACTGCGGGTGTTTAAACGCGGTTTGTGAGATAGTGCTCCATGTAGAAGTTGTAAGGACTGCACTGAGAGAGAGCGGGTTGGAGGAGTGCCGCAGCCGCCATATGTATTCGATTTCTTTCTGGGGGAGGGTAAGGGTCTTGGAGATGTCGATGTAGGAGGAGAGAGTTTTGATTCCTGGGGGAACGGGTGGTATGGCTGGGGCTGGTTTTGCGAAGTTTGCAGTTGGTGTGGGAGGTGGAGGTGGTGCCGGGAACGGCGATGTCGATACGGAAGGTTCGGACTTGGATTGTAGAGGAGCGGTGGCGCCCGGGACTGCTGCTTCTTTGTGCAAGCTCTCGATTTTCTCTTTGTAGACTTCTTTGAGCTCTGAGATGTCGTTCAGACCCTTCCTATGCGGCTAATTGTTAGATACCAGTGTAGGGAAAGGATCAGGTGGAAGTCACCGGCGCTGTTTGTGCTTACTCTTTGGCTTTGCGGTCAAGCTTCTCACGGTACTTAGCCAAGATGCGTTCCTGGGTGCCGTGTGTGACGAGGAAGCGCACGTCCTGCACCTGAGCCCATCTCCGCTGACAGGTACGGAAGTTGGGGAGAGGCTGACGGAGGCAGTGGCGGATTGCAGGTGTGCGGATGGAGGCCATGGTGGTGAGGGTTAGTCGTGGAGGTTGGCCTCGGAGAGTCTCGCGCATCTCCGAAAAAGGATGGATGGAACCTCTGGAGGGTCCCGGTACCTGAGCCACACCTCATGGGCATATCTAGGCACGCTCGGCGATCTCGAAGAAGCAGCTCCTCCCACCCCTCGCAACATGCCACTTATGCCGCCATCAACAGGCACTGTCCGAGCGCAACCGTTGGCGGGTGATTGGTCGCAATGCAACTTAGCGGACTGCCGCCAGTTTGGGCAGTTGCAGAGGGCTTCACAAAGCTGGTGCCAAGTAGATGCCTACAGTTATGGGAGCACGCCCATCAGAGGATGATGCAGATGGCTGTGTTATTATTAAAGATGAGGCTTGCAAGGCAGGAACTGTGCCTGGTCATCCGCAGTCTATTTCTGATGCCTTTCGCGTTGCTCGTGCCTCCCCTCCTCGCCTCTTTGCGGCGCTCCCCGTGCAGTCCCCCATCTGACCAGCCCACTACCACTGGGAGCTTCATAAGTAGGCTCCCTCCAAATCTCCGCCCCCAACTCTCAATTTTCTACTGGACGGCATTATTTATCCGGTGTACCCAATAAACACATCAACGCGAACCTCCTCGAGTAGTTGTAGACGTATTTCTCCGCTATTAAGCTCCGCATACAGGGATCATATAAATTAACCCGCACTTGGTTCCGGTCCACACTACTCCGACATCCTCCCTTCGACAGGCATGTTCCTGCGCCTATCTGGACCTTCGCCCGCGACTTGAGCCTCGCAACGAAACCCCACCCTTTCATCGTCAAGCTGGCTAGGCACTCTTGATTGGTATGGGTGTTGTCAACAGCAAGCCCGGGGATGGAGATGTTCTCTATCTGAGAGACCAGACTCGCTGTGAGTTTGGAACGACCTCTATCTGGTTTCATAGAAATAGCTAACCTGAATACAGTCTCCGTTGCAGCTCTCACTATCACAAATTCCCGCAACCGCATATTACTCAATATATCACCGAATGCATTCCCAGCTTCTAGATACACTGCGAAAAGAGACGTGGGCGATGAAAGTGTGGTAGAATATGTTCAGGTTGGTCCAAAATGGTTGCCGCAGGGGATACGTTTTTTAATAACAGGCCTGCAGGACCCAGAAAGCAGTACTTCGTCTGCGCCACCAAACTTCCTTCTCCGCTTGTCAAGTGACGATGAACTGACGTTCAACTTCACATTTATTGCGCGACAAAGCCAAGGGCCTCCCTCAATATATAATGTGAATAATACATCCACAATCACGCCGAACGGACCGGCGGACACTACAATAAACGGTCTGACCTTTGTGTTTGCCTCGAGTACAAAGGAGCTGGATAACCTGGTTACGAGAGAGTTCCACGCAAACCCAAATCTCCATAAAAATCCCAATGTGGAGTTGGTCGGCGATTACTCGACCGGGGGTAGCCCTTCAGTGCAGTTCCAGTGGTCGTGGAGATGGAAGGCCCCGAAGACAATGGAGGACAGAGGTGGAGGGTGGCGCACCAGCTGCAGTGTAGGTTACCTGAGTACTGTCGTGTTTGTGGCAGTGCTGACATGTGACTATAGTTTGTCGAGTATGACCAGCGTGCGCATCGGCTGGACACGTTAGCAAGTTTCTCTTTCTGGGTTCAGAGTAATGCGCACGAGCATCCTCCACGGTAGCGGCAGCTGACATTATGCAGGCTCCCAACGCAATATTACTAGTCCAAAATCACCATCTCCTAGATTAGAACTCGGTGTGCCTCCGAGGCTGAGGGTTCCTTCTGCTCACTCAATAGAATCACGCGTCAGCGATTCTGATGGAGGAGACTGCAAAGAGTATCGCGAACCGCAGTCCCCAATAATCGAGGTTATACCAGAATATGGTCTTGGCCTAGTTACCAGCCAAGCGACCACCTTGACTAGTAACACAGTCAAAGTTGATGTGTCATGCCAGCGGCCAGGTGAAGATCTAAGCCAAACCGAAGATGGACCGCTATTCCGGGCGACGATGAAGTCCCTAGAGCAAAAGACCGGTAACATGCGAGCAAGATGGAAGAAAGTCCTCAAAAGAGCCGAATCTGCTCTCGAGGCGCAAGTCAACTGCAATAATGCCATAGCGGAGTTGATGGAAGCGCTCCGAGAAGCATCTTCATCAAACGCAAATGCAGTACAACCTGCTATGGACCATTATTTTGATAAGATTGCTAAAGAAATTCTTACCTACGAGAAACTAAACTCAAATAACATTCAAAAGTTGATCATTGATCCTATCTCTAAGCTTTACAACGTTGATATCAAACAGGCAGAGTCGAAGAAAAAAGATTTTGAGGAAGAGAGTAAAGAATACTATCAATACGTTAGCAGATACCTTGGGCAGCGCCAAGACTCGCTCAAGGAAAAGAAACGTGCGGAAACGGACTCGAAATATCAAAGCAAGCGCCGCAACTTTGAGCTTAAACGATTTGATTATTCATCTTTCATGCAAGATCTCCATGGCGGACGAAAAGACCAGGAAGTTCTGTCTCATTTAACACGGTACGCGGATGCACAAGCAAAGAATTATCTGAACGCTGCGAAGAAGATAGAGACAATGATCCCGCAACTCGAAGCTCTGAGTTTTGAAGTCAAGGAAGCGGACAAGGAGTACCAGTTGCAAAGAACGGAAAGGGAGGAGAAAAGGCGGGCTTTGGAAAAGAGTCAAAAAAATTATATTGAACCGGAGGGACCTCCAGCTTCACAAGGCGGACCACCATCAACTCCAGCAAATCCAAATAGTACCCGATCTTCTGCACTCTCAGAATCCGATCAAACCCCTCGCGCTACAAGCATCACACCGGCCTTCAAGAGCACAGTAAACCCTCCGACGGTTGCTTCGCCGCCACCAAATACTTCGGCATCCACATTGGCGTCTATCCCGTCTCCGTCCAATACAGCTGGAAGCCAAACAACTCTCCCGGCCGCTAGTCCTAGCGCAAACAAGTTCAAAGGAATTAGAGACCTGGAGGACAAAGACCACACAGTACCCACAGGACAAGAACTGAGCCAAGGGCAGTATCGAAAAGAGGGCCTCCTTTGGGCCCTAAGTAGACCTGGCAGTCACGTTGATCCTAAGGGTTTGAACAAACAGGCCTGGCATAAGTAAGCTTTATTTGCCCCTGATTTAAAATTGATTCTAATAAACCTAGGTTCTGGATTGTCCTTGATCAAGGCAAGCTGTCTGAGTATACGAACTGGAAGCAAAAACTGGACCTTCATATGGATCCAATTGACCTTCGCGTGGCTTCTGTTCGAGAAGCCCGTAATGCCGAACGTCGATTCTGCTTCGAGGTCATCACTCCCCAGTTCACTCGAGTTTATCAAGCAACGTCGGAAGACGACATGAAAACTTGGATTTCTGCAGTGAACAACGCCCTTCAGAGCGCTGTAGAAGGGAAAGGGATGAATGAACGGGTATCGACAGAGTCGTTACCTGGTTCTACCCGACGCGATATTGCGTCTGTTCTTACCGGAAAGAGCCCATCATTATCGAATCATCGGAGCCCTTATAGTGGGAACACGAACTCAAAGACGCCAGCTCGCCATGCAACGGTGGGTGATAGGCCTTCATATCGAAGTACGGACAACAGTGGGGAAGATCCGGCAAAATTACTCCAACAAGTCCGTGACGCTGATGCTGGCAACAAAGTCTGCGCGGACTGTGACTCGGAGAGTAAAGTAGAATGGGTATCAATAAATCTCGGTATAGTGCTTTGTATCGAGTGTAGTGGCATCCATCGCTCTCTCGGAACACATATTTCCAAAGTTCGGTCGTTGACACTTGATACTACATCCTTCACCCAAGATATCATCGAAATGCTCCTCATCATTGGAAACCGCGTTAGCAACATGGTATGGGAAGCGAAACTCGATCGCTCGTGGAAACCCGGACCACAGTCGACACGCGAACAACGCCTTCACTTCATTACAGCAAAATATTCTGATCGTGGTTACGTAGCACCTATTTCACCAACTCTCTCACATTATTCCACTGCCGAAGAAACACTCCTTGCCTCAATCAAAAAGAACGACATTCAGAACGTTCTCTATGCGCTCGCCTTGCGGGCTAACCCAAACTCAACGGATAGGTCCCGCGGTACCCATGCCGTTTTTCTTGCACTAGCCGCTGCAGACCCAGCATCTCCATCAGCCAGCATTAGTCCTGTTGGACCCCCCGGTGTCGCTGGACCAGGCGTCACAACACCTCAAAGGAAGCCTTTTCCGATTGCTGAGATGCTCCTTCAGAACGGTGCCGAGCTTCCCACACAGCCAGCACCTATCCCGCTAAGCGTATCAGCTAAGCTCTATCTTGAACAAAAAGCCGATCAAAGATCCGGAAAGAGATCGGCAGGATTGTCTAGTGGCCAGCCAGGAAGTCCTACAGGGGACACCCTAACGGCACTGCCGCACATCGTGGCAGGCAACGGCAGCACACCAGCAGAGCGCTCACGAGAACGGGAAGTAAGGTTACAGAAAAGAGTCAGCGCGGGCGGGAGGCTAGTCAAGCCGCATGCTGACAGCGTCATCGAAGGTAAGAGAGGCTTGTAGGATACACATCCACGGTTGGGGTCTCAGGATGGAACGATTTGCGGCTATTTTTCGTTTTGGATGGATGACTTGTGTGGAACTCGCGTTGGCAGCGGGCCAGTCCTGGCGTCTAGGGAAATCAGGGATGAGGGATATTCGTGACTTTCTCCGTCACCGTAACGAGCTGAATGCGTCTTTGGATATGCCTTACAAGGCATGATGACGGGGGGCATGGATTGGGACGCATTTTTGGCCTCGTTTAAATCGATGGGTGTTGGTATCTGTTCGTTCTTTGTTCTGGAAGCGCCTTGATTTTCTTTTGTCCATGGATGCCGAGTGGGCCGCTCGGCTTGTTTGAGTTAGAAGGTAAATTAATCTGTAATGAGTAATGTTGTCTCCTTAGGTATGAGAACACGGTAGCATAGCGGTTGTGAGAGAATTGATATCATTTGTTAGTGTTGCAAAGTGAGGTTTTCAGAACGGTGGAATGGAAAGCTGTGACTCAAAATTTTGACAGGCAACGTAATTTTCGGCTATAATCGCTTTGGAGAAACGTGAAATATACAGCTGATTGGATAATAATTGAGTATATAAGTCACGTGCGCGCTCTGCGGCACAAATCGATGGCTTGCCAAATTTCGCGACTTAAAGACGACCCCACGATTCAGGAAATCCACATCATATACCAGCAAAAATGGCGCCCAGTTACGAGAACCTACCTATTGACGACGACGGGTTTGACGAGGAGGAAATCGATTTTTCAGATCTCCAAGAACAATATGAAGTGCGATTAGAAGAAGGCCTCGACGCCTTCGTGGTGGTCGATGGTCTGCCAATCGTCCCGGAAGATAACAAGCAAAAACTGATCAAATTCTTGCTGCGCAAGCTGAACACTGTGGGCAAGGTCAAGGAAGATGGGGTGTTTATGCCGTTGAACGAGAAAAATATGACTGAAGGGTAATTATGTTTTGGCTGGTTCGGATATTTAAATTTCGGTGGCACTTATACATCTGATAGGTTTGCATTCGTTGAGTACGGCGCCGCAAACGAAGCCGTCGCTGCTGTTAAAGCCCTTCATGGAACGCCTCTCGATAAGAAACATACCATGGCAGTCAACAAGCTCACGGATATTGATCGTTACGGACGCGAAGGCCGCGTCGATGAGGAACATACCCCGCCAACAATCGAGCCATTCCAGCAGAAGGAACATTTGCGATCATGGCTTGGGGACATCGAGGCGCGGGATCAGATGGCCATGTACCGTGGCGATAAGGTCGGCGTGTTCTGGAATGAGAAAGAGGACCCCCCAGAGAGCGTTGTGGACAGGGAAAACTGGACCGAATTCTTCGTGCAGTGGTCGCCTCTGGGCACATTCCTCACATCAATACATGCGCAAGGCGTACAGCTATGGGGTGGCAAGGCTTGGAGTAGGCAGAAGCGGTTTGCCCATCCTGGAGTAAATTTAGTCGACTTTTCCCCGAACGAAAAATATATTACAACCTGGTCGCACCGGCCCCTCCAGGTCGACGAGAACCACCCAGTACCATCGCTTTCGCTAGAAGAAGATGGGAAGAATTATATCATCTGGGATATCGCGACAGGCAAGCCACTCCGTTCGTTCGCCACAATCGACGTTCCAAGCGCTACCGTGGATGAGCAAGGTAATCCAGTCAAGAAGAAAATGCAGTGGCCAACATTCAAATGGTCTGCCGATGATAAGTACGTTGCTCGAATGACACAAGGCCAATCTATCTCTGTCTACGAACTACCAAAGATGAACCTCCTCGATAAGCAGTCAATTAAGATCGAGGGTGTTATGGATTTCGAGTGGGCCCCATCAACACCGCGTCGTGATGGAATCAAAACGTATGAGCAGCTGTTCTGTTACTGGACGCCTGAATTGGGCAGCAATCCTGCGAAAGTCGGTCTTATGACCATCCCCTCTAAGGAGATTGTGCGAACGCGAAATCTCTTCAATGTTTCGGATGCAAAGCTACATTGGCAATCCGAAGCTGCCTACGTCTGTGTAAAGGTTGACCGACATTCTAAATCCAAGAAATCCCTTGCTACCAACCTCGAGATCTTCCGTGTTCGAGAAAAGGGCGTTCCTGTTGAAGTCGTTGACTCAATCAAAGACACCGTCATCAACTTCGCCTGGGAACCGAAAGGAAACCGCTTCGTCCTGATCACCACAGGTGAAATTCCCGCTGCGTCCGCCGTTCCCCCTAAGACGGCCGTCTCCTTCTTCTGCCCCGAGAAAGCCAAGGGCGGCGTAGTCGGCAACTTCAGGCATATCCGTACCGTTGACAAGAAGAACAGCAATGCCATCTACTGGTCGCCAAAGGGCCGCTTCGTCGTCGTTGCGACACTGCAATCACAGCAGAGCTTCGATCTTGACTTCTGGGACCTTAGTTTCGAGAAGCCAAAGGACGAGAAAGAAGACAAGGACAAAGATCTCACTGCGAACCTGCAGCTCATGGCAACAGCAGACCATTACGGCGTCACAGACATCGAGTGGGATCCCACAGGCCGTTACGTAGCCACTGTCGCCAGCGCGTTCAGGCATCACGTAAGTCCCTCTCCACTATCCCAAAATCCTCCATACCTACCCACCCCAATATCTGCTCAAAACACCTAAGCTAACACGCCCTCTAGATGGAAAACGGCTACCACCTGTACGACTTCAAAGGCACGCTGCTGCGCGAAGAACACATCGACCGCTTCAAGCAACTCCTCTGGCGCCCGCGCCCGCCGACGCTGCTGTCCAAGGAAGAGCAGGCCGAGATCCGCAAGAACCTGCGCAACTACAGCCGCCTATTCGACGAGCAGGATCTCGCCAAGAAGAACACTGCCAACCGGCAGGTCGTCGAGCAGCGCCGCCGCCTGCTGGAGGAGTGGCAGGCCTGGCGCGAGCAGATGCGCGAGATGCTCATCGAAGAGGGTTACGAGGAGCCCGCCGACGCCGCGGGCGCCGCGGCCAACGACGCCGATGGCGACGTCGAGGAGGTCGAGGAGATTGTCGAGGAGATCATTGAAGAAACCGAGGAGGTCGTATCGTAAAGGCGGTGTAAAATCCTTTTTCCTCTCTCTCGTCGTGCTCTCTAGGCTATTTAATTTTGTACTCTTGCAAGCATATTCTGAGGTTTCATCGCCAGCTACGAGCGGGGGAGGCGCGCATTTTGATGAGAAATGGGCTTTTGGCACGTTTGACGGAAGAAGCAACGGCAGAAGCAATGGCAGAAAACGATGCACGGGTAGCATATGAGAACAATGGCATAGATTGGAGCGCACGCATGCCTGCGCTGGAAAACTTTTTTTGGAGTCCTCGTGGTGGTCTATCACGTTTGCATCGTGAAAGCTCTTTTTTACTAGATATCATGACTGCGTTAGACGATGGCCTAATAGCCATCCCGACCCGCGTCAATTGACCGGCCGCAACACCTCCCACCCCTTTAGATCCTCCAAGCTCTCGTCATCCCGCTCGTCCATCAACGCGCTCACCTTCACTGTTCCCGTTCGTCGTGGTGGTAGCGGCGGTCCGGCCTCTTCTGACTCTATATCCGGACTGGCACGCCACTGTGGCGGGATTTTGCGTAGTGTTGATGTTGATGATAGTGGCCTGGAGGCCGGCGGCGAGATTCCGGCGGCTACTGCGGCGGTGGCGTTGCGGGGAGGTGGTAGGGTGGGCGGGTCACGCTGGGACGACTCGCTGGACGGCGGGCTTGGTGTTAAAGTCGGGGATATTGTTGTGCTGAGCAGGGAAGGCTTCTTCGGAACTGGAGGGGCGGCTTTGCGGGAGGCAGAGGAACGAGTGGGCGCGGATAAGGTTGATATGGATGAAGTTGACGCGCCTGTGCCGGTGCGGATAAGGGGTTTGGGGATATCTTCGTCTAGAAGGGACGTCGACTGGGTGGAGTAGAACGGTGGCGCGGCTAATTTGCGTGCGGCGGGTTTTTCGGCTGCAAATGATGTGGTAGAAGAGTTGGACGATGGGGGGAAGCTGAGGGTGCGGCTACGGTCCCGATCTGGGAGACGGTTTACTTCAACCCAGTCGGGCTCTGGAGAGGGAGTAAAAGGGTTCGATGGCCGATTTGGGTTTGGAAGAAAGTCTTTGCTGGGAGGCTGCACACGTGAGCGGGCAGGTAGGCCTAGGAGCAATTAGATACTTAGTATCGGTGTATTGAGAGTGAATGGCAAACCACTATCAAGCCACCATTTTCTTCGATCAGAGCTGGCAGGTGGCAGGCCTGGCTCGATAGAATCGTAACCAATCAGATCCTCGTCGTCAGTTTCTTCTAGCGGGCCGTTTGCCGTAGTGTTTCCTACAACAGCACGCCGTTGGCTGTATATTTCACTGCTTAATTGCTCCCTCTTCTTTTCGTCTACCTTGCTGATTAGGCATTGGAATGTCGCGTACACCGGACGGTGATCGGAGAATTTTAGTGGAGCTGCATCGTAGTTAATCTGCCGTAGATTATCTCCTTTTCGCAGAACTCGATCGCACCATGCCGGAATTCGAGCTTTTTCCCTTACGTTGAATGAGTATGAAAAGACTGCAATCAATTCGCTCAAAACTTACGAAGTGTCATATCTGTCTGTTCCTAGGTCATATTTATATGTTGGCAGGAATGTGATCCTAGCTTCGGAGTAGTAAGGGAATGTCAAACCAGCAACCATTTGTAGGTTTAGCTAGACGGGTCAGCCCGTCGCTCAAGCGTCACATTACCGAATGCATACCTGATCGTTCTCATACAGTGTCTCGAGGTCTCCTACTTGAACGAGTTTTTGAACCTTTTCATTGGTTAAGCCTATGCGGTAATTGAAGTCGCCGAGCCAGATGACTGCATCGTGATCTTCAATAGATCGATTCCTCTGGAACCGTAATCCATGGCTAATAGTCTTGTAATCCCGATTTCGTTCTTCGTAGTTAGCGAAACCAGCAGCAAGATGGGCTGTTACAAAGCATAGCGGTGTGTTAGCGTAGTCTATGCGTATTGCTACAGCTCCTTTATTCCCTGCCACTCCTGACATTCCAGTCTGTTATTTCCATTAGTTTTGCTTACAAATAGGACTATGTCGATTCACCTTCTTAAGGCTGCCTTCGACATTTTTAATGTATTTCAATACGCTAGCTCGGACAAAGATGGAGAGCGATGCTCCTACTAATTGCCCGCCTCGAAGTAGGACATAATCTTCTTTTCCATGTCTTTTAGCGTTCTCATTCAATGTTCCTTTGACCGCGGCTTCCCATGCCTGGCGTCTGGTGGGATCTGTAGACATAATCTGCTGCGGGCTGAGTTCAACAATCTCTTGGAAGCCAACCGCCACGATCTCAGGGCACTGCTGAGAGGGATCTACTGGCGGGCACAACCATGATGATAGATCTTCACTGATGCCATGAGTTTTACCGTTGAGGTTGAAAGTCCCTACAAGAATGTGAATGACTTCTGATTCCGAGAACTCGGCGGATCTATCCCAGCTCAGCACGATACATAACTATGTGTAAGTATTAGGATGTTACCTCTTATTAAGTTCGCTGACCACGTAATCATTGATCGGATCGTACAGGTGGACAGGAGCTTGGCCTATCAACCGGCCCTAAGACTAAATCAGCATGCGGAAATCTAAGACCGAGAATACTATTCCTCACCAAAAGCATGTCAATCGTGTTTTGACGGCCCTTATCCGCAAAATTGTTGATGTACATGCGAGTTGCGCTCTTGCGGGCGTCTGCTAATGCTCCAGCAATAGACATCTTTCCATGTCTTGTAAAGGATGACTTCAGAGCCCCTGTACCTGCATATATCCGCGAAAGCGCCTAGAAATAGCCGGCAGGGTTAGTTCAAATCCCTACTTTGCTTTCCAAGCAGGACGAGTGAACATACGTCTCCATTGTCAGCCCACATGCTTGAATGCCTGATCCAAAAGTCCCCATTCGCAACCAATTCTTTGTGGCCGAGGAAAGCCTCAAGTGCCATTTTGCTAATGATGGTCTGAACTAGGTTGGTCCTGTCGAGACAATCAAGGCAATTAGTCCTGAAAATGCCTTCTTGCTGTAAGATAGTGACAGGTCGATGAATAATCTGATCGCCACCATTTTGACCAGCTTTAGGATGCTCTTCAGCCTCCTCTGAAAGATAATAAGCAAAACCATCAGCAGAATGCCGTATGTAGTGGGATATCATGCTCGCCGCTTCATAACCACCAGGCCCACGGGTTTCTGCATGAAAATCATAGTCTGTCAACTGCAAAAGCTCATGGTTGCCTGAAACCTCCTTCTCATTGGTAGGATTCAGAGAGCTGTGATTGATGTGATAACGATAGCGATTCGTCAGCTCCAACTCGCCAGGTTTTTCATTACTTAGGAGGTTGACAACGTGGATTGCACCATAACTCAATTCGAGACTTTCGAAGTGCTTGTCAAAAGCAGGCTGAGTTGCTTCGGGTGATCGAGTTATGGTTATCTTCTGTTGCCCTGGAAGAAGACCTGTTGCTTGCTCCCAGAAAACCGGCACGCTGCCTCGGATCTGTGCGTAGGAAAAGCAGACCCCCGAAGGAGACCAAAAGACAGTCTCGGTCTCAACAAAGTTCGCGACATTCCCGTCGTCGTCGATACCTCTGGCGTTGAACCTTGTTCCAGCTCTTCTGCAGGACAAACGTGAGATCAAAGTCAGGGATGAGGGTAATCCGGATCGACTAGCACGTATTGGAGATGAAGAAGCAGGGACGGTTATTGTAAGAGCAAAGCCACGTATTGCAGACGTTAATATCCTTGAGGCATCTAAGGCACCTTTTTCACGCTGTGATAGCCTAGACCTGAAATCGACCAAGGGCTGTATCATGTATGAATTCCATAGAAAACCAGCATCTAAGCTGTCGATAGCGACTGTGGAAGCGTCCGAGGACCTGTAGAGCACTATTTAGCGCTTAGACGTTTGTGTGACAGCATCACTCAGCAAACCTTTGTTGAAGCCGACGTGTGAGGTCAAAATCGGCACTGTAATAGAACGTGCCACTGCTCAACAGCTTCTTTAATGCCATACAAGGGTGTTCCAGCGCAGGCTCTCCCTTGCCTTTCCCAAAACCAAGCTCGAAGCCCTCATCGTCTATCGTATCTGTGGGGTATGGGTTTATTTCGTCGTTAAGGAAATGATCATAGTCGGATTTATTTAGACAATCTAGTTCAAGGTTAGTATCAGAGGGTTCTAGTACATGACAGCAGCCTAAGTAAGGAAATATACTTACGAAACCCAACAGAATGTATTCTTTGCACTGTCTCTCCTGGTCTCACTGCCGCAACTTTCGAGGCACCATTAACCACGACAAGGAAAACATCACCATTAACAGTTATGAGTCCCAAAGTACCATGCACAGAAGGCGTGCCTAGCGATCTGTATTCCGCCAGGTCTACTGAGTCTGCAGCTGAGAATTCCACCATGCAACGGGCAGATCCAGAACCGTTGCTTGACAGAGATGTCTGAGAAGCATTATGCGATCCATTCTGCTCGGTCGAGATAGGACTATGGCGCAAGATGAGGACGTGGGCGCTGGTCGCGAGGGCGATGGCACGGTGTGGGTAATCTTTGATCAAGACGCGGATAGACATTGTCCGTATTTGACAAAATGATATGGTTCCGGTATACTTATATCAGGCATTTCTGACCCTCTAATTTGGTTCAGCAATGTCTTTGGTGTCGAGGAGGGGATTTTTCATGGTGTAAGCCGCACGCTGCATTCTCAAAGTTGGTGGTCGTATGCCCATCGCTTCCAGTTTCACAAACACTAGTTAGACGAACGAGCTGAAGCCTAATTGGTAAGGCTTTACGGTTTATAGGTCTCTGAATATAAATTATAGAGTTCAGAAAGTAGACACCAATCCAACTACATCCAAGAATATCCAAGTCTCGCATAAATATCGTCAAAAAAAGGGTAGGAAATAAAAATCGTCAAGCCATGACCGTCATTAGAAACTCGAGAAGGCCCTCTAGCAAAGTTTTGGATTCTGAAGAGCCAGAATATAACTATCGGCGATACTCTCGTCGCCTCCTTCCATCATCGTCAACGATGAGAACCCTCTCCCGAGTCTCGCGGTAGCTCGATCGCGGGTCCTCAACGTAACTTCTCCGGTCTCGACTTCTACTTCTGTCCAGCCGCGCATAGCGCTCTTCAGGTGGGTCGATGTAACGATAATGTTCGTAACCTCGTGGAGAATGGTCCCCGTATGCGGAAGATCGCGCTGGAGAGTAGTCTCGGCGCTCCCTTCGCACTTCGCGCTCGTGTACAATGTACTCATCATGGCTTGTAGTACTGCTTCTCGGGCTTACCTCCACATAATGAGGTCCGCCATGGCTCGAGGGAGGTGCGGGTGGAGGTTTGACGAAGACAGGTACTGGTTGCGGTGCTGGAATTTGTAGCGAAGGTTTGGGAGCAGGAACAATGTATGCTGAGGGTGGCCGCGAAGATGGCCGGGACTCTCTGATTATTTCAGTGCGAGAGATTCTCTGAGCTGATCGACGCCGAGGAGATGGTGATCGTGTTCTGACTACTCTATACGGTACCACAACGTCCTCTTCTTGTTTAACTTTAACAAGACACATTGCGTCCTTACGATTGCCTGTGCTGTCTCTAATGTCTCACAACCAGATGCTCACTTGTGGAATGATTGAGGGTAGGTAGATCTGTGCTCTGGAAGCCAAAAATTCAATAACAATGACAGTTCGCCTTTACGTGGATGGCGTTAATTTCTGCGAGATTATTATGTAGCCGGAAACGAGTGGAAGGCAACCAAGGTCCGCGAAGGCGCAGCGGGTAAGGCTGTTAAGAGGCAAGGCTCGTGGGCAGCTCAGGTGGTTTCCCAGCCACATTCCAAGCGCGGCGGGGCGGAACAAGCCAGTCCTAGCACGCTGTGGCTTGACTGCCTGACTTGGCCGGATCCATGCGACGGAGGTGTACTGTACAGCTGGGGCTCTGGACTTTTGGCGATATTTTGCTTGGGACTGAGTTAGCGTTCTGAAATACTTCGCTGCCACACTGCGCACATAGGCACCAGTTGGGCATGGGAATAGGGACGTGAGAGAACGCATGCTGCATGAACAAAAATCTTGAAAGTTCAATAGCTTGAAGCAATCCGCAATCCCTCGATGGAAGGGAGCTTCAATTTTGTGCTAAATTTTACAAACTTTTGGTGGACACCATAATAGGGGTCAAATTGGGTTGATTAATGGCTTGCTCGAGGGTACATATCTTGACCCTCGTCAATCGACAGCGAAAGATCCATTTTCCATCTCTGACTCCATAAAACCGCTTCGGGGAAAATCCAAAGTAAGAGGTATCAATGCAAACCAAATTAAATGGTCGCTCCGCAACATACAAGCCGAAAAGGTCTTCACTTTTTAGCACCAAGTTTGCCCAGGAGTTCTTTGCCTTTGTCTGCCCATCCTTTGATTTCCTCCTTGCCATACTCCCTTTCAAGTTCCTGAGACTTCCTAGTATTGTTCTGCTTCGCAAGACGGGCTTCCTCCTCGTTGGGTTTTGCAACATTTGCGACTCCACCACGGCCGTAGTGAAAGCTTCCTTCAGGTTCCCGAAAGACTGGAGCCCCGACGTCTTGGCTGGCACGAGCAATTTCTGGGTGTTGAGGGTCGTTCTTGGCAATGTTTCCGGTGCCTCCACGGCCTGTAGTATAATGCTCGGATTTGATGGTAGGAGTAACAAGGTCCTCAGGCCCGGTAAAGTTCTCGCGACTTTCCTTGCCAAAGTTTCCTATTAACAACACGCATTAGTGAATCTGCCCTGCCACGAAACATAAACTGGTGATTGATGTAAGATATGTTATTGTTTGTACTGGCGAGTGAGTGAGCACTACAGTGTTAAATAAGGCATGTCGCAGGAAGGCGGCACTGTGTAGCTTCGGTGTAGCGACTGACTACAGATTGCGTGACACTCGACATTTACCAAAGTAGAACTTGATATTGTACGGGGGTCTTAGACGTGATTAAGAGGGGAAACAGAGAAAGGCCTTACCAGCGCCGCCTCGGCCGTGAGACAAATTCCGAACGGCTGAACCCTGACCTTCACTGGGAGTACGAAGAGACATGATGTAAGCCGGATGGGCGTATAAGAATTTAGTCCTAGTTTTAAAACCGCTGCGGATGTTGAAAGCGCGCGAAGCCAAATAGCTGAAATAGAGAGACAGCGTGTCAATAAATGGGACAAGGCCACGACTAAAGAAATGGGTATGGATAATACACTCGCAAAATGACGTGACACTGCCAGAATATTCAACTCGCTGATGCAAGCCGAGCTCTTAGCAACAGCGACAGCCCGGAAAATATAGTAAGTGCCACGAGGATGACGGCTCAGCGTGACCAAATGATTTGGCTACAAGGGACGTCTGCAGTCTTATGCCTAGATATTCCGTCGAGAAGTCTCTGCAAACCGCATGGCAGCGGTGCTAAATCATGCTGTGTTGCGAACCAAAGCTGCTTTCGGAATTACCATCACGTAACAGCGTACTGCTTCGTCTCGACCAGTTTGTCGCCTTGGGCCAATGTCGCTGGCTGGCCCCACGACGTGCTCGAGCACATCATTCGCACCTAATTAGTGAGAAGAGCAACACCTGTATTGAATAGAATAACGAAATGGAATTTATTTGCAACGCAAGAAGGCGTAAGCCAGGAGAATTGGACTAAGAACTGAAACGGCAGCCTTAAAGAAAGTGTTGAAGAGCTTGGAAACCTCATCACAAGAATGCATGTAATTCGAAAGTGTGTTTGAAGACTGTCTCAAATTAAAGGCTTGAATACACATAACTTGATGAAGTATTGTGAAGCCGTGCCTAAATCTCGCGCACTCTTCAATAATGCTGCTCCAGATTGGACGCTAACCGATATCTAAACCCAGGAACGCATACCCTGCAGCGGGGACGCAGGCACGAGCCATCTGTCTGTCGCTTCTTCCCCTGATCAAACGCTATCAACTTCCCCGCCTGCAACAGAACAAACATCCTTCTGTACATGATAAATACAACGCTGTTGTTGAATACAAATACCGCGATGCCGTCCATCCTAAAAGTCCCTTGACTGCGAGGTCGATCTAATCGAAGGGACAGAACGGTTTTCTCTATTTAAAACTCCCTGAGATGCAACCGTACATTCCCTTGAGTAAGGAATCCTCCTACCAATCCGATTCGCCGTTATCCCAAAACCCTATCCCATAATCCCCATACAAAAACACCGATCCAGTATGCAATGCAGAACGCTCAATCAAGCCCAAAAGGTGTCGAAGAAACGCAGGAATATTCGAAAAGTTGAAATGGTCATGATGGTGGTAGTGACAGGTTGTTCGTGAAAGATGGTGCTTAGGAACTAGCTGGATGTGAGGTCTTAGACCTGACCCAGCTTGAACTCCGTCGTATGAAGCACCGAAGTCGGACAAAGTGCTTCGAAGGCCGTTAAACTAGTTTAATGTGACGAATCAATCTAGTCTTTCTGGATGCACAATCGCCTCGAGAGTATGTTAGCTTTGGTTCAGAGGAAGGAGTCTTGGCGTGTTTTCAAGGTATACTAACAAATTTGGAAGGGTTGTTTAACCACCATCTCTGGGTTGGGTACCGCTGGGTTCGCCACACGATGTAGATAGCATGGCGCTTCGTTTTGTTGTCATGCACACCCTATTAGGAGCTCCTCCATCTCCGGGTTGCCCCCCCGGGTTGGTTGACCTTTGGGAAGTCGGGTTGAATGATAGTTTCAGGGCCATTTCAGTTGAACGTTTGGAAAAGGTTCGTGATATACTCGATCGATGGTACTTTATATTGAATATAGTGAAGTGGTGTTTAATGCTTTATACCTCAAGATGCTGTGTGGAATTTATACTTGGGAGATTAGACTCAGGCTCTGCATTTATGTATTTCCCGGCGTGGGTGGGCATGCTGGCGAACATATAAGGCGGAGGCCACCAACACGGTGTGGCGCCCTTTTGGGTCCACTTTCATCCTGATATCAGGCGCGAAGAGAGCCTTATCAATCTAGCTTCACTCTTGTTGAGCTTACCAGTTGCAAACGTCCGCCTTCTTTTTAGGCCTTGTCCTGCGGAGCTATCGGGTGGCAATTGGAGGTGGATTCGTGCAAACTGTCGCCAAACTGTCTCGAAACGGAAATATCCAGCTTCGCCCCTTTCGCCCTCAGACCGTACAATTGGACCGTCAGCGGAAACCCTGGGGCTAATGCTGCGGCCTTGTTCTAACGTGTTCTCGAATATTGGCGATTAGGGTGACCTACGATCAACCCGCGGCCAACCTGGACTCGACCTGGACACGACATGAACGTGGCTGCTGTAAAAGATTTAGAGCGGGGCGACAGAGGCTGGCGGAGACGGAGTCCCAGGTCATTTGGAAGTAGCAAAGCCACGCTTGGCGTTGTGCACGTCACTTTCTTGGAGCCACGGAGCTTGAGAGAGGCTCTTCTCGGGTCTCATATGGTATCTGAATGGTGGGAGAGAAGTTGTTGCCTGGTGTGAGTTGTTGAAATTGCTGCGGCTGTGCAGCGAGTTTGCCCAGCCATCAGCCTCAACCAAGGCGGACACCAGCAGCCACTCGGGCTGGATCCACTTTATAGTTTTAATGCAGGTACACGACCATGAATACTATAAGACCAACGCATCACACCGTCGGTCAAGGGAAATGGGGCTGGAATTGCCTTGGTGTTTATGACGGTCGGAAGCCCCTTTTATTCCTCGATGACTCTTCAGTTGAAACTTTGACCGGGAGAAACATTGCCAACGGGTTGAAGCGTTGCGGCTGCGCCTCCCTCCCCACTCCCAACGACGAGCGTTCTGTAGCCCAACTGAAGGACCCAAGGAAGGCAAAGAGAGGACAGGATAGCGACGGTGTGCGCCCTGCCTTTTATTGGCCAAGCGCTGATTCCGACCGACCGAGCAGGCAGCGCTTACAGAACTCGTATCAACCACCATCGTCATCATTGTGCGCGATTTTGTGTTGTTCTGGAACGCAATTCTGGGGCGGCGAAAGCAACGCATTTGCGTTCTGCTAAGTGTCGCGTAATATGTCATCTTTTGGGCATCGGGTTAGGGGTTTCACGTGAGTGAGATTTATCGAATAGATGCACTATTCGGCTGCAGCGATAGTTGTGTCTGAAGCATTCGGTCAAGTAACGCTGTCCCTGAGTTTTTGACGCGGCCTGCAGCAATGCACAGGTTAGTGAGGAGCGAGACCACGCCATACCTACTCCGTACTCGCTAGCGATTGCCCGTGAAGCGCGGGAGGGCGACTAATAAAGGAAGCGGAAGCCTCACCCAATGGTCACATATGGCCAATAGTTGTCGCAGGCTCGAGCATGATGACTCGCAAGTACTTAAATAGGTCATCAAGATCGCTCGTGGATGGCGGCAAGGCGCAGGTGCGGTAAGTGATAGATATTCCCATAACGTAGGTGATAGGGTTATGACGGTAGGGCCCCACCGCCTTGTATTTTTCCTGTAATCGGGTATTCGGCGGTATTTTGATGTTCTAAACTGTCATAACTGTGCCGACCGTCATAACCCTATCACCTACGTTATAACTAGATCGGGTGCAGAGTAGTACATCTTCAAACAGGGTTCTCTTCACTCATCCTCGATTTCGTTAGCTTGCTCTAATGGAATGCCACGCTACATGCTTGTGTGATTCTAAGGATTAGCTTGAAACAACACGACCGGATTCCATCCGTCCATCTTCAAATGCTTTTGCCATTTGACGCTTTCGTCTCTCTGGGAATCATCGGCAACGTCAAAGGATCTAATGCAAGCCTTGTCAGCCGAAGAGACAGCCGAAGAGATAGCCTCGTGGATGAGTTCCAGGGGTTTGACGGACTTTTTTACGTGAGCAGCACCTGCTTGAGTTGAGCGAAGACAAATTTACCTTCCTCATTAACGTGCACATCAGTACTGAGATGGAAGGTTAGAATTCTTCGCAAGTCCAGATAAGTTCATAAATAGAAGTTGGTCCAATTGCAATCTAACGAAGATGAGCCTTCGCTAAGTTTAAAGATCCAGGGGCAATGAGAGCTTGCAAGCCAGTAAACCCGGGCCCGCTGCGGCCATGCATTAGAGTGCCACACTGAAATAAGTCGTGGGACACTCGTTTATCAGTGTAAAACAAAGCTCATAGTGACCATTGAGGCTTCAAAACGCCGTAGATTTGATCGCGATCGCTACCTTCATAGAAATCAAGAGCTTCATAAAATTTGATCTAATGCTGTCGTGAGAATATTGATCGTTCTGAGGAATCTCTATGAAAATTCGTGGGGGATCCCCACTTGGGTAAAGTATCCTACTGGCCATCAGGGCGGATTTCAAGTGTTCTGTAACCATGTGGCGCAGATGTGACGACTTTTAGTACATGGAATAAATTAGCATTCACCTTACTAGGTACCTCTCTATGCGATTCATAAGGGCTAGGAGGCTGAGTGATCTGAAGGAGTTATGCCTGTTGAATGCCTTGCCATGCCCTCAATATCCAGTGCAAGTCGATTATAGCTCTCGTGTTCCCAGTTGTCGTTTTGTGCATCCATGAAAGGGCGTGATTTTGTCATTGAAGAAGGCCCGGTTTCGTACCACTTAATTAGCTTTACTTGTTTCACATGAAGTGGGAGGTCAGAATGCTCTATGTGCATGAAGATAGGACGCCACCGAGGTCCCCCTCGTTAGCGGTAATAACTGAAATAACTCAGTCTGAGTCTAGAAACTCAATCAATTTCTGTCAAACTCCTCCGTTGATCACTCTATCCCACGGTCATCTCCTTCCGCTTTTGCTATCACAGATTTATCCTATCTCTTTCTCGTACACCAGCAGGCTGTTACCGCACTGATTAACAACACGCTATCCTGTGCTTACATGGCTTAAGGGACACGATGCGCTTCGTATCGGTCGCACTCATCGCTAGCTTGAGCTCCTTAGCTGCTGCGCAACTTGACGGGTTACCAAAATGCGCGGTGAGTACATGTACTCTTCACCTCTCGCCCGCGCTTTACTGACTCTGTCGTAGCAATCATGTGTAGGCTCCAACTTCGGTAGTTGTCAAACCCTCGACATCAAGTGTATTTGTTCAAACAAGGACCTTATAAGCAACCTTTCTTGCTGCGTATCGAAGGCTTGCAACGCCGACGACACGCAAAGTCAGTATTCAAAAATCAAGTCTGTAAAATTTATACTTATGATTGCGGAAAATAGAAACAATTACTTTTGCCTCGCAGTTATGCAGCACCTACGGCATTACTGTCCCTACCATTGCCTCTTGCCCGGCAACCGTCTCTGCCACAGGCGCCTCAGCAGCTAGCGCAGCCAGCGGTGCGTCCAGCGCATCTGCCGCTCTTACCAGTGCTTCGGCGGCTCTAAACAACGCGTCGTCTGTGGTATCCTCCGCTCTTTCATCTGCGGCATCCGTTATTTCTTCAGCAGCTACAGTCACACCTGCATCTACTCAGGCAGCTAGTTCGAACGTTGCTGGACATAACATGGGTTCCGGTGTTGGCATGGGTGTTGCTGTGGCAGGATTGTTGGCCGTCTTATAATTAGCCTAAAGAACTTGGAAAAAGACAAAGTACATAGCATACGTGTATAGTATTTAGTTCATATATGAGATTGGTGATCCTATTTTTATATTGTATATAGCGGCAGAGAAAGTTTATGTTTAATGGAGTAATATTTGTATGTGATATGTTATTCTATACCAATGCAACGGCTCCGTGAAAAATTAATGTACAATATAAAATGATCCTAGCGTTCAAGGAAATTATATGACCTATAATGCGCTCCAAATTGGGAATGCATACTGGGATGCTGACCGCATCGCAAAGCAGCTCGCTAAAAACTCCCGCTCTCAATCCCTCGCGATGCAACAATACTAGCCGCCAAGCGATGAATGAGCTCTCGTGCTGATACCAAAATCAGTCATGGACCCCGAAATGAAGAAGTCGCACTAATCCGCCGATTTGGCCCTTCTCCCGTTGAAATCCCTAGAGTCGCCCGCCATCATGTCTTCGTTCAAGAGAGCCCCCGTATCCGGAGAGCACACACGACAACACGTCCTGAGCTCTCTACGAGTTACGCAGATAATTGACTCGAAGCCAGTGCTGCCAGCGGGTATGTCGCATCGATCAGTTTGGATAATACTTCCTAATTGCCTTAGAACTCATTGCTACGATCCTCGACTACCTTCCCATTCCCGACTTGCTCAGATTTGCCCGGACCTCCAAGCGTATGCAGGAGATGGTATATGATGATACGCGATGGATTCAGAGGCTAAAGAGCATGGGATGTTGGAACGATGCAGAGGCCCGGCAGAGGTTCGAAGAAGCCATGAGGAGGAAACTGGAAGCTCAGCGGGCTAAAGAAGCAGAAGAAGCTCGGAAGACAGGTGTAGGGCTGAATGGCAGCGTTAATGGCATAGCTGGTGGAGGCGACAGTGAGCGGAAAATAAGTGTCACGCTTTTCGACGCTGGTTGGGAGGAAGAAAAGAAACGTAAATCTCTAGAGCACACTTCGAGGCCACGCCAGGGGACTCTGGATAGTGGGTTTGATGCTATGACATTGTCGCCCAGTGGATCTTCTGGATCGGGACAATCTTTTTCTCTGGATCCGACAATGGCGTTAAAAGTGCTCATGAGGGTTCGCTCCATAAGAGGGTTTGCGCGGCAAGAATACGGGAAAATATATGGAGCTCTGGCACCATATTACTTCGACCTTGTTAGGTCTACAGGCCATACGGACCCAGTCTTATTTCGAACATATCGTGACCCAGAACACCAAGCACAAATGTTGTCACAGCTTAAGATTTTTGCGAAGAGTGACTTCGCGCAAGGATGGCATGATAGGGAAGAAAAACTTAACTCGATGGTGGGTATTTTCGAGAACGCTGTGTTACGAGAGTTTGAGCAGGGTTACGAAGCAAATGACATCGATGGCCGAATGAAAAGATATGCCCATGTTTTATTCACCTTGAACGGCGGTACAGCCGGGATTGACAGCTTCATTCATAATCACCCATTGATGCTGGACAAGGAGAAGCTGGGAAACCCAGCTGATTGCTTACGAGACACTGCTCCTGGCCACGTTTCTCTGCAGCCGTCGCACGACTTTTTCCGCGGCCTGGCTACCGCCTTAAATAATGAAGGTCTAATCGTTGATCGTGTCTTTCCTCCTACGATCGATGTTTTGATGCCCTTTCTAGACCGAGTCGGTGAAGACATCATATCAGAGTATGTCACAAGTCTGTTTGACGAAGCTCACGAGAGCAGTATCGAAGTTTATCTTAAAGCCGTCTCTGGCGTCTTTGAGCAAGGCTTGCAGTTCGCCCAGTCACTTAAACCTACTAAAGGATCACAGCCTAACTTCCAGGAAGAATGTAGTCGAATTGTTGCTCGCATTTTTGAGCCACATGTCGATCTTTACCTGCAGGAAGAGCTCGACTTCTTCAAGCGGAAATCAGATACCGAAGTTGAGGCGTGGGAGAAGAGGCTCTCTGATGAAGAGCAGTCAACAGAATCTTTCTTCATGGCGAATGTCAATCGCCAAGCTGTCAAGCGCGATTTCCTCACCTCTTTCAAGAAAGTGGTGATGATGCCCGTGAATGTTGTATCAACAATACCGACCCCTTTTGGTGCCAGCAAACCAGAAATGGCTCCTGCTGTTGTCAGTGGAGATGCTCTCGAACCTCCAACTTCAAGGTCAGGAACGCCAGTACCAGGCGAAAGGTCAACTTCACCCAGACCAGAGGCACCTAGCACCGAGCTCGCCGCGAAAGCAGCGATAATGAACTCGCGTCTAGAGGGCATTCGTTCTCTTTTCAGTATTGAAGTGGCTCTAAACCTTATCCACACAGCTAAATCAAGTTTAGAGCGAGCGGCTCTATTCGTGAAATTAGGCGGACAATCCGGTGAGGAGTCGAGGGAGCAATGCGAAAATATCTTCATTAGCCTTTTGCAAATTCTTGGGAACCGTCACATCAAGACCGGTTTTGATAAAGCCGTCAACCACCTCTCGTCGTACAATCCTCGAGAAGTGGGCGATCACAGCCGACAAGGTGTTGAACCTCTAGTCACATTTCTGGAACTAGTGAATGTGGGCGATCTAATTCAGCAGATGGTAGACGTGTTCTATCTCCAAGAGATGGTGTCTGCAAAGCTCTCAGACCGCGACGACTTTCTTAGTCCAGCTGTTAAGGAAAAGAAGCGATTCGAGCAGATGCTAGACGAGCGCGTCGCCGCAGGATTAAATAAAGGCATAGATGTACTTATGGACGAGGTCGAATACATATGCGCGACGACACAATTGCCCACAGACTTTAATCCGGCCGCTACCGCCGACGGAGTTGTGCAGATAACGGATATTGGGCCTAGCCAGACGGCGGAAAAGATAGTGGAAATTGTTTCATCGCATACAAGTATGCTCACTGGAAGCACGGACAAGAATATGTTGGATGTCTTCAATCAAGAAGTTGGCCTGCGCCTCTTTACTGCGCTGTGCAAGCATCTGAAGCGCCAGCGGATTAGTGTGGATGGCGCAGTGAAGCTAATCAGGTATGAATATATTTCGGTGCTTCTTGTCTGCAGTATGTTGCTCACTGATCATTCCTAGTGACATGAACGCCTACTATTCGTACATCGCCACTTTAAAGAACAAGACGCTGACGCAATACTTCAGTGCTTTGCGAGAACTTTCTCAAATTTATTTAATTTCGCCGGAACATGCTAAGGAGATTGCGACTATCATCGCCGACTCTGATCGCTACTACGGAACCTTTAGAGCTGAGGAAGTTTACGAGTTTGCGGAGCGCAGGGCTGACTGGTTCACGATTAAGCGTGAGGTTGAGAGGGCCATGTACGGGATCGGGTGTGGGGTTATGTGAGCGGAAAACTACTGTAGTAGCTATAGAAGATGCACAACTCAATGAAGCATTTGGGAGAGCTTGCTACCCAAAGTACTACACTCATCAGGGCAAATAGGTGTCCTGATACCGACATGTTTTTCTGCGGGTTCCCAGCCTCCTACTTATCGTTCATCGTCTGTGCTCGTGCCTGGATTGGATCGTCCACTCGGCTTATTAGCGTCACGTTCGCTGGACTTTCAAGCCGAGCATCCTCCAGACCCTCATCTTCTCCACTGCCCAGCCCACCTTCAAGCAGTAAGAGCCTCCCTTATGCAGAAGAATTAGTGCTCTGCGCTTGCCTTGCATATCTTCGTCACCCCAAATACCCCTCTTGATCGTCATACATCGTGCTCCGCGCTCCATCGTACAACTTGCATTTTGATTTCCTAATAAGTCTATTCGCCCAATTATCTGACTACCACCATTTCTTCATCCTCTTCCACAAAGCTCTCTCGGTCCGGCAGCGCTACTTTTGCTCTCGCTTATAGATACATCCGATCTCTATTACGAATTTCTCCACATCCTTTTCAGCCTTCTTGTCATTTTCCGTGGACTAGCAGCTCACGACCACCCAAACATGGCTGGTAAGGCCCCCGCGCTACTCCCTGAAGTAATCTTCTTTATACTGACTCTTATATTTCAGCTCTACCGCCAGAAGTAGAGGCCTCATATTCTGCGATCATCGATGGCATATTAGCGACTAGTGACCTCAACACCATATCAGCCAAGCGCATCCGCAAAGGCCTGCAGGCGCAGGTGCCCTATGATATTACACCGCAGAAAGTATGAGATACTTATGAATATCTTGTAGAGCCATTTTTTAACCTCCAACTTCAGGACCAGGTCACACAATTGATCATGGCGCGTTTCGACAAGTTTAATCATGAGCTGAACTCGAAAGGCCAGACCGATGGCTCTGAGCCTGCCGAGCCGGTTCCTACCGCCAACCCATCTGCTACAAATGGCGTCAAAGGTACTGCCACCCGCGACTCTTCAGAACCGGGCAGTGCCTCAACCCAATCCTCGCCACAGAAGCGCGCGAAAACTGAGGAGTCTGAACTCTCCGAAGTCGAGCCCAGCCCACCTAAAAAGAAGCACAAAAAGAACAACAGATCAGTGGAGGAAGATGATGCGGCTTTCGCGGCGCGGCTGCAAGCGGAGGAGAATGCTCGAATGCGCGCGCGATCAACGAGAGGAGGCAATACAAAAAAGCGGGCGCCGGTAGCCAAGAAGAAAGACAAGGCCGCGAAGAAGAAGCAGAAGAGCGCAAAAAAGGTCAAGTCGGACGATGATAGCGACCTAGAATCTGGAAGTGGCGGAGAAAAGAAGGAGGTGAAGCGGACTGGAGGCTTTCACGTATGCTTAGACTCATCCTCAAATTTGATAGATGGTTAGACGGGCTGCGCTGACCACATTCTTATTGAACAGAAACCGATGACACTCTCTCCGGCGCTATCAGAACTCTTAGGCGAGACCAGCGTAAGCTATGCATTTAATCATTTCCACCTTAACTTTTTAGAAAACAGAATCTTACATAACCGCTTTCATTTCAGCTTAATCATTTTGTTTTCCTACTGACATAAAAATAGCTATCTCGCCCTCAAACCGTTAAGAAAATCTGGGAGTACGTTAAAGAACGAGACCTGCAAGACCCCAACGATAAGCGCCAGATCCGATGTGATGAGGCTATGCGAGCCGTCTTCAAACAAGACCGAGTGCATATGTTCACTATGAACAAGATTCTCAACCAGAATCTCTACGCGCAGGATGAATGATCAAGGGGATAATGACATCAGAAGGCTGCTGGTAGGCAACCAACGGTAGGATAGAAAAAGACTCATCTGCAGCTTCACCCCCACACTTCCTTCTGGTGTCTTAGATATGCTCTGTTTATGTTGCCTCACGTTTTATGCCTCACGCCTGGTGTCTATTATTTTCGGTTGCGGCCCAACGGCACATCTTACATTATTCGCCTTATTTTTTTGCCTTTTTCTGCCTTTTTTTTATCATCGGATTTTCAGCATGGCGACCCACGGCGTACTATGGCGTTTTTCTCTCATCATTTCCAGGGCTAGCATGGTGTGTATGCTGCGAAGGTGTGCTTCCACAAACTCGTGTTCTGCATACGTGTGCCAGCCCTGGCTTTTCTAAGTTCAGACGGATTTGGGTTGACTACATTTTCAGGATTTTTTTTGGTCTTTGAGCTTGAGGCATTCGACTAGCTGCTTTTGCGTTCGCTCCGGTCTTTTGGCTCTGGGTCGAACGCTGCATGCACCGACGGCTGCCCTACGTAATCATAGCGAGGGGTTCGGGTTTGATCAGGATATTGGGAGATGGAGGTCGAAAATACCAATAAGATTGAAATATTTGAATTATATCGAACATAAAGACATGCCCTCTTCATACTGATCCCTTAGTATTATAATCCCTTTACGCGTTACCCTTCCTAGGGTATGCAGCAAGAGCAGTCACGTATCGAACCGATTATACTTTCATGGCACGGCCGGCGCACACAACGCGATTTTGGATCGAAGTAATCCTAGGACTGTGAGAGTGGCTACTGTGCTGCCGCTCTACGCAACATATATTTCTACTACAGAATGCACAACTAAGGTATATAAGATACACAACGGACACAAGCATTGTACAAGATGGTCGCAAGATGTAGACATCACCGTTTGCTCAACGACGCACACAAGTAGAATCGCAACAAATGTTGTTTTTGTTGATTATTATACAGAATCATGAGAACAAGTTCCGCAACTGTTTATTACTGACCCCAAGCACTATTTGCAATGCCGAATCCGCCCTATCCAATAGTCCTGAAGCGTCAACAACACCAATGAAGGCTAATTCAACTTTCTAGAGAGAAAGTCTGATCGTTTCAACTCCAATTCTCTTCAACTGTCGCTCCATTAATCTCTCACAGCGCGGGGACCTCCAGCCTGAAGTCATCATACTCATCATCGTCCAATAACGCTGCCGGCATGTAGCCGCGCATACAATCTTCTAAATCCCCTTCGTCCACCTCGTCGAAGCTGGCGTGCTGCATCTTCTGTATCAGTTCCTCCTCAGCTTCGTAGGTGAAGTTCTCCTTGGCAAAGCGCGCAAGCGTAATGGTTGCTTCGGAGGATGCGCTCGACATGCCGCGTGATAGGGGCGCAGCAGGCGTGCTAACGGCGCGCTTGTGCGTGCCAGGCACTGTGCTTGCAGGAGTGCTCCTCGCGAGGTTCGACAGAGGCTTGCGTATGGAAGATGATGCGGCACGGCCTTGGGAGTAACCGATTGTGGTGCGGGAAGCCGTAGTCGCGGCAGCATGGCGGGCTACGGAGGGGTTCATGGGCGTAGGCTTCTTGCTTGAGATAAGGCGAGATGGAAGACGAGATTTAGCAGCCACAGTAGAGGCGGCGAAACTAGCTTTCGGTGGTGGGGAGAGAGCTGCTGCGGCGGATTTGGAGTTGATCGTTGAAGGGGTTTTAGAGGCCAGTGGTTTGCGAGTAGGTGGCACCTTCTGGCTTTTCTTGGGTTCCTCTATGATGGCGTTCTGTTTCTTGCTGAGGAGACCTTCGGCGACCGATTCCTCGACTTCTTTGAACATATCGTCAATGGCTTTCTGCATGATTTCCTCGTTTTTCTTATCCTCTTTCGCTTTCTGTTCGAGGTCTTCTCGTTCGGAACGTGTGAGGCCGTCATCCCCAACCGGGTTGAAGTAGGTCGAGTAAATGCCACGGGTAAAATTAGCACCTTCAAGCATGGGATATTTCATATCAGAAGGCCAGTCTTCGGGTTCATCAGGGAGAGCTGTGAGCTATTAGCCTTCGCAAGTTGTTGTTGCTATATCTAAACTCACAAATTCCCCGAGGGGGCATATACTCGATCTCCCTTTCTTCTTCCAGCGCATCATCTTTGACAGGTTCTGCTTGGTGTACTTTGACCTTAGGTCGACGAAGGCGCGGGCTCGTCTTCTTTTGGGTTTTGGCAGATCCAGAAAGGGGTGCAGGCGTTTGGAAGGCTTTGAGCTTAGCATTGGTCGTTTTCATGCCCAAAGGAGCTCGAGTACGTGGGCCTGTTGAGCTATCAGCCAATATGGTCTCTCTATGAGCCATTTCCCGCAAGTACAGAGTTCATACCAGCCGGAGTAACAAAAGCATTCTTGTCTAGATCTCCGCCTTTCTTCCCTCCAGTCAAGAGGTCTTGATTTCCCTTTTTAGTTGTTCCGAGGATCAACTTTCCAGCTTTGAAAGGCGCATTTTCATCGTTCAATGGGATCTTGAATGGCGTCTTAGGTGCCTTATTTCCTGGGGTCTTCGATCCGAACCCTTTCACGCCGTTGTTGAGTTGTTTCCCCATAGCAGCGGTCTGGAGACCGTACACCAGGTTTTCCTGATCATTTGCGGCAAGCAATTCCATTCTGCCTGATCACATTGAGAACAGTTTGCGAGTTGGAAGTGTCTTCAACGAGCGTAGGCAGTGTTGTCGTAGTGTTGTTTACTCGGAGGTTTGCTGTTGCCAAGGAAACAATGACGGGGCGGACAAACTATTCGCGGGCCGAACAAAAAAATTATGACATTATTCATGTGAGTAATGCTTAGAGACTTCAAACTGTTCTTTGCCCTTGGCCTCGGGCTGCCATGTTTTAATCAACTGATTATACTCTAAAGCTGACGGTTTATATTTACAGGTGCAATTCTAATAGCGACTGACAACTTCATTTAAACCTCCACATAACTCGCCGTAGCTACTGCGGGTTCTTCAATTAGTATCTCTTTAGTCCTGGTAGCTAATGCACAGCATCACCCTTAAAACCAAGTCTTTATATCAAAATTAATTTTCTCATTAACAGTATCCGTAGTACTTCTAACGTACTTTCCGATTTCAAATGATCACTACTTCCACAGCTCAGTCCTCCAAGGTACTTCGAAACTTTTAGAATTACCAAGCGATCGGAATTTCAATATTCCTATTCGCAAATTCAAGTTTATTTCTTGCATCAATTACATCATCAAGAACACCGATGAGATCAGCAAGCTCGAAGTATCATCTTCAACTGAAATTTGTAAATAGAGGAATTGAAGTATCCCTTAGCACGATGATTTGGGTCCTCAGGTTATTGATAAGGTCTAGTCAATCAGATCAGATAAATTTGATGCCCGCGTTGTTTTGATTCTGGTGTTCGTGCACGAACTACTTCCTCTGAGAACCCGATGTTTATCCCATGCGCTGTTGACAAAGGCGTCCAAATAGACGGGCCAACCAAAGGCTTTAAATCAAAGAGTCTTGGCAAAATGAAGTCGTAGGTTTGATCAATCAGAGGCTCCAAATCATTACAATAAATCTCAAATTTGCTATATTACCGTCTCAACTGTGATTAGATTAAGATGAGATGTTCCTACTAGCAAGGTTCTTCTTCGCAGAGCGGTATATTGCATAGATTCTATACTAGAGACATTTGTTATGTTTTGGTGTTCATGCACGGGCCACATCTCTTTGACGCATGGGATAATGTCCAATATTCCCACTTTCGTCTTGATTGGTTGAGCCAGGAGGGTGTATAAAGAATTCGGATGACCTACTTAATAACGCAATTTGCAGCGGCAGACATCATTTGATGATCTCGAACACTGATTGAAGAATGATCTTCTACCCGGCGCTTTCAACCCCCCTCCGCAGGAGGGGGGTTGAAAGCGCCGGGTAGGGGTTCTTATTTCTAATGCAGGGATAGCTGTGTGCGCTATTTAGAGCCTAGTGTGTACCTTATCTAGTGATTGGAGGCTGTTTGTGTGGACCTGGCGGTGCGCCCTCCTGGCCAAAGCGTTGGGGTGCTTAAATATAATTATATTTATACATATTTATTTTCCCAGGCTGTCGAAATCGGACTCTGCACCTGTACGAGGTGACGGCTACGAACCTGCTAGTCTTTGGATTCAGCAGAGCCAACACGGAGACGTCGCACAGCGTGTGGTGGTCGTTGAACGCTGTGGGCGGTAGTGAAAAGTTTTCACATGGGATGGTGAGATCTCAAAAACCACTACTGTTGGTACCCTTCATAAAACAGCTACTACTATACCTCCTACCCTAGGCACCTGTGTAATCCTCATGAATACGAGATGGATATTAATTAAGACGTCCCCCGACCCTAATTAAAAGCATCGACGATACCTCACGATCGACGGCCGAGCAAACGAACATACCCTTTCCCAACCCCTAGGGCGATAGCCCGCGGTAGCGTGTGGTCACTCGCCGTCTGCATCGTATCCTGCCTGGCAGCCTAGATAACAACCCCTCACAGTTTTCCCTGTCTCCTCTCTACGGACTAGTCACCCCTAGAGAGAGCCTAGCAACTGGGGCCTAGGCGCAAAAAATACCCAGAGTACATACACATCCCGCTCGCCTTTTGGTATTACGGAGCTGTACGGATAAATCCCCTTACGCCTTCGATAGGCCTTAGGGGGGGGAGGGGTATATAGCAAATAACAGAGGTGGCGTATGTAGGGGACGGTTAAGATATAGGGAAACTACAAGCATATGGTAATCAACAGTAGGGCCTAGCTAGGACGTAGTAAACCCTAGATCTGGTTTAAAGCCGGCTCTAGACGAGTAAAGAGAAGGATGTAGTGGTTACTAAGGAGATCCAATATCTAACGGAGGTTAGGACGTAGATCGAGCAGCCGCATGGGGCCGTAACTACGTGCAGAGATGGTTAGCGGAGTTTTTCATCCTACTAAGGTGGCTCATAGGGTTTTTTCTCCCCCTAAGGATCCGAATCAGACGTTAAGCAATGAATAAATAATAATAATAATAATAATATTTATTCTCCCGCCTCTTCATCAAGCCGCTTTAGGTCACTTGGGAGAGCGCCAGGTATTAGATTTCTCACACCGACAAGCAAGTTCAAAATACTAACTTCGTTCGGACTGACACCTTCACTTCAGTTAAATTCTGTGTCCAGATGCAATCTGGAGGTACTGTTTTCGATCCACAGAAGCGACAATTTTTTGTCCTGTCAAGATCAGTCCAGGTCCTATGTTTACCCTTTAGGACATCAATTCCTTACGTCATAGATAGATTCGTCCGTAGAAGGGTGGCCTGAGCTCAACCAATTAAACAGCTGCGTTCGTTGGCGGGATGCAACATTTTAGAGTATTTAGTAGGCGGAACAAAGTCCTCATCTTTGGTTGCACGATATCTGACCGTATTGGTGGTTTATTTGACTGATAAAGCTATCTAGTACTACTATTGTTAAAGAAGTTAATGTTTTTATTTGGTGCGCACGGGCCAGATCCGCACGTCACTTGTCTATGCAAGGGATACCACGAACAGACAGCTATGCTGCGCTGTGGGCTGCTGGAGAAATGGGAAAGTGTGGGGCCCGACTCACATGCACGTGCGAAGGGTGCCAAGGTAGGCGCGACAACTCAAACGCCGCAGCCAGACACACCAATGCTTTGTCTAAACTCCTCCAATAACAATAACACACCAACGAAACGTTTTCCTCCTCTTATTGCCCGGTGCACTATCTCACAACCTTTTCTTCATCTAAGCAGCGAATAACGAATCTTGTAATTCACCATGGACCAAATCAGGCAAGTGAGTTATCACCCCTCCACGCACTCCTCATGCATCCGCCCAAAATCTTGACGCTACCCAGAGGGATTTGCTTCTGATGAGATGCATGTGGGAAAAAATGCTCAACTGGACTAACTCATTTCCAGCGCATGGCCGCCCTCCGCGCAGAGGCTGATGAGTCCGCCGCCAAAGTCGAGGAGCTCAAGGCCAAAGTCAAGGCCCTTGAATCTGAAAATCTTGCCAAGGAGCAAGAAATCACTTCCTTATCACACAAAAATCAAGTGCTCGAGGCGGACGTAGAGAAACTAGAGAGTGGTATCAAGGAACATAAAGAGCGAGCCGACTCAACTTCGCATGCCGGCAGTCAAGCCGAGAGTATGCAACGCAAGGTACAGCTACTTGAAGAGGAGGCTGAAGAGTCTGACCGAAATATCCGGGAACTGAACGAGAAGTATGCCAACCCTATTCCTATACCCAGAATATACCCAGAAAGAGCTTCTCTCCTTACTATTTATCATAAAACTCGAGTTAACATATATGCTTTTAGGCTCCGCCAAACTGACGTCAAGTCCGGCCACTACGAACGCAAAGTACAAGCTCTAGAGGCATCTCGGGACCAGTGGGAGGCCAAATACGAAGAGATGGCCAAGAAGTACGCCGATACCAAGAAGGAGCTGAACGACTTCGTGACCGAGATTGGAAACATTTGATTTTCTTCCCGAGGCGTGATGAACATGAGCATGGGCGTGGATATAGCCGGAATTCCCTTTATACTATTTTTGTGGCTGCTTCTTCCTGTTAGAGCTTGGTCAAGACTGAGTTATAGCGCGCTGTTGGTGGCTGTCCTCGTCAACGACAAGCATTCCCTCGTGGTTATGGCGGTCTGTTAGTTTATTTTTGGACGACCACTGCATCAATGCAAATGCAATAATCGAAAGGGACATTGTCATATTTGACCCTAAACATATTAACTTCGACGGGCTTTTGCTTGCTCTCTATTTTTTGACCGCTCCTTCAGTCTTGTGACCTTCCGATCCGCCTTGCTTTCATATCGAAACTTCTTCTTTTTCTTCTTCGGTCTGTCCTTCGAAGGCTTCTCCTTAGTCCATACCTGCTTATTTGAGGCTTGTAATTTCGATCCAACAGCAGCTTCCCTTCCACCCTCTGAATCTTCCTCTGATCCAGCTTCCTCCGGCTTACTAAACCCGCTTTTTGATATATCAACAGTCTCCACTGTAACAGTCGTATATTTATCCTCGTCAATATACTCCTCCTCCCAATTTATCTCGACCGGCTCCTCAAACCCAGTCCACTCTTCGTCTTCCCCTTCCTCGTCCGCCGCCTCATCCTCCCCGCCTTCCCCTTCTTTGCTAAGTTCACCATTCGCCTTCTTTAGTAGTGCATTAACCTCCTGAACATGTCTCTCCAGGTCTTCCTTCCGTTGTTGCCTCATCTAAAACGTGGATTAGCGACAAGATCTACAAAAGAGCTATACTCGCTTCTAGAGTCGAGAAACCAATTCTGGGAGAGTTTTCGGACTGTAAGAGAATCGCACCTCTCTCCTCTGTTTAACCCTCTCCTCGCGCTCCTTCTTAGCAGCCTCTTCCTGCGCATGTTTTACTCGCGCTAACTTGCGTTTGTGGAAGCCCGTAAGGAATTCCTCGCGTGCGGCAGGGTCAAAAGTTATCTCCCCGACAGCAGAGATCTTGCGGCGTTTTGTAGGAGGCACCATTCTGTCATAGACGGTCTCGAATGGGACAATTATTGCTTTATTGTGAATTTATTGTAGTTAGAGAGCTGGGGTAGAAAAAGTTCAAGATGGGAATGCGGAGGTGGAGGATCGTTGAGCCGACGGAAGTGAGCATTTCGATAGTGGACCTCTTCTGGTAATTAAGCAAGCTGTAAAAGCTTCGAATTTGGGTGATGGTGTACATTCCGTGCATTAAAGCACTAACTTCCAGGATATAATCTCTTGGAGCATAGGGTTCTTCGTTCTGCACGTGACCGTGTGATTTTCGCGACAACATCACCTTTGCGATTCATTCTACATACTGAAGCCTTGCCAGCTTTGCGACGCTCAAGTTCTTTAGAAGAGGCTTTTTCCACATAACAGCAAAACAATGGAGATGGACAGGTTGGCCTCACCCAGGCCGGCAAAGCGGTCACGGTCAGAAATGGAGGTAGATGAGAATAAACCCATTGATAGAACACCAGACGACGGTATACTTGACTCGTTACATCTCTCCCAAATTTTGCTAATTAGGTGTCCAGACACCTCCTCGGATGACGATGGCTTTGGCCCTGCCCTTCCCTCCACGGCACCGAAAAAGAAGCGTCGCAAGCTTCCTTACGAAAAGCTTTATATTGCAGCTCTACCCACCGCTGCTCGTTACTCAAAGTCGCTCATGCATAGGGACCAGCTATGCTTCACCACCTTCACACCGCTTACCGACTTCCTAATAACCTCGTCCGTTGATGGTGTTGTAAAGTTTTGGAAGAAGGATTTCGGAGGAATTGAATTCGTAAAGGAGTTTAGGGCACATAATGGGGAAATAAAAAGCGTGAGTGTCAGTGCGGATGGGAGGAGCTTTGCTTCCGCTGGCGCAGACAGGACTGTTAAGATCTTTGATGTGATCACCTTTGGTGCGTCAATGAATCCGATTAGAGTTGGATTATAATACTAACAGCCACCTAGATCTACTAGCAATGCTTAACCTCGACTATACACCGAAATGTGTTTGCTGGGTACACCGCCGTGGAGCATCTTTTCCATTGTTGGCAGTCTCTTCTGAGGAAAACTCTTGGATAAGGGTACATGATGGCCGAGGAGAAAACCAGCAGCCGCTGCACACTATCAAAAGCTTGCACAAGAGTTCAGTGTCGCTAATGGCGTATAACAACGACTACGACTGTGTCATCTCAGTTGATGAAGGGGGCATGCTTGAATATTGGAGGTCAGGCGACAATTATGAGAAGCCTGACAATGTATTCTCCATGAAGAGTTCTACGAACTTATTCGAATTCAAAAAGGTAATAACACCATTTTCGTAAATGTTTCAATTGTTGATCCAAGTCAGGCCAAATCTGTTCCATCATCTATTACAATATCTCCTACGGGCTCTCAATTTGCGACCTTCTCCTTCCCAGATCGTAAAGTTCGGGTCTTCGACTTCGCATCTGGTAAACTCTACAGAACGTATGATGAGTCAATAGCAACTATCACGGAGATGCAGCAGGCTGGAACCGCAATCCAAAAGCTTGATGACGTCGAATTCGGGCGTAGGCTTGCCGTAGAGCGAGAGCTAGAGAGTCTAGCAGTTCGAAGTCGGATTAATGTCATATTCGATGAGACGGGTCATTTCATCCTCTATAGTTCCATCCTAGGAACTAAAGTCATCAACACTCTTACCAACCGTGTGGTAAAGGTCTACGGGAAGGAGGAGCCGTTCCGCACACTGAACCTAGCACTGTATCAAGGGCAACCCGAGAAGAAAGGTGTCACCACTGTGGCTATGGCGGCGAGTGACAACCCTCTTCTTCAAGAAGCTGAAGCGCGTGATGCTATGCTTGTATCAACTGGATCGGGCAAAGTTCGATTCTATATGTTTACGAACGATGAAAAGTAAGTGTTCAAGAATATAGTTCTAGATTTCTCAATACTAATTCCAACAGTATCCCAAAATCAGAACGAGATATCCAAAATGAGAAACCGCGTAATATTAATACGAAGCAGAACGTCGAGGCTAAACCAACGGAGACCGGTACAGCTGCTATCATCCACACCACATATGGAGACATACATATTCGATTATTCCCCGGAGCCGCTCCAAAGGCTGTTGAGAACTTTGTCACGCACTCAAAGAATGGATACTACAATAATATTATATTCCATCGTGTTATCCGAAAGTTCATGATACAAACCGGCGATCCCTTGGGCGACGGAACAGGCGGCGAGAGTATTTGGGGAAAGGAGTTCGAGGACGAGTTCTCGACACTGAAGCATGACAAACCTTATACAGTCAGCATGGCAAACGCTGGTCCAAACACCAATGGTTCCCAGTTCTTTATTACAACTGAGAAGACGGTCAGTGCACCTTCCTGACTATTAAAGATTTCTATTACTGATACTCTATCTAGCCTTGGCTGGACAACAAGCACACAATATTTGGCAGGGCCGTTCAAGGCCTTGATGTCATCCATAAGATTGAGAACACGAGGGTATACAAAGAGAAGCCAGAGGAGGACATCAAGATCATCAACATATCCATCTCATAATCTAGGCACCGGCAAACCTAGCACAATACCTATCAAACTTTGCAACCCCTGTTGGTGTCTCTGACCCTATCTAATTGACTAAGCCGGCACGGTGCTGTAAATCTGTATTAATGATTTCAATGAACTAGACATTTCTCTGGAGAATCGGGGTCTTGAATGTCATGCACGATTAAAGTCACTTAACGTAAACTCTCAGATGCATACGTAAAAAGGTTGAGAAAATTAGAGATGTTGTAAGGGTTTCTCAAGATATTAGGTTCGATGCTCTTAAGACGCCGTCTAAAAGTCGCATGGCGTAGCAGGGACCAAGCGGAGAAGCTACATGCAGAGAAACAATCAACTAATAGCCTGAGTTGAGCCGCCATTTCATATCAACCAGTCAAGATCCAATGTCCTCGCCGCCACTCCAATTCAAGGCCTATGGTAATACGGATAATTTGGGCGCGTACGGCGGCAAACCACTCCCTCAACCCATGCACACACAAAGCTCCAAGGCGCGTGAAAGATCAGCGCCGCCCGAGAATCAGCACGACTCCATGTGGTGCTTTATAGCACAGCGCAACATGGTCACCTCCAATGGCGTCGGAACCGGCAGTCCATTAGGTTTGGGATGCAGCTCCAGAAGAAGCCCTGTAAATTACTCGGCGTCCCACTCCTTCTCTAGGAAATCCCCAAGTTGCGTGAGAGCTACGCTGCTGAGTCCAACGAGCATAAAGTCCTCACCGGCGAGTACTAACTTCATGTGAATAACTAGGATCTTTGGTGGATCGATTTGATTTTCCGTACTATGAAGGGTGCTGAAGTGAAGTTAGCCTGGTTGATCGATGGTGTACTTGTTCGTGTAGATCCATTCCAGGAGTCGACCAACCACAATAGGATGGTATTTGAGAAATCTACGTAAGGGAGGTCATAGGTCTGCGCTCCAGATTAGTAGCGCATCTTAACTTGGAGAGTTACCGGACACACCTTTGTAGTGGGTGACATCTGCCTTGATAATTAGTATGAAACTTTAGATGAAGGATGGAATGGGTTCTCACCACAGCATCTGTCTTGAGAAAAGCCTGACAGTATCTCGACCTGCCCTCGAGGACTTTATTGTGGACCTCTATATAATGTCCCCACAAGTGACCACAAGGTTTGCGTCCTTTCCTGTCAATAAAACGTCGGACATCGCCCTTGCAAATGCGTCAGTTGGTAGATCCATGACGAACGTGAGGTGTAGGACAGAAGTTTAGAGGATAAGACAAGAGGAGAAGCTATTTTTGAAGGGTTTGAGGCAAAATAACACTATCCGTTAAACGGTGAATCGTAATTCTGACAAACCCAGTCTTTTTATGGCCTTGTGAATGGCTTCAAACTCTTCAACATAACTTAGTCACAGCTCCAAGTGAAGTCTCAATGAAACCATTAATTAGCCAAGGAAACCGTGTAGTTTGCTCAATATAACTAATTCTGAAGCTTCTCAAATATTCACTTTTCGTCCATAACGTTTCAAGAACCAAACAAGTAGAGCAACCACGCAATTTTGCGTACTTCTTTTTCAATGGTGGCGGGATAGTGAGATCTTCGCTACATATATGTAATCTTCCGATTTTGCGCAAAACTCTCAGAATGACTCTCTATCGAGTATGAAAGATATTTTAGCGCCTGTTAATAAGTCTATCCAGTCTCTAGATCTAATAAGAGGGGTATCCAGGGCAGAATTTTAGTGAAAAGACGCTCGAATGCGCAGGAGAGGTATAGCTTTTAATAATCCTATAGATATTAGGCTTACGGAATGATGTCGCATTCATGCACGCCAGTTATATCTGAATATGTTACTCTAAGCTTCTTTTGATTTCTCACATTTGGCGTTTTCCTCGCAAGATGGCGTGGCGGATATGCTACGAAGGACTGTCTTTCGCTAAACGAGGGAGTCGTAGCCTCGAGGGACGCTTGATACGAATGAAGAACAGGGAGCGAAAAAACGGGGATAGAGGTAAGCATGTGGAACAGAGATTGATGTGTAAGGCGAGGGGTTCAAGAGTGGAACTCGCATAGCGACGATTCCAGAGCGTTTACAACATGAAAGAGTTCCGGTGATCGCCACTCGCGCACTGACACCCTACTCTCATGACCCTATTAGCACTCATATGCTGCACACACGTGTGGAGGATTCCAAGGCAGGCTGAGGGTCACGTCTCGTGAGCAAAGAAAATTAAAATACTTCATATCTGGTATCTGGTCTTCAACCCTCAAAATGACCTCGTTTTCTCCCCGCGCCAAAATCCCATAACCTCGCCCGTCTCGCCCACCCATTCCCTAACCCCGTTAACGACTGCTTTCGCCATACCCGCATTCGTGCCGCTCCTTGCCCGCCTCTTGCTTCCATCCCCAAATGTACCACCAGCACTACTAGCTGCCGGCGTTTTTCCAGCGCTCACGAAGCTGCTACCCTCACCGGTTGCATACTCGGAACCCATGCTCGGCAAGACGTTCTCGCCAGCCGAGAGAGAGACGAAGAGGGCGAAGGGGACAAGCCACACACACAGCCCAAAGTAGGAGGCTATTTCTGTGAAGGTAGGAGCTGAGATGTCGCGGGCATAGGGGTAGGCCGGGACGGAGCGCGAGGGCGGAGCAGAGAAGTGGAGGAACCAGAGGTAGTGGTTGAGGATTACGAGAGCTAGAATATGTTAGCCGAGGGTATGTGTGCATATAGATAATGGGTTTCGTGGTGTTATAGTTCTTAGATGTAGGAAGGGAGATATACCGCAAGAGAGTAGGAACAGCGGATCTGTCAACTTGACAATAGGAAACCGCCGTAGATTCTGCGCATATACTGCATGCGAGACTATGCTGAGGACACTCAGACCGAACGGGAACCTGTCTACAACTAGTAACAGAAACTGTAGGCCGATGGTGCTGTATATAAGCCGCATAAGAAGCTTCTTAGCAAGTACTGTGTGCTCTTCCACCAGCTCCGAAAGGTAGTAGAGGCCAGAAGCTGATTTCGGAATCTACGTTAGCGGGGGGCTTGAGATTGAATGGAATATGTTGGTACCTATTGCCAGCGTGAGAAATCCAAAGCCTAGAATGACGCCAACATAGCCTACAAGAGGTAGGATCCACATGTTTGAAGGTTGCCGGAGCTTGGTGCTGCTCGGGTGAGCAAAGGGATGAGGTCAGTTACGTAGATGGTGGCCTTTTTCGGGAAAATGTCGGAAATTTTTATCGATAAAGAAATCGATATTCGAGAATGTGGGAGCAAATGTCGACGTCTGTGCACGCATTCTACCTGTATGAATTCAATCGGTCTTCTCATAATTAATACAAGCCTTTAAAATAATTTAGGGCACTCCTGCATATTTTAAAGCTCCACTAGAACCCTCACAATGTCGCGCCCTGAAGATACTCTGTACGTACTTCTATCACCACACCACCATTTAATACCCTAACTGACACCTCCGTAGTCCCCCAGACCTCTTTTATAATGACTCCGAATCCCGAAAATACACCACTTCCTCCCGCATCCAACACGTCCAAACCCAAATGACACACCGCGCGCTGGAGCTCCTCTCCCTCCGCCACCCCTCCCTCATCCTCGACGTCGGCTGCGGCTCCGGGCTCTCAGGCGAAATCCTGTCCTCCTCCGCACCAACTACACCCGCCGGTCCACACACCTGGATTGGCATGGACATCTCCGCATCCATGCTCGCCGTCGCGCTAGAGAAGGAAGTCAGGGGCGACCTATTCCTCACCGACGCAGGCCAGGGTGTCCCCTTCCGGCCGGGCACGTTCGACGCCGCAATCAGTATCAGCGCGGTCCAGTGGCTCTGCAACGCGGAGTCGAGCGAGGAAAGCCCAGCGGGGCGCCTGAGCCGCTTTTTCAACGGTCTGTATGCGAGTTTGCGCCGGGGCGGGCGCGCCGTGTGTCAGTTCTACCCTAAGAATGAGGAGCAGAAGCGCATGGTGTCGAGTGCGGCGGTGCGGGCAGGGTTTGGCGCGGGGCTGCTAGAGGATGATCCTGGAACGAAAAGCGCTAAGACGTATTTGGTCCTGACGGTTGGTGGTGGTGAGTTGGATGGAGATATCACGGGAGTGGTCAAGGGAATGGAGGGTGTAGATGTCATGGATGGAAGGCGGAGGGCAAGGGATAAGGCTAAGAGGGGAGAGGAGAGGAAGGGAAGCAAGGCGTGGATAATGAGGAAAAAAGAGCAGATGGAGAAGAAAGGGAAAGTGGTTAAGGCTAGCTCCAAGTATACTGGGAGAAAGAGAAAAATCACCTTCTAGTTTTCCACATGCTTCAGATGAGTTATGGATCCCGACGCTTGATATGAGTGTTGTTAGCATTCAGCGAGGCGTTATGGCGTTAAAGCGGATGGTGGAAAAAGGATCAATTCATTCAGAGTATCTACGGCTAGAAATACAACCATATTGCACACGCTACCCCGCAGGTAATCTACATCAACGTCGTGTATTGTTTTGTGTGAACCAAAATCTATCCTGATGCTTCCATCTTGCCAAGGACAGCACGGGTGAATTCATGTGTTGTTGATTCACCCCCCATGTCCCGAGTTCGCGTTTTACTAAGCATAATTAGCAAGTTGTGGGATAGAAAAAGAGGAAGATACTTACCCTTCAGCAATAACATCGTATACGGCCCTGGAGATGCGGTTAGCGTGGTCATCTAAGCCGATGTGACGCAACAGCATAGAGGCGGAAAGGATGAGTGCAGTTGGGTTGGCCTGGTCCTTGCCCTTGATATCGAGCCCAACGTGCCGGCACCCGGGCTCGAAAACTGCAACATCCCGTCCCATGTTGCATCCAGGTACAATACCGGGTCCACCAACGAGTCCAGCGCCAATGTTGGACAAGATGCCTCCGTAAAGGTTCGGCATGACCATGACATCGAATTGCTGAGGCCTTGAGACGCACTGCATAGAGGCATTGTCTACAATCATATCATTGGTTTCTAATGTTGGGTAGTCTTCGGCAATCTTCTTGAAGGTGTTTCTGAACAAGCCGTCGGCTAGTTTCATGATATTGGCTTTATGGATGCAAGTAACCTTCTTTCTGTTGTTTGCCAGCGCGAAAGCAAAAGCAAACTTAGCAATGCGCTCAGATTTCGCACGAGTAATAACTTTAAGTGATTCGACAACTCCGCTCACGGATTGATGCTCCAAGCCAGAGTATTCGCCCTCGGTGTTTTCTCGGACGATGCAAAGGTCGACGTTCTTATGACGGGTTTCGTAGCCAGGAATATTTTTGATGAGGACAATAGAGGCATATATATCAAGCTCCTGGCGCAGAGCAACGTTAAAAGACTGGTGACCGGACCTTTCTACTGGAGTATGCAGGATACCTGTGCTCGGTGTAAGCCGAAAAATGCTCCGTTTGACGGATCGAGTACTACATACCCTTCAAGCCCAGTTTGTTGCGCTTCAATGAAGCAATTGACTCCCTAAAAAGCTCCTCCGAGTGCTTATCGCCAGTCTCCATACCAGATACGTCGACTTGCTCCCATTCGACCGGGACGTTGTCTGCCTTACAGATTTCCTTGACCGATTCTGAGACCTCGGCACCAATACCATCACCTATACCATACCCGTCAATTCTTGTTCACCACATTGGATATCCTGGGCGTACCTGGGATAAGGGTAACGGTGTATTTGCCGCCGAACTTGGTAGGCTTGAAGATATCCTGTTGGACTGTGGCCATTGCTATACAATAAGTAGTTAGATATTGAGTCGCAATGAGTAACATATGTTACTGAAGCCATTGCTCACATCTTGTGGCCATCGAAGGTCCAGGAATGCATCGTGAGGTATTTCTGGCGCCCCGCAGAAGGGTCTGCAGCAAAACAACGTGTTAGCTTAAGATACACTCTCTGTGAGAACAATCTGGTGTGTCTAGTATCCGTCATACCTGCGCCGTCTTCTGGGAGCTCCGCGATAGCATGGTGAGCGGTGGAGCGGAGATGTTTGGGGTTTGGAGAGGAAGGCTGTAGGTAGGACTAAGATTAAGCAGCAAAAGTAAAACCGTCGATCCCACGTTTCTTGGCGAACTAACAACACCAATCTCGTCAACGCCAGCCACCTATTGCGACATCATAACGATCTTCACTAAGGCTTTTAATAGCGTATAGCCCTAGTTTAACTAATTATAAAGAAGTAGAATCTTCCTATAGAGCGCCTAACTCACTACAAAGATTCTTACATCCGTCGTAGGAATCTCTCAAGTGCTTCAAGTGGGCACTTCCAAATTGAGACCTGGTAGTGTCTTCCACAAGATACCTGAACATCCAAACATTATAGATACCATTCAGATGGTGTTCCATACCCGAGTGCTCCCTAGAGCAGGGTTCATAAATGGAGCCAATTACTCTTAAGTACATACCCTTTCTTAAAACGATACGACCCAGTGGTCACAAATGATACACCAAGGTTCAAGTGCTGATCATGTCAACTTCCCTTGAGAATGAAGAACTGTATCCCCGCTACCCCTCGATTTTCAACTGCTGATCGTGGGGTAAGTTGGCATCTATCATCCTTCATGCGGAATAATTCCACGGTAGTTCCTAAATATTTCTTCTGGGTAGGTCGTCTCTCCACAGCTTATTTTTCAAGGGTTTGCAACAATGTCTTCTTCAACAATGGGATATATTGGCCTCGGTAATGCCGGATATCTTATGGCTGCATGCCTAGGCAAGACAGGATACAGTCTGATTGTGCGATGCGGACCCTAACCGAGAGAAGAAGTTCACCAACGAATATCCCAAATGCAAAGTTGCTGGCACGGAGGAAGATGGGTTTAAGGATAGCGGTATTTTAATTACTATGTTGCCAAACGGAAAAGTCGTAAGAGATGTACTGCTTGGCGAAAACGGAATTGCTAGAAACTTGAAAGCCGGTGTGTATTTGAGACTCTTAGCTGGCTATGTTACTGAGAGCCGATTTAGGTTCTCTTATAATTGACACAAGCTCTTCATCTCCTTTCGATACTCGTGAACTCGGCGCCGAGCTGGGTAAACTAACAATCGATCTAGTCGATTCACCAATTACTCAGGAGTACCTCCATGCCATTGACACAGCAGGAGCTACACTCATTGTTGGCTCATATTCTGTTGAAGTGGGTTCCAGTTAGCGTGTATTGCTTCTTGTCGGGTGGAACCTCTAACACTCTTCTATATAATTGTCGCTTCCCCACCCTCTTAGATAAGTATGCTTAATAAAAAATCATCATCAAACTATACCTATTTTAACATATTCGTCGTCTGCGATCGAGAAGGCTATACCCATGCTTAAAACAATGAGCAAGTTTACGTGTGTCATAGGAAGGTTAGGGTTAGGGCACGCTATGAAGACTCTGAACAATTATGTCAGTGTTGGAAGCATCATTGCTTTGTGCGGTGCTTTGGTTGCAGGCCAAAAACTTGGGCTTGATCCGCAAACTATGATTGACATTTTGAACATGGGTACTGGGAAGACTTTTAGAACAGCTTACAGTATGCGAGATGAGGCTGGTTTCTAACCTGACGGCGTTGCGGCAGTTAGTGATTAACCTGCCATTGGGGGCTCATCCGCAGATATTAGTCTAGCTATCAGCTGAAGTTTTTAATCAAGGACATGAAAATAACTAAGGACGTGATTGAGAGCACTGGAAACCTTGCAATCACTATCATCAAATTCTCCTAATATATTAATAACAAAATAGTACAGTGACTGTACACCAACATATGTGCCAAATTACTACTTTCACCCGAGTCATGTGTGTGGGGATGAATGACTCGCTTCGCTCGAAGGTATTCTGCTAGCACCGACCTCTCGCATTCCCTAAAATCACAGCAGCTCACAAAATGGCGCGATTTGACCAGCATATGCTGACAATGGTTTCTGGAGAAGGTAGTCCAGCTAGAGAAAGTTTTTGCGCCCGACTAATGGAATTCCAGCGGGCGAAAATTTCGTAGATGCATACTACACGGCACTCCAAAGTTCCCGCCATACCATATCATCCTACTACTGCCCCCACGAAGTACAAACTGATGGGAAAATCGTACCTGCAATTATCTGGAATGGTAATTTGCTACCGGACGTTGCGTCTTTCCAGAAAATGTTCGAAAACGACATGCCATACACGCATTACGATGTCCAATCCCTCGATTGCCACGTGCTTAACCCAACATCTCTAGCTGCCGACAAGGTACAAGGAGGGAGCGGAGCTGAAGATAAGGACATAGAGAGACGTATGTCGATCGTGGTGGCGGTCAGCGGCTCTGTGAGGCTGGAGGAGCCTCAGAAGGGTCCATTGAGGGGGTTCAGCGAGACGTTCGTGTTGGTGCCAAATCCAGAGAAGGCTGTGGGAAAGGGGCCAAAGGCGGAAAAGAAGGGATGGTTGGTCCAGAATCAAAATTTTAGATACACTGTCTGAGAATGTGGCAGCGGAAGAATGGTTATTGGAGATGATGGATGGGAGGGCTTCGATTAGGCCGGGATGATCCGCTGCTTTACTAAGTGTAGGTTCTCAACTTTATTAGTTGGGCGGCCTTTCCATTGCGCTAATGCTAATTATTATAGTGCATAGATGTGATAGATGATATCTTGATTGCGGATCTCACAAGAAGTACTAGACCAGGCCCGGAAGCGTGTCCAGTGAATGACTGCAAGAATTCATCAGAAAAAGCAATGTATCACTCTTGCCGCCTATTGGTCACACGTTTTCTTAGCCTCCTTGCATTCACCAATTTTTATAGCTTTTCCACTTTACTCCTTTGATCTTCCGGTTGTCTTCGCCAAACTTTCGCAAGCTTCAACACCTACTCCGTATCATCTTAACTTTTGTCAAGAAAACCGTGTGAAAGCTTTAGTCCCGCAAAGAAAGCATTCATTCACTACACGGGATAAAAGGCCCCTTCTGAACGCCTCCATCGCCTGAATCCGGCTCAACTTAGACAACCCTGACAATCCATCTAAGTTTCAAACTCAACTGATCGGAGCAGCGAGGTCAATATCAAAGTGGACAACGCGGTTGCATCAGTCGACGAGTTTGGCCAGCATGTCGCTTCGGATGGCACCCTCTACTGTTTCGTTAGCGTTGATTCGGGTGAAGAGATCAGCATCACGAGCAACTTTCACGAGAGCACCACGCAGCTCCAATATGACATACTAATTGGTGGCATTCTTCGCGTGCCCAAGGCCCACAGTGGCACAACGGTCAGAGCCCTGCGCGAAGTTGATAATTTCAGTCAGTTTTACGCCAAACAAGACTCGGCTATGTTTGAAGCTGTTCTCAAAACCAAGCCTCTTCAGCAAGATATCGAACTTCAAAAAGGCAGCAGAGAGACAGCGGGTACGATCGAAGTGAGAATCTCAGTTTTACGCCGCACCGGTGAAACACATGCACTCACTGACGCCAACCAATGGTACGAAGTTCAAGATTGGTACGCACAGTACAACCGAAAGGGAGGATACAATCTGCTTCCGCCATCTTACGAGATGGAGCTTAGAGAGGGCCTTTCTGTTGACTTCAATAAGAACCGAGAACGGGCTCGAAGCAGGAAGAGCTAGACCCTCGTCCTGGCACCATGGGCTGTCCTTCATTTCTTCTATCACTCCAAAGGTGTGTGGAGAGTGTTAAACGATCATGTTCTACTTCTCTAATGCTCTCATACAGAAGCAATAGCTAGATCAGAGTTGCCATTGACTTTACAAGCACCCCTTAGTTAAAGCAGTCGCTCACGAACTTCAGCTTGAGCTAGTCCCTGACTTCCCAAAGTCACTCAACATCGAAACTGAAAGCACATCTGCTAGTGAAGGGAAACCAGTTGTATTTCGACTCCGGCTTCTGTTCACACCAATGAAGTTATGCGGAACTGCAACCGACTACCGGTACTATGCCGAGGTACAAGACTGCAGCCTGGAAGGCTCCGAGACAGGATCAACCCTACCCTCGTATGTCTCGGATATGGTCAAATATTGAGTCATAGACTTCGGAGTTAGGGGTCTACTTTCATGTACATATTCCACTTGATTTCCATAGATTTACAATTAAGTTGCTCGGTCAACTCCCTACACTGCAAAGCTTACAGTTATGAGCCCGGCTCGCACTCCCGGATCGCACTACCTGCTGACCAATCAATCGGATCGCACTACCTGTTGCACCATCTGTTAAGCAATCAATCTACTACCTCATTCAAGAAGTCACTACTTCTTCCACCTTTGCAGTGTCTCGAGCTTCTTCAAATACCAAACGACCTCCTTCAACCCAGATACATAACCATTCGACAAAATCGACCTACCCCACCACAGCGTAACGACCCCACGTGGCGTCCAAGTGAGAGCCCAGCCAGCGCGATAACCTGGGCACGGAGCCGGAGCGAGATGCCAGAAGCACGGAGCCAAAAGAGCACGAAACCTGAGCAAGACGCCAGAGCACGAAGCCAGTAAAAGCCAGATGCATAAGCTAGCTTAGATATACTGATGGTAAGAGACAAGGATATTGGGTAGACACAAGGAAGGCACCAGACCGATGGCAGCTAGCAGAGCACCGTCGCCATAACCAGACAACCGTTCAAATGACCGGCTAGCGAACACCAAACCGGAGCCTCAATATCAGCCCATCGCCGAATCAAATCAAGGCCTCCTAGGGAGACACCAACACTCCACCACGTCAAACAAGCGGACGATTAACCTGACCGACGAACGAACCGACGAACCGAATCAAAAGCTCGGAACGTCAAAGTAAGGTTTCGCCAAGACGCTAACCCGACTCTTCCTGGACCCTTCTTGACCCTTTCAAATCTCAAAAACAACAACCACTACGAACGAATCTTATTTCAAAAATCAACCTCATCCTTAATAAGCCAGACGTACAAGGATTCAGGCCACACTACAATTTTGTTCAAGCAATCAAGCCCATCTCTTCTAGCTTCGCAGGAGCACTAGAAGTAGATCCCATCCGGAAAGAACGGAAGGAGGAAGCTGCCCCATCCATCATCGATCTAATTAAAGAATTTAAAGAGCACTACCGCATGTAGCAAAATAACTCTGTATTTACAACTATTTAAAGCAATTCAAATTCCAATTCAGATTCCAACGACAATAGCCAAGAAGACAACATTTCTCTTGCAAGCCAGAACAACCTTGAAGAGCCCACGGCTCCGACACCACGACAATGAATTCCTCAATTAGATCGATGATAGATGGGGCAGGTTCATCCTTCCGTTCTTTCCTGATGAGATCTACTTCTAGTGCCCCTGCAAAGCTAGAAGAGATGGGCTTAATTGCTCGTAAGAAGTCGTAGTGTGGTCTGAACCCCTGTACTTCTGGTAGCTGCAATTGCTCAGCAAGTTTGTAAATGTTCCGCTAGCTGTTCAACCATTTCTCAATGCTCTGATTTTGATTGTAGGCTTTGAGAGCCGTGTATTGAATGAGGACGTCGTGCTTTCGACCTGAGGTGGTAGGGGCTTACTTTCATGTATATATTCCACTTGATTTCCATAGATTTACAATTAAGTTGCTCGGTCAATTCCCTACACTGCGAAGCTTACGGGAACTACCCAAAACATTGTTCTACTGCATCTGTAAGTCCCATTCACATGCATTTCGATTCAGAAAAGCTTCTCTACCTTTGAAAATGTTCTTTGTCAATGCCTGGAAACAGCGTCTACAAAATTCCTAAGAGCTAATAACACATAGATCCCCAAGTCTGTGACGTCCTCGGTCATTGACCTTCACGACCAAGTCATAACTCCACCTCCGACACCAAAGAAAAAGATACCTGATGCCGGTTTGCGCATGCGATCTGAGCCTGCGCGCGATGCACCTACATTCCATAATGAAGTCCGCGCCGCCAGCGAATCCCGAATGGAAGCCATGGCCATATCTTACACTCAAGTGAGCTCCACCACAGTATCTCGGAAACTCTTGCCACGGTCCAAACGCCAAACTTTATAGCCACTGAAAGCGCCGTCAATACTATTCGGGCTACCGAAAGCAATGTGGACATACTTACTCCCACCAAACAACGCAACATGCGCGGTCCTAGTCAAGGATCTATAAATCTAAAAGGAACTATAGAGAATGGAGATACTAACGGCAGATTCATTGATAATTAAACTATTGATTGGGCGATATCAGGCAATGGAGCTGTTCAGAATGGAAGGGCTCGGAACCAGGATCTCAGAAATCATTCAGAATGACGCCGTAACTGCCAAAGCCCATTCTGGGGTGTCGAAAAAACGTCCAGATACAATGGCATCGCCAGGCAGCGCCTCCAAGCGCGCTAAACTCATGAGTCCACGTGAGTCGAATCAGCTAAAGGACAAATAGCAGAGGCCGCACGAAAAATCCAAGAAGCCAAAGCCCGACGCGCTCAAACCCAGGCCCTGAGGGACGAGGCCGAGGCCCGGCTTGTGGCACATTGCAAGAAACGATTAATGCTCATGAATGCACAATTGGAAATGAGACTGGAACGTAAGGCTGATGAAGAGAGATTAGTGAGAGAAGAGTCGTTGAGTGAGTACGAGGACAGTGATGACGAAGATGAAGAAGATGAAGAAGTTTAATGCTCGGGCACTCAGGCCAAATGGGCCGAAGTTACTTGCATTCTTGCATTTCTCTTTCTCTAAACGCTAGAACTGATGCAACTAGTTCCAGTAGGGATTGGCACTATAATTGAGAAATCCTTTAGCAATGGCGCGGCTGTGGGTTTTAAGTTTCCTTAGCCTTGGGCTGGTGAAACAACAGACTTGTCACGGCGGTATCTTTTCAAGACTGTTTCTGGTATTGATGCTTGCTTAGTTTGATGGTAGGTGCTGCCATACCAGTTTTTTTCCCCTGCTTTTCACTCTGGCGCTCTACTCGCCTTCACGAGATCAGTCAGGCGGGCTTCGAATCTTGTGTTCTTCGCCATGTCATGTCTTGCAATGTGCTGAACCCACATTAAAACATGCGTAGCATTTTAGTATATGGTCTCATGACCACGGTCATGGCATAAGGGATCCGGTTCGCCAATAAATTTTGGCCGCTGGAATACAAAATGTCTTTCCGGGAATGACCACTTTACATCAATTGAGATACAGTGGTATTAAAAGAAGGTGATGAAATTTTCGCGCTTCTTCACCTCTGGTCTCCATTCCAATCACCAATCCTAATATATAAAAAGGAATTAGGAATAAATCGCATGACAGCCCTCAACGCCAAATCACCCCACTCATACTATTCACAATTTCGTCTAAGCAATAGCACCTGCTGGACATAGCGGCAAAGGAGCTAAGTCAAGCTCGTGGCGGCGTCCGCATATTTGCTTTTACGCGTTCTAGAAGTTCGGTGGAGGTTGCTAGAGAGTTAGGGTGCAGGTTGCGCTGATGCAGTTAATTAGATAGAGGAACGAAAGGTATTGAACGGTGAGATACTTACATTATTGAGCCAGCGGCGGAGTTCGGTGGAGCTCCAGTTCTCGGGATCTGGGTTGTTATTAGTATAGAGTTATACATAGGATAAAAGTGCTTAACGTAATTCTAAAGAACGTGAAAGCGGAAATATCGAAAGGCAAACATACCACCAGTAGGATCAGGCTCGGCGGGAAAAATGTCGCTAGGCCCCCAGATACTCCACGCAGCTACGGCGGTCACGATGGCGGCAAAGGCTAAATATGTCAGGCACTGGTTTGGAGATGGAAGAGAGGGGCGAGGGTACCGAAGAAAGGGCCCTAGTGAATTAGTTTAGAATTTTATGAGGAGGGATAGACAGAAAAAAAAGATGGACATACCCGCGACTGGGTAGCGCGGTCAAGGGGAGTAGGCATGCTGGATTGCCTTTTTAGGGTATTAAGTGAAGGGGGAGGAAAGACAAAGACGAGTGATAGGAGATAAATTTTTTAATAGGTGTCTCCAATACGCAAAGAATTTAGGTGTATAAATGGTCCTAAAAATTCAAATATTCCCGACAGGCAGAAACATCAACCAACGTTGCTGCAAGCTGTCGCCTTGAAAGTCGTCGTAACGTTATCTCAGTTGACTCATCCGCTTCGCCGAGGAATTTGAGGAGGCGGCTACCCCCTGCCCCGGCCCGCGCCATAGGAACTTATAAGCTAATCAAACGGTCGCTCCAACTCATGGGTACTTATTAGCCAATAGAATGCCGCGCTACACCCTACCACCCCTACCACCCTAATTCCTCTGTAAAGCGTCTGAGAGATTATGGGCGCGATTTATAAAGGCAGGCCACCTGCCTAGTAGATGACGGTTGTATTACCTTTAACGCGGTATATCGCCCCCTAATACACCACTGCTTAGCTCGCCGATACCTCCATTTAAAAGCCCTCCTCTTGCTCTATAGAATCCATCCGCAATAGAGCCTAATTGTGCCCCTAATGTTTCTATAAATGTTTCTACAAATGTCTGTATAAACGCCTATACGAACGCCTACACGAACGCCTATATAAACGCCTACATGAACGCCTACACGAATGCCTACGCGAACGCCTGTATGAGTGCCTATATAAAGCCGTTTATAAGGCCTTTAAAAACAAGCCTAAATATAACTTCTATATACTAAGACTACAATCATCTGCATAAATGCTAGTGTAAACGCCTATACAAACGTCCATGTAATTAATTAATCAATTAATCGCCTATACAAACGCCCGTACGAACGTCCAAATAATTGCCCATATAATCATCTCTATAAAAGTCTCTGTAATTGATCGCCTGTACGAGCGTCTGCACGTCTACACGTCTGCACATCTACACATCTGCACGCCTGCACGTGGCTCCGCACGAAGCTCCGCATAAAGCTCTGCATGAAGCTCTGCTGAAGCTCTGCACGAAGCTCTGCATGAAGCTCTGCTTGAAGCTCTGCACAAAGCTCTACACAAGGCTCTGCTCAAAGTTCTATTAAAGCTCTACTCAAAGCTCTATTGAAACTCTGCTCGAAGCTCTATCGAAGCTCCATCAAAGCTCTGCTCAAAGCTCTATACAACGCTCTACTCAAAGCTCTATCAAAGCTCCACTTGAAGTTCTATTAAAGCTCTGCTCAACACTCTGCTCAACGCTCTACTTAACGCTCTGCTCAAAGCTCAGCACCCTAAAGGCGTTACTATAACCGCGTCGCCTGCCAGAACACGACATAACGGTAGTATAGGTATAGTTTAACTAGGCGAGCCGGTTATTGTAGGATAGAAGAGGTACCTCTATAAATTTGGAAGGAAACGGAGTAGTAGTGGTAGAGTATGGCTATTGTTTTAATGCGACCGGTAGAGAGGGACCAGTTTTAAAAACGTGTCTTTAAACTTTAAGGCTGTATCTCGCCCCCTAATACAGTAGTTAGCTAGTTATAATTATTATAATTAAATAAAAGAAGAGATTACAATTTAAATGCATCGCGCACTAAGACTATAGCTAGTATATTCACGCCGCTAGAGTTATTTAAAATTAACATATATTGAAAAAAGGACCCAGTTTACACCAAACGCGCGCCCATAATCTCTCAGACGCTTCGCTAAGGAATTTTTAGGGTGGCAGGGGTAGTAGAGGGTAGCGTGGCATTCTATTGGCTAATAAGTACCCATGAGTTGGAGCGACCGTCTGATTGGCTTACAAGTTCCTGTGGCTCGGGCGGGAGCAGGGGGGTAGCCGCCTCCTCAAATTCCTCGGCGAAGCGGATAAGTCAACTGAGATAATCGTAACGCCCAGTCAAGAGCATCTTTTCCGCCTCCCCCACGTCCAGCCACAAAGCGACCCGTGCGCACTCGAAGCGAATTTTCAGAACCTCACACAAACCCATTTTGAACTGCAGCGAAGGAAAGTTATCGACATTCCCAACACACGTCGCCCACCATGCCTTCCGAAGTCTCAGATATCAAGCAATTCATCGAGATCTGCCGCCGCAAAGATGCTAAGTGTAGGTCTATGAGCTCCTATATAACCTTTTGATAAGCGAGAGTTGTTGGAAGTTGGCGTGGCACGCCGCAGAATAGCAAAGAGTAGTAATTGTTGTAGGAATCGCAACGGCAAGCTGCATATGCGAACATGGCAATGCTGGAGTTATCTCGAGGCGCATTAGCTAATATATTTGTGTCTAACAGCGGCGCGGATAAAGAAGAACAAGAAGTCCAACCAGATCAAGTTCAAGGTCCGATGCCACCGATACCTCTATACCCTCGTCCTCAAGGATTCGGATAAGGCGGAAAAGCTAAAGCAGAGCTTGCCTCCAGGTACATATTGTCCCTTAGCTATGATAGAAAGCTCGTGAAACAATATCAACTTAGTGAGAACCTGGATGTTAACCACCATTCTGGATACAGGGCTCACCATCACCGATGTTGCGAAGAAGAATCCGAAAGGCAAGCGATCATAAACGGAACCATGGAGTGGCGATGAGTGAAGGGTTGAGGGAATGATTGTTTTGAGGTTGCTGATGTGGTCGGGGATGGGTTGCTTTCTTTGACTTCATGGCATGGCACGGCATACAGGAAACGGCAATATGAAACGTTTCCGGCGCGGCTTCGTGAGCAGAAATAAATATGATTCTTTCATGACACGGAATACTCGCCCTAAGTGCATTGAACGGACTCGTGTGATATTACAACTAGTACAGCACCTTATTGGTTTACTTTGAACTTATACTGGCCCTTACGATCTAGGTATACCACCTTAGAGCTTAGACCCGCCTTCTTAAAGTCCGAGAGTGGCGGTAGGAAGACGTTGTAATCACTAATAGCACTATCAGTGCTCTTATCAACATATTACCAGGGGCAGCAGCTCGCTCATAATGAATTGGAATTGTCACGTCGGGCTGGATTAGCTGTACAAGTTCAATTCTCCGTTTTGCATCCATCGTCACCATCAACAGCGGCACTGATGGTGAAGGAATTGTTGTACCACCAAGGTGCATCAACATAAGATCGATGTTCTGGCCTTTATAGCGTTCCGGTATCTCTTTAAGTTCGTCGACCATTTAATGTGTCTCCTGAGATGTAGATTCTGACCGGCTTAGTATTAACACGATTGCACTGCGGATTTGTGGGTGGCACCTATAGCCGTTCTCAAAGCTTTCGTCGTTACTAGCACTGCTGTATCCCAGTTCTACCATCCAGCCATTTGTAGGGGGAACCTTCAAGAGTTAGCCGACTTATACTCTCTTCAACGTGATCTCGAGTGTTGCTGCACGCACAGCTTTCGAAAGATCGTTTGCCAGACAACGGCCCGGGTGGTACATGCTTCCCTGGCATCCTGTTACTTTGATCGCAGGCCCCTTCCCAGCCGTTATTGTCCCATCATTGATATCTAACATCATGCTTTGGAAGAAATTAAGGGATGGTAGTAGCCGTCCCGACAAAGAACAGACTAGCAGTTTCTCCTTCGGCGCTGGCTAGCTGGACTTTGGTTTCTTTTACGCTAGGAAGGGATGTTGGATGCTGCACGTCGTCGCTAGTTGGTGGCTCTTCCTTTCGGGGGTCAAGGGACAAGTGCTTCATGATAGTTGAAAGAAAGTCAATCTGTGGAAGTCTATGTTGTAGGCACTAAAAGGCAATCAAATGTGAACAGAGGTTGAGTGACATAGTGAGTAATGAATGTAGTGCTATAAGGAATGCTGAATAACGTTATTGAGGGTAATAGCCGTTTTTCTTATGCAGAGTCTACTTAGAATGGACACAACAGAGCACAGAATGAATACTTCTAAGGAGTTTCTGTTGAAGGTTGGCCATAGCTGTTTGCATCTTCTTGTTTGAGGTGGTTTATAGTCCGTCATTGCAGAAGGCGCCCCCACAGCACCTGGAAGCTGCAGGATCGCGGATAGGTGTTGGCGGAGTTAAGCGCTGTGGAAGCTCCGCCCCTGTTCGCCAAGCAATGAGAACCATTTTAGGAACAACTGTCAACTGGGAAACCGTCCCATACATAAAATCGTCCTTATAAATACTCCCTCACTCTCTACTCAAACATTCTCGTGGCTCCTCCCCCCGTACCCTTGCGGTGGCATGAACACCCGGGACCCATTCAACCTCCGCAGTGGATCGACCGCCTTCTCTATCCTCCAACAGGGTACTACACGTGCCGCTTCCTTCGCCGCCTCTTACACGCGCCAGACCGGCCAACAAGCCCTCGAGGCCAGCAAGCAGGCCCTCGAAGGCGCGGGCCTTGCAGACGGCATGTCATTTGCTGTACCACGCAACGTCCCGACCTTCAACGACCCGCAGCGCAGGTATGAAGACTCCGTCTGGGGGAGTTCGGGACGATCGCGGTATGCCGAGAATGGACATGGGCACAGCGGCGTAGCAGAGAAGATAGGAGGGATATTTGGGGATAGCAGGAAGGGATTACCGATGTATAAGGATAAGCCATATAATTACGGTGCATCTATAAGGCCAAGATGGTTTAAAAGGAAAAGAGTAATGGGCTCATTACTGTTATTGGCGTTTGGATGCTTTTATTGGTTAGGTTGGTTCTCATCAGGTGATGGACAGAAGCCAAAGAGTAAAGCCGGAAGCACTTGGGGCATATTCTCAGGACAAGAAAAGAATGTGGATTGGGAGGAGAGGAGAGAGCAAGTGAAAGATGCCTTCAAGTTAAGCTGGGAAGCTTATGAACAGCATGGTTGGGGTAGGTGTATCTTATTACTTCTCATGGGTTCTTAACATGGCTTATATTTAATTTGGAACGTTTGCTAATGAGTGGCTTCCATCAGGCTATGATGAATTCCATCCTGTCTCGAAGAAGGGCCGGTATATGGCGAAAAACGGTTTGGGTTGGATTATTGTGGATGCCTTGGATACTATGATGCTCATGAATCTTACGAAAGAGCTCAACCATGCCCGAGAATGGATTTCAACGAGCTTAACCTATGAGAAGGACCAGGATGTGAACACTTTCGAGACCACAATCCGCATGTTGGGAGGATTTTTATCTGCGCATTACCTGTCTCAAACTTTGCCTGCTTTTGAACCGGTTGAAGGTTCTCCCGATGAGGATCTGTATTTAGAGAAGGCCAGCGATCTTGCCGACCGCTTATTAACAGCTTACGATTCGCCTTCCGGAGTTCCATATGCTAGTGTCAACCTTAAGACTCTGAAGGGCATTCCCTCGCATGCTGACGGAGGGGCCTCGTCAACTGCAGAGGCAACGAGTCTGCAATTGGAGATGAAGTACCTTGCCTTCCTAACGGGCGAAGCCCATTACTGGGAGAAGGCCGAGAAAGTCATGGAGGTGGTCGACAACAACGGCGCAAAAGATGGCCTTCTACCGATTTTCATCTACGCAGATAGTGGTACTTTCAGGGGCAACGAAATTCGTCTTGGGAGTCGAGGAGATTCCTACTACGGTGAGTAATGCCGTAAATGAATGCACCGATGTGCCTGTGCTGACGTTCTTTGTAGAATACCTCATCAAACAATATCACCAAACATCGGAACAAGAGCCCATCTACCTTGACATGTGGAAAGAGGCCCTTGCTGGCGTTCGCAAACATTTGATCACCTACTCAAAGCCCTCTAATTTGACAGTCCTCGCTGAACGCCCCAGCGGGCTTGACGGTCACATCCACCCCAAAATGGATCATTTAGTGTGCTTCATACCAGGTACCATAGCGCTTGGCGCAACTGGTGGTCTCAATATCTCAGAAGCTAAGAAACTGTCCACATGGGGCGCACAGCAAGAAGAAGACATGGAACTAGCAAGACAGCTGATGAAGACTTGCTGGGGCATGTATAAAGCCACCGCAACTGGTCTCGCACCTGAAATCGCACATTTCAATATATATGACCCGCCTCAGATGATGCGGCACGGCATACTCAAATCTCCTGAAACCCTTGACCCAACAGATGACGCCGACTGGAAACAGGACTATGTCATCAAGCCTGCTGACACACATAATTTACAACGCCCGGAGACAGTTGAGAGTCTGTTCTACATGTGGCGAATCACTGGCGATAAGATGTACAGAGAGTGGGGCTGGGAGATGTTCCAAAGCTTCGTGAAGTACACTATGGTTGAAGACGGCGGCTTCAGCAGTATTGGGAATGTGAACGATATCCCACCGTCCTCGCGGGATAACATGGAGAGTTTCTGGCTTGTGAGTTAACTGCTCCCAAAATATCTTTGAAGCTGGTAGCTAGGCTTTGATACATTATGAGATACTAATGGCGTTTCACGCAGGCGGAAACCCTTAAATATTTCTACCTTCTCTTCGGCCCTAACGATGTTCTGCCACTTGACGAGATCGTACTGAACACAGAAGCACATCCATTGCCACGCTTTGATCCAGATAGAAAGCGTCTCTCCACCGGCTGGAAACGGATACCTAGGGATGCGAACGGTAATTTGATTCGAGAAGAGAAGGAGACCAGGACGCACAAAACTACTATCACTGCGACAAAGGAGAGTACTGTTTGAGATGGCCTTGTGTTATTAATTTGTTGATGCAATCACAAAAACTTTGGCTGCAAATCTTGCATGGAAATGGCGTTTTGAAATTCATGTTGCATCATGCTACATACTTTCTGGAGAGGTTCTAATCACGTGTACACTGCAAGATATTAGCTGCTTTTTATGACTACTCGTTAGGAATCAATGCCAGTGATCCCTGTGACTCTACTATTACTCATTCAAACTAATTATCTTACATGGAGAATGATCTCTATTTATCTTTTCGGAACTTCCAGGCAGATAGCGAAAATACATTAAATAAAAGAGCCAAGACCAAACACATTAATAGACGAGAGAGACCAGAGACAATAGGAGAGAGTCAAGGAAAAGGAAGCAAACACCCACCCTCCGTCCCAATCAGCCACTCTGGTTGCGCGCCACCATCTTATCTTCATCCTCTGCCTCGTCCCTGCAAGCGGCGCAATCGCATCCTATGCTACATGCCGCACGCCCACCCGACGCCCGCGGAGTCCGTCCTGATACATTATATCGAGAACGCACTCTACATCGAGAAACGACTGGAGCTCTTATTCTCGCTGCTGCTCTTGTAAATGCTGTCAGCGGAGCCGTTCTTCTCGCTCCAGTTCGACGGATTCGACTCCACGTCGCTGGCGGTGGGCGGTGGGCGAGCCTCCTCGAAAAATAGGTCCTCAGGAAAGGGAAACAGGGTCGGTCGGCGCGGCGGGCTCTTGCTGCTCGCAGCCTCCCACACTAGCGTCGTGATGTCCTTGCCCAACGCTTCGATGATAGGCGTTACGATTGGTAGAGACATGATCAGAACGCCGTAGCTCGTGAAGCCGACGATGATGACGTTGATGCCGTATGAGAAGCCACGCGAGGCAAGGAACACGCAGAGCCAGGAACCCCAACTCCAGAAGACGAGACCGTGGAGTAGGTAGATGGTGAAGATGTGCGGGAAAACGAGGATGAGGACGCGGTTGGAGAGGAACCATTGCACTGCTGGTGACACTTCCACAATAGCTTGCATACCGACGGCGAAGAGGAGACCGTTCAGGCGTGGCACGTAGTATGGTGGATATCCGCCGTTATCGGTGGATCCAAGCGGTAGGCCGGATTGCGTATCTGGGTGGATGTTGTTTTCGTATGTTGCAAAGTTGTAGTCGGTCCAGTTAGGAGCGATATTGGCTGCAAAACCAGCGGCAACGCAACCCCAGCAGAAAATAATCAATGGATAGTAGGCTGCAGGGCGCGCGTACAACCACGGCCGATATTTGTATGTGATGTCTAGATCTGCAAGCATCAAACCGAACCACAGGTAGCTTCCCCAAGACTGGGCGTACCAGTGGTTCAGAACGCAGAAAGCATAATACCCGAAGCGCTTCCACGGTGTGCGAATCTCTCGGACCACGACAGCACCAAGAAGAACGAGCCACGATCCTTGGAGTTGGACAGCAATGGTCCACAAAACGCCTGTACAGTAGTTGAAGGTAATCTGAGGAACAGCGTTGGGAATGATGAAAATGAGCTCCAGGACTTCGCTGATGAAATGCCCAAAAGTAGAAAATTGAGTTACGAACGGCCATGTGGACCAGGTGATCGAGGGTAGGTACTCTAGATATTTAGTAACGCCACAATTGATTAGGAAGTATTCGAAAAGTACGACTGCTGTGATCGGGATCATGAGACGGGGAGTACGGCGAATAGCACCGTGGGCAATGTTCTTGAGGTTGCCATCTTTAAGGTATTTAGCGACGAGGAAACGCGTTGAAGTGGTGAAGAAGACGCCAAGCCACATCTGGTTCAGAATGAAAGGCGACACGATCTTTTGAACCCAGAATTCACTCTGGTGATGGATTGGTGCACCTGGAATAACGATGGCTGGGACGAAGGTAAGGCCGAAGTGCATAATTGTGACGAGGGTGGCGCATATTGCCACAAGGCCAGCGAGGTAGTCAATACGTGTTCGTGGCGCTGGAGCTGCCTTGGGTGCTGGGACTTCGGATGCTTCTACGGTTGCTGTTGGCTTCTTGCTATCAGGGTCCTCCGCCTGTACTGCGATAGTTTCCTCTGAAACAAAACCAGATTTCTCTTGCTCTTGTGCTATCCGATCTTGAAAAGACTTTGTGATGGGGAACTTCTCAACAGACGTATTGAAATTGCTTGAGTAGGGAGTATTGGCGTTAGGAGTAGTACCACGGCTATCCCAACGGAAAGACCCAGCACGTGACGACTCTCCCCCGTAGATAGAAGTACCAGGTGTTACGTCGGCTCTTTCAATAATAAGATCGTCGTCCATTCTCTTCCTAAAATCATGCGCAGATTTCAGATTGGGGCTTGGAAGACCAGATGCCAGAGTAGCTTCTTCAGAATCCACCATTTCAGGCAGAGCATGTTCTGAAGTCTGCCGTACAGGACCGTGCCCGTGGCCGCTGGGGGCCTTGCTTTTCCTCCACGGTGCACGACGAATGAACGCATGGAGCAAAAGCAAGGACGACATTGCGATACAGATCACCGAAATCCAGAGAGCAGGCATCCTCTTCACTTGACGAGGATCGGCTTGTTTCCATTGATTTGTTGCTTCCTGCGGGTAGGAAGAGGATCCACGAATAGTGATGTCGTCGGTTGAACACGCATCAGTTACTGGACACCGAGCAGCAAATTCCGTATGTTGATCTTCGGTCATTAAAGATGAGTTGAAGAACATACGGATCCAAGCGATCTTCGCCACAGAGAGCTGGGTGGGTGGACCATCCATGGAATAATCGTTACCAGTGGACCAGTGTTTGAAATAGACAGGGGCGGGGACGGATAATAGGCTTTCATCGTCCTTGTGGAGCACCGAACGAGTGCAATTGCCTCCAATGTAGAAATTGGTCTCGTCCTTCGTCCAGTCAACGCGATATTCAGTATAATCCCAAGGATTGACACTGCCATTTGCGAGAGTGCTATTGCCTAATACACTGTAGTTGCGGTTCGCAGCAGCATTGTCCGTCAGAACTGTATAGTTGACCCCCAAATCTCGAGTGGGAAATTCTGCGTGGATGAATGTCCCAACCCAAGCATCTTTCGGTTTGTCGGCGTTCATCACACTCAACTCCGTTACTTGAGTATCGTTATACTGAAATATCATCGACAATGCGCTTCCACCAACTTTTTGGGCAGGTGACTGCATCAACAACCGGAAGGAACCATAGTGGATGTCACGTCTTGACGTCCGCATTCCACCTCCCATAACCAAATGGTGTGAATCTGGGGGGGAAACATATAGCTCAAGAGATGAGTCTGAGGTATTAACTTTGATGTTGGCGGCATCCGCGCCTTGACGGTACCTGCTGTTCCAGCTCTTCTCATATGCATTCGTGTACGATTGAACAACGAAGTCATCTAGTGGTAGGCCGGTAGTTTCATTAAAATAGACAATGATGGAATCCGTAAAAAGCTCTTTGGTGAGCGCATCATAGAAACCGCAAGAACAATTCTTGCCGTCACCCCCAGTGATATCTGCTCTGACCGATGCCAGAGCAACTAAGAGAACGTAGAACGGAAACGCTGAGAAAAGAATCATGATGCCAAACGAGTGTGAAGGGAGTGCTGGAGAAGGGGAGCATACAAAAAAAGCCCCGGCGCTATACTTTTCCTTGGTGGTACTGAATGGTTTTGCATGCGTGAAGGAGAGTTTTTGACAGACGCCCAAAGCTTGGATGGCGACGTTGGAAACAAGGAAACGTTGGAAACAAGGAAGAGAAACGGTAGCGAGGTGTTCGGAAATTCAACGCAGGCAAATCTGTATGAAAAAATCACTGGACCGGACTATGGAGCCGTGGCATGGCTGGCAAGCCAGGATGATTGTAAAGGGCATAAGCTGCAGATGATTACCTTAACAGACTACTCCTAGGCTGTTAACCGGATAGCATTGCAACAATTATCAATTACTAGGCTTGTACAGTTCGATGACGGCACTTTTGCTCCATGTATAGAGCTGATGCCCGTGTTGGCCGACGTAAACGGAGAGTTTACCCTGGCGCTGGCCTGCAGTTGGCCCATGAGACCCTGGCAGGCTAGTATTTGGCTTTGAAGTGGCGCTGAAACATTCCGCCGCAAACTAAGGACGACAGGGAAAAGAAGGTAAAAGCAGTGTGAGGCTTCACTAGCTGCAGCAGGATGCGCTATGATCTACATAGCGTGACGCCCTAGGAGCTAGGAGTGGCCGTGGGTGGCGGGATGCAGGCCAAAGCCCCTGACGCTCATCCTGTTCCTAGCGCTCCTGCAAGATCCACTCGTGGCTTGTGCCGAAAATCTTTGTTGGAACCTCTTGCCCAGCCCTGATCACCACGTTTCCCCAACACCAACTCAGCGATAAGATATGCTTGCCTGGCTGCACCAACCTTGTATGGCTCTGTATATGCGGGTCGCAAATCCAATATTCCCCGGCTTGAGAGCCCTATTCGTCATAACGCCGACGAATCGCAAGAAATACGTTCCAGCACAGAATATCTCGAGGGCGTATGCAGGCCAACGTCTGCGTTTCTAAATTTATATTGACAGAGACATCGTGTGGAACGCTGGAGTGACGAGTCCTTGCGGGCTCTGGGTACATCTGGGCCCCCAAATTGAACCGTCATTGATCAGTGCGTCATCATCGAAGGGGTAGGCGCCTCCAATGACACAGTGGTAGGTCTATTCATGTAGCAAGTGCCGAGTGCCCCCACAGACATGGGATGAGTGATGGAGCGTCTCGAGCCTCACAGGATCGGCGGCTCATCGATGTGCGGAAATTCGATTTATTTCGGAAGTTCTGATAGGGACGCTGATCGCATGCATTGCATATGCATACCCTCCCTTCTGGGAAGCTAAATTTCTCAATATTCTGCAAGAATCTGACAGCTTACACAAACTCGAGTTCTGTCCGTCTCTTCCTTCTCTATCCTTGTCACTCTTTCAGGGTATTTTTTTCTGGTGGATTGCAGGGTTGATATTCTTCTTCAAATGCGATCCATCTACGCCATTTGAACTTCTTCACCAATCTTTACGGTCACGGCCATCACTCATTTCCGGACCAGTCAGTCGTTTTCAAAAATCCACTCGTTAGATCCCCCAGATACGTCCATAGCAATTAATAATTCATTCGTTATCTCCACTGTCAGAATGGCAGAATCAAAGGATTTCACTATCACCATTCCAGAAGACGCTCACTACACACAGTACGACAGCCCAGCAACTCCAGAAAAGAAGGTTCGACGATCCCTTTTACCGGAAGATGCAATTGAAAAGACCTCAGCTTTCATCACGGAGTGGACCCCATTCCTGCTCGTCGCATCTTACTACGTTTTTTCAACATGTCTGTACATGTACTGCAGCGATGGCCTCATCGCAATTTTCTGGTTTATATACATGACAACCAACTTCTACATCGCGGGAGCAACTGTTCTTGAGGCTTTTATGAGTATCACTCCTTGCAGAGAGGCCAGGAAGGTCGTGACCAAGGCGGACGAGAAGGGCTGGGTATTCCCAACCCCCGACGACAAGCTCTTGATCCTTGACCTCCTTATTGTGGCCTACCTCCCTAATGAAAAGGACATTATCATGGACCGCGCGATCTATGCACTCGAGCAAATTGTTTACCCAAGGGACAAGATCCGAATCAACATCTTGTACAACACTCCTAAGCCAATGGAGCCGCTGGAGACGGAATTGCACCAACTCACTCAGCGGTATCCCCATGCGAGAGTCATCAAAGTGCCTGGATCCACTTCAAAGGCAGACAATCTCAACTACTTCTTTACGCTTAATACCGGATCTGACCTCATCGCAATCTACGACTGTGATCATTATCCGCATCCAAATGGTCCTCGATGGGCAGTCGAGAGGTTCATGGCAGATGAAGAAATTGATATTGTTCAAGGTCGATGCATTGTCTTCAACTCCAACGACTCGTTCCTAACCAGCATGATTGCGGTCGAATTTGACAAGATCTATGCAGTCTCACATCCAGGTCGAGCAACTATGTGGGGATTCGGACTTTTCTGTGGTTCTAACGGTTATTGGAGGTCCTCACTTCTTCGCGATCTCAAGATGGATGGCAGCATGCTCACGGAAGACATTGATTCTGCCCTAAGAGCCGTTTCCAGGGGTGCGAAAACGGTACACGACTTGAATGTCACTTCCTACGAACTAGCTCCTACGACATTCCCCGCCTTCTGGAAGCAACGCCTACGGTGGGCCCAGGGATGGGCTCAAGCAAGTGTGAAACACCTCAAGCTGGTGTTCAACAAGCCACAGAACCAACTCCACAACAAGGACAGCCGAAGCTTTACCGCTCGATTCGGTCTTTTATCTCTCCTCCTGATTCGCGAGATGAGCTACTACTTGGTCACTCAGTACACGTGCTTAGTTTTGAGTTTCGTCATTGTAAAATTCCCGAAGTCAGGCAGTGAATTGTTCAAGCTGGTCTATTTTCAGTATCCTGTGTCGCAATGGCTGTTCATCATCAGGTTTGTGCCACCGCTCTACCACTAATACTGTTCATGGCTAATGGTATGCAACGCAGTATCGTGTGTCTTCTCGCGACGTTGTGGATCACGAATCAGGTCAAATCGGAATTTATTTCGCGGTGGATGATTATTGTATTCTCAATTCAGTACCCCTTTTATTTGGTTCTTTCTGCCACGATAGGCCTGTACGGTCATGCAAGGCAAGTCGTGAAATACAGTTCGTGGAATCCTACGGCACGAAAATAGTGTGGATTTTCCGGTCGTGTTCTCGCTTTGTCATTCACCGCTTGGTATCGTCATCGTCGCACGGGGTCAAGTTTTACTACATAATCTAATGTAATTGCAACAATCTAGAGATAGAGTTCCTGGCTTAATCCACGGCCTGTACAAATCAGTCATAGAAATGAAGCGCTTCAGCCCGTGTAATTAGCTCAATAGAAAATCCTCTCCGAAACGGAATTAGGAGCGCTTCAGCAACAAATTTTATTATCTCACGACAATCATTAACACAAACAACACTACTTCTGTGACTTCCACCAGGTTACACCACGATTCACAGCACACTATAAGTGCTTCATAGGGTCCTACCTGAATGGTATGTGATGTTGCAAATCAATGAAGTGAAATTCCGCATTTGTTGCGAAGGTTGGATTTGCCGAGAGGAGCTCCACAATAAAAACCGGGCGTTCGCCATTGACCGGATAACGACGGATGTTATCTACCTCATTAAGCATAGTCGATAGGCATAGATACGCTGTGGCGAGTTCCGCGCAGAAAATTTATTTCCCCTGAAGATCACAAGGGTTTAGTTTGGATCTGATGGATCTGCGGTCAGGGTTTCACATACATTCCAATTCTGATGTCATATCGGATCGGATAATTGCAAACAAAGCATCCCCGCGGCACATACATCTGAGGCTGGCCACCGGACTGCACACTTCAGCTCAAAATAAGACCCACTGTCTAATAATGATACGCAATTTATAGTGACATGCGACGCTAGACGTTAGTGTTGGCCTCCCGCTACCGGGGAGCTGATTCTCAGGGTACAGCTTGTGCGAGCTCTGATGGTCCCCCTTGTGTGCGCGCGCGGCTGCCACCAGATTAAGCTTAAAAATCAAAGACTTGCCTATGCGCAGCCGTCTCCCAAGTGCACAGTATCTACGCTGGATGATGCACTTGACTATTTATTAGCGAAATTAGATGCCCGTGGCGCGCGCGCACAGGGAGGAAGGTCGTGTTCCCGCTCAACGCCACAGCATCAACTAGATCGCATCAACTAGATCAGCATCAACTCAGCATCATATCCACGTCAACCCTACCACCACGCCCGGATGCCCTATCATGGTCACCCTTGCAACGATTCCCGCGCCGCGCCACGCACACGCCGTCATCTCTTGACTCGTAGTATGCAGACGCCTATCTTTGGGACAACCCCTTGTGACATAGTAAAACGTTCTTTCGGAATGATTTTTGCTCGTCGTCAGAGGCGTCGATCTCGGCTCCACCATTCATCACCGATATTTCAACTTTGCACTTGATTCCGGGACGCCATGAACTCGCCTCTGGCACGGGTGCAAGCAGGGCGTGTTACTTGCCTGGCCCTGGTGCCTTCCGTTGTAAATTCGGGATACTGCAGATAAAAAGACTCCCAAGCTGTGGGTAAATCAGGAACGACAGCAACACAATGGGTTTCCAACTACCTTCGTCCCTTTTGCCCGCTCGTCGCCCTTCTTCATTCTCAGAGCAAGATTATCTTATAGGCCTTCGGGGCCTCCTTGTTATCGAATCATTTCTTTGGTGTTTTCTGCAAGTATTCGTTCCCACCGCCGTTGCTGGTTCTGCGAATTCCCATGGACCGTTATATCAGGTCATCCTCCGCAAGACCCTCTCCGTCCTTTTCTGGAATGAAGCTCTGATTTATTCATTCTTTATCTTCCTCTCCGCTCGATTAGTATGTCTCCCATTTCTAAAAGACAGTGCCCCTGGTACTGTTATGAGCTCCGTCTTCCGCCGCTGCATTCGACTATGGTTCCCAACTGCAGTTGCGTTCTCTATAGCGACACTTATCTTCTCTCAACAAGGCGTAGCCTACATCGATGACTTTAAGGCGCATACGGGCAACGCGACGATTCAAACGCCGAGAAAAATACCAAGTTTTCTGAACTTCTTCAACTCTCTTTTCGAAATCTTCTGGATAACGAAAAACACAGCCTCTCAAGCTGCCAACACGGCATTTCCATCACAAACCTTGTGGATGGTGAACATCCTTTTTGAGCAAGGCTACACTGTTTACATGACCATGGTTATAATTCCCTATACACGTAACTCTTGGCGTGTTAAGGCTCTCATTTGCTTTATCCTCACAGCCTGGTGGGTTCAGTCTTGGGCATGGTATTCCATCTCTGGATTGCTCCTCGCCGACGTCCTAGCGAACATGGACTTCAGAGAGAAATCTCGACGCGGCATGAGTATAACTCGGAATGTGCAGTTCCCATTGTGGATTCTTTATGCTACACTGATGTTCGCTGGCCTCATAATGCAATATCTCTGGACAGCTTGGAGGCCACAGTACGCTGACAACGAACTTAAGGGGCACACTGGATTGTACAATACCGGCAGTTTGAACTCTGGATTTGACCTGAATCAGCCTCAAGCAAGAGATGACAACTATCTCATCATTCTGGGCTTTTTCCTCTTGCTAGAGCATTATGAGTGGATTCAAATGCTCTTCAAAAACCCACTTTTCTTGTACCTCGGTCGGAGGTCATTCAGTAAGTATTTACAATTTTTCATGCATCTCCTTAGCTTGAAGATCAAATACTCGAACACAAATGGTGGCTAACACATTTCCATCTTACAGGTTACTTCCTTGTCCAGAGTCTCATCATCTACACTGCTGGTATTAAGGCCTTCATGCATCTCCGTGTCACCAGGAATTGGTCACTCGAACCCTCTGCTTTTATCTGTCTTATTGTCTGTCTTCCAACTGTCGCGCTGAGCTCGGAGATATTTTATCGAGTGGTAGACTATCCGGCGATTGCTATTGCACGCTTTGCACTTGATTGGATTCGCAAATGATAGACAATAGAGTCAGTGTAACGGCCTAAGCTTAGTTACTGCCAGTACTTGTCACCAACTTTCTTAAAGTTCTCCTTTCCGACAAATCGGATTATTCACGTGGGCTTCGGCCAGTTAAACTACTCAGCACTCTCCAACAAGGCCGTGGCCACTATGGGCAAGATCCTTAAGACTTTGGCCACCCGTATGCTCGGAGGTCACTTACATCGTGCTGCGGAGAACCCTGTAAATTCCCTATCTTTGCTTTCGATATATTTTTAATAGACTTCCGACTTACTGACAGCAATGCTTGTCTTGTTCGGAGCCAGTAGGAGACTTCAAGTCCTCGAACTTGTTGAGATGCTTGTGTCATTTCTACGTTTATCAAGGCGCATGCTCAGCCAATGCTTTATGTGTTTGATTGAGAAGCCATGCTCACAAATAAACAGATTCTTTGAACTGAAACTCAATACCAGAACAACCCAAAACAAGCAGTTAGATTCTCACTCAACGTCTCAAACGTCAAAACTATCTAAGTATCTGGCAACGGCTTGCGCCCGCATGCAAAGTATCAGATTACTGACTAGCGTAGAGTGGAATAAACATGAGATGCTCTATGAGGAAGAAGCTATGGAGCTCGACCGCCCCTGAAGATATCTATAATGTGGCCCGTGCAATGTCACGTGCACATCGCCGAGCTCAAAGAGACTGCCCAAGTACCCCCTACCAACGCAAAGCAACAGCATATTCGCATTGACAAGCCTCGCGAGTGGCTTTTTACCACGTTATTGTGTCTCAACACGTGCAAATTCAAAGTCGCCCTTAACCCTGTGGAACACCTCGGCTCTTATCACTATCAGAGCTTACCCCCGCTTTCTCACCACTTTAAAAATTGCCCCTTGTCTGCTCCAATGCCTTGATCTGTAGATTTGGAAACTAATGAGCAGTATCGACCATTTCTATTCTAGTCCATTGTTTGGTTGGCACAATATTCTTGTAACCATGTAACATCAACGTGTGTCTTACTGCGGCCCCGCACCCATGCGGAAAGACCTATCAATGCACTCTCGTCATGTCGATCGCTTCTCGGAGAGCATAGAAATTTCTATATGGCCGCCTAGCCCTTCACTGCATCCATGATGCCCTCCCAATATCCCCTCTATTCAATCTACACTCTGCCTTCTTAACTCTGACACAATGTCTGATCCTCTCCATCATGACGGCCACCAGCCCATCCCAGGCACCGTCCACCTCGTCGATCTTGAAGGCACAATGCGCGCGAAACACGCACGTAGCGGCCAGAAAGACATTGTCCTTGTCCCGGCCCCTTCGAGTGACCCAGACGACCCGCTGAATTGGTCGCCGCGCCGCAAAGCGCTATCGACAACATGCATGTGTGTGTATACGCTCATGGTGGGCATCGCGTCGGCTGCAATATACTCAATCCTAGTACCGATTTCAGAAGACACGGGACTCACGCTTGGGGATCTGAATTCGGGAACTGGGTGAATAGGGAGAAGTTCTATTTGAGATCATTGCTGTAATAGTGAAATGCTAATATATTCTATGTGGCTTAGCTATATGTTTTTGTTCTTCGGCTTGGGGTGTCTGGTATGGCAGCCGTTGGCGCTGCAGTACGGAAAACGCCCAGTGTATTTGTTTACCATATTGGCCACGATGGCGATTCAGCTGTGGGCGCCATATACCAAGAGTAATGGACAGTGGATTGCGAATAAGATCTTGCAGGGATTTTTTGGGGCGCCGATTGAGAGCCTTTGCGAGATTAGTGTGACGGATATTGTGAGTACCCTTGTATTTATACCACTTACCATAAAATAAACATGGACGAATTGCTAACATTAATATCAGTACTTCACTCACGAGAGAGGGACATATATTGCAGTGTATGGCCTATTACTCGCCGGAAGCAATTTCCTAGCTCCTGTCTTTGCCGGCTTTATAAATGACGGTCAAGGATGGCAATGGGTGTTGGTGAGCTAAAATCCCAGCCATGATCTGGAAGCCTTAACTAATTGCCTGTTCCAGTATTGGTGTGCAATTTTCTGTGGGGTCGGCTTCGTCTTCCTCTTCTTCTTTATGGAAGAGACAAACTACTCCCGCAACACAGTCGGTACTCCGTCTTCAACCCCAGGAACTTCAACTCCAACCCCAACATCTCCTCAAGATGCCGGAATGGCCACATCGGAATCAAACATTGCTCTTGAGTCCGGCATCAGTCCCGACCTTCCCCCCAAACCCCGCAAAACCTATCTCAATAAACTAAAGCTCTTCCAAAGCGTCGATCTTCACAAACCCAACGAGCTCAAAGGCATGGTCCTCCGACCCCTCATTTTCCTCTCTTTCCCTGTAGTCTTCTACGCCGGCTTCAGCTACGGCAGCAATCCCGTCTGGTTCAACGTGCTGAACGCCACCTCTTCTCTCATCCTGTCCGGCACATACAACTTCAGCGCCAGCATGGTCGGCTTAAGCTACATCTCCCCCCTGGTCGGCGTTGCCATCGGCTGTTTCTACACCGGCGTGCTAGGCGACAAGTTCGTTGTACGAAAAGCACGCCGCAACGGCGGGATCCTGGAATCAGAGCACCGGCTCTGGCTGTTCGCACCATCGCTGCTGCTCATCCCCGGCGGACTGATCCTCTGGGGCGTGGGAGCCGCGCACCACGTGCACTGGTTCGGGTGCGTGTTCGCGATGGGGGTCGTCTCGCTGACCAATGTCATCGGGCTGCAGCTGTCCGTCAGCTACTGCATCGATTCGTACCGCGCGCTGAGCGGCGAGGCCATGGTCACGGTTATCCTCGTGCGCAATGCGATGAGCTTTGCTGTCGGCTACGGTATCACGCCGTGGGTTGACGGCATGGGGCTGCAGAATGCGTTTATCCTGGCAGCGTTTGTGGGGCTAGCGCAGTGTGCGACAGCTTGGCTGATGGTGAAGTGGGGGAAGGAGTTTAGGAGGAGGAGCGTTAGGAGATACGCCAAGTATGTGGAGGAGATGGCTAAGAGTGGAATGATTCATTAGATGAGGGATAAATGGAAGACTCTGACGATGGAATGGTATCAAGTACAGACGATAATTCGATGCTCACGCTCCATCTGGATCTTATCGAGAATACATTGCCTTCTTACAAGAACACAACAAGAATTTTGAATGGCTTCATAAGTTCTTCATGAGGGAGGCCAAAACTTCTACAAGCCATGGACTACTATTGGACAGCATTGATGGAAAGATTATTCGTCAAAAAGTCAATCGCAAATCCCTCCAAGCTAGCCCAAAGGCGTTTCGACAAGAATCACTGTACTCTCTCGCGGCGATGTCTGGAATATTGATAGGGGTATCCTCGACCACATTTCTTATGTCCTAGACTTGATCCAGTCTTCCTATGGCGCCATTTAGACCACGATTTCAGCCATCTCCATCCAGACCCTGTAAGCTTTACAACCACTACGTATTCCCCATCCGAATATACTTCCCTGTGCTAATCAGTTTCTACAACGGTCCTGCTCTTTAGCGGAGCCGCGGGAGGAAGGTATCAACCTCATTTCAGGTTCGTCGGCAACCGCAGCATGCATCCACTTTCGAAAGGGAAAGGGAAGACTGCCGCTGGCACGACGGACCAGCACCACAAATCAATGCTGAAATCTTGGTCTCCAGAGAAAGTACTTGTAGCAAACCGCAACCCCATCCAATTCATCCACCCCTACATTTACCTCCTCCTCTACCAATTCGGTCAAAAAATCGCAAAATCACGCCTACGAATCCCCGACATGACAGACCCCAGCCTCGCCAGATCCTGGGACACGCACCTGCACGTCGAAAAAGCTGAGCCCCTCAGCCGTGCCGGAGGGGGGGAGGGTGTTTACGGTGCCTGAAGGAGCGTTTAGGCGGCCGGAGGGAAAGTAGGGCCTTGGACGGAGTCTTGAGCGGAGAAGTTGAGGAGGGTGTCCCTGTTTACTAGGAGGAATTGGTGGTGGGAGGAGTATTTTTGGAGACGGTGGAGTGGACGGAGGTAGCAGGGAGTGGCTAAGAGATAAGGGGGTGAAGATGTTTAGACTTTCTCAGATAGTATTTAATGCTACCCCGTGCGCTGGGGAGAGGCGCTTTGCTCTACATAGGGGGCCATTCCTTAAGTTGTAAATATGCCATGTGTATGCCGTGTGAGTTGTGCGCGAGCTCTGGAAGTCATTCACAACTCAATATACAAAAGACCTCTATATTTCTCTAAAGCAGTGATCTTATTGGACTGGACTGGAGTAGATTTGACTTCCAAATCCACTCCATATGCTGAGGAAGCGGTGGAGCTCCAGGACTCCAATATGGCTCCAGATCAAATACATACAATAAATAGTAAGTCTTGGCAGAAGGTAAGGAAAAGGTAAGGAAGGAAGTACGTACTAAATTAACCTCAAACTACAAAGCTTCCATATAAGAAGCTTCGTAATCTTCTACCTTAATCGCTTCGTTAAAGGCAGCATATGCGCCCCCATCGTGACTCTATAACCACTAGCTCACGCGGCCCACCTGGCTCCCCCGGCCTACTAGCTCCCTCGGAGGTGCCCCGCTACAGCATCTGCTATTGCCTTTAAATTAATCAATTCTAGGGCAAGGATAATATCGTTAGATAGTAGAGGTAGGCGTACTAAGAGAAATCGTTCTATCGCGAAGGTACGAAAGTTAAATATCCCTTAAAACGGTGGAATTCGTCCTGTAGTTATCGATAAGGAACTGGCCAACTAGAAAGTTAGATTTGTTTAGTGTCCCAGGCTTATGCACGGGCCATATTAAAGTGATAATACTAAGTATAGATACAAAGCCGTAACGGCAGAGGCGACAGCAGTAGGGGCAGGATAACTAGGTGTCCTAAATTTTATAGCTAATAATACACTGCTTATTAGACAATAAGTCAGTAGTAGAGTCAAGAGAGTTGCCGATTAGCTTTATATTGTGCACTAACTCCTTAGCGCTCTATTCCTCCGCCGCAGTTCGAATTAGGTATAGATCTGGAGCTCCTGGAGCCAAATCAACCAAGACCCACCCCAACCCACCAACCAGAAGGCTCAACCCAAACCCACACCGAACTTGAATCCACAGTAGAGCTCCAAATAGACCCCAGTCCAATTGGACCCCTGGGGAAGACCTTTATTCTCGTAATGCAATAGATTCACTAAGGCGATCCTCATCAAGGCTGTTCAGCTGGCTGTGGGTTGTCGAAGCTGGAGGGCAGGAAAGGAAGAAAGATTCTAGGTATCGCGGTACTCTTCATGAATAAGTCGGGAGGATATCCTGAAATCTAGATGAGTAATCCGTTAATATTGCTCGGGGGGCTGAAGTGAAGGGCGGCAAATCGGGGTGAAAGGGTGGCGAAAGGGCCATTGAAGGTATCCTGGAGCAAGAGCAAGTGTATAGCGAGCGTTTCCAGACATGGTTAGTATGTGATGCTGAGGAAAATACGAGTCCACATATGGTGACATACTTCTCGGTTTGACGCGCTGTTGTCCCTCCTCAACTTCCATTTAGACGAAAGATAGCCGTCTTCATGGCTTGTATGCTGCATCTGTCGACGTGCTGCTGCTACTAGACAGCCGTGTGGGCACTTCCGTAATGAAAGACATCGAAAAGCACTTCGTTTTGTTTCTTTTGATATAATACATCATAAGATATTTGGCTTAACCTACCTGACCTTGGATCGTTTCGACGGCCGTCGACTGCCTTCGGCAGAATAGGATGGCATAACGCTCTTCAAACACTCCTCCACCCATCTTTTCTCCATACAAAGTCCCATTGAGGCTAACTCGTTTTCTGGACAGTGGTGATAGCTTCTCGCATGGTCTAAAAATTCTTCATCCAAGAGATGCCGGCTGTCCGACGAGTAGCAACAGTCATCTGTCGTGCATACCCATCCTTCCGTTAATTTCCTTTTGCCTTTCCGCGTCTTACGGTCCATAAGAACTTTTGCTAAGGACCGCTTTGCCTTGTCCTGTACCAGTTGCCGGGGTTTATCGCTCAATAGGTTGACCCAACTTGGTAAAGGCAGGGCTCCAGAACTATCGCATGTCCATCTCCTCTTCTGCTCTGGGTCAACGTCGTAAACTGAATCCCAGTCCAGGATATAGTTTTCGTCGCAAAACCCGTGCCAAACTCTAAGGTGCTCAATCACGAAATGCCTGAACTCTGTAATTGCCCATAGATGAATCTGGTCAATGAGCGATAAGAGCTCCCAGGCGACGCGCTCATTAATTACTCGAGCACTCCATATCCTTTGGAAGACCTGTATAGTAACGAGTTAGTTAGTACTATTGCATCGAAATTAACGCTGAAGAGGCGTACGTATACCGTGTCACTCATGCCTTCTGTGTCCGCATACTCTTCTGGTTCTGGCCCCCGCGGACGCCGATATCCTGCCAACAAGTGCCAGTGAGCGCCAAAGGATGTCAGAGTAAACACCTGATACCGGTGACTGGTCGCAGTCTGATAAGGCTTTATCGAGCCTACCGGGCCAGGTCTTCGAGCTAAATCATCAAGCATATCGAGGTAATTTGCAGCAGCTAAGCATGCTTGCCTGCGTGCATCCCGGTAGTCACCGCTCCAGCCTTTTGCCTCGTAAACTGCGAATGGGAACACAAGGTCTGCCTTGCCCCATTTCGGATCGGGGAGCAGTCCGCATTTACGGTGTAACATAAGCCTCTCCAGTCGGTCGCGACGAAGCTCATCACTCCAGAAATCTAGATTAACGTCCAGTTCGGAGAAGGTGGCGAGGCCGAATGTAGCATCGGGTGTGCGCTTTACTACAGTTGAGTCTCCAGTGAGCGTACACTGCACAGGGTCGGTATTTGGTAGGTTCCTCATGTAGTCATGTTTGTCACTGCGTTGGTGAGTTAGATATGGGGACATTTCATGTTGGACCGGTAACTCACACTTCCACGGAAGGATCATTTCTCATGGCGCCGAATACGTCAGTCCATGCGTCTGCCTCCCACGCGTATTCGCTCTTACGCCGCGTCTCATTGTTCTTGTTATGCTCTACTATCGTCCGAGCTCGCTTCCTTCTGTCCATCTCCTCCAAGCTGTCCCAGTCAACGCCTTCAAAGCTAGGTACCCAGACCTTTCGATTTTCGGTTACCCAAGTCGATGAATAACTGTCACGGTAGTAGATGCCTTGTGCGTTTAACGCATAATCTTTTCCAAACTGGTCAATCATTGTCGGGGGATACCCCAATCCTCCCGGCTCAAGAAATCTGGTCATATTTAGTATGGTTCAAAAGAGGGTTCGTTCGCTAAATATTACCTGCCATCATTTGCGTAGAACTCATCTATCTTTTCCACTGCCCGCTCGTATGTTTCTCTTAAGATCTCGTCCATGTCGATTGATGGTGGTTTCTTGACAAAAACTACAGGATCCAGAACTAACCCTTGCTGTTTTAACGTATCGAAGTATTCTTTCTGATCTTTCGAAAACAGTTTTCTGTACTCCTTCATCGTGATGTGAGGATGCTTCTCTGGACGCGTGTCTCCGGACATAGTTGAATACTGATATGTGCTTGCTGGATGGCATTTCGGCCATTAGGTTCTGGTTTACGATCTAATATATATGTTGTTGAAGCAAAAGCTGGGCTCAGCTTTTGCACAGCCATGATTGCGCCACAGCGGGCCATGCCCTGGTTGAAATAGTTTTATGCCCAAGCCTCAAGATGTCTAGGTGAACCGAGCGACTTGAGAAAGAATCAGGCTGCGTGGCCAGAAATCCGCGTCGCACGTTACGGTGTGTGGCTGAAATACTTCGAACCTTGGGGTGATGTTACCTACTGAACTTGGCGTCTTTCTACGCGCTAGCGAAACACATACTTTCATGTGTATGTGCATTGTTACTGGAAAAGATGGCTTGGATAAAATCGTAACGGAACATCTCAATTCTTCAGCCATATTGATCGTTTCAACCAATCTACAACGCAGCAAGTCTTCCATGTGCAGATGGAGGTTAGGAGTTGCCTAGTGCATTTGGAACTAGCCGAATTTCTAGCGTAGGCATCTGGCGGAGACGACAAGCGGACGAGGCGTAGCTACATAAACTTCTCGTATTTTTACTAACCAAAGACCACGCTAACGTTATCAAAACCACCATACGTTACTATCCATTGCATGGTTTTGTCGGTACCTGAGTCAGCCCATATCCTGTGGAAAGGAAAAAGCTAGCTGGTAACTCTCACTATTATGCTCATTAGTATTTTTCTGTACTGAAGAGCGCCTAGCAGACTCAATAAAGAGAGCTAGCTTTAAAAATAAAGGCAGTGGGCTCTAACATAGCAAAATGAACTCCGCACCACCCCTTGAAGGTCTTCAAGAAATTGGAAAACGGTGGAGTTTTCATAGCCGTGGTCATGAATTAGTATAACTGGTATTTAGATGGTACCTTTTTCTCTAGGGCAATTTAATAACGTTATTGCCATCCCTTGCTTGGGTGGTTTTACTTGAGGTGCACAAGGGATATGACGCTCCCTAAGGCTGTCAGAGGACTGAGGGGAGAGAAGAATAAAATTCTTAACAGGATGTGCTTTGGGCGTACCATTTTAAACAAAAATTTTAATGTTTGTGCCGTCACAAACCCATACGCAACGTGCCGTACGGAGACAGCGCCTAGAGAACAGTAGGCTCGATGAGACTTAGCGAGAGGACCGTTGCCGGGGTGTTAGGACTTAGTGGGATTGAGGTGTTCGTTAGTACTCTTTGGAGTTAGAGATTCGCAATACATAACGCGAGGCACATTTATGACTTGTAGTGTTGTGTTGTAGTATTGTGGGACTCTCAGAGATCTCTGTATGTATTGACTGGGAAAACTGGATTGGAGTGAACCATTGCAATGGAGAGGTAAATGGAGTATCACTAAGTTAACAGATTTGTTGTATCTTTCACATGCTACGCATCAATGTGAGATTTTAGAAAACCTCTACCTTACCAAACGCCAAAATGATGCTACCCACTGGGTATCTTGTCCCGTATATTCTAATCGACAAACGCCGTGCAATGCACCCATTTCCAAGGCCGGACCCCGGTATATTCAGTACTCCTTCTCAAAAGTTTTCACAATAGGTTTTGCAGCCTGTGCCCACGTCAGAATTCCCGGTCCAAACGCCAAACCAGACACACACTCACATCAATGAATTTTTCCAAATCCTTATCCAAGTTCGCTAGATCCTCCTTGCGCTTCTTGTTCTCAGCGGTCAAGCCCTGTTTTTTCTTCAGCAAGCACTGCCGTTGCTCCTCCAACGCTTGGCGCTCCGCATGCTCGTGCTCGATCCGCGCGATCATGAGCGCATTTTCGTCATCATCTTTTCGCTCTGGGAATCTCGCGAGGAAATCTTTTACGGGTATGAGAGGGAGTTGTTGGTATTTGTGGCTGGTTTGGAGAAGACACTGTTAGCTGGTGCTATTCCAATTGGATTGAAAGCCTGCGGAACTTTTTCTGGCTACAACGCAGCACTTTGCAGTTGGCTCAAGAAAGCGACTTACTCATATCCTTCACAAGCACCAATCTCGCCCCTCAAGTGCCTCTGCTCGTAGTATAGATTCTGCAACTGTAAATGAAGAGTATCGATCTCGTGTCTTGCCTCGGCTGTCGCCTGCTTCGTTTGCCTCGTGCTGAAGATCGCGCGGCGATTTAAATTACGGACTTGAATCAAGTATGAGTTGAGCAGTTGCTGCTGTTTGGAAAGCTCGATCTCAACTTCCTTGGGAGATGGTGAACCAGGCGTGCGCGGGTGCTTGTCAAGGAGCTCCAGCAGTGCCATGCATTGCTTGCGAGCTTCATTTGCCTTGACTAGGACAGAGCGGAGGAAAGGGTCGGTCACTATATCGTCTGCGGTCATCTTAGGGGATTCGAGCGATGGCGGATGTAGATTGAGCGGTATGGTGTGGATTGGAGTTGGTGGTTCGGCCATGGCTACATTGGGGAAAGTGGCTTTTTGGTAGTTCGGTTGATCTACTGTATTCTAGAAAAGTAGTGGAAGCCTTTTTTTGGAAGTGTTTCCACGGTTATGACAAGGTCAGGCAAGAGACATGAATTTTTACCCTAAAAATTGTGAAAGAATTTGATATGTGGATATGGTCACAATTATCGAAATGAAGTTTTCGAATAAGTATAGACTCCTTGTGGACTATGATTCATTTTTCACCATTCACTCATAGAGATTTATTACTTGATCGAGTGGATATCTCGCGCTCAGCAGAGAGTTGATACCGGGATTTAACCAAATTTTTTGTCTTTCTAGAGGTATGCCGGAGGACCACCCCTTTCTTAACTTGGCCCACGGGATTAAGGTTGCCATGGCTGCCTTTGGTGAGCTGTGCGAAGCTAAGGGAGGAGTGAAGTTATTTAAAACGTAAATGCTAGCTATAACTGTAGAGGATTTTACATAAATTGTAATATGAAGAGCTAATTTTTTTGAATATCAGCTGTGTTTGATGCGATCCTGTATCCTCTAGGAACGGAAAGCGAGTCTACTGATCCCCCAGCCAACGCCGCAAAGGCGACCAGGATGATTGTTGTTAGGTGTGGTGGAGTTTAAATCCATAGGTATATGGTATAAGCTTACAAAATCTACAATTGGAAGGCATTCAAGCGCTTATCGAACATAATGCTAAATACTAGAGACGGTATGCTTCCCCACCTAAGGTCACATGAGTAATTATTCCGAAATAATTGATTCTGCGATCGGATCAGAGACCACCTGCAGCTCCTAGATGAAGTTTTTTTTTTTAGCCACATCCCGCTTCAAATCCCCTAACCTATACCTTTATGGTATAATTAAATAATATTGGGTTGAACAAAGTACGCGGCTCCGAATTCTGACAGAATATGAAGTCTAATTGGTTCTATGTATATCTTCTGCTTAGGCTCGCGGTGAGTGGCACATGTGATACATGGAAAAAAGCAAATTTTAATTTATAGAAATGGTGGCACAACAAGCAGTCGTTCTACAGGAAAGCGTTCTAATAGGCAAGGATAATCACTGCCAACGGCCTCAGTCACCAATCACCAAATCAGTATACATCCTCGGAGCTCGTCCCTCCCGCACGCATAACCATCGTATCCTCACCTGTTCAACCAACTGCCATCCCATCCTCTGCATCAAACATAACAATATCCCCATCCTCGTCATACCACGCCTCACCGGACGAGATATTAACGGAATCCACGTACTCATCATTATCCACATGCAATGCTCGCGGGATCTTTTGCAGCAGCGTCGAATCATGCCCATCGAACCGGACGGAACGCTCGCCATCCGTCCATATCCGTCATCACAACATCGCCATCTGCATCCACTTCATACAGATCGTTGACGCGGCCATCTCGTCTAATATTCCGCTCCGCAGTAACTAGCGGTCTTTGGCCCGAGTCGACCTGCCAAGCCACTGCCCGTCCGTCAAGCGCAAGAGCCCAGATCATTAGGTCCGGGTTTGTGTAAATGGCGAGCTCAACCAGCCCGTCCACAGTGCTAATGACCGTGCCTCAAGCGCCTAGCGGCCAGATAGGATTCTTGTCCGGAGGTACGGTTGGAATGGCAGATCCTGCTCCTGCCACCAATTCAGCCACCAGTCGCGCGCCTTGGCTTCGCTTCCGAAGGCCGGGGACACAAAGCTTTCAGCGCTCTCGGCTTTCTGTTCGAGCTCGGAGAGGAAGAAGATATCGGGCGGGACGGAATACAGAACGACGGTATCGCCGAATGCGACCACGATCTAACACCCTAGTTCAGGTCTGCGGCTGTGGCGTAGATTCGCGGCACGCCGTCGGGCTCTCGCGGCACGAGTAGGATCTTTCGGAGAAGTTTGGTAGGCCCGCCGAGCGGTGCGTCGCTGCCTAAGAACAGCTTGCTGCTGGCTGGGTCGGTGAAGAGAACGTGGTATCCATCGCTCAACGGCAATGCGCGGTAGTGGTCGCAATTTGCTGCTCCACTAGCATAAGAGGGACGGCGGTTTTCGAGGCCAAAAGATCCCCAGAAGAGGCTTAGAGTAGGTCTACTCGAAGAAGCGTCGGCAAATCGAGGGCTTATCGCTGAGATGCGCTGCAGTTGAGATCAACCTTAACTTTTTGGTCGAGTCAACTCCTGGTCGTGGCGGTAGGAAATAGAGGAAGTCGCTTGGCGCGGTGAGAAGTCTTGCCCCATGAAAGCATCAACCCAATGCAACTCGATTCCTGCGGAGCAACCAAATGCGGCGCATCGTCTTTGTGAGCAGATTGATACACTACGAGGTGGATCGTCATCAGAACATAGGTGGCGGTAAATGCTGTAAGGTCCTATTTCAACAGGTATGCCTTGAGAGTTGCAATATGTAAAGGTAGCAGAGCTTGTGGTAGTTGTTGGTGCAGAAGGTCTCCCTCGTAGCATGATATTCCAAGCTCGATTGATATGGTTGCGTTCGTGGCTACCAGCGTTGCCGATATCTTGAAGTTTGATGCCTTCAGTGTTGTCCCGAACGTCGATAGTACTGAGAAGCGCGGGATTTTGCTCATCAGTACTCCGGCTTGCAATTTGGCTGCTCGTCATAAGAATGTCCCGCTCTTCAGCGTTGATTCTGTCTCCGCTCTGATACAATCTGCCTGTGAATACAGAAACATTTGAAGTCTTTCGACGAATACATCCGTTATCCAAATCGGTACTATTAGACGCAGCCGATAATTCTCCATTGGAATCATGTCCAAGATGGAGGTCGCAGACAAGCCCCATCCTTCCATCTAAGAGAGCGGCAATAGCGAACCTACATGACGAAGCATCCATACTCATTGCTAGGACTCTCCGAGGGCAGACCACACTCGTCAGAGGATGCAAATTATTGCCTTCTAATTCATAAATGTATATCATGCCACCCTCTGCAACGAGCAGAAACCGACCACAAACGCTGACCGTGAATACTACTCTCCGCTATGCCGCCCTTCAGGCCCAGCATAGCCACTCGCTGGGTCCGCAAAGTCGGTTCGAGTAGTCTTGACCCAAGGGGTCTAGTTATGCTCGCCAGTTGTTGCAGCTGTTCTGAGTCTATTTCCGGTCCAATTTGATGCTAATGCGCATTCTCTCGCAAGGCACCTGCTGAGAAACCACTCCTCACTTTCATGAATTGATGCCTCATTTTGTTTGGCATATTTTCTATTGCGAAGACCAAATTCGGTGCTGGTCCACCATCCACCCCGCTTCAGCATTGATACAAGAAGAGTGCGGTCGAGACTTGCAATCATCCACGCTCGGCATGTGCGCCGAGAAGAGTTGAAATCCTTGGGGCCGAGGTAGCCATATATGTGCTGGATAATCTCGTTGGGAAGACTGTAGGAAGCAGGAAACTTTGCTGAACCGACAGAAGCAAGAGCAGAGTGCCAAGATCGGCATGTCAGTCTCATGGATTTGTATGATGGAAAATCAAGGTACAAGAAGAGAGTTTCTACTAGATAGCGCGGTAGAAGAGGAGCTGGGCCATAAAGGAGTGGAGGCTTGATGCTGGCGGGGGCGCTGTTCGGCATCAAATAACTACTGCCATTTGCAATGTCAGAGAGCTGGTTATCTACTTCCTCAATTGGCGGACTGATCCCATGATGTCACAGTGGAGAAACGGTTCAAGGATGCCATTCTCTACGATACTGCCACTTGCTTCTGACAGCGACGTTGATTTTGTACGGTTTTTATTAGAACCAGTATCGGGACTAAAATGGCTATCATTACCGATCGAAATGAGTGACGACTGTCTAGGAAGGCGAGATGTCGAGCGACCCATTCAGCTGGAACATCCTGATCTTAAACTTGGACCACTGAATATAAAGGCTCCAGGAGAAACTAGCTCGATTCTCTGCAAGGAGTCTTGGTATGCTGGTTTAATCGTGCATGGAAATCAGAAGCACTCGAATTCGTTCGCGTGTGCGTTTGGGCTGGAGGAGCACCGAATGAGCCGCTACTAAAGAATGATGAAAGCACTCTGTGAAAGGGCATGCGCGGTCTCTCTCGTCGTATCGAAAAGGTGGCTCTTCGGCGTTGCTCAGCATGAGTGATACGCCGTCGAGCTGATTGAAATGTCATGCGGTCTAGGCGGGAGTTGCGAGGATGTGATGTAAAAACGCTTCTAAGTACATCTGAACGCCTTGATGGTAGGTTAATGTCGGTGCGACGGTCAGAGGAATCGATAGCTGTTTGTAGTACTGCTATCACACATTGTAAGGATTTGTCGAGGGCAGCTCCCGATTTCCTGGCCGTCCAATAGTGCAATGCTCTGAAACACAAGACGTTCTACGGACTGACGAACGGGTAGGAGGACCTAAAGAAAGAGTATGCTAGGTTGGAGACTCGTATAGTGTGGCCACTTCTGGAACCGAAGGACCGAGGACTGGAGGGACAGGAGCCGATTGGGACCCAGCTGCTCCCCTGGATAGGTAGATTTGTGAAGACGTCGTAGCACCTCCGAATGGAGGTGCGGATGGGTAAAGACGATGTCTAGTCTGCGAAAGATTAGGTGAAAGGATAAGGAGGGTGAGCCAGAACAATGAGCGAATAAGAGGATGCAATTCAAAAGAATACTTCAAACCGAGGAGAGCAATTAAGCGGTCGAAGACAACTGTAGCTGGCGGTAGCGAGTGTTGATGAGATGTGAGTTGAAGGTGATAAAAAGTCAAGGTGGTATTAAAATCGCTGTTACCGGATAGAGGTGTATACAATATTGATTTAATCATGGGAAGTCACATCTGGTGCATGGGGTGTGATATACAACAATCTTGAATACAAGAAGGATCTCTATACGTTAATGGCAATTATGGAGTTCATACATCCCCCTCGCCATTGGTGCTAGGAGTTGCAGAGCTATATCCACTTCTGGCATTCTTATCTGCAATCCACACATCGTCAAGACTTTATAAAGTTAGAACCTTATACCACTAACACAGCTGGAAAACTTACGACATTATTAGGCTTGGATTGATAAAGCGTAAGCCACTTTCACGAGCCTCGTCAATCGTCAGACTGGCACGTAGTCTGGGCATGTATCTCCGCCTAGACGAGTACAATTCTTCTTGATGCCCTTGACCTAAGTCCGAATGCTCGGCATGCCTGAGACTTCTTAAGGCTATGAATTTCATAAGCGGTCTGTAAGTCCTGCTGTAAACGTAGCTGAACCAAAGCGTTGCAATGACCAGGGGAATGATGAGCACGGATCGCTTATAAGCTTGCTTCAAAGCTAGCTGCCCGGCTGTTGTGAGCTGGAACATGACCATGCCAACAATAACACGATCACAAATCATCATCCAGCCCCTTCCGGTCGAGTGTTGGCGGTGGTCCATAGCGTATAGCAATTGATATTTATGAACAAAGTGGCCAATCATAAAGTACGCCAGGCCTGAAAGCAATACCATCCAGGATGAGCGGAGAACACTGTACACCATGCAGATGATAAAGATGAGTATGGTTTGTGGCAAGTAGAAGCCGTAGCTAAAGACAGGAGGTTGTACGAGTTCTGCATAGTCTAGTGTTGCCACAATATTAGTTATAGGATTGACGTAGCTTGTTGTGAACGTACCGCGAGGGGTCTTCGCTCCCATTAGATTAATTGGATACAAAGTAAGGCTACCGAATTCCATGAGTCGTAGTGGAAAGAGACCAAGGCCCTGAAGAATTATAAAGTCTACGTAGAATAAAAGCAGCTTTTGCAGCGAATTTGCAAGAGCGTTGGCGATGCTCGATGTGTCCTTGAGGCTGTCGCCAAACCGCTCGAACATGTCGACTACGCCAGAAGCCGTACCCAAGGCTGTAAAGATGACGAAGAAGTTGAAGAATGTAAAAAAGAAGTTCTTGGAAATGACAGATAGTTCCACATCTCCCTGTGATATCATTCCTTGAAGGTTCGCTAACCCTAACTTGAATTTTAGTGGTTGCTTTAGGGAGTAGCCATAGAGACTTACAGTCATAGAAATACGGCACGGCAACGTTCAACAAAGTTAGTGCTAATGTTGGCAACTGTGTATTGACAATAGATTGTAAATTCGGATGGCTGTCCAGCAAGTCCGCTAGGCTAGGCCAAACTTCATGTATAGAACATGTGTTTAAAGCACCGGCCACCGGGACAAGCAAGATAGTCCAGAGTATGGTAAGGATGCTGATAAACGCGGTGATCGACCAAGCTCTCAGCATTCGTTTGGAGCGGGGAAGATACGTATTTGGCCAGACAATATCAGATGGAGCAGGGCTATTGTTTGCTAGCAGCTGCAGTGGAGAAGGATCGAGCACGGCTTGAATAGCCATTTGCTAAACAGATAAAGACCCGCATTAGATATTGAAAAATTTGAACAGAACACGAATTACTCACAGCACTGGCTACGCTGTCCATGGTGACAAAAGCCAAAGGTGTCGCTTCGAAATCTTTCTTTCGTAACGCCTTGATCTGCTCATCTAGTCTTCGAAGCTTTTCTTCATAGTAGTCAATGGCATCCACATTTTTACATCTAAGCTTGAATCGGCCGTACCATATCTTCGTCATAGGACGCTTGCGAGCGTAAGGCGTGATGTGGGCAGGGTCCCCGTTAATGTCATGGAGAAGATTACTGTCCTCGCGATCGTCATCTTGGTTTACTTCAGGGCCGGGTGGGGATGGTTGAACGATAGGCAAAGTTTCGAGACTGCGTTCCACACGGCGTTTTCCCAAATGTACGGTCCAGGCTTCCTCCAGCTTTCTGAGCACAGTCATCCTCTCCACCATGCAGCTGTCCAATTCTTTCCAATTCTTGCATAACATCACAGTCTCCACTTTGCCAATCTCCAAGCTCTCGACAAATTCCTTTATCTTCTCCTCTGATCTGAGCTCTGGCGGAATTCCGGACAGTCGAATTGTACGGTCTGTGATTGTCGTCTGGCTCCCGAGGTACTCCTGTCGCACCTCTATGATCTTCCTTGTTTCCGAGACAATCAAGTACATTGCAAGCCCAGTGAATAGGTATGCGAATACAAGGTACATCCAGAGGTAATCCGAGCTGTATTCAACTGGCATTCTTAAAACTTGTCCCCATTCTGATCGTACCTCTACTCGCCCAGGTGCATGTATTGAGCCCGTGACAAACTCTGTAGAGTTACTTGGTATTTTACCTTTCACATCTTTGTCTGGGTATCGGTCATGAACCGGCTTAATGACAACCAGGGCGAAGAACAGAGTAACACTAAGGAACTTGATGGCCATCTTGAAGAAAGCCAGGTACTAAGTGGGACATTTAGTCCAAAGTTTACCACATTATATATTTCCGAAAGAATTCATACCACGTAGGCATCCAGACCTGCCGAAGCCAACACCTGTTCCTCTGTGATCCTCCATAGTGGCAGTATCCAGCCAAAGAAGCTGTCTGGAAGTTCGGGGAGGGCGGTCGCTTGATCGCTCTGCTTCTTGCGAGCAGCATAGAGACCTTTCCATCGCGGGCGAAGAAACTGCAGCGCCTGTGATTAGCGTGCTGTGGTAAGCTGTATAGCGGCAGTACTCACACAGAAAGCCATTAATGCTCCGAAACCGAGCGCAACAGAGATTGTGATCTGGATGCTCGTGTCTCGGGGGTGTTCGGTGCCCCATGGATCATCCAAGCTCTTCTTGCAAGTAGGAGAGTTATCCTTCATCGTTGAAGAGCGGCCGCGACATGCGCTTCGTCTTGCGATTGTCAAAAAGTTTGTTCGTGTGCTTCTATCGTGTTGGCAGCCGATGACGCTGAGATGCAGCTAGCCGTTTAACTCTTGCCCCCACGCAATTTGCCTCAAGGGTCTGCCTTCAGCCACCAACCAACCAGCTCCAAGAGCCGCCCCCACGCTGTCAACCAAGTCAGGATGGCTTCATCAGCAGTTATGCTTAAACCTTCACTTCACGTTGAAGTCAGACTTAAAAACGTGAGCGGAGCATTCGTACGGACTGATCTGGTACTTTGCCTCAGGTACTTGTAGCCTTCTCTCTCTGACTTCGCAGGTTCGCGAAGAGGTCCTGGAATGGCTCTTAAAAAACTTCGTGCATCTCAAAATTGATCAAGAGGTAGAGAATTATGGTGGGTCTCCTAATTATTCCCTAACTATATACATGTTTCTCTGATAGTGTTGAAGATAGCCTTCCTCATGCCTATCTCATTGAGTCTATCAATGTCGTCGATTTCTCTGGTACTGAAGGTGAAACGTCATTTCACAGACTTCAAGATGTGCAGCTTGATGTGCAAGCTTATGAGCTTCATGAAAGCGAAGAAGATAGCCTACCAAGAACTCGCAGCATACATCATGAAGGAGAGGATGAAGATGCCATACCTCAAGTGCGGGTAACTACTTTACCCGGCAAGTCTCTTAACGGTGTTTGGGAATCGTGAGGACAGTAGAATCGTGACAGCTCGCCCGGGCTAATTTGTGCAGTCTGGTTTTCAACAACGGAATTCCGGCTCGTTTGCTACGGTTTGCTACTCGAATGAGTGTGTTTAAGCTGATGTTGGATCACTTCATAGCTGACTCTGGTAGTGTCTATCATGAAGAACCCAGCTCTGAATTTGACTGTACTCAACTGGAACCGTCTGATTCTCCTCTACGGTCCTCCTGGCTCCGGGAAGACCACCCTCGCCAAGGCCCTTGCTCAGAAGCTTACCATTCGCCTGGGCAAACAATTTACCCGGGGTAAACTTGTCGAAGTCAATTCTCACTCGGTACTCAGCAAGTGGTTTGGTGAGAGTAGCAAACTTGTCGGTAAAATGTTCGATAGCATTCATATTATGGCCGAGGAGGAAACGACTCTGATTTGCGTTCTCATCGATGAGGTAGAGACTTTAACTAGTTCTCGGGAGAGAGCTGCAAGTGGGAATGAGTGTGGTGACGCAGTGAGGGTGAGTTTAGCTAATCTTGAGGGGTGTAAAATTATTCGAGATCCTGCTTGGAGGGGAAGTGTCACAGTTCTTGATGGTCACACTCAAACTTCCTATCAGTTATAGGATCATGAACCACTTACTAATCCCAGTCCAACAGGCCACCAACCAAGTCCTCACAGCTCTCGATCGTCTGCGACACCGACCAAATGTAATTGTGTTCTGCACTAGCAACCTCATTAACACCATTGTAGGCAGATACTTCAGCCGCGAGTCACTGCTTTTCTAATTTCTTAAAACATCTAGGACCCAGCCTTCCTCGACCGTGTCGACGTAAAGCAACATATCTCAAACCCTTGTCCAGCGGCCGCCTATGAGATCTTTCGTACCAGCCTCAACGAGTTAATCCGCTGTAACCTGCTTGTTCCCTCATCTGACTCAGACGACGTAGTTGAGGACTCAGACGATGTTGTGCAGCTCGTAGGTGATTCTCCGTCCATTTCCTCTGTCTCTGGAGGAGATTGGATCCTCATGGATCCTTGCACCATTCCCACGCTACTGTACATGAATGTGCACCTCTGGAATCGAACGAACTGCCCAGCACGGAAGCTGTGGCGGATTGCACAACGGTGCGAGGGCTTGAGCGGGCGTACGTTGAGACGTTTGCCTTTCTTGGCACTCGCACTGCATATACATGGTGAATCTTGTACGGTGCGTGAGGGTTTGGCAGTACTGGCAATGGCAGTGGACGAGGAGACGGGAAAGGGAGATGAGCTCAAGCGTGAGGCTATGGAAGAGAGGGAGACCTTCCACACGTCTTTTCCTTGAACTTTATGACTGAAGGGAATAGATGATAATGCTATGTAGTCTGCGGTATGCGGCCTGCTCCCCACTACACCGCCTCTTTACATCTCGTTGTAAGCGCCTGTTGATCTTGGCGATCAAACGGCATAATTTCATATTTTTTTAAGTACCAAGCACGACCATTTAACGTATTTCTGCCTATAATTCCGCGCAGTTTAATCGGCACAATCAACACGCACTTATCCCTTCCGCACGTGTATATCGTCCTACTCTTATCGATAAGAACTAGCCAATAGAATCAATGGGAAAGGTTCCGTGATCATACGCGTACTTTTAATTCTGGTGTTCGCGCACGGTCCACCTCTCGGAGGACGTCACTAGCGGAAGGGATAACGAGATGCAAAGAGGTGGTGTAGATGCGATATGCTCTGATCTGGTATTGATATGGGTTGCTTGGCGGATTATCTTACTAAGGGAATGTTCGGTTGCAATCTGGAGGCCTCAGATTCAGATTCAGAATCCGTTGATTCGGAGTGATTTCGTTTATACAGCTTCTGAAATAGAGCTCAAAGCTCCAGGTCCAGATCCCATTTCAATATAAAGGCTCTAGATTAGTGCAATTTACAAAGCCACAGGCGCGTGACAAATTAGGAAGGAACGTGTTCTTTCTGCCGGCCTTTCAGTGCAGTTTTGCAACCGAACAGACCCTTAGTCACTCCACTAAGAGGACGAGGCCCAACCGCCGACAGTTGTCCGTCGCAAAGATATCCCTAATTGGTTAGCCACCAACGAGATTAATTTTGCAGTATCAAGGCCTCGTATTAAACGAGAGAAGGGTATTTTAACCAGATGCCTGATTGATCCACACCTTTTGCAATGGACAAAAAGAAGACGATTTCTGATCTCAATGCCGCCCTTGAGGAATATCTCTTTAACGGGCGGCTGAGGGTTCTCGTACTTTTTCAGCTCCAGGAATCGGTCTGATGGAAAGCTAGCCAAGACATAAAATTAATGCAATGTAGACCATGTGCTTCATACGCATGCTCCGTTGTTGCATCACAGGTTAATGAGTCATCTTACGTATGCATATCATCAGGAATTCTCACCGCAATGAGGGGGGTGAGGAGGCGTCGGTGGGCTGGAGCCTGTTTTACGCAAGAGCTGGCGTTGCAGGGCTGAAAGTGTGTTTGCATGTTTTTAGTCTTGGCCTTTGCATTCGGTCCCTCGGCGAAGCACTAAGAGCGAGACCAGGCAGACATGAAAAGGGCGCTGCAATTTTACAACTAGGATGCCCTGCGCAACGGCCAAAATAGGATGCTAGGCGCTTGGGCCTAGGCCAGAGAAGGCCAGCATAAGCCTACCCGGCCCGCCGTTTCGTAACGGGCAATTGATCCAGGGAACGGAAACGCCGCCGATGCAAGCTCCAAAGTTAACGTTATTATGGTTAATCCAACTTCCTGCTGATGCAAATCCCCTGTAAGGCGGACGCATAGTCAGCCCAAGCAAGAGCAGTGTAACCACAATCAAATGACCAGAAAAGGCTGCAGCGCGGCCAGGCATTCTCAAGCGCAAAAGTAGTCGTGCCGCCATACGGACGCAACACGAACAATGCGAGCATCGGCCAGGGTGGCTTGGCTGGTGACTGGTATGGTTTGCTGCCACGCTCCTTAGTCCACGGACGAAAAGTCTCGCGACAAAAGGATGTGCCCAATCAGAACATGCAGCCGATAGGAATGCGAACGTTCGGATTTCAGTGTCCCGCTCGCTAAAATGAGATTGCCGACATTTGCATCAAAAGAAAGCAATGGCCAGATCAAGATGGCGAAGAAAGGCTGAGGTGTTCCACTTGCGAGCTTCTCTGCTATATAAGTGCCTCTCCTCAGGCAACTATCCTGTATAGTTTATAGTTTGATACAAATCCACTCCTTCGCTCCTTCACTCCCTCATTTTAAATTAATGCACTGCTTCGTTCAATGACTCTCAACACAAAAGACTCTCTTCGCCCACCAAGCACCAGGAGCATGGCTGGCGACACAGATTCAACCTTCAGCAAGAGCGCTGATCCTTCAGTCTTTGAGAAGAAAGAAATCGCTACAGAGAATGCCGCCGAAACCTCCGAGATCCATTCAATCCAAGAGAAGAATGAAACTCCTGTCGCGGCTCAAGTAGCAGAGGAAGAGAAGGGAGACGCAGCCTCAGAGGAGGAGCCTGAGCCTGAATATCCCGCATCATGGAAACTAGCCATGATCACAATTGCTCTTTGTCTTTCCGTGTTCTGCATAGCATTGGTAAGTTCGGCTCGCTTCAAATGCCGCTCTTTACAGCTAACACATGTCAGGACAATACGATTATTGCCACCGCTATTCCTAGGATCACGGATCAATTCAAGGCACTGAACGACGTTGGCTGGTATGGAAGCGCATACCTTCTTACCACCTGCTCGACCCAGCTCATCTTTGGCAAACTCTATACCTTCTACTCAATCAAATGGATATACCTATTAGGCCTTGGAATTTTCGAGGTCGGATCATTTATATGTGGTATTGCACCAAACTCCAATGCTCTCATCGTTGGAAGAGCTATTGCTGGTCTTGGTGCTGCTAGTATCTTTTCGGGTGCCATTCTCATTGTTGCGCACACTGTGCCTCTGCACCAGCGTCCCGTTTACACTGGCCTGATTGGAGGCATGTACGGCATTGCTAGCGTCGCCGGACCACTGTATGTGAACATTGCCTGCAACATTAAGAACTTGACTAACTGGTCTATAGTATGGGAGGAGCATTCACTGATCGTCTGACATGGCGATGGTGTTTCTATATCAACTTACCTTTCGGAGCTGTGACCGCGATCTTTATCCTTTTCTTCTTCAAGGCTCCAAGAAAGGTAAAGAAGACGACCGGAACTTTCAAGGAACAACTTCAGCACTTCGACATAATCGGCACCTTATTATTCATCCCCGCCGTAGTCTGCCTGCTTCTTGCTCTCACATGGGGTGGCTCAAAGTATGCCTGGGGCAACGGTCGGATCGTCGCCCTTTTCGTTCTCTTCGGAGTTTTGATCATTGGGTTCATCGCCGTTCAAATCTGGAAACAAGAAAACGCCACTGTTCCACCTCGCGTTTTTAAGAACAGAAACGTCTGGGGAGCAGCATGGTTTGGAGCATGCCTTGGCGCTTCATTCTTCGTCCTTGTCTACTTCATTCGTAAGTCATCTGTATTGATTCCATTTTAAGCCCTCATTCAGCGCTAACAACTTTTCAGCTATCTGGTTCCAAGCTATTAAAGGCGTGACCGCCGTGAAGTCTGGTATCATGAACCTCCCATTGATTATGGGCCTCGTAGTCCTCTCGTTGTCCGCTGGTATCGCTGTTACTCTTCTCGGTTACTACACTCCCTTCATGTACACCTCATCGGTGCTCATGTCTATCGGCGGCGGCCTCCTCACAACCTTCGCCACGAACACCGGCCACGCCAAATGGATCAGCTACCAATTCATCTACGGCGCCGGTGTGGGATTGGGCATGCAGCAGACCCTCATGGTCGTCCAAACCGCGCTCCCCGACGCTGACGTCCCGATCGGCACAGCCATCATGATGTTCGCCCAATTGCTAGGGGGCGCGCTGTTCATCTCCGTCGGTCAGAACGTATTCACGAATCAGCTCATCAAGAACCTCAGCAACGCAGTCCCGAACCTCGATCCCAGCCTCGTCCTGCGGACCGGCGCCACAGAACTAAAGCACGCGATCCCATCACAGTACCTGACCGGCGTGCAGAGCGCATATAACAGGACGCTGACGCAGACCTTCTACGTCTCGGTCGCGATGGGAGTGATGTCGTTATTCGGCGCCGTGTTTGTGGAGTGGAAGAGCATGAAGGGGAAGAAGGTCGGCATGGCTGCAGCTTAGACGATCCCCCCGTTCCCTTCTCTATATCTACTTTAATCAGATCTTCGCGCATTTTGAGTCAGAATTTGACCTGTCCAGCGACTGTCCAGCGTTCTATCTCGAGCTCAAATACCCGCATAGCATTGTCCCGGCGTTCCTGATCCATTTCGGTTCCCTCTTTCGATTACAAAATCACCTTGGCGTCTCCATACTACACATCTAGTAGACATAGATTATCACTTTACGGTCATTTTTTGGCCTCGAGTTATCATAGGCATCGACGGTTGACACATTAATTGTTTCGTTTCTTGTACACTGGTTTTTGTTTGCAACAGTTTTCACTATATAAGTATTGTAGTGGCCTGGGCTCAACTCTTCTCTACTATACCCCTGAATGTAAAGCAAGAGGCGCGCGTCCGCGGTGGATGGGATAGCGCGCGAGGATTAATGAAGACGATTTGCTGTGGTGCTTTGAGAATTCTATGCTGTGCTGTGTGAAATATGCAAGTTCGTATTTGATGTCTGGATTGAGCTCTCTGACTTTACAATCTAAATAGCTTCATGACTTTCCTGTCGGACATGACAGACTTTGTGGATACCGACACATGCCTTATAGCCTTGACCTTGTAGGGCTCGCCTTAAGCCGCTATTTCACTGCATTGGAGTCTTATCTATCTTCCGAATATCACCATAGCCGGGAATAAGACGGCTGGTTTTTGACATGTAAGCCAAGCAGACACGCGGCTGACAAAAAAACTGGCACTGCAAAATACCCTAGACTATAAGAACGTCAGAAGTTGCCCAGTTCTACAGCTCTGTTAGGCCATAACCATACCCTTTTCAAAATATCCAACTACCCTGAAACTTTAAGTCGGTCTAAGGTATTATACTATATTATTAAATATCCTTAACATTGTGTAATGAATCTACAAACAGGACGACCCTTTTGCAGTGCCATTTTTTTTATCAACTACGTGACAGACCAACGAAAAGGTGGCCTAACAGACTGCAAGGAACGCTTGGCTTCTTAAAAGCAAAACATGCGGATAGTTGGGGCCCCAACTAAAATTTTGACCCGAGTTTGTAATTTAGAGCTTTATTATATAGACTTTAATTAATATATATAGAGATAAGGTTTTCCAGGGGGAGACCCCCTAGGACCCCCCTATATAGAGCTTTTGCTTAATTTAGAAGTAGTAGTAAGACTAAGGCGCCTGGTCATCGCTAGGTAAGTATATACTGCAGTGACCGAGGCGCCCTACTTAAACTAAGCTTAAAGGTTATATTGGTCACGAATCTAGTACATATTTAGACTGCAGAGCTTTAATATAGAGCCCTCTACGTAGGATCTGATATAGTAGATTGTGATTCCAATTTAAAGCTTTATATACTAAATATTTTTAATGCCTAATAAATAAATCGCTGTATGGCTAGAATTAAAGTCTACTACCCCAACTTAATTAAACACGCGTGTAAGAAGAGACATAACGGTATACCAAGACCCCTCCCCCCAACGGGTAGAGGCGGTGCGGCCACAGTAGCATTAATTAACTACGTCGTTGCCCACCAGTTCGGATGTACAACGACACAATGGCTCGGCGACGACGCAATAGCTCGGCGCCGAGCAATAAGAGAGAGGGAGGGAGGGAGGGAGGGAGGGAGGGGAGGAGATTAGAGGTGGCTCAGCCACTGCAAGAAGGTCGTGATAGTGGTGTAGTGTTAAACTTTAAAAATTATATCCTGGGAGCTTGATCAACGACCCCTATATAAACCGTTAACAACGTTTAATTATAGAGCTTTAAATAGGCAAATATTCTAGGAATGCCTACTATAAGCAGCTCCGAGTGCGAAATCTAGAATATTTAGTAGTGGTGGAGTACGGGACGGGGTATATATTTGTATTCCTAAATATCATCACATAACGCAATCTTTAGGTGACGAAAACTAGCCATTAACGTTACTCGACTAATACTTACTAGAGGCTTATCTGTCCTTTCTATCTTCTCTCTTACCTATTGTCTCCTCGTCTGATACTGTCTATATCACCACATCAACCAATAGATCCCTTAGTAGGGACTAGGGAGGGGTATTAGAGCACCTCCAGCTCCTATAAGGAAGAAGAAAAGAGGAGAGAAAGGTATAGAGGAGGGCGTATTTATAGACAGGAGAAGGCCTGCGAGCACGGGAGATTAGGCGGCCATAATATAGCTATTAACGTTGCTTAACTAATACCTACTAGAGGCTCCTCCGTCCTACCTATCTTCTCTCTCGCCCGTCGTCTCCTTGTCCAATACTGTCCATATCGCTACATCAACTAATAGATCCCTTAGTGGGGACTAAGGAGTATTAGAGCACCTCTAGCTCCTATAAGGAAGAAAAAAAGAAGAGAGGAAGGTATAGAGGAGGGAGTATTTATAGATAGGAGGAGGCCTGCAAGCACAGGAGATTAGGCGACCATAATATAGCCATTGACGTTGCTTGACTAACACCTACTAGAGGCTTATCCGTCCTTCCTATCTTCTCCCTCGCCCGTTATCTCCTCGTCCAATGCTGTCTATATTGCTACGTCGACCAATAGATCCCTCAGTGGGGACTAAGGAGTATTGGAGCACCTCTGGCTCCTATAAGGAAGAAGAAAAGAAGAGAGGAAGGTATAGAGGAGGGAGTATTTATAGATAGGAGGAGGCCTGCAAGCACAGGAGATTAGGCGGCTATAATATAGCCATTGACGTTACTTAACTGACACCTACTAGAGGCTCATCTGTCCTTCCTATCTTCTCCCTTGCCTGTTGTCTTCTCGTCCGATGCTGTCTATATCGCTATATTAACCAATAGATCCCTTAGTGGAGACTAAGGAGGCGTATTGAAGCACCTCCAGCTCCCTATAAAGAAGAATAGAAAAGGTATAAAAAAGGGAGTATTTATAGACGGAAGGAGGCCTGTGAAAGGAGTGGTAGTAAGGTTAAGGCGCCTTAGTCACTACTAGGTGGTATTATCTTATTAAGAGGGTCTACTGCAGTAACCAAGTGACGTTGATTTAGAAATAATATGCATTCTTAAAGATCACGTGACTTATTATATAAGCAACATTTCCGCCCTTAAAAAAAAAAGTAAAAATTTCTAAAAATTGATTAACGCTATAGACAGCAGCAATATTAATCTGGCAATACTGCCAATTCTCCCTATATACCATTGTATATATATCTAACAGCTCTGAAGGTAATAAAAAGGTAGGATAGATAGGGGGGTTAAAATTTAAACAAATTGGATTTCGTAGATCAGCTATTTAAAAGTTAGGAAACTAAGACAAATGCTATATTCTCTGCTTACCTCTAAGCCAGTATATGATTTCCTATTTAGAAAAAGTCGTTTGCGAGTAGTTACTGCTGCCTCCGTATAAAATCTTCCTATTATGCCTCCTTAGCCTTGCTTATAGATAACTGAAATTATTCCTTATTAAATCTATGTTTGAATATAAGCCCCGAAAGCTTCTTAATTTATAAGATTGCTATATAAGTTAGCCTAGCTGTCTTATCCTTTTCCTTAATATCTAAAACTACCTGGTTAAGTGTTAGGCCCTAGCTTTTATGTACTATAAGAGCAAAAGCTAGAGTAACTGGAAATTGATGCCGTAAGTAAGAGCCTCTTGTACCCTCCTATTTATAAAGCATGGAAAATATAGGGACGACTTTCTTACTATCCTACTGAGTAAATAGGGCAGGTCCGTTATACCTATCTACCGCAATTAGTAGTGACTGGGGTTAATTATTTTTAATATCCGCATATTCCTTCTATATAATATCTTTAACTGTATTAGTAGTACTGTTTACTAAGCCTAGTTTAACCCAGATATTCTATATTAGTATTACTTTTGCGCCAATACATAGGGCTAGATTCTCCATAGTATTGCACTAATTAGAAGTAGCCTTTTGCGCACCTATACTAGTGTTAACTGACTTAATAGCCACTACCGGCTGTAAAAGGTTGCGAAGCTAAGTAGTGTTATACTTACCTATAGTAGCGCGTGTGCTATATAGCTAAATTGCGTTGTTAAAGCCTGTAACCTTATTAGTAGATAGGCCCTGCTTATACCTAGTTAAAAGAAGCTTCTAGGTTAAATTACTTACAGAATTACTACGTAGCTTTATAAGGGCGGTCCTAAATGCAGAGCTCTTAGTGTTATTACCGCCCTGCCGCATAACTTAATTTAGGACAGTAGTTTGGTTAATCGCCTTATAGGCTCCCTTTCTATGGCTAGCGAGCTCTAATAGGCAAGCGGGTAGATTGTTGTATAAGGCCGCTTAACCTATAGGGGGAAGCTGATGGAAATTGCCTACTAGTAAGATGTTTAAGCCTCCGAAATAGTCGTTATTATATATAGGGTAGATCTAACGGAGGCGGCGATTAATCTAGGCCAGATATACTTGCCCAATTATAGATTTCTTGTTAAGGATAAGATAATAAATATCCTTAAAAGCTTATTATAGAGGTATAAGACTAGCAGCAGGCAATTCCTTAAAGGGGCGATTTACTGGTAGCCTTAGTAGATTATATATAGTCCTACTATTAATATTAAAGGCAGCTACCCTAGTAGGGGTGGCTTAAACTAATAGCAACGGCTTGCCATTAGCCCTTGCTATAGTATAGAGCGTAGTAGAGAGAATAGCAATAAAATGTAATTTACTAGTTCCTACCTCTCTATTAACGTTAATCTGTAGCGGGGGGGGGCTAAGGCCTAATTGGATCTGCCTATAGTGATTAACTACGGCGTTATAAATATAACGTTAGCCTAGTTGTAAGGAAGATGGAGTTACTATTTAGGATAGGCAGCTTAATAGTAGAGGCTGTAACCGTGCTTCCTACTAATAAGTCCTATTATTAAGCTGCGGGTATATACCATAATGTATACCCCAGTTGTAGTTATAATCAAGCTCCCTATTACTAAGCCTGTCAGGATCCTTAATTTTAACTCCGTTGGTGTTTTAGATGCGGGCATGCAGGGCCTTAAAAGACTAGTATAGCTCTAAGTTATCTGCGAAATCGCCCTTAAACTTATTAATATTATTAGTAGTTTTACGGCCTTCCTCTAGTTTCTAATTACAGAAGTAGTTAAGTAGGTGCTAATAAGAGTTAACGCATGTTACGGCGCTGGTGGAAAACGGTGGATTATAGCAGTAGATTGTAGCGGACAATCGCAGACAGTTTCAGACAATCTCGGACAGTATTACGGTACTGGCAAATTGCCGCAGATTGCGGTTATGTGACGCAAAGATCGCATAAAACATCAAGCGGCGCTGCTCTTCTTCTCCTTTCCTTTCTCTAGCTTTGGATCCTCGTTTATAGACTACCAATTATACAGGCTGCGCGTCCCTCTTACCGTGCTCGTGCCTCAATTAACTGAGTCGCTAACATTATCCAAAGCTCAACTACTCTTTCTTCCTAAGAAGGAACTTAAAAATATCTATCTACAAGACCACGAACAGGACAAGGACACAGAACAGGACCCTAAGGACATTACCAGGACCACAAGGACCAAAAGAACACAAACAGAACGCGAAACCTAAGAATAGGATATGTACGGACCAGACCCCCTAGGAAATAAACAAACACCGGAAATTACCCAATACCCCTACCACTATGCCAAGAAATACAGCAGTTGGCAAAGCCGCTACAGGACCCGCAAATACCTCCAATAGTAAAACAGTCACCGTCTCAACCCCCCAGGAAAAGCTCACAGCAGCTAATACCAAAATTAAGCGGCTTTAAGAGCTACTTAAAACTAGAGACACCCCTATACCTAGTAAGGAGTTATTAGACACCCAAAGACTTACTACAGTCCTTAAGGCCCTAGCCCAACATACAGTATTAGCATTATTATGGTCCGCAAAGGTTGCAGACCCCCTATTACTTACAGATAGAACTAACCCTATATTCAATAACTAGAAGCTTTAATTGTAGGATAAGCTTAAAGTTAATACAGACCACTTCCCTACTACTTAAGCTAAGATGGCCTACGTCTTCAGCCGTACTGGCGGAGACGCATAGACGCACCTACATCCGCAATATGCCTAGGACTCAGTAGATCCCTTCCTCTCTGGAAACAAGATAATTAACCACTTATCTTCTATCTATAAGGACCCCTTTAAGGTACAGAACGCCCGCCTTAATTATAAAGCTCTTAACATAAAGACAACGGAGACCTTTTTAGCCTTCTAGACCCACTTTCTATACCTAGCCGGCCAAGCCTAAATTCCCTATAAAGACCTAATGCCGGACCTCTTTAATAAGCTTACCCTAGACCTACAGCACGCTATACTGCCAGTTTTTACTACTATATAGATGCTAAAGGTACTTACGGACTACTGCCTATCTATTAACTAAGGCCTCCGTTGAATTAAGGCACGAGCTAAGCGGTATAAAGCTAGAAACTCTCCAAACTAGACCGCAAGCACTACATAAACGGCCTATAACACTCCGGCATAATCTGTAACTCCTACAGCACCAGCCATATAGCCCGCCATTAATTTAGCAGCTAGCCGTGCAGCTAGTCCTGCTATAGGTTTAGCGTATACTTAGCCCATATACAACAACCCCCGTAAACAGGCCCTCAGTAATTAAGGAGCTTGCTTCTTATATAGCTAGAAAAACCACTTTACAAAGAATTGCCAGACAAAGGCAAAAACAGGCAAGGTTCTATTAATTTAGGAGGACAGTGCGGAGTTAAAAAAAGAGAAACCCTAGAGAAAGACTCCTCTTTAGGGTTAAAAGAAATTAATATGTCACATATTAATCTAGGTCGGCTAGTTAGTAGAAGAAGCTGCACTATCCCTTATACTTTATTTTGTAATGGATATTAAGTTTTAACCTCCGCTTTAGCTAACTCTAGAGCAAATGCCTTTGCCTTAATAGACACCTAGTGCGCTATAAAGCTAGCTAAATTTTTAAATGCGCCTCTTAAGGAACTGCCTAAACCAGTTCCTATTTGTGGGTATAACGGACGAATAGGACCACCTATTACAACTATCTTACGGATCTACCTCTGTGTTAATGGATAAAGGCAGTATAACATCCCCTTTCTTATTATAGACCTAGGAAGCCATAATATAATCTTAAGAAGAAAATAGCTAGCCTATTTAGGCTTACAGCTTAATATATAGAGTAGATGGCTTATCTAGCCCAAATCCCTACCCCCAACCCCTTCCTTTATAAAAGAAATCAGTATTATAATAGAAAACCTTATATAGCCCTAGATTAATACTACTCACTAGGCCGATGCTATGCGTAGGGACCAGGCCTTTAAAAAAGATATACAGCTTAATCCGTAACGGATTTGTATACTATACCGCCCCCAGACTATCTATATTACGCCACCCGTACCAGAGATCTAGGAAATTAGTAGTAACCTAGCTAAGTCCCCCATAGAGAACTTAGGCCCTATACAGCTATAAAGGAAGGCTAGGAATACTGGACGCCATACTAAACTAATAGACTAGAAGGACAACTTACGGAAAATAGAACGTAAGCTAAGGAAGACTATAAACCCTATGCCATAAAATACAGCCTAATAAAAGTCTGTAAAGAAACCTATGGACCTTCCCCCAGTTAATATCTGCTGTATTAGCGCTGTAGGATTCTACCAGAACTTGGTCCAACCTAATACCGTTGCCTTTACTACCAGCTTATATAAAATCGATCAAATAATTAAGGAAAAGAAAAGTGAGCTTAGTGGACAGGAAAGTAAGCTTATAGATAAGGAGCTAGTAGAACAGAAACTGCCCCATTAACACCAGAAATTTAAGGACGTATTCTCCAAGGCAGCGTCTAATATACTCCCACCTCACCAACCATACAACCACAAGATTGAGATTGAGCCAGATAAGGAAGACACCCTTAGTTATAGCCCCCTTCGTCAGCAGTCTACTGCCAAATTATAGGCTATAAAGCAGTACCTTATTAATAACCTAAATAAGGGCTTTATTAAGCCTAGTTAAGCCCCTTTTAACTTGCCTATTCTCTTTGCCAAGAAGCCAAATGGAGGACTTTATTTCTATATTAACTACCGTAAACTTAATAATATAACCCGCAAGGACCGCTACCCCCTGCCCTTACTTAATAAGACTCTAGCCCAAATAAATAGAGCTAAAATCTTTACTAAGCTTAATATCTGTTAGGCTTTTTACCGGATTAAAATGGACCCTAGATTAGAAGACCTTACTATATTTTAAACCCGTTATGGAACATATAAATACAAAGTACTTCCCTTTAGACTAACCAACGGACTAGCTATGTACTAGCGATATATAAACGATATACTCTTTGACTACCTTAACAACTTCTATACAGCCTACCTAGATAATATTATGATTTACTCTAAGAATAAGTTAGAATATAAGGAGCATATCTATAAAGTTCTATAATAGCTCTAAGAGGCTAGCCTCTAGGCTAATATTAGAAAATTAGAATTTAGTGTTAAGTATATAAAGTACCTAGGGTTTATTGTTAGTATAAATGGAATTAAGGCAGACCTAGAAAAGACGGCTATAATTAACTAATGGATACCCCTAAGGACTATAAAGGGAGTATAGTTATTCTTAGGGTTCTGCAACTTCTACCAACGCTTTATTAAGAACTACAGTAGAATTACCCAGCCCCTAAGCCAACTTACCTACAAGGACCGGCCCTTTCACTTTAATACCGTATATAGGCAGGCCTTTAATAAGCTTAAGAAATGACTGGTCTCTGCTCCCTTACTTACCCACTTTAACCTAAAACGGCCCTTAATGCTAAAAACTGATGCCTTAGACAGCGTTATAGCTGGCGTTTACTCCCAGAAGCAAATAGACAGAAAATGGCACCCTATTACTTACTATTTAAAGACTATAATAGATGCTAAGCTGAACTACCCAATTTATAACAAAGAAATGCTAGCCATTATCTCTAGCTTTTAGTACTGGCGAACACAGTTAGAAGGAGCCCCTAAGCCTATTTAAGTAGTTTCGGACCATAAAGCCCTAGAATATTTTATAACAACAAAGGCCCTTATAGCCCAGCAGGCATGCTAGGTGGAGGTCCTATCCCAGTTCAACTTCCTAATTATATATAGGCCAGGTGCTACTAACTATGCGGATGCTCTTATAAGGTATAAACAGGACCTAAATAACTAGGCAGCTGCGAAGATCTTATTACAGACTTAGACGCTACTACAACCAAAATGCCTTAACCCCTAAATACGGGCAGAACTAAATACGGACCCTTTAAGCGCTAAGATATATCCTATTAATTCTATAGAACTTAACCTTATTAATAAACTGCTACAGGTAAACCATACGGCCCCTTCTCTACAGGAGTACCGTAAAAAGGCAAAGGATTCTACCAGCCCATGGTCCCTAGAAAACGGACTACTTAAGCATTAGAAACGGCTAGTAGTAGCAAAGGTACAGAACTTACGGACTTAGCTTATTGCTAAAGCATATACTTAGGTCTCTATAGCCCACCCTAGAAAGAACAAGACCTGTAAGATTATTGGTAACCGTTACTACTAGCCCAGAATGGTTACGGATATTAACCGCTATATACAGAACTGCAACAACTGCTATAGGTCTATAATTCCACAAAACAAGACCCTAGGGCTATTAAAGCCACTCCCGATACCAGAACGCCCCTAGTAGCATATCTTTATAGACTTCTATAAGTTACCTACGGACCGCGACAGATATAATATGGTTATAATCCTAGTTAACTACTTTAGCAAGCGCCCATTCTTAATCCCCTATTATAAGAATATTAATACTAAAGAGGCGGCCTAACTGTATATCCACTACGTCTACTAAATTTATGGACCACCAGATACTATTATATCCGACTACAGGCCACAGTTTATATTAGCCTTCTAAAACAAGTTCACCCGGATCCTAAGTATTAGGCTAAAGCTCTCTACGGTATACTACCCCTAAATAGATAGTTAGACAGAGATTATAAATTAATACTTAGACCAGAGACTCCGGCCCTTTATTAACTACTTTTAGGATAACTAGAGCGAACTACTACCTATAATAGACTACGCCCAGGCAACCCTACCCTATAACTCTATAGGGTTTGCACCTATTCAGCTAGAAATAGGATACTTACCTTATATAAGCTTCAACTGGGAAAGACCAGAAGGACCATAGACTGTGCGCGAAAAGCTATCTTATAAGGAAGCACAGCAATATACTAGACACTTAGAAGAAGTATAGATAGTAGCCCATAAGAACCTAGAGAAGGCCTAGAAATCAATAGAATAGTAGGCAAATAAGCACAGGCGTAAGCCCGACTTTACCGTAGGTAATAAGGTCTAGGTTATAACAAAGAACTAAAAGACAGAACGGCCTAGCTATAAGCTAGACTATAAAATAGTAGGACCGTATAAGATCCTTAACAAAGAAGGCAACTCATATAAGGTTAAACTCCCAGACTTAATTAAAGTCCACCCTATTTTCTCACCAGATAAGCTACGGAAAGCTGCAAATAACCTACTACCCGGACAAAAGAATAAGCCTCTACTGCCGATTTAAGTTAATGGCAACGACGAATAGGAAGTTAATAAAATACTAGCCTATAAACTAGTACGAGGAACGCTAAAATACCATATTTAATAAAAAGGTTACGATCTAGACCCAACCTAGTACCCTACTTAGAATTTTATAGGTTGCCCCCAGAAGCTTAAAGAGTTCCATAACCAATACCCTAATAAGCCAGGACCCCTGAAGTATCTAGATAAGTGGATGGAGTGCTAGTATAGCGAAGATAATAAGCTACCTGTTAAGCATACAGATAAGAATACCCCACGGACATAAATACGGACATACAAAGCCTAAGGGCAGGCTTTTTCGGAGGGGGGGGTAATGTTACGGCGCTGGTAGAAAACGGTGGATTATGGCAGTAAATTGTAGCAGATAATTGCAGACAGTTTTAGACAATCTCGGACAGTATTACGGTACTAGCAAATTGCCGCAGATTGCGGTCATGTGACGCGAAGATCGCATAAAATATCAAGCGGCGCTGCTCTTCTTCTCCTTTCCTTTCTCTAGCTTTGGATCCTCGTTTATAGACTACCAATTGTACAGGCTGCGCGTCCCTCTTGCCGTGCTCGTGCCTTGATTAACTGAGTCGCTAACAACGCAAGCCTAATAGAAAGCTATATAATTAGGGGCCCCAAATCTATTAGTATAAGTAGCCACTTCCTTATACTCCCTCTATGGGTGATAAAGAATAAGCTTTACACGGCAGAACTTAGGATACTGCGGATAGGAAGGATTGCCTTTATATTACGGAAAGTACAATATAACTTAAGGCTTTGCTCTTAGCCAATGCTTATAAGTAGAGTGATTGAAATGGAGTAGGAAATTAAAGAAAGTGATATCCTCTACCTTATCTAGGCGGCGCTTATATTTCTTATAGTTAGATAGTCCGCACCCTCCTAGTTGGCCATCCTTAAGCTTATATATAGCGCTTTAATTGTCCTCCTGGCGGTAGTCTAAAGTTACTACATTCCTAGAGCCCTTGTAAAGTGGAATGTCAAGAAGTAGATAGTATACCTCCTACGCTAACTAATTGCGTTTGGCAATAAGCTTATTTATAAACCTAGCTACTACCGAACTAAAGGCATAAAGGTAGTTGGCGTGCGGCTATACTAATTGGAGTAGCTCCTAGTAGGAAGTCAACTTCTTCTCTTCCTTGCTGCAATATTTGCCTATATAGTTAACTATTACTAATATGCTTATAGTAGGTGACGTATTAATATTCACCATCCACGCCAATATTATGGCTGTATTATAACTATTAAGAAGCTTATTGTTACGCTGCAGATAGAACGTCCAGTAATATAGATTTTAATCCTTTAATACAGCAGCCTTATTACGGAGAGAGCGTGGAAAGTAAAAGCGGCACTCCTTTACTCCAGTAAAGTCTTTCTTTAATCTTAAGCAGTAAGATTTAGTGCAATTGCGGTGCCGCTAAAATCGATTAAGGCAGGCGGTAAGAAGCTTACTAGTATTAAGCTGTTCTTTATAGCTAAGAGCAGAAGGATGTTAAAGATTAGGAGGCCTGGATTGATTAGGATTTATTACGGATATAAAAGTAGCCCAGTACTCAGCAAAAGCCGCCCTTAATATACTAGCTGACGGATCTAGCTCTGGGGCTATTAAACTCTATAAAAAGCTATGTATATAGCCGCTACCTCGCACCTACCACTTATATTGGGATTAAAAGTCAGTGCCATTAAATAGACCTATAAGCATGTGCTTCCTAAACAGATTAAAGCGGCAATACAGCTAGTAAGCAGTAATATGTAGATTATTGTTAAGATTTCGAGAAGCAATCTGGTAGCGCTAAGCCTTATCAGTAGCCTTATATTTGTTAAATAGAGGCATATAAGAGTGTAGATTATGCTAATGTAGATTAGTAGTGCTAAGTGTAAAGAATAGAGACCCGCTTTTAATATTTTTAGTATAAGCCGTAAGCTTATTTCTCTTCTGCTTCTAGTAAGGTCTAGTGCCCTTAAGCTTCTGTATATGCTATATAATCTTATTCAGAACCTAGTTACCTCTACTACTATTTATAAGATTACCAAGCTCGTCTAAAGATAGACCATTCTTATTTAATTGGCCGCAAAGGAAGCGGGTAGCGTTAAGGGCTTGCTCTCTTATAATCCAATTAAACACGTAGTAGCGAAATAAGGGGTGGCGGCCAAACCGACTGTCCTGATACTTAAGCATATGCTTGGCGTACGCAGCTAGGGTAACCGTACGGCTTCGTGGTATGTTAAAATCTGCTTTGCCATAAGGAAATAGGGTAGGAAAGGCGCCGCGTATAATAAAACTAGCTGATCGCTTAGAGAGAGGTGTCTGTCGCATAGTAGGAACCTCTAGGCCTGCTTATAGGTCTTATTAGTGTTGAACCTCGCGACCTAAAAGCTCCAATACATTAAGGTTAAGTACTAGATTAGGAACTAAAGTATCTAGTATATCATTATTAAATTCGCTGTCTAGTATATTACTACTAAGCTTAGCAGGCAGAGGATCAATAGTAGGAGGATGTTGTATAGGAGCAGTAGGGTAAGCCATTAGGCCACTAGAATTAGACTCTAACTTATTAATATAAGGTAGCTGATCTAATATAGAGCCATTTTTAGGTAAACTAGTAAGCCGGGTACTATATATTTCAATGTCGCAATAATTAGGATAATTAACCTTTAGAAAGTAGAGCCACCATACTATAGCAGAGCGCCTTATAGTATACCGCTTAGTAAACCGCCGACTTAGGTATTCACCACCCTCTACTGCCGCGGGCTTCACGACCAGTATATTAAGCTTAGTAGGTAGCCGTGGTAGCTGCCTCTAAGTCTTTAGTATGTTCTAGCTAAATGTAACGGAACCTTATAGCAGGAACTACGGTGGGTTCTGTCAATAGGCTGGGTATGTAGGTACGACAAGTCGACAACGTAATAACAACTAGTGGAGTGGTTGCCCAACAGATTAACTCCAATTGTATTCTAAGATTTACTACAAGGAGAGAACTATCTACGGTAGGGACTGAGGTCCTTTAAATACACAACCGTACTCCTAAGAAATCCTCTCTTATACGTGAGGTACGTGTTATACGTATTATATATAGACGTATACTGCATACTCCTCATACACTGCGTACAACGTTATGTAACTTGCTTACCATTCCTCGTTATATAGTTCCACCAGTTCCATCCTAGACCGTACCTGTATTAACCAACTAGCTTCCTACAACTCTTCTCCAAGTAGTCGTAACATCGTACTTAAAGCATCCGTAATACCATCTCCCTCCTCTTTATCTTTGTCCTCAAAGATTCCTAATATCTCTAAGTTGTCTACTAGAGGTATAATGTCCGTCTGATTAATCTGGTTAATATCTATACTTATTATGCCTAAAGCTTCTTCTTCCTCGTAAGCGCAGCGCCATGCTCATACCGTGGCTGCTATACTGTTGCTTGGTAAGATAATGTCGTCTCCGTGTTCTCGTTGCGTAAAAGCGGGGTTAGTATGTATTGCGTTGGCGAGTCCTTTGTCCCGACAACCCTCGTCTTGCTTAGAGTGTACTAAAGCAAACGTTTAATTGTCCTGCAATATTCGCTCTATCTCTGACACTAAGTATGCGCGTCCTATAACTCTTAACAGTCTTTAAGTTCCCTAAGTAACTTGTTATAGGGTCTTGTGTTTAATCTACCGCTATAAAGCTTGACAGTGAGCTCTTAAGCGCCTTAGACGAGCTCTATTGTTCGCAAAAAATAGAGCAGGAGGCTATAGCTGCTTAACAGCGTGCCCTTAAAGCCCGTTTATCAGCCTCTGCCCGTCTTCTTCGTCTTAAATATGTCTGTGAGAAGGTTCGTTCCAAGGAGTAGAAACTGGTTTAACAGGGTTTGTCTAAGCTAGGTAACAAAAGGATTAGCTCTCCTCCTACAAGGGAAACAACTCTAAGTAGCTTAGCAATTGCTCCTCTTAGGTCCCCCTTAGGTAACTCGTTTTTTAGCGATCCTTTTTTATTAATATTACTTAACCTGCTCTCTTCTAATACTCCTATACCTTTCCTATAGCGTTTTTTAAGTTGCTTAGTGGTTCCTAGGTAGTCTTACTGTAGCCTATCCACTTTACTTTATACCACGTTTTGTTATCTACATTCTTGTAACTAATGATCTTCAAAACTTGCTATTTATCTTCCTCTTGTCCTCTATACGTGTCTGCCTTATAGACTGGTGGCTTAATATTCCTATATGCTGGCTCTAGCATTGCGATATACTATATAGGGTAGATTTTTATTTTGGCTAGTAGGTTCAACTTGTACGTAACTAATAAAATTCTTTACTTAACTTCAAAAGGTCCTAGTCTGACGTGGTCTAACTTCTTGCTTAGTTGTTAACTCTTGAAATTTTTATATAGTAGCTATATTTTATCCCCCTCCTTAAGATCTGGTCCCTTAGATCTCTTAGCGTCGTAGTACTTTTTCATTCGTTTTTATACTAGTTTAGCTGTTTCTTTAAGGTCTACATAAAGATTTATTAACATCTCCATTCTTTGTTTAGCTGTGCTACTCGTCCTTTTTGCTTAACGTGGTAATAACGATATTCTTGGTTTATATCCGTAATTTGCCTTAAATAATAATGTCCCCATTCCTTCTTATAGTGTTGTATTGTATGCAAACTGTATAACTGGTAATAGCGATACCCAATTATTCTGTATATAATTAATATAATGCCTTAGATACTATTCTAGTGTCTAGTTTAGTCTTTCTATTTATCCATCCGTCTGCGGATAATACGCTATAGATATTACTGCGCAAACTCCTTATTCTGCCAGAAATACTTCCTAAAATACTACTATAAATCTTGGATCTCTATCTGATATAATCTTATCTAGTGCTCTATATCTTATAAACACTTCCTTTATATAGATTCTAGCGATATCTTCTACTGATATCTCTTTAGTGTATGCTATAAAGTATCCCCACTTCGTTAGCTTATCCACTATCACTAAAATCGCGTTATAATCTTATCCTGTAATAGGATCTCTTGACTTTAGTAACTTAATAATAAAGTCCTATAATATAACCTCCCATGGTCTTCCTGGTGTCTCAATAGGTTATAGCCCTCCATACAGCTTATGCCTTGTTGGTTTATTCCTTTGGCAATCTAGACATTCCTTTATAACTTATCTTGCTAGTCCCCAGATTCCTTGGATAATATACTCCTCTTAAAGTCTTAACACTAAGCCTATAGCTCTATTGTGTTCTTATATCATTCCCTTATGGAATTCCTTAATAAATTCTTCTGCGATGGACTTAGGCATATACATTGCTTCTCTGTTTATATATTACTCTAAGTCTGGATCCTCTGCCTATGCTTCTTGGATCTTTTGTGTCTAATCACTCTCTAGTAATTTATAGATCTGACTTTCCTTAGTTGCTGCGATTTTTAGATAATTATACCTAATTAATCTGTCTTAATCCATTTGTAACAAAGCTCCTAATAGCTTTTTACTACTCTATAGTTCAGCCTTTCTGCTTAGAGCGTCTGCTTATGCATTGTCTGTACCCTTGGTATACTAAATTTCAAAATAGTATTCTGTAAGCATTTCCACCTATCTAACCTATCTTTAGTTAAGTTCCTTTATCATTAGGAATCCTATAAGGTTCTTATAGTCTATCTTAACCATAAATGGTTTTTTTATACCTTGTAAGAATGCTCTCTATTCCTTAAGTGCTGCAACTATACCTAGCAACCCCTTATTGTAGATATTATAGTTTAACTCTAGTAGTGTTATCTTCCGACTATAGTATGCCACTAGGTGCCATCCATCTTAATATTTCTATAGGAAGCACGCTCCTAGTGTAAAGTCTAATATATCCGTTTCTATAACCGTCTCTAAACCTAGTTAATAGATCTTAAGAACTGGCTCCTAGGTAAATAACTCTTTAACTCTCTTAAATAGTTTTTATTGTTCCTTTCCCTATATCTATAGTTCTTCTTTCTTTGTTAACTGCGTAAACGGCTTAATATCCTGCGACTACTGCGCTATAAACCTTCTACAGTAATTGCAAAACCCTAGGAACGATCTTAACTATATAACATTCTCTAGTTCTTACCAATTTACTATAGCCTTAATCCTTTTTAGATCTATGCTAAGTTAGCCTAGTTTAATAATAAATCCAATAAAATTAGTCTTCCTAGTAAAGAACTTACATTTCTCAATTACTACTGGCATCTTTTCTTCTTATAGTCTCTTTAAGACCTATTCAACGTGTTCTCCGTGTTCTTCCTCACTCTCTAAGTAGATGATAATGTTATTAAGATATACTATAACAAATTCATCTAGGTGTTCTCCTAATACACTATTAATTCGCTTCTGGAATATTGCTGGTGTGTTTATAAGCCCAAATTGCATAACTAATAGTTTATACAGTCCTTCCTTTAACCTAAAGGCTGCCTTTTATTCGTCGCCTTTCTTAATTCTAATCTAATAGTACGCCTACCTCAGATCTATCTTTATAAAGATCTTTACGTTGCCTATCCTATCTTGGATTTCGCTAATTAAGGGTAAAGGATACCTATCCTTCCTAGTAATGCTGTTTAACTGTCTATAGTCTATACACATTCTGAGTTTTCCATTTTTCTTTAGGATAAACAACACTGGATATCCTACTAATAACTGTAATAGTCTAATATATCCCTTTTATAAGTTCTCCTGGATAAACTCCTTAAGCGCTACTGACTCTATTTTAGTAAGCTTATAGATTGGAAAGAACTTTAGACTTATTCCCTCTTTTAACTCTATCTCGTAGTCCCAAGCTGTATACTTTAACAGCTTTTCACTCTCTGGTAACTATAACTTTTTTCCATACTTGTGGTATCTCTTTGGTATATAACTTAAGCCTCGCTTAGTCTCTTTATATATCGCTCCGACTTAGTACTATACCAACTTGGTTTACTGTTGCACTTTACATTATTGTATATCTTTGATATCGACTTAACCTATAACCCAATCGATCTTTGGATTATACTTCTATAACTAAGGTATTCCTAGTATTGCCTTATCCTATCCCAACGGTAGGATATCGAAAGACATTCTAACTAGTCTCCCTTTGATAGTTATCTAAATAGGTCCTATTTTAAGATTAATAATACCTCCTCTGTAGGCTATCTGATCTCCTAAAATCGTTATAAGTGGATATAGGTGTTCCTTCTATCTATGTGGTAACCCTATCCTTTCTACTACCTTTGGTGATATGTGGTTCCTAGTTGCTCTACTATCTACTAACGCTTTAAACTGCTGATCTTGCCACTTAGCTCTTAAATTTAGGTATCATTCTTAAATTTCTTTAAGGGCCTAAGGCTCTAACACTAGTTTCCTCTAGTTCTATACGCCTCCCCTTTTCCTAACTGTTAGCTGCTTAATCCTGCCTATGCTTGGTCCACTCTTAGCTAATACTTAGTTTATTTCTTTTCCTCTACGTGCCATAGATAAGTGTTTTTTGGGCACTCCCACTACTATTATCTATCTAGGCATTCTTCCATAAGGAATCTTCCTGGTTAAAGTATTAAGTCTCCTTAACCTTGTACTTCTACTAGGTGCTAACTATATATATACTTAGCGTTTCTAAACTGCTTTTTCTCTAGTGCCTAATATATTTTTAATAGGTACTTCCGGTTCTTATCTTTAGGTGCTCTATATATATTATACATGTCATCCACACAAGCTATCCACAATAGTGTATAATGCGCTATATGTTTTAGGTTAACTCTTAGTTCGTCTTTATCCTTAAGTTTAAACCTATACCTAGTTAACCTAACCACTGGTATCTCTGCTATAGGTACTAAGATTTATCGCTTACTTCTCTAGTCCCTAGACCTCTCTTCTAGATTCCTTGATATTATAATTAATACTTCTTTAATATAACTTATACGTTTTTCCGTAATGGGTTGGTCTTGGATAACTTTTTTATCTAGCTATATATAAAAATCTTCCTATTTGTCGTTGTGTCGTTGCCTATACCACTTTCCGTATAACTGGTTTAGTGTATATAGTCTATCCATTAGAAAGTACCTTATTATCGCTGTATTGTAATATCCTTTAGTATGTCTTTCTTTAAACCTAGTTGGAATATCTAGATCCTCTTCTTGTTCCAGTTCATCTAACTACTTTGCCCTAGGTGTCCCTGCACTCGGCCTATTAGTAACTCTTCGTACAGGTGCTCTGTCCCTTATATAACCTGGCATAGCTAATCTCTTGTCTAGCTTTTACTCTTGCTATATAATAATTCTTGTCCTAAACTCATCTATAGTTTCTTATTTTCTATATCTTGTAGCTAAATCCTCGTAGTCGTCTTGCTTTTTAATCCTAGTATTAACTTTTTAATCTTTAGGCTAAACACTACGTTCGCCTAGAATTGCTAACGTTCTTATTTATTCCCTAAACTTATAGTTCTTGAACTTGCGTCCTATACTTATTTGTTTATCACTAAACTAAGTTACTGCCCTTTTTTATCGGTTTTCGTCCGTTATGGGTTCTTGGGTGTGTCTCATCTCATCTTAAGAGTCTTAAGCTTCTCGCATCTCTTCTTAAAAATCTTAAGCCTATGGCCTTTTACCTTTATTAAGTAATGAGCTAGCACTAGTAGTTATCTACTTACTTAGTTTCTTCTAAACATTGCTCCTATTATCTTATAAAGCGATAGAAATTGTATCCAACGGTATTATAATATCCGTTACTAAACCTCATTTAGTAATGGTTTTAGTCTTTGCTTTTATTGCGTCCTTAAGGTTTAAGTGCTCCCAGTTAGCCTCTTTTTCATCCTCGTTACTGTTAATCAATAAGTACTCCAACTCCATTATTAATACTACTGATCTTCATCCGCACGTTGCTGTAATATCTTAATCTAGCTTATAGAGTTAATCCTATTCTTTATCTAACTCTCTGGTTCCTTGGAGTCCTTTTAACTCTAGCTCCTATAGCCAATAGCTTACGCCATACTTAGCATCCTTATAAATTCGGCATGCGTTGTTGTAACAATACGTAAAACTGTTAATTAAACACTCTTTTATTCCTTATAGTGCACCGTCGTTCCTCTGTATATACGTGCCGTCTGCTAGTCTGGTTCCCTTTACCACATAGTTACTCTAACCACCTCTATAGTCTCTGGCGAAATAACCCTATTTTCCGCAATTTATACAAGCTCTATCTTTGAACCATCTTTCTTACTGTGGAGTCCGCCTAAACGTCTTCTACTGCTGAAATCCCTGGTTTGGCCTCTACTCCTTAGTCCTTTAATTACTTAATCCTTAACCTCTGGGTTTCTATGGTTTCTTTTCCCACCTTTAGGTTTCTTTGGTACCGCTTAGGTCTATTAGCTCTGCGCCATTCCATGGTTTTTAACTCTACGTCTATCGTTGCGTATTCTGCGCCTTATATAACTATGGAACTCTGTCTTGCCCTCTTTTAGCTTATTCCCTTTAGTAGATCCTGTTATTAATCTTTATTAACTAATCTATTAACTCCCTTAGAGTATCCACATCTTCTATCAGGATAATTGCGTCCTGGACTTTAGCCTTAAGTCCCTATTTATACTGTGCCATAAGTGCCCTATTGTTCCACTTAACCTACATAGCTAGTGTTTAAAACTGTATTATATACTTAATTGCTAAAGTGTGTTGTACTAAGTTCTAAAGCTTTTGTTCTGCTGTGGTTATGGCTTCCAGGTCTCTAAACATCTGCGTTAGTTACTCTGCGAACCCATTCCAACTGGCAAATATATACCGTACATCCTGGTTAGTAGTTGTCATGCTATTAGCCTATATTTCCGTGAGATACAGCTTAAACCACTTAAGTACCCTCCCTATTAGGAACAATCCTGCATAGGCTATTTAATCCAATAATATTGCTAACTTTGCTCCTTCTTATACTACCTTAAAGTGTATCTGCGTAAGAAATCCCTTGAGCTTCGACTTCTCTCCGGAGAATCGTTTGATTAAAGGTAACTTAATCTTTGCTGCTCCGATTCTATTAATGCGTTCTTTAAGTATCCTATTATTGTCTTATAAGTGATTAACCATTTTCTATAACTGACTTTACGTAACCACTTGAGAATCCCCCTCATCTATACTAGTATTACCTGGACCTGAGGTTATAGCTCCCGTCAACGCCGTTGTAACTAGTGCTGCTTTTGGTGGCATATTGTCCGAGTTTGTTCCAATACCATAACCTTAGTAGTAAATGTGTAATGGAACCTTATAGCAGGAACTACGGTGGGTTCTGTTAATAGGCTGGGTATATAGGTACGATAAGTCAACAATGTAATAATAACTAGTGGAGTGGTTGCCCAACAGATTAACTCTAATTATATTCTAAGATTCACTACAAGGAGAGAACTATCTACGGTAGGGACTAAGGTCCTTTAAATACACAACCGTACTCCTAAGAAATCCTCTCTTGTATATAAGGTACGTGTTATACGTATTGTACGTAGACATACACTGCATACTCCTTATACACTGCGTACAACGTTATGTGACTCGCTTACCATTTCTCGTCACATGGTTCCACCGGTTCCATCCTGGACCGTGCCTGTATCAACCAACTAGCTTCCTGCGACTCTTCTCCAAGTAGTCGTAACATCGTACTTAAAGCGTCCGTAACACTAAAGCAGCAAACATGGCCAGTATAGTGGTGTTGCTAGCCGCGTACACGCACGACTTGCAGATAAACGTATACACGCGCAATTAGAAGCTCCTCCACCGCGGTAAGTATAGGTAGGAAGCCAGGAATAGGCCCTAGATCGAGCCCGTTGCTTTCACTAAATAAGGGAGAAAGGGTTGGATTCTTAAGGGCGTCCTTAATGCAGGCTTTGTATATACCTATATCATTACCCTCCGTAGCTAGGCCTATTTAGAACCACCGCTCCTTGCAACAAATGCACGTCTCTATATATTTAGCCTGTAGTATACTCCTGAACTTCTTAATTCGCTCCTAGTCAACAGCCGAAATGGGTAGTAGTATAGCCGTAGTCGGAGCTTGCCGCGAGAAAGGTGGTATTGGCGGTAGAGTAGGTATTGGCAGTAGAGTAGGCATAGGAGCTAGTTCCGGCAAGGACGTATTTAGGCTATATAGAGCGCCCCTTCTACATAGAGCTTTATCTGTGGTATATAGCGGAGGAGTAGGAGAGTGAGCTTTACCCCGCCGATTAAGAATACGGTGCTTCCGTTATATTACCCTAATTGTCTTCTGCCATTGAGCTATTTTAGGGGTATCTTGGCTGTTCTGGCCGCGAGGTAGGAAGGCGTTCTCGGTATCATTTTTAGGTAGAGCAGTTCGCTGGCGCCTTACAGGATAATTCTTAGTAGTAGAACCTAACTCTACAAGAGCTCTCCGCTTATTTAAATTATATTTGGAGATCTAGAAAAGTAAGTAGGAGCAGAAGTAATATATAGGGAAGACGCGCCTTTAACCAACATAACTGGCACAGCTTTAAAAGCTTCTTTAAAGGGCCGTCTTTAATAAAGTTAAGGCGGGGCTTGTAGATATAGCACTTGCTATATTTAATTATAGTAGGATCTGCCATCTTTATAATATGTAGTGATATTAATAGAGATATTAACGAAAGGGAAGGTGCAATACTAAGATATTTTAATGTTTGTAATATTTTGATGTTTGTTACGTGGATTCTGCCATAACTTACCGCGCGCGGTTTTGATTCCAACCAATTAGAAGCTGGCTTGGCGGGGGTTTGAAATCCAGGACCCGAAAGTAATAGACCACTCGTAAACTCGGGTCAATGAAGTAAAGCGATGAACTGTCTGTGGTACGACATAAATCTCCGCTAGCCTTTGTGTGACAGTAAATTACTTCTCTTTATCCTTAAATTCGGCTTCGCGGTAATCCGCGGGCACACCCGAAGTACCCAGATTTGCCATGCCTACAACCACTCGTCGCCCGTTATGGAGATGATTGCGGATCTTACCTCGATAACTAGCAATTGTTACGTTGACTGCGGGCCCGTCGCTGGCGTAAATTGTTGAAATATGTGTCTTGCTAGGCATGCGGATTTTCTCTGAGAGATCCAAAAGAGAACATCAAAGCCTGGTGAATTTCTTTAGCGGAGCAAGTGCTGGACTTCTCTCAAGTTCTTCTCTGAAGCCAGCTGTACCCGAGATTTTGTATCACCCAACTCTTTTAGTGCGTCTCTAAGTAAATCTTCGTTGAATGAAAGAATTATCAACAGCACTTTTATTGATGGACTGGGTGGTATTTCTACTGAGTCACCACAAAGGTTTGGGACTTCCTCGCAAGAACGGGCAAGCGTCTTCACAATCGAGCCTTATTAACCAGGCCAATCCGACGGCTCTAATTAAGAGGCCAATCTGGCCGTCTAAACCTTAACGATCCAGACTAACCACGCTGTGTTACGGTCTCTTCAGATATGTAGTCAAGAGACAACAGAAAAGTGTGCTGCGAAGCTCTCACTTGGGCAATAGACGCTTTGTGTACCTCTTGGCAGTTTTAAAAAAGATTACCCGCTACCGACCATGGTCAACACATAGACTCAATTAGTTAGACCAGATTAAGACTGGATCAGGGGTCGCTACGTCACTGCCTGTCTAGTATATATATTGCGGCTCTAGAGCCAGATTCAATAGACAGAGTTCTCATCGATCGTCTGGCCGACACCTGCATTAACAACTAATGCGACGCAAGGACTGCTTAGTCTATATACACCACCCTGGCGCATCTGGTTGAAAGCGTGTGTTGATCACGCTAATCAAAATGCGTAGATTTATACCTAAAAAAGGTAAAAATACGTTAAAATAGCCGTGCGTATTACTTCAAAAGGCATAAACTCTGCCGTTTGATCATCAGGATCAACACGCGCTCTCAACCGGATGCGCCAGGGTGGTGTATATCTCTGAAGCTCATTATGGCGATGTGCTGTGCGCAGTTTCCACGAATTACTCGCTTAAATTCACGGTATCTACAAAGGGGTAACATGAATGGGTCAGACGGCCCTCCCTGCCAGTATGCTATCAAAATAAGCGAACCTTTGCAACATGGTTGGCTGTATTATTCTGCTAGCATACTAGCAGGGAGGGCCGTCTGACCCGTTCGTGTTACCCCCTTGTAGTTGAAGTATTTAAACACTCATCTAAGGTACTGATTTAAAAACACGTCAAACTTCCAATTACTGAAACGATATTACTTGTCTCGTTCTTAGACTCTATCATTACACAGATATAGTAGACGAAGAAAGGAGTTTTGGGTAAGAAGTCTAATCATTACAAACTGTGTATCGTACTAAGAAAGCTATTTCTATTATTACGTCTGCCATTTTTTTAAAACATCAAGAGATTGCAGCGTAAATGGATGATCCGCACCAAGTTTTGCTCGCCGTAACTCCGCACAATTAGCCATTAAGCTGGTAGCTTCGTTATAGCGGGCTTGAGACCTCCATGTCCACGCAAGGTTGTACATGCTGAGCAGTGTTTCTGGATGGTCCACACCAAAAACTGCCTTCTTCATGGTGAGTGCTTCTGTTCCTAGCCTCTCAGACTCAACAAATATTCCTTGACCGTCGAGTGCCAATGCAAGGTTACCAATACTAATAAGCGTGTCTGGATGCTCTGGCCCAAGCACCTTCTCTCTTATTTCCAGCGCCCGCCGGTGCATTGCTTCGGCCTCTTCGTACTTGCCCTGGCTCGACAACACCAACCCAAGGTTGCTGACGCTAGTGAGCGTGTGTGGATGCTCTGGCCCAAGTACCTTCTCTCTTATTTCCAGCGCCTGCCGGTGCATTGCCTCGGCCTCTTCGTACTTGCCCTGGCTCGACAATACCGACCCAAGCATACTGACGCTGGTGAGCGTGTCTGGATGCTCTGGCCCAAGCACCTTCTCAGATCCTTTTAGATCTCGCCGGTGCATTGCTTCGGCCTCTTCGTACTTGCCATGGCTCTCTAACACCGACCCAAGGTTACTAACGCTGGCGAGCGTGTGTGGATGCTCTAGCCCAAGCACCTTCTCAGACCCTTCCAGTGCCTGCCGGTGCATTGCTTCGGCCTCTTCGTACTTGCCCTGGCTCTGTAACACCGACCCAAGGTTACTAACGCTGGTGAGCGTATGTGGATGCTCTGGCCTAAGCACATTCTTATATCCTTCTAGCGCCCGCCGGTGCATTGCTTCGGCCTCTTCGTACTTGCCCTGGCTCTTCAACACTGACCCAAGGTTGCTGACGCTGGTGAGCGCATATGGATGCTCTAGCCCAAGCACCTTCTCAGATCCTTCCAGCGCCTGCCGGTGCATTGCTTCGGCCTCTTCGTACTTGCCCTGGCTCTGTAACACCGACCCAAGGTTACTGACGCTGGTGAGTGTATGTGGATACTCTGGCCTAAGCACATTCTTATATCCTTCTAGCGCCCGCCGGTGCATTGCTTTGGCCTCTTCATACTTGCCCTGGCTCTGTAACACCAACCCAAGGTTGCTGACACTGGTGAGCGCATATGGATGCTCTAGCCCAAGCACCTTCTCAGATCCTTCTAGCGCCTGCCGGTGCATTGCTTCGGCCTCTTCGTACTTGCCTTGGCTCTTTAACACCAACCCAAGCATGCTGACGCTGGTGAGCGTGTCTGGATGCTCCGCTCCTAGAGTGACCTCCCTTGCCTTTAAAGCACCTCGGCCTATCTCCTTCGCTGCCTGGTAGTTTCCCATTTCGCATGCATACCACGCAGCCTTAAAAAGAACCGACGCCCACGCCCCTAGTGCGCCGCCATCGCTCGGCCGGTACGCTACTGCTGCTTGAGCGTGCGGAAACAGCGCTTGACATACTTTCCAGTTTTCATGCCGTCCCACCGGGTAGCTATTATCTATAAGTATAACGTACTTCTCCCTCCAGCCCTCCATCTCGTCCTGCAGCTCAAGCCATTTCCTTGTTGAGAACTGCACAAGTCGGTGCATTTTAAACTGGTGTCCGTCTACGCCTATCGCAACTAAAGAGAAACTTGTTAACGTGTTTAAGTCGTCCTTAAAGTTAGAGCTGGTATCGTTGTCTTCTTGGTAGCGGCCACCGAGCAAAGACTCTAGAATCCCCTGTTGATTAAAAAGGCTCATAAGCGACAGCAGCCGCGTTGCCGAAGGCCTCTCTCTGCGGATGTGCTCGAAAGATATCTACCAAGTAGTAATAATAGAGTTTAACGCCGTGTTATCCCTACAAGAATCCCCGATGTTCATGTCTAGCAGTTTCGCTCTATCTCGGTCGCCTTTGTGGAGATTCTGCAGATATGTCAACACTGTAGCACGCGGTGCTCTCTGGCTGATATAAGCGGCGGCCTGGGTGATCGCAAGGGGCATATAGTCAAGCGCCTCGGCTAGCGCTACCGCATCGTCCTGTTTAAAGCTACCCTCAAGCTTATTTCGGAGCAAGGCTAGAGCGTATGCTTGGTCCATTGGATGGACTCTGATAATGTCCGCGTAGCTTCCCATCAGTCAAAAGGCTACATCTCGGCTCTGGGAGGTAATAAGAATAGATCCGTTTGGTGATTAAGACAGATACTCTAGCAAAGCGGCTGCCGCATTGCTAGAAATATCGTCTTTACTGCCTTTACGCCTGTCTAACGAACAGGAGAAGACGCCTAAATCGTCCACATTGTTGATAATCATTACCCAGCGACCATTTGCCTCATTACACAGCCAGCTGTAGACAGGCCTCAGGATATCCACATCTGGTTGATCCCAGCTAGGAAGCTTAGCTCGTTCGGCAATCTTTTGGTAGCCTTCTTTGAACCTTACTGTGCTGCTTGCATGTACCTAAAAGATAAAGGTAGCTGGCGATTCTTCTCGTACCCGGTACGAGTACTCGATGGCAAGCTGCAACTTTCTTTTGGGCTTGTCAGTTCATGCCCTTAGGGATAACACTAGGCTTACTACCCACCCAACGCCACTAAGGCCAATAAGTGCTACTCTAGACGCAGACTGTCGGCTCTTGCAATCTATTTGGGTAATAATATCGCGATCTACAAAGTGTGGATCACGCCGGAAAGGGACGGTAGAGGACGGGGCGGGACGGGATAGGGTTCGGTCTATTATTAAGAACGGACTGTCAGAATGTGTAGATATACCACTACTTAGAACGCGAGAGAGTCATACCTGCTAAGGGTCTTAGTGTGGATGCGGCGGCGTGGTGGTATGTCAGCGTCTGGATATATCCCCGGACCACCACTGTTATCTTCTCCACCTTTGCGTCGTACCGAAGGCTCCCAAGTGCCTTCCTGCCTCTTCTAGTCCAAGAGTCGCCCGATATGGGCAGCGCTTTCATAATTACATCATCTAGTAACTTTATCTGTACTCCACACCCTTTAACAGCAGGAAGGAGAGCCTTTTTGGTTTCATCTTGCATAGATCCGGCATTGATTGCCGCTTTTGTCTGCCGGAGGGCATCCAGCAGTACGGGCAGCTCGGCATTAATGTGGCGGAACGCTTCCGGAATATCTCCTAGCTTGGACTGATATTCTTTAAGACGTTTTAGAACCCGGGAGCCGAAGTCAACGAGCTGGATTATGTTGGCGACGATGCCGACTACGGCTAGAGCTTCCGCCATCTCATCGCAACAATTCTCGAAGCACGAGGTAGACTACGTAGAAAGAAGAGAGTAGTTACGTTCACAGGAGGATGTTGAGAATGCGAACGACATTTAGCAGAGCTCTTCGGGTGGGTTATTGCTGCGTAAAGGAACGCTGGGCAGGTGGGCTATACAAACCAGGCTGTGCAAGTTGAAGCGGGGGTTGACATGCTGGCCAGGTACGAAAACTAACAGCAGCATACTAAGCAGGGCTGTATTGTCTCCCCCTTAACTACGCCTCCGTTGTGGCCGCCAAAACGCGAATACAACGCTGTTTCTGCAATTGCGGATGAAATTTGGTAATACTGTACGAGGTGGAAACCTCACGATATTTAACAAAGATCACGACACTGCGAAAGGCCGATCGCGAAGGTTCTTGCAGCCAAGCATACGGCTTCGCTACAGTTACTGCGCGTACCGAATTTGAAATTTTGCAGTGCTCGCTAAAAGGGGGTGGAAGCTGGTCATACACATCACTGTAATCCTACAGGAACTGAAGATCTGAGAGACATTGTAAAGGGGCTGAGTGGATTATATTATCCTGCTTCATAAGTTCGAGGAGACCATCCCTGATTATCGGGAAATGGTGTGGGAAGCAATTGGCATTGGTTTACAGTGCCGAATTAATCGTGATATTTATCTCATAGCGGGTGGCTATCCTTTCCACTCACCCTGATATCGTGTTGCAGAAGTATTTCTTAACCACACAATGCTTCTCGAAGCGCGTTCAGAGCCCACGGCATCAATTCCCCGAACTGCGAATCCGCCCTAATCTCATTATCCATTACATGTTCCCGAAGCCCATTTCTTAACGTCGTTGCCGTCGCCCAACCTCTAATACCTAAACATCACAATCCCCGCCCTCTCCGGATCCACCTTCCCCAACAACGCCTTATCAGCCCCATCCAGCGCCAACGCACCGTTAATAACCAAGCTAACCGCGCGCCCCAGCACATCCGCATACCTCTCCCGAACCTCCGGCCGCACATGCTCGACCGCGATGACCGAGTCCAGCCACTCGCACACCTGCTCGTGCTGCCACTCCGCCTGGTACCCGGCGGCGGCGCCCGCGCGCATCTGCGCCAGCGTCCACGGCGACCAGCCCACGATGGGCGCGCGGGCGCTGACGGGGAGCACCAGCGCCGGGCACCCGTTTAGCAGGTGGAAGATCAGCGTGCCGCAGCCGGGCCGCCGCGAGGTGCTCCACATGTTGGCGCGGAAGGGCGAGATGGCGGTGAAAAGGACGATGAGGCGGTTGGTCGAGATGTCGTGGGTTGGGTCCGGGTCGCAGAGGGAGAGGACCGAGGGGGTTTCCGAGAGGAGCTTGTGCGCCATTGCGTAGTCGGCTGGAAGGGTGTTAGTATTAGTTTCAGGGAGCGAGGGGTGTGCGGATGATGGAAAAGGAGGTGAGGAGGTGGGAGGTAGGGCGGATAAGACGGAGAGACATACCGCCGACAAACGGGCCAAAGAACTGCGCAACCGCAAAGTCATTCGCCCTTGGCACCTGCGGCGTCCTGGCACTCGCAAACAGATACGGGCAAAACCAACCCTTGGCGCAGTCCTGCGTGCTCCTGGCAGGATAGATACCCGCGAAGCGCAGGTCGGCGTCGACGCCCATCAGCTTGTGCTTGATGCCGACCTGCAGGCTCTTGACGTTGGTCGTCTGCAGCATCTTCTCCTCCTCGGGCAGCATGTGCTCGATGATGCCCTTGTCGAGCGCCTGCTCCACGATCTGGAACACGCCGTACTTGAGAACCGTGCTGCCGACGATGGCGCCCGCGCCCGACGACACCACTTCCGAGATGAAGCTGTCCGCCCCGAACATACCGCTGACGAGGCTGTCGGCGCCATCGACGAGCGGGGCGCCCACGAACGCGAACGTCGTGAACAGCACCGCGTCCCGGTACCGCACGTTCGGCAGCGTCACCGGGTTGTTGTCGCCCCAGGGGGACAGCGAGGCGGGCATTTTCAAAGCGGAGGTCGCGGTTTGCACAGAGGCGCGTGCCACGCGGCCGACGAGCGTGTCGCCGAGGAATCGCTGCACCTTCCCGGTCTTCTTCTCGTCTTTGGCTTCGGTTGGTTTTGGCGGGCCGAAGTTTCCCGGCATCATTGGCGTCATCGGCGCGGGGGACGTGAATAGCCCGCCTGCGGCGGTTTGGGTGTAAGCGGGCTGCTGGGGAGCGATCAACTGCTGGGCTTCTTGCTGGAGGGCTTGCAGCTTCTCCGGCGGCATATTTTGCACAATTTTCTGGAATTGCTGCTGCTGTTCTGGAGACATCGTTGGCGGATACTGCAGAGGCTGCTGGGGCGCCATTGGCTGCACCATTTGTTGGGGAGCTTGCTGTACAGATTGGAGTGGTTGCTGCTGGTTGACTGGCATAGCCTGTTGTTGGGGTACTGCCATGGGTTGAAACTGCTGCTGCTGTTGCTGCTGCTGCATTGGAACTTGTTGCATTGGAGCTTGTTGCATTAGAACCTGTTGCATTGGAACTTGTTGCATTGGAGCTTGCTGTATTGGGGCTTGCATGTATACTTGTCCAGGCTGGCCTGCTGCGGGAGTTTGTGAGGGAGGATATCCTTGTGGTGTTGGTGTATATGGTGGAGGAGGAGCAGACGAATTGGGGTCGAATTGTCCCATAGAGGGGTTCTGTTGATGCATGAGCGGCATGCTGGAGAGCTCTACGGCTTTACCTTCGTAGTGGGGTTTTTTTTCTACGAGCTCTTGCTCTGTACCCTGTAGGGGGCTGTGTCTAACGCGATGAGATCTAACGCGGTAAGATCGAACAAAGACTGTATGAACGCAAAGACAATAGAAAAAGCGAGTGAAAGAAAGAGATTGTGATCAAGAGATTCAGACTTTTGACAGAAGGAAGAAAGAGAAAGGTAGACGGGGTAGAAGTCCCACTCAGGCTGAGATTCAGCCGCACTGAGGCGCTCGATACTTTACCAATTAGGGTGCCAGAAGCCGAGAGGCCGCTTGCTCAAACAAGCGAAGGGGCTCTGGAACCGTGCCAAGACATATTGCTCGGTATAGGGCAGTTGTTTGCTCGGAGGATTGATGTCTTGGTGATTTCCTGGGAGGCGCTCAAGCGCTTTGCCCGGCGGCCGTTGCTACCCAGTTAGTGTTTGCGGGTAATGCCCGAAAACCTTCTCCCGGCCTCAGCGCTTCTATCACGTAGCTTGGTGTAGCTTTGGCCGTCAAACAGCCGGATTCTCCAGTAATATGGCGGAGAGACCCTCTATGCATCTTACTGCATCTCGCTGCCTCTCCTGCATGCGGCTGCCAAGTGTGACGGAGGCCAGGAGGTTGACCTCGAGCGCGCGTATGTGTAGTGGCCACCCCGCCCAATCATGACCACTCATCGCCCTTGGGCGCGTCCAGCAGGCTATGGTGGTGTCTGTCTTTCTACCGACCCTGCCCAATATCCAGTGCAGGAGCGAGAGAGGACTACGTAAGTAAGCACCTGCCACTGGGAGCCTTTGGATCAAGGTATATCTGGCTTTCTGGCCTGTGGCCCTTGAAATACAACTCATCGACTTCTGCGACAGCACTCCTTTCCTTGTATCTGCGTAAGCGTCATATTTACCCCGCGACCACCCACGCTCCCGCTTGAGCTCACCTGCAACCATTCCCAAAAATAAAAGCCCCGTCGCCTGTCATTGCGGGAGACCCAACACAAATTTATCCCGTAAGCGATGGATGGCCGCCGCCAGGGACGTCCGGAGGAGGAGCTCTTCTTGCGGCCCGCCGCAGAAGCTCCTGATACTCCTACCGTCGGTCCCCTGCGGATCAACAAGATAGAGTCAGCTTCTGCTACTCCCCCTCCGAGAGCTGGCTCCGCTGGGAGTGCCACCGAAGGCGGTTTCTCACGCCCACCGCCTATGCCAACCTTCCCAATCCCTCCAACGAGTCCTCCGACTGCGCCGCTACCCTACCCAGACGACCGAAATCGCCAGCAAGTTCCTCCCCGCACAGCATACACCCCATTGTCGGAGCGGGACAGAATTGCAAAAAACTCTACGCCTCCCGAGGGAAGAAGACGTCGATCGAGCACTACGCAACCGTTAAACTCTCCCCGCACAAAGTTCGATGGCAGTGATCCAAATAGGCCCTCAGTGTCGGGATATGCTCATGCTCCTAGAGCCGGAGAAGGCCGTGATGGAGGAACACAACCCTCGAGACTTGCAGAAAGGCGGGGGACTGCGCCCAAGCCGTTACCGGAGTCTCCAGGACCAGACACTCCTGACAAGGAGGGTTTGTTCCAGAGGGCACCGGCAAGGCAAGGCACGGTACCTGCGGAGCCACCGCCGAACCCATTCCCGGAGTATCACCAGCAGTACTGGCCTCCCCCAGGCCCTTCTTCTCCCCCAGGCCCGAGTCTCAAGATCCCAAACCCAGGTGGTGTCAATAGATTGAGCTCTACTGCTTCAACTTCGACTACAAGAGCGCAAAGAGGCTCCCCTCCTCCGCCAGAAACACCTATCATTCCACCTCCAAGCGGCGGTATTGAAGCTCGTTTTGCTGCAGCTGGTATTGCTGGCCCATCAACACTGAGCAGCCTTCAAGCTCAGAATGCAGCTGCGGCTCAACGCGGTAGCGCTTATACTAGCACTCAACCCAGGAACAATGTGCCCACATCTACACCAACCCCTCCCCAACAACAACAGCAGCAGCAGCCACCGAGACGGCCTTGGACACCTACTGAACAGCCGGGAAGTCATCCGCATGGTCCGCCTACAGTTTATCAAGGACCAGATGAAGTTGCGAGTCCGCCTACCCAACCTGTCTTGTCACAGCCGCCTACAAATGCGGCGTCTCCACCAAGAACCAGTCAAATGCCCACTGAGCATCCAATCCAGCAAGATATGTCACGGATGCAGCTTAATGACGAGCCTCCCCCAGCTTATTCTAGCATCCCCCAATCCTCGGCAAATAATGCTTCAGGCACAATGACGGCTCAAGGTTATGTGAATGAGAAGCGAAACACTACCATTGCTACGCCAAGCCCTGCGCCAGGCGTCATGAGCGATCCAAACGTTCAGGCCCATCCTGCCTTTGCGAACGACTCTCGCCAACAGGTCTGGCCTTCCCCACAGCAGCAAGGACCAGCGGGTATGGCTCCAGTCCAAGCGCATGCGAGTGCGTCTCCTGGGCCAGGATCAGGACCGGGATCAGGATCAGGACCTGGACCGGGACCTGGACCGGGACCTGGACCGGGACCTGGACCTGGACCAGGACCTGGACCTGGACCGGGAACGGGACCAGGACCGGCACCTGCTTCCCCACCACCATTGCCAGAAGGATGGATTGCACATCTAGATCCAAACTCAGGACAGTATTACTATATCCACCTTCCGACTCAATCAACGCAATGGGAGTTTCCAAAGGGACCAACGCCACTGAATTTGCACGAGCCTATGTCTCCCACTGGCACATTTGTGAACCCCTTAGCTTCCCCTGGGCTAGGTCAGTTTGGTGGCAAGACACCAATGGCTTCTCCCGGTTTCCCCCCGCAAGCGGCAAACTATCATGGTGACATGATGGCTATGGCAGGACTTGCAAGTCCGCTTGCTTCAGGGTTTACTGGCCCGCCCCCTGCTGCTGGCGTGGATATGTATAAGGTCGCGCCGACAAATAGCGTCTATTTTGGTCCATACTTACGATATACAAATATGGACATTGAACGGGGTTTGTGGCTAGGATCAATTCTTTTAGTAACGAGCGCTCCACAACCTCCGACAATTCATATCCATCAAAGCGTAGATCTTTCGCCAAATCGTACGTCCACTCATAAAGATGACCCTTTCTAATATTTCTCGCTAACACGTGTGCAGCACGGCAACTCAAACCCAACACCATTTTTACTCACCAGTCGTGGGTTTTCTACAGATATGACATCGACCTAAGGATGGAAGACGATCATAGTGCGAAATGGACCTACGCCATCACTTCTCATCTAGGATGTACTCGTTTTGAATTTCTGGTGGCAGGACGTCATGAAACAAGTTGGCGATTCATAGCGCATTCTGGGAACGACTTTTCGTTGAATGTCAATGCTAATGAGAGATCGAAGCTTGGCGGTGTTGGCTTCATGTGGAAGGATATTCTGCAAAAGAACACTGAGTGCGGCGGCTTTCATGTGCAATTGGGGCTTGGCGACCAGATCTACGCGGACCGCTTGTGGAAAGAGATTCCTCTCCTCAAACAGTGGACAGCGACGAGTGGTAAGGAAAACCGTAAAAACGCTCCGTGGACAGCGAAACACGAGGAGGAAGTCTCTCATGCATACTTCCACTATTATACGAGCCACTTCGACCAGCCGCATCTAAGGGAGGCTTTCGCTCAAATTCCCCATATCCTGTCACTGGACGACCACGATATGTAAGTCTGCCTACATATCAATCTATTTTCCCGCTAACAAAATGATAGATTTGACGGATTCGGATCGTACCCTGAATACATGCAGTTCTCGAACATGTTTAAGAACATTGGGAGAATCGGCATAGAGATGTATCTTCTATTCCAACACCACACCACGCTAGAAATTCTTCGCAATGTCAATAACGATCAGGATCTTTTCACTATCACCGGGACAGGGTGGCACTTCCTGAAGTATTTGGGGCCTTGCGTTGTCGTGGCTGGGCCAGATTGTCGATCCGAGCGGAATCCACATCAGGTCATGGCAGGCCCTACCTACCAAGGAATCTTCCCAAAGGTTGCTACGCTCCCGCCTAGCGTACAACACTGCATCTGGATGATCCCAGTACCGATTGTTTATCCTCGCTTAGAATCCGTAGAACACCTTGCCAGCACTATGGCTACAGGAAAGAAAGCCGTTACAGGTACTTTCAATGTGCTTGGTAAAGTTACAAGTTCCGTTGCGGGCGTAGTTGGGGCGAAGAGCGTGGTTGGCGAAGGTTTTAATTCGGTCAAGAAAGCTGTTGGAAAGTCTGGTCTCATGAGTGGAATTCTAAGCCCGTTTGGTGAGATCGATATGCTTGACGAATTAAGAGACCAGTGGACGCATGAGTCGAAGGTAAGGCGGTTACTATGTCTGTGGCTATGGATAGAATTCTAATTTGATTGTAGGATTTGGAACGAACTTACTTGATCAGAACGCTACAAGGTATCGCGCATAACAAATCGCTTCGTATGACGTTCTTCTCTGGTGGTATGTATCTCGAGCTGTTCCTGGCTTCTCTGGGACTAACACGCTTACTTAGGAGTCGACTGCTGCGGCGCTGGTCTTGTGCACGATCCGTCAAAACCCCAAGATCACAAAACCATGTACCAGATCATAACATCCTCCGTAGTTAATGCCCCGCCCAGCAACTATGTTCAACGGCTACTTCATAACAACAAAGCTCTATACATTCCGGCAAATGGCCATCGCAGTACTCACACACCTTCTGATACTAAGGAAGATATGATGGAAATTTTCACTCAAGATGTCAACGGTGCTGCCCGGGAATTAAAGAGACTCATGGGCAGGAGAAACTACGTAGCATGTGTGATATACGACCCAGAAATTGTTAACGGTACATTTGGGCAAGCTGTGCCTGGACACGGTGGTGGAAGGCTTAGTCTTGCGGTGGACTTCATGGTACAGAGCGACGGTCCGTATGCTGCGCCGATGAAGTATGGACCAGTGATTATCCCAAGCCTAGAGTACGGCCGATAGGTGCTGAGGTACTTCCCCGCTCTTTCCAGCGGTTCCTCAATTGTAGTTAGCGTGGCGTGGCAAGTTTGGAGTGGCGATTACACGTGAATATTTAGCTTTTGTTGGGGCTTCTTAGGCTGCGGATAGATGTTACTGCAAATTCCATCTACAGTGTAAAATCCTATTGTCCCATTGCTTCTCCGAGTGCTGTGTTGGACAGATTATATTAACTTTCCCATGGCAGCTTCCAATAGTAAATGAACTTAGAAAGTGCAAACCCTTTGATCAACATACTCCTGCGCCGGCAGCAATCCCAAACCACCCCCTCTAAGGCCCACCTCGTAGCCTCGTAAAACTACAACTCTTTACCTATAAAGCCTTATAAAAAAAAAAGTTGCTGTAACATTATTTATATAGAAGTTTTTAAGCTTTTGAAATAAGTTATTATAGCCTAAGTAAAGTTGTAAACCTATCTTAAGTTGGTGGGTTTTGGTATGTCCGAGGCTACGACTAGATGAGCCCCTTAATTGCGTCTGGTGCCATGGATACACGTGACCGTCATTGTCAAATAGAATTCCGACTTGGACCCCATCCCACCTCAAGACAATCTCAATACCAAAACACCATGGCAACCCCAATTTCACAAGCAACATCTATCCCACGATTCCTCCTCCCTAGACTTACGTGGACTTCAACCTCTGTGAGCCTAGCAATCTCTGTTAGCGTCCTTCAGCGAAACCAAACTCGGCGTATCACTTCGCGGTCCGTTGGCCATCCCAGACAATCTCAATTCGATTGTTCCAATGCTATCTGGAACGCTTCCACATTAAGTCGATGTGCGAGCTCTTTTCGCCATGCTTCGCCACTATCACAATGCACGCCTATCCGTCGTAACTTTTCTGCTACAGCGCGTCAAGCTCGCGATCATCACTTCGATACTCTCAAGTTTGTTCAACGGTTAAAGGATGAAGGCTTTACAGAAGAACAGGCTGTCGCTATGATGAAGGTCCTCAGCGATGTTATAGAGGAGAGGTAGTTTAAGAGTAGTCAATTGCCTCGAGATTCACACTAATAGCCCATAGCATTCAGAACCTCACACGAACTATGGTCCTCCGCGAGGACCAAGAAAGAGCAACATATACTCAGAAGGTCGACTTCGCCAAGCTCAGATCAGAACTTCTCACTGCCGACTCGACTGAGTCCTCTCTTACGCGCGCCTCACACGAACGTTTAACCAACGAAATAGCGAAACTCAATTCGCGGCTGAGAGATGAGGTGCAGCGGACACAGGCGTCTTTCAGGCTTGACCTGAACCTTGAAAAGGGACGAATTAGGGAGGAGGCGAATGTGCAAGAGTTGAAAATCAAAGAGACGGAGACACGGATTGAGCAGGAAACGGCTGTGCTGAGGGAGAAGCTCGAGGCGGTCAAATTCTCAACACTACAGTGGCTAATGTACGTCACTCTTTTCACTTTCACGACTATGAGCTGGCATGAAATGCTAATCAGGACTACTGCAGGGGCGTTTGCACGGGAACGGCGGCTCTAATCCTAGGAGCCTGGCGTTTGCTAATGTAAGGCGCGCATGCCTCTTGAGGTCCAAAATTAGGAGCGACGCACATGGCATGCCCTACATTGTAGTGGATATCAGAAATGCGAGATTTTGATGAAAATACCTAGCTTCACTGGTGGACTTGTTCATCGGACAACGTCCAGCCAGAATCCCTGCTGGCTCGATCATCGTGCATATGAAGCCGGTGCTACGACATGACAGTCTTGATTCGAGGACAGTGGCCTTGCCAGATGGGACTTTTTGTGAGGCAATACTGTAGGTAAAAGTGCTGATGTCCATCGAAGCCCAAAGTCGCGGGAGTCCTAATGACTTGGGCCGATATGCCAGTTGCGCTGTCCTGAAGGTACCCGGTCCTGGCTACGGTCAAAAGCAAGCTGCCTTAGGGCGCTCGGGTATCATCCATTGCTTGACCAACTGTACCGAATGTACTCCGAGATCTAGAAGGGTGGTGGTAAGTGAGAAGTCTAAGCCAGGCTCCGAGAGGTCGGGTTATGGTGGTCTATACCTTGCCCGAAACATGATAATACACAATACTGCACCCTTGAAATCCAACGAATCACAGGGGTGAAGTTGGGGACGTCTGCCGGCTTCTTCCAAGTTTTCCGAACTGCCTCCACAGCAAATTGGGATGTGATTGGCGCATCGAAAGCAGCCAGAGACCACGGCCCCGGTTGGTCGGCATGGTTTTGTCAGCCATGGCCAGAAAGACCGCCTTGCCCGATTTAATAATATGTGACTGGGTGTACAGACGAACATGGGGATTTTGGAGCAGGGAGAGCAGGGCAGAGCAGGGAGGAGCATAACAAGACAACAAACGCACCAAACGACGCCTGCGACGACGCCTGCGCCCACGCCTTAGCACCCTGTGATGTAGTGTCGCAGCCTGTTCTCACATGTTCCTTTTAATGATGTGCAAACCCGCATCGGCGGCAAGGAGGCTGGTGCCGGTGTAGTTTCAAGCCCTTTTGAATGCTATTTCCCGCCCTGAGTGAATGTATTAGACAGCTGGCAGCCCACCGGTGAAGGTTGAGTGCAGCTGGGTGAAGTTGTTGTGTCTTGCGCTCTGGATCAACGACGGTCACTCTGCGCGGGCCTCGCTCGTCAAAAAGCGGCAGGCTCCCAAGCCAGCGAGATCCCCAAAACACTTCATCTTCCATCACCAAACTCCCAGACCGCCTATCGTAAACTCACCACAACCCCAACCCTCTCCTATACCCTTTGAAAACACTCTTCTCCACCTCCCATTATTTACCATGGCCAATGAAGTAAGTCCTCTGCCATCCGTACCCCTTGCCCGCTGCTCACCTTGTCGGTGGGGGATGCCCCTCTGGCGCTTGTCATGGCACGATAAAACGTCAACAGATCGCTAACATGACTCCCAACATCTAGCGCGAGAGGTACGATTGCATCAAACCCGTCTATAGTGTGAGACTCCAGGGATTGACTTAACAACAGCAAGACTTTCCTGGCGCGGCTCTGCGAGCAGGCTGAACGCTACGATGGTGAGTGCTAGCCCCGTCAATCCCTTGACCATGGCTCGCGTGCTGACTCTTTTCGTCTGTAGAGATGGTTACGTACATGAAGGTTAGTAAATACACACATGCCGATTGAGTAGAGCACTCGACTAATCCATTATTACAGGAAGTTGCGAAGGTATGACGAACCCAACACTTCCGATCACGCCAGCGCCTCCCTGCCCAATAGTCACCTTCCAGCATGCCCTAACCACAGACAACAGATTGGCGGAGAATTGACCGTGGACGAACGTAACCTACTGTCCGTCGCCTACAAGAACGTCGTTGGCACCAGGCGCGCGTCATGGCGCATAATCTCTTCGATCGAGCAGAAAGAAGAATCCAAGGGTTCCGAAAAGCACGTTGGCACCATCCGCGAGTACCGTCAAAAGATTGAGACCGAGCTTGAAAAGGTCTGCCAGGATGTGCTCAACGTTCTCGACGAGTCACTCATCCCCAAGGCCGAATCCGGCGAGTCTAAAGTCTTTTACCACAAGATGTACGTGCGCCCGGACCAATCCAATCCTTCGTAGATGCGATTGATACTTTTTGGTCTTCCGTCCCAAAACTCACACCATTGGTGCTGTAGGAAGGGTGACTATCACCGTTATCTTGCCGAATTCGCGTCTGGAGAAAAGCGTAAGGTCGCTGCCACTGCGGCACATGAGGCGTACAAGGTATGATGCAATGACAAGTACTTTCCCTGGACTAGGAAAACTAATGATTGCGCACAGACTGCTACCGACGTTGCCCAGACGGAGCTGACACCGACGCACCCAATTCGTCTCGGTCTTGCCCTGAACTTCTCGGTATTCTACTACGAGATCCTAAACTCGCCTGACCGCGCCTGCCACCTTGCCAAACAGGCATTCGATGACGCCATCGCAGAGCTCGACTCACTGTCCGAGGAGTCATACAGGGACAGCACTTTGATCATGCAGCTGCTCCGTGATAACCTTACTCTCTGGACGTCTTCAGACGGCGCGGAAGCCGAGCCCGCTGGCGAGGCACCGAAGGAGACCGAGAAGCCGGCAGAAGCCAAGGAACCTGCCCCAGAAGCAACTGAGGAAGCACCTCCTGCTCCAGCTGCGGCCTAAATTTGCACAAGTGATCAATCTTCACGACTATCCGTTTCCTTGTCCAAACGAGCCGGGACAACAATCTGTTTAGATCTTCTCACTGGAGACATATCAAAGGACGGTTACGGCAGGAACAAGATCGTCGGGTCGTCAGGCGCGAGTCTATTGGAGTTTGTTTCCTTGTCTTGAAAATTGGTACAGTACACTAGCGGTTCGGGATTTACCCACTCACACGAATTGTCATGTCTGTTTTTCCTTCCCCTAGCACCTGTTTTTTCCCCCAATCTCACTGGTTCCCATTTTGTTCTCGAGTCAAGCCTCCCTTTGCTTTTGCAATCCCTTTTATTCCCAAACCTACTAAATCCCTACAAAGTGGAAGGATGGATGATATCACTGTAGTGGTTTATGGAGCAGCGTGAGTGAGGGCAGCCGGTATTTTATGATGCCTTCTCTTTACTCTTTTGTCATGTATGCTGCACATTAGAACAAACTGCTAGAGACCTTTCCACGAGACCTTGCGTGCGTGGTCGTGATATGCTGGAGACGTCTTCAAGACGGAAGCTACGGAACGGTAATGCCGTAGGAACAGAGGTTGAATTCAGCTCACGCGAGAGGAATTCACCACTCTATCTTCAAAATAACAATTTGTGAGATTGCTACCCACTATTCCGTATCCAATATCAGGGACTGCTATTCTACAAACCTTTCTATATCTCCATCGGAATTGCCGTGACGCCGCCGATGGTCGTCTCGCGCCCCTCCCTCTCTCCCGCGTGTCCCCACGAAAAAAAAATCCCACCCCGCGTCCAAGCTCGTCCCGCTAGACCCAAGCAATAACCACCGCAGCGCCATTCCAGTCACCAGAATCCTGCAAACGCGGGAACAATGATACTGCAATAATCTTATGCACGGCCGATGTACACACGTTAACTTACTTCCCTATTTACAAAACCAGCCAGCCAGCGCGTCTATCTACCTCCCTCTACCAAACTGCCCACCTACCGGCCTCCCAACCTACCGACCTCCCTACCTACCGACCTCCCTACCTACCTCATACCTCTCTAAACCCCCATCCTCCACCACCTTAGCCGTCTGCCATCTCGACCAACGCGATCAGCTACCAAAAAGCATGGTCCCCCAACAGAACCACTACGCCGTCCTCGCGCTCCCGACCCCCTCGCGCTCCACGCTCCTCTCCGGCACCAGCGCCGCCCTCTCGCCGCGCGAGCTGAAAGCCGCATACCGCGCCGCGCTGCTGCGCTGGCATCCGGATAAGGCGGGGATGAGGGTGGGGGCGGGGATGGGGGTTGTGGAGCCCGGAATAGGGAAGCGCGAGGCGGGTTTGGCAGGGGATAGGGATGCGGATGCGGATGGGGAGGATGATGAGATGAGGGAGGAGATGGGGAAAGGGGAGAACAGGCGGGGAGGAAAGGCCCGGGGCCCGTCCGTCGATGCGATCACGGCTGCGTACCGGGTGCTCAGTTCGGCGGAGGCGCGGCGGGCGTTCGAGAGGGGGTTGTTGGCGCGCGGGGCGGTGGGCGGTGGTGGTGGTGAGGCGGGGTGGGATGCGGATGCGGATGCGGGGGCTCATGTTGGGTTGGAGGTTGTGGATCTGGATGATTTAGCATGGGAGGAGGGGGAGGGTGGCGAGGGGGTTTGGTGGAGGTCGTGTCGGTGTGGGGAGGAGAGGGGGTTTGTGGTGCGTGAGCGGCAGTTGGCGAAGGAGGAGGAGGCGGGAGGAAGGGAATTGCTGGTGGGGTGTGTGGGGTGTAGTTTATGGTTGAGGGTTGGGTTTGGGGTTGTGAGCGAGGGAGAGGAGAATGGGGTGGATGGGGGGTGGAGGGGAGCGTATGTCCCGTTCTAAGAGCAACAATCGTGAGGACCGGGCTAGGGCACGGACAACCTATACTGGTGTTCCAGGTGGTTGGGTCCTGAGGTTGCTTCATAGTTCGATGAAGCAAAAGAGATCACTTCTGCTGAGCCAGGCGAGGATCGCAGTTCAAGGGCAGGTCAGGAGCAGTTATAGAGAGATACTGGACTGACTAGCAAGAGATTAAGCAGGGCTATCAAGCTGATCAGCGGCGCTGCAGAGGAATGCAATATCAAGATAACAAAACACAAAGCTATTCAAGCCGCCTCATTTTTGGACTACTGCGGAGGAGCCAGAAATTCAATATAAATCCACCAAAAGCAGATGGGAAAGCCTCTCGACACTTGCGCACCACAAGGTCCGAAAAGGAGTAATGACTGTAACGCCCCAGCCACCAGCCACCAGTCTTACCAGATAGATCAAAATACAAAGTCCACCACAAGAATTGGTGTTGAAAATGCCACCGCTGCATCATTCATACATGCTGTTCTTGACTTCATAGACTCGTTAACGTCGTCTGCGCGGCATATTCCACGCGCGTGTATGCGATGTGCTCCATAAAACACCGAAATTTTACGTATTTGATTGGAGATGATTATGGGTATGCTCCGCCAGTAAGGAGGGTGAGTATTGAAAGTAGACGTTTGATAGCTAAGCAGCCTTGTGTTAAGAAAACGAAGATGCGATGCGAAGATTTAAGGTTTTAATTTTTAAGAAGGTAGCCAGAAAGATAGTAAAAATTGGGCCACAAGGCGTGAGGTATATTGTGTTTGGTTCGCGGTGCAGATTTTGATACGCTGCCGTCTGTTGAGGTAATCGGCTGCGAGAACTTTCGTTAGCTAGTATCTCTTCAATGCGAAATGACCGACACGTACTGTTTTCTCTGACTAGGATCGAGACGTCGCGCGCGAATTGTATCGCTCCCGGATCCTTCAGCTTGCTCATCCAGTCTTGCTCACTATCGCGAAGCGGGTTGTAGCCCCGGTTATATTTCCATCGGAAGATGCCCATGATGAAGGAGAACTTTCCGTCGATATCTTCGCATGTCGCGTCGGATTGTGTCTCTGCGTCCTGGACGCTCATCTCATGAGACGCAGCTTTTGTCTGTGTAACTAGGTGAATTGTTTTCTGGTTATCCTCATGCGCCATGGCTAAGCCCAGGACAGCACAGAAAGCAGAGGTCCATTTATCGCACCCCTTGCTGCTTTTGAAGATTTGTTGCAATTTGTTAAGCACGTTCGTCATGATGGTCTGGTGCAGCCGGCAGAAGAAGTATTTCAGCTGGCGGTTTGTCATGCGTGGTGAGCAGAAATTGGCGTATAAGCCTGGTATGTAACTCTGCAGTTGCCTAAGGCTCTGCTCTTTGGTTTCTTCTTGGATCGTGAGGGTATGACCCATGATATAAGTGACCACGATGAGTCGGAATACTTCCTTAAGCAACTTAACCTGTACTATCGTTAGATACTTAGTTGTTCATGTCGGAACCACATCACTCACTTCATCGTCAGCTTTCGGTCTCAGCCTTGCCATCATGAGGAAGAGCGTCCGTTGAAAGTCATTCTGTTCTTCGGCGAAGCAGGCGTACGCAAAGGGCCCTAGGTAGTTATCAACAATGTCGTTAATGTATCGATCATATCTCTGCTCATCCTTATGGTTGAGCTGGATCATTCCCAGTGGCGGCGATGACTTCTGCACGCGAATGCATTTCCCGGTTCGCGTGTCAGTTGTGTACTGAAATTGCTGCAATAATTCCTGTGTTTTAGGTGCGAACTCGTAGACTTTACAACTGATGCACGGAAGTCCTTGCCCACATGTCAATCGAAGAGTCACTTCCACGTTGCTCCACTGCCGGATATGCAACGCAACAAAGTTCGTAAGCTGACTGTTTTCGTGCATTGATGTCATGATACCTGATTTGCATGATTAACCTACTGCCCGCAAATATGCAAGGACAGTCATACTTGGAAGGAAGGATGACGCGAGCTCCCAAAGGCGGACTCGACTGCATCCCAATCCGCATTCCGCGTTTGGCCTTTGCGAACGCTTCAAACAGCGATCGCAGACATCACCCGGACCACACTAAAGGCACCGGTCAACCAATAATAATTGATGAGGAGTTTCAACCAAAGTCTTACTTTATCTCTCTGTAAGACGCAGTGCCAACATGCTACGACTTTTCTCATGTCATGCGCGTCCTTTGCCACCTCGGGCTTCAAGTGCGAGCCTAATTGTCTACCACCGGGTCTATTTATTGACGGTCTTTGAGTGCGGGGGGCAGGAGGATCCAACCCATATAGAATCGGGTCTGGTAAGTTTTGTTGCTGCAGAGCATGACTGTTTTTGGTTGGGGTTGGTGAAGGCGTGCTATGGAATTGTTCAAGTGCTGGGGTCGTATCTACCGTAGATCCTGGATCCGAAGCCTGGTAGGAAAAGACTCCATCAGAGAGTGGGCTCGGAATATTAACAAAGGGACTTGTGGGGGCCTGGTATGGAGAGTGCCCAGGAAATGCGCCAACTGACGTAGCTTCCGGAGATGTTTGCCCTCGTGGTACTTTGACATAACCGTCCGAAAACATGCTAGATGAGTTTCCGAATGAATAATTGGCGGGAGATGTGTTGGGTATAGATAATTGCAGTTCCATCGGATCCCCGTAATATTGACTCTCCAAAGATAGGCCATCTGGGGAATTCGATGATAACATGTAGTTGAAGTTGGAGGAAGTGGGACCGACATGAGCCATGCAGGAGAGATCTGATTCCGGGTCCCAGATAAGGGAGTCAGATCTGGGTACATCTGAATTTGTATGTTGCCTTACGGAAGACCAAGGGTCGTGTTGAGACGGTTGTTGGGTGAAAGCTGTTGCGCAAAGCTGGTTGTAAGGTTGACTTGAAATCAGTTGGGATATACCACTAGGAGGGGCATGCGACGGCAGATTTTGAGCATCGAGCTGCCTGGGTATTGTAGACATAAAGTATGCCTGGGGTTCTGATGGCTCCATCAGCATTGTGATCCAAAGATAAGCTTATTCATCTGACCTTGACTGAAACAATTATTAAAATATTCCATTTCATGAACGGAGACATCCATAGCTCCGGCCTGGCCTTGCCTGGATTGTGGCGATGTACCACCGTGTTGGTAAAAATTCCTTTCAGAGGGTGCAAAATCCTTTGAGTCTCGCTCAAATATATCGTCGTCGGGTGTTTGGACTGAGGTCGGAGAGGTAGACTGACTTTCCATAAGCTCAAATTCGCTCCATGCCATCTCTCCAGACGTATAGGGAACTTCCTGGCTGCAGAATCCATCAAGGAGGTCGGCCATGGTCGATGAATAGTCGGGATGATTAACCAGCGATCCCGTTGGTGTCTTCGAACCATCCGCATTAGAAAAAGGAACCTCTAACATAGGATAATTGCTGGATGAATACTGCGCAAAATGTTCATCTTTGCCATTATGCCAAGTTTGATATTCCGGAAGAGCCATTGTGGTCAAAAAAGGGTGAGGGCGACCTCTCTGGAAGATTAGAAGGGCTGCGCATTCGTCGGCTGCCTCGCGGGCTGCCTTGCGAGGGTCCTGCGCGGTCCTCAGGACCTAATCGACCAGCTGAGTTTCTCGGTCTACAGCTCCACGTTTATGGTTTATGAGGAGCCCAAAAATGCGGCGTGGTATCAAACAGCAGTCGGGTATGAATGAGAATAGCAAGGTTGGGCAACTGAAACCGCAAGATCGACCATCCAACTGTGTGGAGGAGAGGTGCTAGAAGATGAATTGCAAGCGGCTGAGATGGCCTCACCAAGCCGTAGCCCTGCTGCTGGTATGGTACCACGAAGACTGATGGCTGCATATATTCCGGTGAAGCCCTCCCCTGCGAATAACTATCTGTATGCAAGCCATTCGGATAGGACAGGATGAAACGTGTAGCTGCCTCCAACTCTACCGCCAACGCTACCGCCTTCGAGGCGCTCTGTAACTTTTTGATAAGTACTGAGGGCGAGAAGCAGAGCAAAACATATCACCGAAGACCTTTTCATCCCTTTCTACTTGCGATCTTCGCCATCGCATCGACGAACGTGCTAAAGTGCTCATTGCGCCAGAGGAATGCCCCAACCCCTCCTACTAATAGGAAGCTGAAAGAATGTCTAGGCATGCACGCACAACGCAATCCTGCATTGCGCCAATCATGCCATGCAGCTCTTTCCTCGTCAAGTTAACTCGTGCAGAAGACCAAGTCACGAGCTTTCCGCCGCGGCTCTTCGCCTTTCACCGGAAGCGTGGGGTGATGTTAGTACAACAATCGACTGTCCGTTGCTTCTGCGTAGATAGTCGAGCAAATTGATTGCATCCACCGCCCGATGACCTACCGGATGCCGAGCCGGTCCGCCAGCAAAATAATATATATCTAAACTCACAATGACCTTTTATCTAACGAACAACAACTAAACAGCATGCACCTCTAGGGTTCCGGTCATGACAGCCATAAGCATGCACATTATTAGGCTTCAAGCAAGGCTCTGAATAAGTAATCTCTACAGCAAGTTATCATGGTTGACAGGCTTCATTATTACGCCGGTCAGCGAGTCTATGTCCTTAGGAATAAAGTCCCCGAAAGTATTGGACCACAAACATTCTTATTCAATCAGCATCGCGAGGACTCTTTCCCTCAACTACGAGCCTTGTCCAAATTCGCACCACTGGAGGTGTGCGGAATATTGGCACAGAATGAGGCTTAGCCTCACTTGTAAGGCTGCCTTTCTTCACAGCCATAGTCCACCGCCATCCACGGCTGAATATGTATGATACTGAATGCCTACACTTATGAACATCCTTTTATCAATACTCTTTCGTTATTGCTTTTTTCCAACCCCCTCTCCCTCCATCCTTTACACCGCTGAAGCATCCATTCAATTTCCGGTACCCTGGCTGTGCATTCATACAGTCTTCCATCCTAAAACAACCATACAATATCCTTTTTATATACAGTTCAGAGGTGCTTAAGATACTCATACAAGATCTACATAGCGTAAATGGAACTGAACCAATGATTCCTCACATGGACCCGGTTATCAACGGCATATGGGATATTAATCAGCTTCGCCTGTGCGACTGCCTAAGACAACATTAGTTTCTTGTTACCAGGCCGAAATCATGGTCCACTTATTTTATACAAATGTCTCTTTCTATCCTATCATATTTGCATTCGTGGGGAGGTTGGCTCGAAATGTTCTTGTGCCGCAAGGCTATGCCAATCATGCACAGCCTGAAATCTCTCCAATACAATGAACTCCCAAGCGCCAAAAACAATGATTGGCCCAGACCACTTGCGACTTCAATTTGAAGATTCTTGTCGTCTGATATGCACCAATTGATTGCTCGATTTTACGCTTGAACGAGACATCGTACGTTTCCGTGGTTGCACGGCATCGCCTTTAACACGTGTGCGGCAACGTGTGCCTGTCTTTTTTGGAAATCACGCGAAGAACGTAAAGCTAGCTTACATATGTGGGCATAATGACTTCATTGCTCATAATGCAAACCCCTTCCTCTCTGGTGTCAAATCGCTGTATTACCAATCCTCGCATTTTTTTGTCGCTACTGGCAGCGTACCCATTGCATGTAACAGTATGGCTCCACCAGCACCGCGAGAACGAGGTCGGCCATTTCGAAGAGGACTTGGTTTCAGTGAAAGGGGAGGTGGCAGAGGTGGTGGCGGTGGCAGTAGCAGAGAAGTCGAAGAAAACAGAGGCAGAAAGCTCAATGCTTGTCGACAATTTCAACAAACACGAAACTGTCGATTCGGAACCCAATGCAAATTCTCCCACGACCTATCCTCGAATTCCAATAGCGCAGGATCATCAAGACCGTTTCGAGAAACGCCAAAGGAAACACCGGAACAACAAAGAGCGAAAGCCGACTATAATTCTTGGAAGAGAAATATCAAGAATCCACCAGTGTCAAATGATACTAGGACGATTGAAAGACTATGGAGCGGCGCTCTGGATATTTTAAATGATGACGACAGAGACTGGAAGCAGATGCTTCCACGAGACCTTGACGACGATGACAAACACGGCCGCGAACACATTCGGGCTTTACTAACTATGGTAGCCAACAATCATGACTCCAGTCAATTCGTCAAGCTCTCTCAACCGTTCCTTCTAGTCATTACTCACCCAGCATTGTTAGACTGCTTGTCAGTTGACACATACGTTGGAGGTCTGTACAATTTCATCAGTGGTAACCATGGGACCCGAGCAATTCCTTTCTTCCAACGTCTCAGCAACAGCTTACTCGAAGAATATCTCGAAGCCACTGTCCCTACATCAACGGCAACCTTAGAAACAACACTCATCGCTATGGCGACCGCGCTTTGTGAGCTGCTCAGAAGAGAGCAACGGGCGACTTTTAACGAGGAGCTTCCAGATTTACTCAATTCACTGGAGAATATTGCAGAGATTACTCGCGCCGATAGGCAGTCTATAGCATTTCAGATCGTCACTAATCGAATTGGAGAGCTTCGAGCAATGGTAGCACGGGCGAATGGTCTACTCAATCACACGGAGGAGCCACAGTTGAAAGGTATCTCAACTACTGTAGTGACCTCTACATATCCTCGAGATGTTGTGCTACCACAAGGACGACACGATAACGACAACATGGACATTACGAAGATCAATATCCTTCCAACTGAGGACGAAATTCGGAGCAATCATCCAGAATTTCTGCCTTCTACTGACCTTGATCAGCCTCATTTCCTCGCTGATCAAGCCCAGCGTCACCTTGATACTCACTTTCGCCTACTCCGTCATGATATTTTTGGTGAATTGAAAGAGGCGCTTGGGGGATTGATGCTTGCAGTAGAGAACAACTCAACCTTGCTTGACAATTCGAAGCTTGGTGTTGGAAACATACGAGCTTACCCTTATCCCAAAGCTCAGATCAAGCATATCTCCTTCGATCATCGGCAAGGATTAGAAGCCCGGATATCTTTCCCTCACCCTTTACTTCTACGTAAAAAATCACTCCCGGAGAAACGTAAGTGGTGGGAAGATTCGAAGCGCTTAGAAGAAGGTGTTTTACTATGCTTTGTCTCACTCAAAAATGCAAAAAGCTCGCTCTTGTTCTTCACGACCAGTAGAAAGTGTACAGATGCGAAGAAAATCTGTAGTCTCGGCTCTCATGACAACCAAGCAAGTATCTCCGCAAAGCTTGCTACTCTTCGACAGGAAGACGTAGAATCGATGACCCATTTGAGTTGTCACAATGCACGAGGGGTTCTAATTGAGTTCCCAGGTGTTCTGCTGGCGACTTTCATTCCAATCCTCGAAAATCTCCAGGCTATGCAGAAGCTGAGCCGATTGCCATTCCGTCAGTGGATTCTTCCCGATCGAATTTCCACTCAGGGAAGTAGTTCGAAGCACCTAGAGATTCCACCGCCGCTCTATGCACGGGGCCCAAACTTCGAGTTCTCGTTACAGAAAATTTTGAAGGACCCCGGTAGCAACGCTCTTATGAGTCCAAGAGAGTCAGTCAACAATGAAGCTATCATTGATCAGCTTAGTGCCAGAACAGAGCTTGACCGTGGTCAATGCAAGGCCCTCATTATGGCACTTACCCGCGAATTCGCTTTCATCCAAGGTCCACCGGGTACCGGCAAGTCCTTCCTCGGCGTCCGTCTCATGAGGGTGTTGTTAGATTGCAAGAGGAAAGCTCATTTGGGACCAATAGTTGTTGTGTAAGTTATATACTCGGATTTAGGGCTGATCACTAATCATTTGTGAAGCTGCTATACCAATCATGCATTAGACCAATTTCTGGAAAATCTTCTCGATGTTGGCATTGAAAAAATTCTTCGAATGGGAGGCCAAAGTCACTCCACTAGACTAGAAGGCAAAAATCTGCGTGTAGTTTCTCAGGGTGAAGGCAAGACTAAATTCGAAGGTTATACTGTTGCAACAATTTACAAGGAACTCGAACATCTAGAAACGGCGATCAACTTAGCTCTCGATGAGCTACATGACGTAGAGAAACGGCAAGAATGGCCCAATTTCAAAAAACATCTTGCCAATAATTACCCGACCATATACCCCAAGTTCTCTCGTATTGACGAGGACGGTTTCAAGACAGTTGGTAGAGAGCCTTTTGACCTTTGGAGGCCAACCGGAAAGCTCCTAGGCAAATTGAATAGTTTGGATCAGTCAGAACAGGCCAACTCGACATCAACAATACAGCAAATGCTAGTGTCAGCAAATGCAAACATTCATTCACTATCACAGCGTGATAGGGTCCGTCTCATAGAGCATTGGATCCAAGAGATTCGCGAAGATGTGACAGACCGCCTTTATGAGCTGGTAAAAGAGGCCGATGGCCTTCGCAAGAAATTGGCCAACATACATGACGACGTTGACCGACGAGTTCTCCAAACGGCAGATGTTATTGGTGTTACAACAACCGGTCTAGCAAAAAGGATTTCTACCCTCAAACATGTTAAATGCAAGGTGGTTATATGCGAGGAAGCTGGAGAGGTTATGGAACCGCACATGATATCTGCACTACTACCTAGTGTTGAGCATTTCATCCAGATTGGTGACCACGAACAACTGCGTCCACAGATAAACAACTATAGCCTATCCCTTGAAAACCCACGCGGTTTGCCATATCAGTTGGACCGCAGTCAGTTTGAGCGACTTTCAGTTGGAGAGCGAGGAAGGCCTGCATTTCCAGTGGCGCAACTAAATGTGCAACGGCGCATGCGCCCTGAAATCTCAAGACTCATCAGGGATACCATCTATTCGCGCTTGACTGATCATGAGAGTACGAAAATCCTTCCTGATGTTGTTGGTATGCGTAAAAATGTTTTCTGGTTGGACCACGATAACGCCGAAGAGGGTGCCCATGAGGATATACATCAGAAATCTCACAGCAATCTTTGGGAAGCGGATATGACACACGCACTTGTTCGGCATGTCGTACGTCAGGGTGTCTACAACAGTAGCGATATTGCAGTGTTGACTCCATACACTGGACAGTTGCAAAGGTTACGAACAGCGATGCGCAATGACTTTGAGATCGTTCTCAGTGAGCGTGACGAGGAGACGCTTGAGAAAGAAGGGTTCAACGCCGAAGACTCTGGATCAGAAGGCGAACAGACGAGCAGCCAGGTGAGCTCTAGGAGCAAGCCACTAGAGAAGAAGAAGTTGAGTGAACTTTTAAGAATAGCTACAATCGATAATTTTCAAGGGGAAGAAAGTAAGGTCATTATCGTGTCACTGGTTCGAAGTAACAAGAGAAAAAAGGTTGGATTTCTTAGGACTACTAATCGTATAAATGTTCTTCTCAGTCGGGCACAACACGGCATGTATCTCATCGGTAACGCCGATACATACTCCGACGTACCAATGTGGGAACAAGTCATCAATATGTTACAAGGAGCGGAATCAGTTGGCAAGGCTTTTGGTCTTTGCTGCCCTCGACACATGGATATAGAGATGGAAGCCTCCCAGCCCGATGACTTTGCCAAACTCAGCCCTGAGGGCGGATGCCAACTTGCTTGCGATAGACGCCTCCCAGACTGCGGTCACCGATGTCAAGCTAGATGCCACTCTGAGAGCATGCACCAAGTCTTCGCATGCCCACAGCCTTGCCAGCGCCTCCACAAGCCGTGCAATCATAGTTGCCAGAAGAAAACCTGCGGCGAAGACTGCGGTCCTTGCATGGTTCGGTGGGACAACATACCTCTTCCGTGCGGTCATTCGAAAAACGGCGTTCATTGTTTCCAGTTGCAAGATCTCGGAAAAATCGTATGCAAGGTTCTCGTTCACAGGCAGGTTCCAGGCTGCAAGCACATTGTGGAAGTCCCGTGCTCGCGGGATGTCTCAGCTGAATCCTTTAGCTGTCCCACGGCTTGTAAAACGAATTTGGCGTGTGGACATCCATGTCCAGGCACCTGTGGTCGATGTAATAAGAAAGATGGGGATGGTCAGCTAATTACTAAGCATTTTTCATGTACGAAAACCTGCGGTCGGCGATTTGGAACCTGCAATCACAATTGTCCGAAACTTTGTCATAGCGGCAGTGATTGCGGCCCATGTTTTTCAGCTTGCGAGGTAAGAGCGTTAATTTCAATCAGACTTGGGAATAAGCAACCTGTCAAGCTTGCATGGACAAGTATATGGTAGGTGCACCCGTGCAAGGGGCCTCTGAGGGCCCGTGACGATATGAAAGGTGCTCGTAGTAGTCAAAGCGGGCTTGACAGCTTGCTTGTTCCCAAGTCTGATTTCAATTCGTAACATGCTAGGAGTGAAACCTTGCTAACGGCAAAAAGGTTCGATGTGCGCACTCCCGATGTACCCAGCGATGTCATCAAGCGTGTGCTCCGTGCGTGGAGAAATGCACTTGGTCTTGCGAGCATAAAGGGGATTGTACCATGCCGTGCTCTGCACCATGTAACCGTCTTCCATGCAACAAGCGCTGTTCAAGAAACCTTTCCTGCGGCCATCAATGTCCTGGGATCTGTGGCGAAATATGCCCAGAAAGCTATTGCCATATATGCTCAGCTAAACAAGATGCTCGAGTGGATATGCTCGAATTCAAATCGTACGGTGAGATTGACCTGGATGAAACGCCTATCGTTGTTCTCGGGTGCGGCCATTTTTTCACTGCGGAGACCCTGGATGGCCATATGGGAATGTCAGAGGTATACACGATCGATGCATTGGGAGAATTCACCGAACTTCGGGACATGTCCAATGAGCTGGCTATTTCGATACCTCGCTGTCCCGATTGTCAATGCGCGGTTCGACAGTATGCAACCCAACGCTATAACCGGGTAATAAATAGGGCGGTGATTGATGAGGTGTCGAAAAGATTCCTCGTGACCGGAAAGGAAGAACTTCGCGGATTGGAGCTGGAAATTAAGAAGATGGAGCAAGATTTAGAGGTTTCCGGAGATGAGATCACCAAGTCGCTTCACCCAAAACCAATGTTTACATATTCTGTTGAGAAGGTTACTCCTGCACAAGTAATAGGGATTACCAAGAAACTCCAAGGACGACACGAAAAGATTAGGAACCTTGAAAAGAAAATCAAGTCCTTCCGCGACAAGGTTGCCGAAGAAAACCAGCCGGCACAAAAGCTTCATGACGCTACCATCCACGCTGCCAGACAAAGAAGTATTGACAGTCTAATGGCAGATTTGAATGTCGTTGATAAAGTACCAGCTGTTCCGCGCGACCGCCGGATAACCCTTGGCGCCAGATTGGCGAAGATTAAGATGGAGCATATCGCACTGGTCGATAAGTTCAGCATTGCTCAAGAAGTCCGGTCAGCACAGTTAAGACAGCCTGAGATATCTATCAAGATGCCTGGCGGGGCTCCTAATCAGCTTGCCAAGCTATTCTTTCAGACGTGCAGGACCTTTATCAATGACTGTCATGCTGAGAATCTACCGAAACTCGCGGTTGAGGCCTCCCTTTACTACTCAAGGATTGCATCGGCAAACGAAAATTTCTGCCGTTCCACTAATGTGGACGTTGAACATGCCTCGAAGTACGTAGAGACAGCCAAAGAGTTGTTGACAAAGGCGGAAGAGTTATGCAAACAGCCATTCCAGAACGCAAAGGAGTTGCGCAAAGCCGTAGAGCAGTCAATGAAATTTCTTCAAAGGCAGTGGTATGAGGAGATCACTGCGGAAGAAATTGCCGCTATCAAGAATGCGATGGTCAGTGGCCCGGGAGGGATTGCTACCCACTCTGGTCACTGGTATAACTGTGTAAATGGGCATCCGGTAAGTTTAGAGAATATTCATCCATTTTTCTGGTTTCTGACTCTTCAATAGTTTGCGATTGGTGAGTGTGGTATGCCGATGCAACTGGCTCGGTGCCCTGAGTGTGGAGAACCCGTTGGTGGACAGAACCACCAGGGAGTTGCGGGGGTAACTCGTGCAATGAATATGGAACACTAGGTTCTCGGCAATTATGTGGGTTTTAGGAATCTCTTTCTGTTAATGAGTCATTGAGCGGGGGAGGGTTTCGGTACATACTCTGTAGCAGTTGGTTATCTGCAGGCATTCTGTGTCGTTAAAGGAATAAATTGGGATCCGGGTATGGGTTTTTAGCATTTTAAATTCGGGAACATGGCTAGATGAACATAAGGAGTTATCTTATACGCCGCTGAGATGTGCACTTGATTTTGGGTGGTCTCCTTCTGCCCTCATGAATGACTTCGGATACTCCAGGGAAATAAAGGTCTTCTATTATATGTAACGTTGTGAGAGACTTTAAATGCTCATCAAAACTCACACGGCGTGATGAGGGATCAACGAATGGCCGCTCATGTGGACGGCTTTAACAGTGCATGTGGTAATCCGTTCCAGAAATATCTTGTATTGAGGATCTGGGAATCAAAATCTGCAGGCTACTTTCGAAGCCGAGACTTTTGGAAGAGTTATAAAGTAACTGGCATTCCTCGCATTGAACCAACCAAACAGCAAGGCGGAAGATTATAAGGCTTGAGAGAAAGAGTGAAAGTAGGAAAGGGAGAATCATGTTTGGTTGTAGAATTAAGGCAATGCCAAGTTATCTGTTTGAAGTACCGAATTCCGAGTGGTGTCCGTGCGAAAGGTTAGCTCCTATACTGGTGGCGCCGTTAAGCATTATTAGTCGTTTGCAAAACGAATTAGAATCCTTGGCATGCAGATCCCCAATTTTTGCGCCCAACCTCACCTATAAAACCGTGAGATAGCCCATTTCCACATTTAACGCGCCTTATTGTCGACATAACTCCCTACCGTCAGTTAGTAAGTTAAAGCCGACGTTGCCCTGCTATTTGCCCTATCCTAACGCGTTTCCTAGTGTTATAGTGCCTTATATTAACCCTACTTATTACATAGATATAGTCTATCTACTTAAATTAGACTAGCGGCTAGATACTATTATAGAACAGTTATATATTAGTTAAGCTACTATATATAATACTAAATATTACCTTATATAATACAGCTAGCCTATTAGGCCTTATATATAGAAGACTAGTTAACTAGTAGTATTAATAAAGAGGCTCTCCTTAAGCTCCTGCTTTATAATAGTTAGAAATATTTAGATAAAATTTAATACTGGCTCTATTATAAACGTAATCTTATAGTTATTTATTTTATAATCTACCATATTTTAAAAAAGAAAGGGTAGTTAAAAAAGGCAATAAGGTATATAGTATAAGGTTATAACTTATAGTTAAGGGAGCTCTATTATAATAATATAAGGCAGTTTCCGGTAAATATTATAGTTTTCCTTAATAAGGCTATTTTTAATAAAAAGACTAGCTAGTGGATAAGAGGGTAAGCTCTAGTTAATAAAGAGGCGTACTATTATAGCGATCTTTAAAAAGGTAATACTTAGAGTATCTATATAGCTATAAGAATTAACAGTTAGATTTGCTATTAAGCCTATAAGGGCTACTTTTATATTAATAACTTTATTAGGTAGCTATACGGCTACCTATTTCCTATACTTTATAAGTAATATCCAAGATCTATTCTCGACTTTTAGAGCTCTTGCTGCACCTGGCCCAAAAAGACCAAACTAACTAAAAGAACCCTGAAAAACACCCTAATAATCCCCTAAGATGCATACATCACAGGGGAGGCATAGGTGGAACGACGGTGGTATATAGTTACGCGCGACCGCCAGACCCATACCTAATAATAGCCCCCTACAACAATAATAAGGACGGGCGAATACTATACTAGAAAGCAGAAATACCCTAATTAAGAAGGCATCTAATAAAATATAAAGCCTATTAGACGCGTCTAGTATCCGGAACTATAGGGGAGTATCTATTAGCCATTATAAACTAATGTAGCTAGTAGAATGGCTCCAGTCTAGCAAACCTTAGGCGCCCCTCTAGTAAACCCTTAATCAAATCCTCCAACGGCTAAATAAAATTAAAGATAAACAAAACCCCCCCTAATAGGCGAACCGCACCTGGGCCACTATAGCTGCGCTCCTATAGTATAGGGAACCTACCCCCCTAAAGATAATAACCGGGTATATAATTACAATACGACTAAATATAGAAAAGGTAGAGGAACCTAGGGGACAATTAGAAATAGAAGTTCTTATAGAGATTTATAAGGAGGTTTATAACACCGTCACAGTCTAACACCTTAGGAGTGGAGATATTAGAGTCACCCTAAAGAACCAATAGGTAAAGGAACGGGCTATAAGGGCAGGGGACAGGCTAGGAGAGCGTATTAGCATAAAAGTGCTTTATAAAGATTACCTAATTAAAGTCCTGTCGGTTTTTATAAGCCTTAGGGTAGAAAGGGGACGCTAGGCGGACAATATAGCAACTATATAGGAGATAGTAAAATAAACGGAACGCCTTATACTAGAATTCGTAATTACCCAGATTTAATAGCTTTAACAGGAAAATACAAACCAAGTATATAATAAGAATAATGAGAGGATATAAGGGGTGCTAGAGACTCGCTAGGGAAACAATAGACAAACGCATAGCTCCCTTATCGTTAGCGTATATACACTAGGAATGCAAAAACTCCTTATCCAAAAAGGAATAATTATAAATGGCCTTATATACAACACAAGGCTCTATAACTATAGACTACGCCTGGAACGATATTATTGCTATGCACAATAGGGACACACCTAATCCACATACGCAGCACAGGTGTGCTGTAGCCACTATACAGGCCCCTATAATATAAGATAATATATAAATTAAGACTAAATAAAATGCGCAAACTGTTACCGAAGTACATATAAGGCATAGGAGAGAGAAGACTGCATTAAATATAGAAAACAAAAGAAAAGGGCCCAACAGCTACAGAAACAACTGCACGCTAGGTTATATAAATGGAAATAACAGGCGATAAGCTAGGGGGATATAGGTATCTTCCCAGCGTTTCCTACCTTTAATACTAGGGGGCTAAGCCAGCTATCCCAAGCCTTAATAGGCTAAAAGCAACGCCGCGCAATATTACTAGACTAAATAGGGATATAAGGGATATATAGGATATAAGGGAGAGGACGCCCAGTAGGAAGACCCCTATGGACGGCTATAGTAAGTTTAAGGCTGGGATAATTAAGAATTAGATTTAACGCGGTAAATATAACACATATAGCTAGCTTATAAGGGGCATATAGCCAACCGGCGAGAATGGGGGAAGAACTAGAGGTAATAATAAACTTAGATTTAGAAAGGCTAGTAGGAACACAAGACACAGAAATAAAAAGCTCTATATAAAATAAGTAATGGCTAGGGAGCAAACACAGAAAACAGAAGTTTTAAATATTTTAGAGAAAGTAAAAACGGAAGAAGTAAGGAGTAAAGGAGAGGCAAAGGACCCCTGCTAGGGGTCCGCTACTTGACCATTATATAGTATAACTGCGGCAATATAAACCACCGTTTAGTAAGGCCCCTACTAGACAGTCTAGACCTAGAGAAATATTATATTCTTGCTATATAAGAGCTGTATTATAATACCTATATATAATTAACATACTGCCCCTAAGGATTTTAGCTCCTGTATAAACCAAAAGCAGCTATATATATATACTTTATAATTAGCAAAAATATTAGCCTTGCCTTATAGTTATAGCAGGCAGTTAACCTAGATATTATAGTTATAACCATCCAGATATACAGGGGACTAGTACAAATTATTAATATCTATAACCCTAGGGTTAAAGGGGTAGTATAGACAGAGAATATTATATTTGTAATAAGCTTACTAGAAATTAAACACGCGGAGTCTATCCTACTAGGAGATATAAACCTTTACTACCTATGGTAGGGGGGCATCTATATTGCTACTAATTAACAGGCAGAGTGCCTACTAAGAGCTATAGATAATAGGGGCCTTAAGCTAGCTACCCCCCTAGGTATAATTATATGGCAACAGGGCACTGCCAAAAGTATAATTAACCTTATAATTATAGACAAAAACCTATACCAGAGACTTAAAAGGTGCTCCCCTAAAGAAAAATAGGCACTTACCTTAGACTATATCCCTATCTAGATACAACTAGATCTGGACATTAAGGCGCAACTAAATAGTAAAAGATATGTAATAAGGAAGCTTAATATAAATAGCTTCCTTAATATAATTAAATAATAACTCTAAGACCTAGAAGAAATCCACCTAATACTAAATAAGCGAGGCTTATTGGCTACCCCTAAGGAAATTAATTAAAGACTAGAAAGGATCTAGGTAGTAATTAAAAGTGGGCTAAAAGAGCACTGCCCGGTTTTAAAACTAGGCCCTTATACGTAATATATATAGTCCGCATAGTGCGCGGCCCTTATAGCCGGCCAATAATAAGCAAGGAGGAAATATATAAGCAGCCATAATTTTAAGGACGAGAGATAATATAAAGACACAAGAAACTAGCTAAAGAATACCCTAAGAAAAGAAGTAAGGAATAACTAGAGATGGTTTATAAATAAATATACTACTAACCTAAGTCTCCCCTATAATAAGGGCCTTTAGACTATAGCAAAATGGGTAAAGAAAAAGGCGGGACGCCTAGTAGAAGATCTATACTTACTACCCCTATAAAGAGCAGGCGAACTATAGGCTATAAGCAACAATAATAAGAAGGTAAAGATCCTTATAAAAAGATTTTTCCCTTAACTAGCTCTAGCAGACCTTAGTAATATTACTGGTAAAACACCGGTAACTCGCCTAAGGGTTAATAGCAATATAACAACTAAAGAAATAGCTAGAACTATTAGCCGCCTCTTAAATAATATAGTACTAGGACTAGATGGGATTTTAAACAAAGCCCTAAAGACCTGTGGACTACTTATAGCACCTTAGCTTATAGATGTAGCTAGAGCATGCTTTGCAATAGGCTACTATCCACAACTTAGAAGATCTATAACAACAGTTATCTTATAAAAAGAAGGTAAAGTAGACTACTTAATCCCAGGAAGCTACCGCCCTATTGCCTTAGAAAATACCCTAAGCAAGATCTTAGAAAAGGTTATAGCGGACCATATAGTAGATATAGTAGAGGAACACGCCCTACTACTATAAAGCTAAATAGGGGTAAGAAAGAATCGCTTAACGCTATTAGCACTTACACTACTCGCTGCTACTATTAAAACTGCATGGGCTATGCGAAAGGACTTTATAGTATTAATACTTGGCCTAGATATTAGCGGCGCCTATAATAATATACCCTATAAGCGTCTCCTATATATCCTTAGGGCAAAGGGCTTTCTAGAATAGATTATTTAATTTATTTAAGGATTTATAGGCTAGAAAGAAATATTACTGGTCTTTAGCGGATACTAGAGCCCCCCTATTATAGTTATAATAGGAATACTATAAGGATTACCTCTGTTGCCTATACTCTTCCTCTTCTTTATAAGCAACCTGCTTAACACCTTTAAGGAAGGGGCGATTTAGGGAATAGGCTTTATTAATGACATAAACCTAATTATATATGGGCCAACAGCCGCAGAGAACTGTAGGACACTAGAGAAAGCCTATAACACCTATATAGAATAGGCGAGATGATATAGAGTCTAATTTTTACTAGAGAAATACTAGCTAATTTATTTTATAAGAAAATGTAACTAATCTGTAGATCTTTAGCATATAATCTATATCTAAGGCTTTAGGGGTTAACCGGTTCAAGGCCTAAGGGTATTGGGAGTGTGGGTAGATAGTAAGCTCCAATAGAGCGTATATGCGGCGTAAGCGGCCTATAAGGGCTAAGTATAGTATATTACTATGTCTAGGATTGTTAATTCTATATGGGGTCTATACTTTTAGAGGTTACGCCTATTATATATAGCAGTTGTCTGGCTAACTATAATGTATAGATCTAATATTTGGGCCACTAGAAAAACTAAAAAGGGCCCCCCTAAATTACTCCTTAAACTACTCTAAAAGGTCTAAATAGCCTGCCTTAGGAGTATAATAGGCGGGTATAAGCGAACGGCTACAGCACTGCTTAAGAAGGAAGCCAATATTCCCCCCCTATAACTATATATTGAAGCCGATATAATATAAAGGGTGTAAAAGGAATGTAACTTTAACGTTATAAAGTATATTAAGACACGCCTAAATAAACTATAGAGGGACCCTAGGGTGCCCTATAGGAGAAGAAACCAACAACCCTAAAGTAGGGAAGATATATTAGGAAAACAGGTAGAGAAAGTA
>Ga0307507_10000067_pt1 | contig 160297 bp, 128 predicted proteins | sample 7_EM_MG_FD_207223 | JGI IMG/M metagenome (GOLD analysis project Ga0307507, IMG submission 207223) | Populus trichocarpa ectomycorrhiza microbial communities from riparian zone in the Pacific Northwest, United States - 7_EM | ecosystem: Host-associated > Plants > Roots > Unclassified | place... | reverse complement strand
CCTGCATAGCTTCGTGCAGAGCTTCGTGCAGAGCTTCGTGCAGAGCTTCGTGCAGAGCTTCGTGCAGAGCTTCGTGCAGAGCTTCGTGCAGAGCTTCGTGTAGAGATTCGTGCAGAGCTTCGTGTAGAGATTCGTGCAGAGCTTCGTGTAGAGATTCGTGCAGAGATTCGTGCAGAGCTTCGTGCAGAGCTTCGTGTAGAGATTCGTGCAGAGCTTCGTGCAGAGCTTTGTGTAGAGCTTCGTGCAGAGCTTTTGTGCAAAGCTTTGTGCAGAGCTTCGTGCAAAGATTTGTGCGGAGCTTTATGTAGAGCTTTATACAAAGCTTTGTATAGAGCTTTGTGTAGTAATATTAATAAAATATATATAAAATATAAAATTATTAAAAATTATTAAAAATTATTAAAATTATACTTTTATGTATGCTTAGTAATCTTATAGTTAGCACTTAATAGCTAAATACTAAGACTTAATTATAAATGCCATATTTAGCAGCTAAATGCTAATACTTAGTTACGAGAAATAAGCAAATTTTCCAAGGAAAATTTATGAAATTGCCGAGCTACGGCCGGCAATTTGCAGTTCCTTGGAAAAGTTTACTTATTTCTCGCGCCTGCGGCGGGCTTTTGTCCTTTGGGACGAAGTCCTTTTAGGGACAAAGTCCTTGCCCTACTACTACCCTTTTACTATTATACTATTATTACCCTTTTACTACCTTATATAGATTATTATTTATAGGTATATTAAAGACGCTATTATAAACTACTATATAGACTACTATGGAGACCGCTATAGTATTTATATAAACTTTTATATAGCCGTTTATAGAGCTATTATTAAAACTATTTATATAGATAATTATAGAACTATTATAGAGCTGTTATAGAGCCGCTATAGAGCCGTAATAGAGCCGTAAATTAATAGTACTTATATAATTTTATAACTTAATTAAATATTCTTAGTTTACCACTTATTTTTTATATAAATTATATTTTACTTACCTTATTAAATTAAGTTATAGTTTAATATATAAGAACTTGCTTTATATTTAACTACTACTCTATTTTTTTTATTACCTCTACTTTTAATCCTATTTTTCCTTTTCTTATTTTACTTTTACTACTACTATAGCTACTATTTTAATTTCTTTTTTATTTACTAATTTATACCTACCTTTGTTACTGCTTACATATATATTAGTTACTAAGCTCGTTATACTATTTAGTTTAATAGTATATATTTTAAATAGAATCTTATTAATTTAGCTTAATAGGGAAACGTTATAACTATAATTATTCCCTTTTTTATTCTTATTTGTTGGTAACACAAGGTGATATCACGTAGTTACAGTTTGTAGCTAGTATAATGTTGTTCGATTGTTTTCTCTTCTCCCTCCTGCTTGAGGAAGGGTGAGGAGCTTAAGGCTCCTCGCCACGCTAGTGCCGCGGCGACACGTGACGGCAACTTGCCTGTATTCCCAACATATACTTTTATATATGCTTAGTAATCTTATAGTTAGTACTTAGTAGCTAAATGCTAATACTTAGTTATAAATGCCGCATTTGGCTGCTAAATGCTAATACTTAATTATAAATGCCGCATTTTGCTGCTAAATTGCTAGAAAATGCTAAAATGGCAGAAAAATAAAATTCAATGCTGGTAAAATTTTTCCTAATGTAGTACTTGCAATACTTATAGAGATAGGGTAATAGGTAACTGGAAGGCTTATTAGTTTAAGTACTCTAGCTAGTTGCAGCTCTGTAAAGGAGTTAGACTAACGCCTATATAAACAATACTCTTTAAAGTCTGCTTTTAAGATTCTAATATTTATATAGTTGACTATTTTAGCGTAAGTATTAATAAGGTAATAATGCGTAGTATTCTAGTTCTAGTTAATAAGGTAAGATAAAATAGATTGGTAAATAGTGTAGAATATATAGATATACGAGATGTATTTTAGTAAAAGTTAGTATTAAAAGGCTTCTAATTCTGTTATATTGGAAGGTTTAGAAGCCTGACGTGGAGGGCTTCTTTAATTATCAATAATATAAGAGTATAGAGTAAAAAGATTGCATATAGGCGAAAAATTCGCTTATTTTTCTCTAAGTCAAACTAGCGTATAATCTATTAAGCCTGCGTATATTACAGTTAACACCTAGCGTTAGGAAAAAATTTACCAGCATTGAATTTTACTTTTCTGCCATTTTAGTATTTTCTAGCATTTTCTAGCATTTTAGCAGCAAAATGTGGCATTTATAATTAAGTATTAGCATTTAGCTATTAAGTACTAACTATAAGATTACTAAGCATATATAAAAGTATAATTTTATAATTTTAATAATTTTAATATATTTTATATTTTATATATACTTTCTTAATATTAGTAAGCATATATAAAAGTATAATTTTTATAATTTTAATATAATTAATAAATATTAAAATTACTACCCCTAAAGCTCTGTATAAAGCTCTATATATAGAGGCTCTGTATAAGGCTCTATACAAAGCTCTACGTATAGAGGCTCTATATTGGGTCCCCACTATATTCCTAATAGCCTCTATATATGCCTTTGCTAAGTATACCCCCTATATAGCTACCTTATTTTTTACCCTTTCTTCTTTCCTTATATCCTTCCTATTTAGGAAGGCACTAAAACAGTAGCTAGTAGAGGACCGTTATTAGAACTAGACAATTGTTGCTAGAACTAGATAACTATTACTAGAACTAGACAACTGTTGCTAAAACTAGACAACTGTTACTAGAACTAGACAACCATTACCAGAACTAAATAACTATTGCTAGAACTAGATAACTATTGCTAGAGCCAGACCGTTACTAGAGCTAGATAACTGTTGCTAGAGCTAGATAACTATCGCTAGAGCTAGATAACTGTTACTAGAGCTAGACAACCATTGTTAGAGCTAGATAACTATTACCAGAGCCAGACAATAACCGTTTAAACAACTAGCCAGCAAATACTAAACGATTTGATTAATTAATTGAATTAAGGTGGTATAGATAGGTAGGCATAGATAAGTAGATATAGGTAGGTAGGTAGGTAGGTAGGTAGGTAGGTAGGTAGGTAGGTAGGTAGGTAGGTAGGTAGGTAGGTAGGTAGGTAGGTAGGCAGGTAGGCAAGTAGGTAGGTAGGTAGGTAGGTAGGCAGGTAGGCAAGTAGGTAGGTAGGTAGGTAGGTAGACAGGTAGATAGGTAGGCAGGCAGGCAGGCAGGCAGGCAGGCAGGCAGGCAGGCAGGCAGGTAGGTAGGCAGGCAGGTAGATAAGTAGGTAGGTAGATAGGCAGGTAGGTAGACAGGCAGGTAGGTAGACAGGTAGGTAGGTAGATAGGTAGGTAGGTAGGTAGGTAGGTAGGCAGGCAGGCAAGTAGGTTAGTAAGTAGGCAGGTAGAAGAGAACCGTCGCTATATTATATTAAATTATCTAAAATAATATAATTTATTTTGCACTAACTACGTAGACTAAGCAAATACTGTTAAATGCGCGGGAAGAGCAATACTTATCTATTGCTTAAAATAAGTAAGATATATAGAATGCGCGAGGAGGGCATTATATATTAATTGCGTATTAAGTATAAAATAAGCTTAATAAAATAAAGGCACTACTTGCTATAAATGCGCAATTAGCTATACTATGTTGTTGGTTTCTATTAAATATAGCAGTATGCCGCACCTTAGTTGATACTATACGCTATATATTACAGTGCGCGAAATGCGCATTTAGCCGCCAAATGCTGCTAAATGCTGCAAAAATGCTGGTAAATTTTTTCCTAACGTAATTAGCGACATCAATTCTTATATAAAATTAAGACTCTAGTATCTAGTTGTTAAACCCTTCTACTTAAGGACTTCCTTGTACTTCTCTGGCATATTTTAGATCTTATTAATAAACTTATAAGAATCCATCTCGTCCTAAAGATCTTATACCACTTACTTAAGGCCTTTAAGAGTTATAGGAAACTTATCTATCTATAAGATCTAAGCCTTTATCCAACGCTATACCTTTTTAATAGGATTTAGATCTGGCGAGCTAGGTAGCCAAGGCCTGCTAAATACTTAAATCTTAAGACGCTAACGTACTACTTTGGCTGCTTTAAGGTGGACCTTAGCGCCATCTTCCATAAATATAGTGTCCGGTTCCATATTAGCGAGAAATGGGCTAACAGTCGCCTAGTTCTATTAGTAAAAGCTTAAGATTATAGATATTGGGTACTTTTCTCCAGTATTTGCTCTACATAATTATATGAGTTAATACCTCTTTTACTATGCCTTCTCTTTAAGAATACTAGCTTTAACTTTTAACCCAATCTAATAGCTCCCTATACTATAAACAACGTTCTTCCTAAGCGGTAGATACTTTATAGGCAACTTAGGTAAAACTTCTTATATACTTGCCTAGTAACATATAACCTCCCTTGCTTACTAGTAACAAAGCTGCATTTATCTAACCAAATAACCTTTGCCTAAAAGTTTACTATGTATTTTAATATAAAAGTACACCACCTTATATATTTCTCTTGTTGCTTAGAGTTAATAAAAGGTCTTTAGTATACGGTATAACATTAATATTTAAGCTTTTAAAGGGCTCTACCGAGCGTCTAACGGGAGACTTTAAGCTAAAGCTGTTTAACAATCCGCGTAAAGGTTATTTAATACCTAGCCCAGCCTTATTATACTAGTCTTGTTATATATTAAACGGTTCTTTCTGTTAATATAGAAGGACGCCTAGAAGGCTTGGTATAATTCTGTCTGGCTTTAATCTATCTGCTTATGGTTGATTAATTAACAGAGATTCTGTATTTTTCCTATAGTTTCTGTAAGGGATATTATTGCGGACACCTTGGGTTGCCTTCAGGACAACCTCCGGACGCCCCTTAGATGGTCGCCGGTTACGTGCCGGAGGTACGTGCCCGTAGTATATAGTCTCTATAATCCCAGAGGCCTTACCTCCTTAAGGATTCGTCTCTCTTACCAATCTATCCTATTTCACAATCGTGTCCTTATAGCCCCCTATCTATAAAGTCCCCTTATATTTAAATCCTTCCTACTTTATCTAGAAGGGCAGCTGGCTTTAAGGACCAGATTGTTTGTTTATATCTTTTATTTATATCTACTATCCTCCTTTAAAATCTCGCGACAACCTAAACGGAAACTCTACGAATACCTTATAGACAGCCATTACGCTAAAGCAGGAAGGTCCCTCTAACAGTAAGAGATTGCAATAATATAAACCTCTAGGCAAGATGACTGAATAAGTCCTAACACCTAGATACACTAAGAGCTTAAAGACTCTTGTATACCTATAGTCACTAGTAATACTAAGGAAAATATAAACACCCTCTATAACGGTTACAATACTGCTAAAAAGCAGCTGGAACCCCTCTAGCCCCACTTAGGCTAATTAGAAGATTAAGCGCCAAATATAACCCTAAAATCTTCCCCTAAACTAGAAATGCCAGAGGAATACACTAATACGCCTAATTAGGGACCTAACTGGAACCCTCCCAGAAGACCACCGGCCTATAATTAGCATAGTAGTAGCGTATAGACTGCTTATAAACTAAGTAGGCCTACCCCTTTAGGCAATTTAACCTAACTACTAACTTAAGACTTAAGCCTTATAGGGAAACCCGCATTAGCTACTAGTACCAACACTACCTCTATAGCCAAAGCTTCCCTAGGCCTAAGGTTGGAAAGTTAAGAGCCCTATACTAATTTTCTTTAAGGAGGATATTAGGAAGCTACTGTAAGGCTCTTAAAAGCTATACAGGAAGGAGCTATTAATAAATATATTAAAACCCTTTAGGGGCAGGTCTAGGTCTAGTAGAGCTTAATCTAAGCTAGATAAAATCTTTTATAACCTAGCTAAGGCTAAGGGCCTCTTAGGGGATACCTAGTACCTACCTAAGGAGGTGTAGAAGACTTAGAGAGGTATCTATACAGTAAATAGAAAAAGGATATAGACTAACTAGCTAAGGCCTCTAGCAGTTTAGAACTCCGCTAGAGACCCAACGCCCAATAGTTAGACAATTGGGTTTATAAAATAGATAACTTCTTTAAGATGCTAATAATATAAGATAATACCAAAGAGCGTACCTATTGGATTATTAGCAAGATTAAAGATTAATCCCTAAACTAGATTGCACTAAATCAGCTTAATAAAGAGTAAATTACTATATAGCCACAGCTGCAAACCTTCCTAAAGAAGTGGACTTAAGATCTATATATTATACAATATAATTACGCAGAACTATTTTAGAATGGGATATAGCTTAACCGCCATAATTTCCGCTAGTTTATAAACTTTATAAAAACTTATGCTTGACTAATAAATCCAGAGCCCTTTAAAAATAAGGACGGTAGCATCTATAAGAAGAAGAAAATTAGATTTATCTAGGCTAAAATTAAGCTAGTAATTTATAATAAAATAAAGCGCGTAGGAGCCCTATCGTGGATCACCATATATATAGATTTTAAACGAGCGGTTCTAAACGCTAAGGATATAGTAAGGAACTAGACCTCTTCTAGTAAGAAGCTAGGGGGTAACTAAAAACATAGGCACTTTAGTAGCAATATAGGGCAGACCTAAACTTTAAAGAAGCCGTTCTTAAAGAGAAATCCAGAAGGGTTAAAGTTAGGGACCTTAAGTAATAGGAAAGACTCCTAGGGCTAACCTAATACCTATCTGGCACCCTTACAGGAACACTCTAAAAAGTTAAGAGAAAACTTCTCTGGAGGTAAACCTAATTAGAAAAATAAGCAGGGTAATAACCGCACTAATAATCCAAAAAAAGAAAAGCCCTAGTTATGGACCTCTCCTAGCTATAACTAGGGCAAGATATAGAAGGAGAGACTCTCTATATTGCTATTAAGCTAGAAATGGTACTCCCTATAGGCGAGGTATGTTAGTTCTAAGCACTATATAATAGCGGCGCTAAAATTAATCTTATATAATATAATTTGGTAAAGGAGTATAAGCTCATCCTATTGCTAAAGTAGCAAAAACCTATTATAGGGTTCCTAGATAAGCATCGGATTAAACTATACAGTGCCTATAAGCTTATAGTGTTAGTAGCTAACATGCATAACCGCACTAAGGTGGTTAGCCCGCAACCCTTCTAGGCGGCTAACTTCGTAGGCTATAACCTTATTCTTAGATATCCTTAGCTTATAAAAGTAGATCCTAAAATACGCTTTAAAACAGAAGCCTTTAAATAGTAGAACAATAAAGAATTAGAAGGGCGTATTTTACTAATAAGCTTAAAAGATATCCTAGAAGATATAGCTCTAGAAGAAATAGTATACGCCTTATACCTAAAGAAGTATCGGATCCAACCCCTATTTTATAGCAAGATAGGTATAGAGCCTAGTATAGGTAATAACCCTTCTATAATAGATACCCTATAGGGAACTACTGGATAGGTCACAGAGATACTGCAGGGAGGCGGCGATTTTAAAGATCCTATAAGATACTTCTACCGCTATGGGTTACTCTAGCTTAAGCAATATGCAGAGAGTATACTATAATACCTTAAACGCTGTGTTAAAGAGTTCCCTACCCTTTACTAGCTATTATATAAAACTGTCTAATATATAGTGGTAACTATATACAAACAGCCACTATAGCGCGCGACGCTGCCCGTAAGCGTTTTAAGGGACCTCCAGAACCTACCTAACAATGACATAGAGGACAAACGCGACCCTAATTTATTGAATATCCTAGTAGGCCTAAGGGACTTACTAAGGGTATTTTTGGACAGGTAAGCAAAAGTCCTTTAGCAGAACTTAGAATATAATTATATAATTAATCTAGAAAAAGGTAAATAACTACTAAACCTTCCTATTTATAACCTCTTTTGTAAAGAGCTTAAGATCCTATAGGAGTACCTTAACGGCTTACTAGAAAAGGGATAGATACAGCCCAGTAAGTTGCTAGTAGGCATACTAATCCTCTTTATCCTAAAACTAGATAGGACTATAAGGCTATATATAGACTATTACGGTCTTAATAAGATTACAATTAAGAACCATTACCTACTACTACTAGTTAGTAAAATGCTAGATTAACTATCTAGGGCAAAGATCTTCATAAAGCTGGACCTATAAGACGTCTATTATAGGCTCCGTATTAAAGAAGGGGATAAGTGGAAGACCGCTTTTAAAACCCAATATAGCCACTTTAAGTATATAGTAATGCCTTTTAGGCTGGCTAATACGCCTGCGATATTTTAATTATATATTTATAGAGCCTTAGAAGATAAGGATTAGCACAAGCAATATATCCATAAAGTGCTGGAATGCTTGGATAATTAGGGCCTCTACGCTAAAGCGTTAAAGTATATCTTTAATACTAAGTAGGTTAAGTTCCTGGGTTATATTATAACACCTATAGGTATAGTTATAGACCTAGTATAAGTGCAGATAATTTAAGAGTGGCCGGAGCTAGAGAGCTACTAGGATGTTTAAGTGTTTCTAGGCTTTGCCAATTTCTACAGGCGCTTTATCTATAACTACTTAGACGTCACCTAACACCTATCTAACTACATTACTAAAGCTTCCTAAAACCCGGCCTAAGAAGTAAAAAGCTTAAAGGTAGAAAGGAAGAAAACCAAGAAGGGACTAACTAAATGGTATAAATTATAGACATGGCCTGGAAAGGTCTAGGAAGCCTTTTAGAAACTACACACAAAGTTTATAAAAGCTCTACTATTACGGCATTTTGACCTAAATTAGCTACTAATAATGGTTACTAATATATTAAATTTTGCCCTTACTAGTATCCTACTGCAACCTAATAGGCATCTAGATGCTACCCAGCTCTACTAGAGACTGGTAGCATTCTATAGTAGAAAATTCTAGGGACCTAAAGTTAGGTATTATACCCATAATAAGGAACTACTTGCTATAGTTAACTGCTTTAAATAGTGGCGACATTACCTTAAGCACGCGAGCTATACTACTTATATACTCTCAGATTATTATAATCTACACTACTTTATAACTATAAAGGAGCTTATACCTTAATAAGCTAGATAGGTAGAGGAGCTTACGCAATTTAACTTTAAAATTAAATACAAGCTAGGGGAAAATAACCCTGCTAACAGACTGTTATAACGGCCAGACTATACTAAAGGCTTTAAAATAGGAGAAGGAAAATAGATAATAAATATCTTACTCCCTATATTATAGAACAAGCTCTAGGTATAGAATGCTTAAGCACCTATAGCTCTATACACTAAGTCTTAGGCGGTGCAAACCCTATTAGTCTCTACTAATATTCTGGCTGGTACCCAGTCTATTACTAATAAGGGTCCAAAAATACCTAGACAGAACGTCCCTAATATAAGTTTAAAACCTAGTAATACACCACCCTTAATTACTGAGCTATCCCCTTAAACTAAAAGTAAAGCTATAGAGTAATTAGAACCTAGAGCCCTATAATAACCAAAGGACTTCAACCTTATAGCGGCCTTCCTAATATATGCGCACTAAGAAGTTACAAGATCTATAGTACTATTTAGTCTTATACTTAGAGTAGTATAAGGCGAAACAGCTTTTACCCAGAAACTATTTAAAAGGTTAACGGATCTTATCTATAAGGTGCAATAGAGGGACGCCTCCTATGCTATCTTTAATGCGGAAGTAGACTGGAAATGTAATAAAAGGGAAGCTAAAAGGTGCTAAAATTGGGAACTAGACCTAATAGGCCTACTATATAGAAATGGTAAGGTTTAGGTGCTATAAGAAGCAAATCTACAATAGAAGATCCTTATAAGGAATTATAATAATCCTCTGGGCGGCCACTATGGTTAAGTTAAAATAGTGGAATTACTTTAACGCAAATACTACTGGCTAAAGCTTAAGCAGGAAGTAAAGGAGTATATTAGCCACTGTAAGAAGTGTTAAGTATATAAAATCTAAAGGCACAAGCTATAGGGTTTACTTAAATTAGTTCTCCCCGCTAGTAAGCTATAGAAATATTACGCTATAGACTTCATTATAAATCTCCCACCCTTAAAAGATAGGTAAGGATAAATATATAATTTAGTCCTAGTACTTATTAATAGGTTTTTAAAGTATATTTAATACCTTCCTGTTAATAAGACGATTAATGCATAAGCGCTTATAAACCTAATTAAGGAGAAATGCTTTCTTAAAGTAGATTAACTATACTCTATTATTACTAATAGGGGCAGCGTTTTTATAAGCCAGTACTAGTTAGATCTATGCTTTTATTTAAAGATAAACCACTATTATAGTATGGCTTTTTATCCGTAGATAGATGGGTAAATGGAACGCCAGAACTAGGAACTAGAGTCGTATCTATAAATATATTTAAACTACTAGTAAGATAATTGGTGCGAGCTACTTCTATATATAGAGTACGCTTATAACTTAAAATAATATACATTGCATTAGTTTATACTAATCTAGATTGCCTATAGCGTCTAACTATTAGGATTTAATAGTATACCTAATAATTACTGGCTAAGGCCGTATAATTAATTATAGGATTCTACCAGGAAGTCTAAGGATATCTACTAGAGAGTATAAGGATACCTTAAGAAATGGGAGGAGTAATAGAAGTATATAAAGCAGAGCCTATAAGATATATAAAAGTAGTAAAGACTTTGGTATAACCGCAAACACTAGGACAAGTATTTTGGCGTAGGTAATAAGGTTCTATTATATTTAACAAATATTAAGACCCATTAACTATTAAAGAAGCTTAATATAAGATACCTAGGTCCCTTCTAAATTAAGGAACAAATTAGTAAGCTAGCCTATTATCTCTAGCTACCCCTATCTATAGCCCGTGTATATCTAGTATTTTATATAAATCTACTAGAGCTATAGCACAGACCACCACTAGAAAAGAACTTCCATCTAGGCCCAATTAAACACCCTAAAGTGGTGGGCAAGCGGTATGAGGTTAAAGCTATACTATACTATAAGTCTGTTAAGAATAAGCTTTAATATAAAGTTAAATAGCTAGGCTAGCCTACTAAGGACTCTATATAGGAACCAAAGAATTACCTTAATTATTATAAAGATATTCTAAAAGAATATTAGGACTAAGGTCTACAATCTATAAATTATAGAAAGCGCTCTAATACTATAGTGTTATCACAACCTATAAAGAAAGCTCGCGGTAGGCTAAAAGAGGCCCTAAAGAGTAAATAGATTAAATTAGATATAAAACAAACAAGCTCTAGAAACTATAAGGATTAAGTAGGGCTACAGCCTAAGGTAGAATAGGTCCTTAGCCTTTTTATATATATAGCATAGAATTAATAGGGTATTTTACTAGAATTATATTCCTATTTATTAGTCTATATTAGAAATAGTGTTTCTATACCTTCCTAAATGCTTTATAAGGCCTTCCTAATTGCTACTATATATAAGAATTAATCCTAAATACCTAAATTAAAAGCTACTATGCCTTATCCTTAGGTGCAGGATTAGTATCTATTAGCCTATTAAGTAATAGCTAATGGGAATAAGATCTAGATCCAGATCCCTTAGTAGGAGTATAGGTAGGCATAAAAATGGGGGTAGGCCAATAAGGTGTAGATAGAGCAGAGATCCTTAAATACTTAATACTAATATTAGGCCTAAACCAGTACTAACAAAGTTCTTAAGGTATAAGCTTGTAGTTAATAAAGATACGCTTAAGCCTAAAATAAACAGAGATATTAGCTGGCTAGTAAAGACCAGAACCACTAAGACCTTACTATAGTAATTATTAGTTACCTATCTGCTAGGTACCTAAAGGGTAACCTACCTAATACCATATTATATTATACTCTTTTAAAACTGTTGGTATCACCAGGGATACCTATTCGAATAGGTCGGAGTCGTAGTCAAACAGTCTTTGCTGGTTGATACGATGGTTGATTCTTGATTCTTGATTCTTGATTCTTGATTCTAAGGAAGGGTGAGGAAGGGCGAGGAGCTTAAGGCTCCTCGCCACGCTAGTGCCGCGGCGTCATGTAACGACCACGTGACTGCACGTGATATTATTCCCAACAAAAACTTAACGCATATACATAAACTCCTTCTTATAGTAAACGGCGACCTTCTTTTTATTACCCCTATCCTTTACCCTATCCTTAGTATACTAACCTTGCTCCTTTATTAGGCATTACTAGCTAGCTTACTAGGAATTATAGACAGTATAGATAGCTATAGCATAGTTTTAAATTTAATCTAGATATTTAGCGTTAGCGCTAGAATAAAAGAGAGCCTAGGCAATATAGTAGTTAAGGACATTAAAGGATTGTCGCCACTTAGGCCCAGGCTATATTAAAGCCTAAAGTTAGTAATGGAAACCTATTAAAGATAGGAAAGCTTACCTTAATATAACTACTACTCTTAGTACGCATGCATCAATTATAAGGACTAAAGGTATTAGACCTTATATAGTAGGTCTTATTATAAATATCTAGAATCTTCTTATTAGACTTCTGGTCTTTTAAGAACATATATATAAAGTTATTTAGGTAAAACCAGTACTAGTTGCGGGTTAGTAGAGGTTAGGGTTCTATATACAGCGGCAGGGCTAGAATACGCTATAGAATTAAATTAAAAGAGCAGTTAGCAAAAAAATTAAGAGGCATATTAAATTAATAATAGAAAAAAAGAAAATCTTAATAATATATTAAAGATACGTCTAAATTTGGACGAAGGGCGATAATGGGAAGTAAGGTATTAAAGAAAAGGAGTAGCTTAATAAGCAAGGTGTCTCTATACTTTACCTCCCAATACTCTTTTAGTAAATAGCCGTAACCTTGCCAATATAACTCTATTATAATAGCGTAATTTAGAAGGAAGGAAACACGCATATAAGCTATTTAGTTATTACTTCCTTACAAAAACTAATTATACGGCTGGGGAAGGTAATTAAGACGTCAATTACAGATATATATAGGTAAAATTATACCTAAACGATACTACGGTATTAAAGAATAATATTATAGACGTTTTTAATAAATTATATAATAGCTAGAGGCACTATTGCGAAGTATCCCTTCTATTTACTAGGTAGTAGAGCTACGCTAAATATATAGCATAGAACTAATAAGAAAGGATTATAGATTAATATCTTAAAGGTTAAAGACGATGGTAAGCCAAGACTCTATATATTAAATCCTATACTAAAAGGTCCTATAGAACCATATTAGGAACACTAAATTGCCTATAACACTTACAATTAATTACAGACCAGTATAAAGGCTTAAAAGTAAAGTTGTATAAAAATCCTTAGGTTAGCCTAGGTAGTTACTAGCACGTTTCTAGTAGGCTTTTAAAGGGTCTCCTAGCAATCCTTACGTCTTTTCTCCAGTTATATTTTTTCCTTATTAAGGTTTTTAGGAGTTTAAAGTAGGGGTTAGATAGATAGATAATATATAGCGGCATACTAACATCTCCCTAATATCTTTCCAAACCCCTTCTGGGACAAGCCCTTATAATCTCCCTACTATAAGGTAATGGCGATCAGGGGCCAACCGCAAGAAGGGGGGGGGTAATGTAAGGGATATTATTGCGGACACCTCGGGTTGCCTTTAGGACAACCTCCGGACGCCCCTCGGATGGTCGCCAGTTACGTGCCAGAGGCACGTGCCCGTAGTATATAGTCTCCACGATCCCAGAGGCCTTACCTCCTCAAGGATTCGTCTCTCTTACCAATCTATCCTGTTCTACAATCGTGTCCTTATAGCCCCCTGTTTATAAAGTCCCCTTACAGTTTCTTAACAATCTTACGCTGTGTTAAGCCTGCTTTGTCGTAAGCGCGTACTCTTACGCGTGTTTTTTCTTTGAACCACCCCTTATAGGCCTTACCGCCACGGGCGGGAGAGCTGTTCATTATAGTGGTGGTATATATTGGGGGGTAGCAATTTGGGAGACTAGGGAAGTACGCGTTCTAATGTTTTAATTTTCCTTTGTAAAGGCGGCAAATAACGGCAATATAAGAAATACGCAGGCGTGATAGATTATACGCCAGTTTGACTTAGAGAAAAATAAACGAATTTTCCGCCTATATGTTATCTTATAAATCAGACGCTCCGCAGAAGATTTGTTCTGTGATATAGGATAACGCATGGACCCTCTAAAACTCCTATAAACTCCTAAGCCAATTATAATAGCGCCCTAACTCCTGCCAACTCCTGCCAACTCCTGGACCAATTAGAACAGTGCACTAGTGTTAGCCCCCTGCGTACCCCTGTCACCTAACAAAATCTTCTGCGGAGCGTCTGAGAGCTTATAGGCCTTGCTTTGGTGGTAACTTAGAATTTTAGATCACGTATTTTAACTTTAACTGGCTCTATAGAAACCCCATTAACGGTTATTAACACTTTGTTTAATGTATTTAGATCTTTAGGTAATAAGCTCTAATTCTATATACATAAAAGCTAATTGTAATGCGGTTAGAGGTACAAGATATAGCGCGTAAAACCTTAAGCGCATTTTTAAACGGAATCTTTATACCACCTATAGACCGTTCTACCCACTACTACCCATACTATAGCTATATTATATCTACTTTTGTTACTAGCTAAGTCCTATAACCTCCTATAAACTCCTGCAAACTTCTGTAAACTCCTAGGCCAATTAGATCGCTTGTATATAGGACCCTGGGGCGCGTCTGGCGTTGCTCCTCTGTATACACTACCTGTTACTAATTAGAGTATAGCCAATTTATATTCTTTTTAACTTCTGCAAACTCCTGCAAACTTCTATAAACTCCTATAAACTCCTGAGCTAATCAGATGCCTAAACCAAATCATAATTGTAGGAAGAAATAGTACAAGGGTTAGCGGAAGACTGGGGTGGGCTAGCTAGAGGTTTATCTGCGCCTAACACTGTAACTAAGTTATATTGTAGCAATTGGTTTAATGGACCTAGAAGAATTGCCATCTATTATTAAGGAAGCTTGGCGTAAGGAAAATGTTCTATTATAGATGGCCGTTTTAGAAGCATGTCTTTAATGAATACTCCAGTATATAAACCTAGGAGGCCGCCCTTAAACTTCTTATTTTAAACAGGTGCGTACCTTAAGACATCTAATATTTGGTTTTGGTGATACACTTCTTATTATATATATAGGTTTTAGAAAGAGTCTTATTTTTTATACTTTTTTAATCTTAACGGGCAAGATTACTATCTAGTTAATCCTACTAAGTAAGCTTGGTAATAAATAGTTAGATAATATCCGGAAGCTTAATAGTTCCAATCTATGTCTTATTACTGCCAAAAGTAGAAGCATAGATAAGGCGCTAATTGCAAAAATAAAGGATGGTGTGTATATATATATACTCCTTAGTCTTAAGCAGGCCTTATTAAAGTCTTTCTAGGATGCATTAAAGAGCACAGAACTATAGGCTAGGGTTAGTCTTATTATAATTAATAAGTGTTATCTGGTAAAGCAATGGGAAACGTTCCAACTGGCGTTTGTAATGTTAGGCGAGCTACAGACAATACTTTGTTAGGATATAGTTTAGTTTGGTTGTTCTGCTATGCTTAATAAAGAGGCAGAGTAACTAGTTCTTAGTAATGCCGGTTTTTGCTCCCTAGGTAATTATATATACTAGACTAAGGTTATTAGGACTTTTATAGATTACCCTAATATCTTAATCTATGTACTGCCACTTCATAAAGTCAAGGTAGATCCGTGGGAGGCACTATACTTCTTATTAGATACATATGTAACTCTAGATACCGCCGTCCTGGAGCAAATACTAAAGATAATTATCTTTATAGACGGTCGTGGGTCTGTCTAAGAGGCAGTAGTATACCTCCGAAAAGTACTCCTTATAAAGACTTCAACCTTTATACCTAATAAACAGTATACTACTAATACTGATGGTAAAGCCCGTTGCGTAACCAATGTGGTCTAGGTATATACTATATATGTTTAAGAATATAATCGTACTGCTTAATATGAAGAATTTAAGAAATCCTCCTTAGCTATAAAAATTATGGTGGTGACAACCTCTCTTAGCATAGGTGTTAATATTGCAGATATTAAACGGGTAGTGATTTGGAAATTTCTAATTACAGAGAGTCTTGTAGATCTATGGCAGCGTCTTGGTTGTGGTGGACGGGGCTACCTTTAAACTAGTAAAGGTTATATATTTCTGCCGTATTAGGCCTTTAACACGGAAGGCATTAATAAACCAGAGGTTGAACAGCTATAATTATAACTAGACGTACCTTAGAAGACCACTTGTAGGTTATATTGGAATTAACTACTAGCTAATTAAGTAATAGCACGTAGCTAACTAGCTAATGGCTATACACCTGGCGACGCAAGCGACACGGAAAGTGTAGCTTTTTAGATATTAGCTTTTAGCCAGGCTCTTGCTCCTGTTAATAAAGATATAATAACTAAATTTTAGACTAAGATAGAGATATCTTAACGCGCTAAGCTACCAGCTATATAGATGAAAATAATTAACGGTATATGCTATTGGAAGGCCATTTTAACTTACCTTGGTGAGAACAAGCTACTACCATAAGTTAAGGTTACCCGCGTACTGCCGGATTAATGTTATAGTCATTGCAACCTAGTATTACTTCTAACTTTTACTTAGGCTCCGGACATCCTATAACTAATTACTTAGCTAAGAAGTGGTACTTAACCTTGCTTTGCCCTAACTCTTATTGATAAATAGGCAACTATATAGGCGGAAGCATTATACAGTAGTATGGATAGACGTTTCCCTATGCCGCTATCTTTATATATGAATACTATGTGCCGCTAGCAGCTTGCGTATATGTATAAACTAGGGCTAGGCTTTTGGGACACGCTAACCTTTAATTATCTCTGTATTAAGGCTTCTTTACTTTAGACATGGCCTTATAGAGAGAAAGATAGGCAACTGTTAGTAGAGCGACTTTAGTACTTTATTAAGGAGGTTAACAACTTATAAATGGAAATAAAGGATGTAAGAGATGTAAGAAAGCAGTAGCAGCTATAGGAGCTGTAAGACTAGCAGAATTGGGTATCTAATACAAGTGTATCTGATTATACTACAACTATTTAGAAAAGAGATAATACTCTTGCCACCCAGGTCGCAAAAAGAGAGGCATTAAGGGCTGTATAAATACGCGTAATTGAGACAGCTGGAGTAAATAAGAGTACATTATTGGGTAGAGTAAGAGATAGTATGCTGCCGTCAACCTCACAACTAGGAGAATGGGTTAATACTGTTATTGCTACGCTAGTATTACCATTACTATTACCAATCTCACCTATACCTGACGGTGTATTAGAAGATATTTAGCGTGCTATAAGATATCTTAAAGAAGCTCACATTTTAGGAGCAGATGTTATTAGGTATAGCCCTAATAGTAGCCAGTTAGATATCTAGCAGCCAGTTATTAATGTATTAGATATTTAGAAATTGGCTACTCCTAGTTAAAAAAGACAACGGCAAAGGTGTAATAGTATAGAGCCTATGACCCTACTAATATGTTACTTACTGTTAGCAGAAAGAGATCTAAATGTAGGTAAAATACTGACCTTTATACCTGTCTTAAAGAGAAGGCGTATAAGGCATATAACCCCAAAGGGAAAAGAGAACTTTCGTACAGATATATAGACATTTGATGGCTTAGGAGTTTGCAGGAGTTTATAGGAGTTTGTAAGAGTTTGTGCGCGGTTTTAATTGGCCCAGGAGTTTAAAGTAGTTTAGAAAATTAAGAATATTAAAGTGAATATAAATCAAAATTCTAATTTCGTTTAAATCTTTAACCTTAAAATTCTTCTTTATACTTACATCTATCAACCATCTCCTATTAAAGCTTTTTTTTTTTTAAATAAAAAGCTTATAAAATGTCTCCTCCTGCTCTCTGGGTGCGTGCGTACCCCCCCAATGTCCTCCTTAATAAGGAGAGAATACTACAGGCTACGGCCCTCCTTTATTATTGCTAGCTTCGGTCTAGCAGAATTTGTGTTAAGATGTGGTTAGTATTGGAACTCTAACTATTAGCTGTAATATATAACTAACTGGTTTTAATAGGCGCCCTTGCCCTCGCCGCCGCCTTCTCCTCCTAGCAGTAGTAGTGGTAGCAGCAACAGCAACAGCAGCAGCAGCAGCGATAGTATCACTACTACCACCACCACTGCCAGCACTGCTGCCGCCGCCGCCTTCCGCCGCCGCCAACAACGATAACAATAACAACAACAACGACGAGGATAAATAGTTTAGCGGTAGGGAGTTAGGAGAGGAGCCGTAAGTATTAATAACTATATAGTATGTACTTAGCTTACATATATTTATAGACCACCACCATTACTATTACCGGCCCCGGCCCTAACCCTGGCTCTGGCTTTAGCTCTAGCTCCCACTCTAGCTCCTGCTCTGGCTCTCCCCGCCCTCGCCCTCCCCGCCCTTACTGCTGCCGGGTTTGCCCTTACCTAGTGCGCCGACCCCGTCCGCCTGCCGTGGGCTTGGGCCCCCTACGGCAAGATGGCTGCCCTGTACGCCCCCACCGCCTAGGGCAAATGGTGGTCATAGTTGGTGGCGGGGTTGGCGGCTATAGGGTTGAATAAATAAAGAGACTAGGGCTATATTGGCCGGATAATAGAGACAGAGTTAGGGGTGGAGTTAGTGGGTGGTAACCAATGCACTGCCTGCCAAGCCTTAGGTAAGGAGTATTGGGTATACTCTAAAAAGGGTGTATAGCAGGTGAGAAGGCTTAGGGACACCTGCGCTTGCTGCTAAGTGGCGGCCTATTCCGGCAGGTGCAGCCTCTTAAAGCGTAAGCGTAAGGACCCTAAGGATCCCTCGCCCCTACCTCCTAGGCTAAGGTCTTTGGCGGCGTATAAGCCGTCTAGTGGTCCACCACTAGGTCCTAGCGGCAGTAGCATTGTGGCGTAAGGGGGGGGTGAAGGTGGAGGGAGGAGGGGGGGGTTGGCGTTACTTTCTGGCACTCTAGTGCGCTAAAGTGGCGGCTTTTATAGCATGTTTTTTGTGGGTAAGCTTTAATCTGGCTGCGTTAATCTAAGGGGTAAAACCTAGATAATAATACTGTCTGGTATAAGCCTAACTATAAAACATCCTTTATAGGCAAGCTTTAATCTAGCTATATTAATCTGAGGGGTAATCCTAGATAACGGCACTGTTTGGTATAGACCTAACTGTAAGGCGTTATGGAAGCCCTAGAGTTACCTAGTGGGTAGTATAGGTAGATAGTGGTTGAATATAGTTGCTAGGTTCTGTTGTTGCCTTATGTATAAAAGTTCGTGTAAAAGTTTGTGTAAAAGTTTAATGTATAAGTTTATGTGGATTAGTTAGCCTGGTTAAATAGAAATGCAGGCATCTAATTGGCCTAGGAGTTTATAGGAGTTCGCAGAAGTTTAAGGATTAGGTAAATTTGGCCTAAGGGAGTTATTACTAGTATACTGGTTTAGAGTATTAACAAACACAGGCATTTAATTGGTCTAGGAGTTTGTAGAAGTTTATAGGAGTTTATAGGAGTCTAGAGATTAGTTAGCTACTGCAATTCCTATAAGGTTAATTGTGTTAATTATTATAAGGTTAATTGTTGGATTAATAACCCCATCTAACCCCTCCCTAATTTGGTCTGTATAGTCTTCTATGTTGGTAAATCTATTAGGATTATTTAGGGCACTAGAAGGATATGACCCCCTAATAGTATCTAATTATTGGACGTGCTGCTAGTTAAATTGATTAACCTTATTCGCTAGCACCTCTATGCCTACTTATAAGATATCGCAAGAATTAAAAAACTTTATACTAGCTAATTGCTTAGCACTCCGCGGTTCGGCTAGATCTGAAGTAAAGAGAGTATAAGCGAGTAAAAATATATCTAGTAGTGCAGCAGCAGTAGTATAAGTCCTGGGCATGTACTCGCTGAATATAGCCTCTACTTTTTTACATAATGCCCTAACCTAAGTATTGGATAGACATACTTAGTTAAATGTAATATCCACGTTATGGGTTGAGTTCTTATAACACTTTATTTTAATCTTATAGCTACCGTTAAGATGCTCAAGCCCAAGGTTAATTGCTTTGTGTATAGTAGCCCTATTAGGCTAGTTTATAAGCCTAGAGGATAGTATTACATGCTATAATTTAGGAGTATTTACTAGGGAGAGATTCTATTGATAGAACAACATTTCGCGGCTATAGTTGTACTGGGCCGCGCTAAAAAAGTAGATAATAAGAGGGTTAACAAGGCGCCTTAGCATGCTAATATTAGCATTTTTGACAGTATGCCAAACAGTTAGAAATAGTTTAATCTCCTAAAGCATACAACATATTGTGCGGAATTCAATATCATTGTGCGGCTGTTTGTTAGGGTTATTACCATTTTATACATCTAATATAAAGGCAGCTAGATGGATGTCTTTAATAAGTTCTAAAAACTAATCCGGTATAAGAGAACTAATTGCGTTGGTAATATGGTCTATCCGCTTAAAGAAGTCTCTACTAGAGGTAATAAGGTAGCCCCTATGTTATATTACTGTATAGAATAATGCAATTACGCGTGCCGTGAAGCTCTGCGCAACAATTGGTTCTATTAAGTAGTATTTAGCATTCTCCCGACTGCATTAACCGCGATCCTACATAGTAGTATTAGCTTGTAGGCAATAATAAGCCTTCTCTTTAGAAAGAGCGGGTGCCCAATGTGTACGGATAATAGTATTTAGTAGGTTTATCTGTATATGGAACTATGTAGGTATACTAAGAAGCCAATCCCGTTTGTTATACGGTTGGCGTGCCTGGGTTTGTTTATTTTTGATAGCCCTAATATGGTATGCGGTAAGTTGGTCTCTATAGATAAGCTAAAGTTGATTATAGAAGTTGTTATGGACAGCTTTAGCTTTAGTGGGGTCTTCTAGTGCCTATAAACTAAGCTGGTCTAGAAATATGCTTTTATGGACGCTATATATACCTTTAATAGTACCCTTGTCCTTAAATATAGCTCTAAATTGCTAGAACTTAGTCTTATTTATAGTAAGACAATGCATACTCGGCATTTTAGGATAGCGATCACTATCTCTAAATATAGTATTAATACCAGCTGTATGAATTCTCTTGAGTGCATCTGATATAAGGCTTCGTGTAATATTTACCCTAACCCTATTATCTTTATTAGATATACTAGGGGCATCTAATATATCTTTAAGCCTAAGTAGTAGTGTTAGATTGTGTATGGATTGATGTAGACCTAAAGGTAGTAGCTTAGGGCAAAGAATAATAGCCACCGTTGTTATTGCCTGTATAGTAGCTATATGGCCCATAACCTCGTTATGTTTTTTGTCCTTAAAATTAATGTTATTATAGATAATTACTGCCTGCTTATTGGATGCTTAAAGCTAGAGCTGTCTTTAAGGAAGTTAGCTGATTGGCCTAGGAGTTTATAGGAGCTGGATACTATACCTCTGCCTCTATAGTAATCTTGCCTATTAACTGATTAGCCTAATAATAACCATGACATATTCCAAGCCCTAATAGAGTTTTAATTACTCGCCGCTTTATACTAGAGCCTATTAAATAGACATCTAGTATTAAAGTGAGAAAGCTGGATTGCTTTTTAGCTCGAGAATGATATACTATGCTAGTGATAGTAAATAATCGCCTAGATAATGTATCAGACTTAGGTATAGCGTTGTAGCTGGCTTAGTAGGCGCGCTAATTGCTTATAAGTCTTATAAGAATAGTATGCCATGTAGGGGTAACCTCCTGGATGGTCCTAAAGACTAGCTCAAAGTCTAGCGTCTCTAGGTCTGTGGTATAATTAAATTAAGCAAAATAGGGCTGATGGATAAGATTATTGAGCTCTATAGTAAAAGAATCTGCTAGAGAAGGATGTGAGCAGGTGTCTGTTATACGTGGATTGTCCATAACATGCCTTAGTGCATGCTGTTGCTGATGTAGATGGCTATATTGGCGGTGCTTAATTGTAACCTCTTTACTTGCTTCTACCCCAGCCTAAGTAAGTATAAAAGTTTTAAAACTCTATTGAACATGGCGTAGTGTATTAGCTACCTGTTATAGCTTAAACTGTATAGACTGCCGTTCCCTAGAGCTTATATTATATTAATTATAGGTAGGAGAGAAAGGTTTGTTAGAGGAAGGCTAAAGGGCCTTAATAGCGTTGCTATTAAGTTTATTGTTAAGGTCGTCTATATCGCTATTAGGTTCGTTAAAATACCCATTAGGGTGTCTGTTATAGTGTCCATTGGGAGGTAGAAGAGGGCTAGGAGGAGGGCTGGATAAAGGGCTTTACGAATTATTAGATAGGGGTATATATACCCCGCTAGTAACGTCCATTGTTTCTTAATTGGATAGAGGAGGTAAATGGCTTTTAATTTAATCTAGTTATAACTATTTTAGAGTTAATTTGGGGTATAAGATATAGCGTTATAATAGAAGAGTTGTCGCTTAATAAGTAATTCTAAGTTTACATACAAAGGGCTCCCATAAGCTCTTAGACCTTTAGGGAGAAATTCCTCTCGGTGCGATCTGATTGGTCTAGGAGTTTACAGGACTCTATAGGACTAGGGTAAGGTGATTTAATTGGCTTAGGAGTTTACAGGAGTTCACAAGTGTAGCGCTAAAGGGCTAGCGCCACGCCGTGGCGCAATTTCTTCCCGGGGGTCTGATTTATGAGATAACCTATATGCAATCTTTTTGCTCTATACTCTTACGTGGAGCCCATACTCTCTTGACTTAGACCCTGGCCCCGTTGGTTCGCTTACCCTAAAACTGGCTCGCCTCCTTTCCGCCAAGAGACTTTCGAATACCTCATTAATAATTCTTCGGCCCCTTCCACATCCTCCTCTCCACCCATTACACCTAGTTCTTCACCATCTTCAGCATTGAGCATTCGGAGCACCGCATTACCTTCTACGACTGGTAATGTAACCTCTCCTGGTTCATCACACCCCTATCGCCAACCCTACCAGGATACCCTATTCCAGTTGTTAAGCACTCGAACGATTATATTTCTGGATATTTCATGGACTCCCCTGATTCCATGGACGTCGCGGTTCTTAGCATTAGCACATTCGAGATTACCACCCCGCCCGACATTATTGAATTTTCGGAAGTAGTTGAAAAATTTCTGGCGGCCTGTCCCGAAGCTGGTAAAACACGACTCACTATCCACGTGTGTCAAAATCCCTGAGGAAAGATATACCTCGTGTATGACGCCTCTAAGTGGCTTTTCCCGACGATAACCCCTTACTCTGGGGTGGACTAGAGACCACCCATCTACAAATGCCCTTGCGCAAGTGTTCTCTAATATCCTTTCCCTTATCGGTTCCAGCCAGCTCAACAGCTCAGACGCGCTTTCCGCACTGGTATTAGTCTGGGTCTATCAAGAATCGCTGAAGTACCCGGACGGACCACCCTATTCATCATGGTCGGAATTCTACGGCCCAGTCCAAGAGCACGGGACCCATACTCGTACGTGGCATCCTGACTCTTCTCTAACGGGACGGTAGACGTGGAATATATCGGAATCGCAGTCAGCGGCTACGGCAACCGCACCAACGTGCCGCCCCAGCCCTTCGCCAGCGAAAACACCGCACTGGTGAGCCACCACCACTAACCCCCCTCAAACTAACAACCCGGGCCCAGCTCACGAGCGGCCAGTACTCCTCGTACTGCACCATCCTCTCGAACCTCCTCATCCGCCAAGGCAGCATAGCAACCGCCGTCGGCAGCGGACGGCCCACCTCCAAGCCCATAGCCATCCTCGGCGGCGCGCAGGGGCTCTGAAGCCATCGCGTGCACCGATCCGCAAACGGTACGCCCACGCCGCCATCCAGGCCGCCGCGGCCCTGCGTGGCGCCTCTTCGCCCGAAGTCGCGGGCCTCGAGGGCCGTGCTGGGCCCGCTTCTCGCCGACCCGCCCATCGCGCCCTCGTCGTTCGACACGGGCTGCGGTGTCAATCTGAGGGATGGCATCGCGGAGGGCGATGCGAACGGCGACGGCGCTGCAGTTCACGACCGTGATGGCGGATTGTCGGTTATTCTACGTGCCAGGGGATGTGCTGAATGTGTCGTATCCCTTCCCACGCTGGTTTACGTCCACGCATATCGATAAGGGGTTGGCCAATCACAGGCTCTCGTTCGACTGAGAGCTTAGCGTTGATACTAACGTTCATAGGCTTGGCGCCAAGCTGTGGACGCCAGCGTGGGAAGATATACGTGGGAGCGGGTGGCGCAGGGGGTCAGGGATGGGGGGAGGGAACGGTTGGGGATGGGTTGGTCCTATGGTCACGGTGAGTGCGGCGGTGGGTGTGCGGGCTCTGGGTGTGCGGGCTCTGGGTGTGGTTGCGCTGGTTGTGGGGGTTGGGGCGGCGGTGCTTGGGTGCTGGAGTTGCGCTTGGTTTTTGAGATGGTGTGGGGTTGCGTTGCGTTGGACTTAGCATTGGTGACTCTAGTTGGAGCATATATCGGATTAGGTGTTGGAGGAAGAATTGTATTAATGCGCTCGTGAATAACCATTTGCTCGTGAATTTGATATATATGTCCTATATATGTTAACATAAGAGCATTAAACAATTGACCGAGATAATGATTGATGTTCTGTAATGATATCAAATTTATCTGCAATTTGGTACTCGGCTGGGCATCTCAAGCTGACATTTGACATCGCCCCAAACTTTGCAGTCGGGATAGTGCCAATCAGTGATTGTATTGGACTGGGGTAATGTTGGAGCTCCATGTGGATCTAGGGGTTGCATCGGAGCTGGATCTAGTGATTTTAGATCTGGAGTGGAGTGGATCTGGTCAAACTGGGGCTCCTGGAGCTCCAGATCTATACCTGAATAGGAAGAGTTCTATACCCAAATCGGAAGGAGGTTAAAGGAGGAAGGACCAAAATGTGTTAATGCGGGTGCTAAGGACTAGTAGAGCCAATCGTTAGCTCTGGCGATAAGCGCCTGCCCTAAAATAGCGTGTATTAGTATAGAATTAAGGGCAACTTGTCATTGCCACGTTGTTGCTACTGCTTCTGCCGTCCTCCCTTATCTACTCTTACCGTTTTGGTGTTTTCCTACCTGCCGCTATGGAGCGATTTTATCCTTAACTCTGCACCTCTATTATATCTAATAATGTTATCCTTATACCGGAGTGGCTTAATGAGCAGGCTAAAGGCCAGGCGGAGTTTAAAGAGTTTAAGCTATAGGGTAAGCAGTATATTTGCTGTAAGGCCTTAATAAAGGGACCAAAGAATACTAAGCCGCGATTATCGCTAATTTGGAAGTAGGGGAGGATATACAGCAGAAGAATAATGCCACTAAGATGCAGTACTTTTATTGCTACCTATATAAGAAGATAAAGTGTTAGTAGGAGCTTATAGTTGTATTATCTAAAAGAACTACTACTCTAGATCACCTTGAATTTAATTACTATATAAACCGTACTTCCGGTAAGATTTAACTAAAAGAGACTTTACCAAATTAGCTAACAATTAAGGAATATCTATAGGCAAAGTCTCTTAATCTATAACAAAACTTTAAGGCCTTTAAACACCTGTTAATTTAATAGATTGTTAGCCACCATATTGCCTTCTTCTAATTTAAAAATAAATATTTCCAAACGCTTCTATTCTATATTTATTCTAGGCTTATAAAGTTCCTACCAAAGACTGGAAAGACAATACGCGGTTAGGTTATTGCAGCTTTTAAATAATAGAAAGCAGAATTAAGGAAGGAACTCTACACAGCTTACAGTTCTATATTAATATCCTTTAATCTTTAGACCTCACCAAATAGGTACATAATTATGGGTGTTACTGCCCATTTTATTAACCAGTACGGTAAGCGTTGGCATATAATACTAGGCCTTTATAAGGTGGTTAGTAAACACAGCGGTGAGAATATAGCGGTTGTCCTACTTGCTCTGTTTAAGGAGTATTAAATTAGTAGCAATATTGGGTATTTTATAGCTGATAACGCTGAGTTAAACAATACCTGTATTAACGCAATCCTTTAAGTCCTCTACCTAAATATGTTAGCAAAGAAGCGGAAAGAATAATAACTATGCTGCTTTAGCTATATTACGAACCTCTATACGCAGGCTTTTATTATTAGAAAGGATACTAAGAAAATCTACAAGAAGCTGGTAACTGCCTATCGCAAATAGGACTTTAAGAAGGTATATAAGCTCTGGAGGAAGCGCGGAGCAGTTGGTCTGCTTTATAATATTATCCGGTACATTTATATAACTCCCTAGCGTTGTGGCTTCTTTAAAAATATTTAAATTAGTGGTAATTTGACAGAATTTAACGGCTTAGAGGTATATAATAGAATTATGGTGTTAAGTATTTGTGCTATTCGCTAACCAGTAGAACGCTAGAGGTAATAATATTAGCTTACTAATTAGCTGCAGCTTTGGATTTTTATATCTGCCGCTTTACAGTCGCAATATTCTGCCTACGGTCGCAATATTTAAAAGTTATACTAACGATCTACTAGCTCATTTAAAATAACTAGACGCGTTAGAACTCCCTCTTTACAGCTATTAGTTGCTTTCTAAATTGTAAAGAGCGTATTATTAAGTTTTATAATGACTATTCACCGTCTGCTAACTTAAAAGCGCTTACGCATAATGACTTCCTCTAACCCCATTACTGGAAAGAACTTAAATATCTATATAACCACCTTAAGACGTTCTATAAGGCTACTCTTATAGTAGAAGGTAATTATACAGGTCTTACTAACCACTTTTAGACTCTAGATTAGCTTATAATAGAGCTTAATTAAATAAAGCGGAAGTTTTTTAAGCTAGCAGCCGAAAAATGAAAGTAAGCTAAGGCTTAAAATTATAAGATCTTATTTGGCTGCGCTAATGCGGTATAGGAGAAGTATAAGAAGTACTATAAGTACGCTGATAATACGCCAGCTTACTACGCCATAATTATTCTTAATCTAATACTAAAGATATAGTGGTTTAAAGAGAAATGGGATAACTATAAGGTTAAGAAGCACTAGATTTCATAAGTAAGGAAGCTAGTAGAGGATCTCTTTCTTAAATACAAAGGCAGGCACTAGCTTAATTAAGAATTATTATCTAGATAGGCACCGCGGCAGAGGCAGCTAAAGGTCTATATATCTGCTTGGGCTCACAAACGCTTAAAGACTGTTTATTAAGAAGATGATATATTACTAATGGAAGTAGACAACCTCTAGGAGTACCTTAATATGAACATTAAAGTCGTTAAAGATGACGAAGACTTTGATATAGTTTAATACTGGCAGGATTGCTATACCAGCCAACCTAACCTTGCTTAATTCGCCCTTAATATCCTTGCGGTACCTTCTATAACCAATAAATATAAATGCCTATTTAGCAGCTGCAAGATCCTTATTAAAGACCGACAATCTTAACTCTAGATGGATATAATTAAGGTAAATAAGGTCCTTTAGCACTCGTTTAGGCCTCTATAGAAAGATATATTTGATAATAAGGATATTGGCAAGGCAGAAGGTGAACCGTAATCTTTATTAGGAATACCACTAATAGAAGCCGCGAAGGCTCGTGCTGCTGTGGATGTTGCTGCAATTGCTGCTGCGCAGGCGGAACTTCCTGATAATAGTATGGAGGACTCTAAGGAGGTCTTGGCTCTAATTAAGAGCAACAGCGACGATATTAGTGAGGTTAATGTAGTAGATGAGCTTGATTGGATGTAATATAGGCCATAGTTGCATTAAATTTGGTATATTTGCCCACTTACCTGTCTTGATATTAATACCAAAATCGTGCCAAGACTTACTATTTATAGTATATATTTGCATTGGATTCCCTTGGAGCTCCAGGAGCCAAATTCTAAAAGAATTGGATGGACTGGATTTGAGCTCAAATCCAGTCCAGTCCAGTCCAATACAATCACTGGTGCCAATGCACTCTAGTAGGTGGTCCTTAGCTGTGGGCACGCGCTCCAGCTATTCTTGGGCCTTTGAGCCCCATCAGCTTTATATGGATCGAGGGACACAAGGACTCGAAGGAGAATAAAACCATTTAGATTACTTCACCAGAGTTTCTGGAATAATAACAAGTGAAATACAAAGTGTTGAGGAGAGTTTTGAAGGATTATGTTATTAACGTCAGTCTGTTTATTTCAAAAATTAGTACTTAATTGTTGATAAAACTCACAATCACCTTCGCCAATCCATCACCCTCCCCTGGTAGGACATTTACAGTATATACGACTATTCTGGCATCTCGTACACGTCGGTTTTGTCCCATCCAAATCGACTCTTTGAAGATAAATTAGAGTTGAGACACCGGAGCTTCTTACTACATTTGACCGTTCTCCGACGGTAGGCTATGCAGCCTTTTGGCCGGCCTCCCACTCCCACTATGTATGCGATTTCAACAGAAATAATGCAGATGAGTCAGGTCTTTTAGAAGATTGGGGTAAGTTTGTCAATTGCCAGTAATAGGTGGAGATAGGAGACAACAAGGCAAAAAGAGTATATAATGACGTATGCATAGCTGCGTCTCCATTGTAGGTTGTGTCATACCACCCTGAATGTAGGTGCAGGTGAGAAGTTACACTGAAGTATTGACGTTCTTGGCGCAATACTCAGCCGTCTCTTCCAATTAGAATATTGCACTAAGCAAGAAAGTAAAGGTTTGATTCGGAGCAGCATGATGGCTTTTCTCTTCCTGTTTGGGTGTTATTAGTCAAAGAAATGGACTTCCTGACTGCGTCATAACAGGATTACGCGGTACGACAATAGTCTCGAACTTTCAATACTGTACGCGGATAACGGGCGTATCCTGTTCTTTGCACAAACTTGGACTGCCGACGAGAAACGAGCGTAGCCGGAATCGATGTCCTATCGGCAGGCCCACAATAGCTTGACGTGCAGTTCTAAAGCATACATGACAAAAAGTCTCCATATCGGGTGTTGTCGGTGGCCCCATCATCCCGACAGTGGCTTTTTGTCAGGGGTCGTAGCGAGTTCGCAAGGATGGTAGCTCTTGCAGAACCTAGGGAAACGGAAGGATTTCGAACCGAGGCACGTAGACGGATGATACAGGGACGGCGTTTCAACTTTGTTGAAGGAGCGAGGATTGTGGAGCGGCATCGTGGAGCAGCATCCAGTAAGCTCACATCATAGATGGAATCTGGTCTTATGACAAATTTGTCAAACGGACACCGTTGAGGTTATGCAGTCGTTGATTGCTTTTTCATTGTGAAGGACATGTACAAGATAAGGCTGAAAGAAAAAGGTGGTTTGTCCGTCGTCGTCCCATTGACCATCATCCAGACATCAAACGTGTCAGAAAAGTCTTTTGAAGTCCACCCACACCAGGTCGCAGAACCTGTCCCTCCGGTACCAGAGACATGTCCCATTTGATCTAAACTGATGCCCGCCGCACTCTCTGACCGATACCCATTACCCGAAATTCGATGAAACCTCTAGAACCATTTAACGCCGATTATTCACAAGAAGCTCAAGGCCTTATTCTCAACCTTTGTGTAGTGAGAGAGATTTGATGATCGTCCATCTATCTGACGATGCCATCGCCCTTCTTTGGTGGTGGCCCTGGGGGTGGCGAGTAGACATTGTCACCGCCACGCGGCGGGTAGTGGGCAGCCTGTGGCGACTCTAGCTCGATGCCGTTCTGCTGGCCGAAGTAACCCTGATTGCCTCCGTAGTATGCGTTGTTTGAAGGAGGACTGTATGGCGGTGCAGGCTGGTTGGAGTGGTATGGCTGGGTGTATTGTGCAGGTGCGTGACCCGGTGGTGCTCGGCTGGCAGCCCAGCCGGTGCCATAGTAAGGATTCTGTCCTGCTCTACGACGACGACGAGAAGTAAAACATCTGTTAAAAGTGTTAGGGGGTACGTTAACCAATGTAAATGCTGGGATGGAAGTACTCACGCGAAGAGGAGGAAGAGAAGTATGAAGCCAATTATCACGAGAGCCAGGACGACCCAACGGACCCAGTTGTTCCAGGAAGAGTTTTCGCAAACATAATTGTCATTGAAATCGTAACCGCAACTAATTGTCGAGAATGTTAGCTTTGAGAATGATTCGTGGTTTCTTGGCTTCTGGAGGGGCTGGGAAGGATAGTTCGGAATAGAGAGAAAATGGTAGCAGCTTACTCTTGATGTCTTCGCGCGAGTGCTGGCATGGTTGTGTGAGCTCTTTTTTGACGACAATAGTCTAGGAGTTAAACGAAAGTAATAATGGAGAGTGTTGTTGGATAGAAGAGTTAAAAGGTGAAAGAAGACCTTGCGGGCGGCATGACGCACGTTATACAATAGTCGTAAGCGAACGTGGGCACAGCCCCAGTCAGTCGGAGTAAGTTCCCCATCTCTATGACGCGTCGCGCTGACAAGCACGCGGCGGGGTTATATCTCTCAAATCACGAGTTCAAATAATGATTCTTTTCTGATATCTGATCTTGGCAAAATTTATCTACTTATCCAACAGAAGTCGCAGCATCTGTCATCAAGCGGCAGTGCAGTCCAGATTGAGAATTCCTCCCAGTTGAGAGAACGTTGAGAAAGGACGTAATTCATGAGGCAGTGTTCGTATGTCCGAAAAGAGATGTGATCAGATCATTTGTAGGCCTTTGAGAAGCCTCATCCGCTTTAAGGAAGTTGATTTGTATTCTTTAGAAAAGCTAAGAAGTCTCTACGGCGTCGCATACGCTTATTACAAACTGTGACTGGAGTGTTCGGCGTTGATCATCGACACCGCCTAGGTGGCAATGATTTACCGTGTAGCCGGCTTGACGAACAGAAAGCCCTGGAAGAAGCAGAACTGAGATAATGCACCTTCCGTAACAACTTCCTGAAAGGTTGACTTGCGGGCTTCTATCGGGAGTGCTCAAGGGTCTAGGCAAGAAAGCATACAGAACGACTTACCTGTGCCGCTTGCATGCGCAATCTCCCCCTCCCAAGGGTGCCGGCGCAGGGTGGAATGATCTGGCCGGTCCGGAATGCATCTTGGGCGAGGCTACATGTAGGCGAACGTCACATCTCCATGGGCCCTGCAGCCAATCACTGACGCGAGACCCCCATGTCAGCTTTAGCTTGCTGCGCGATGTGTTGGCAATTGAAGCATGGTGAAAATAATACAGTGCTCTGCCCGGCCAGCTCTCCAAACCTTTTGCCCTTTCGCCTTTGCGACGACGATACCGTTTGGATGCGAGGAAAATCCGACAGGAAGCTGCGCCGTGATCGCCAGAATGCCGTCCTCTCAGCGCTTTTCACATTGCGCAGAGGTCACCGTCAGCAATCGGCATTCAGCCTTGGGTTTGCGCTCCACGGCCGCAACCTTGGCTCGCAGTTATCATTCAATGCAAGCAATATTCATGCAGCTTCAGCACGCGTTTTTTCCGTTGAGCCAGGAAGCATGCGACAATCAAACCAAGCTTTAAATTGAAGGACCTGCTCGATAAAAAAGCCAAATCAGCGCTGTAGATTTTACCCCGTCCTAATCGTCGCTCCAAAGAACAAAATGATACAATGTTGATCTCCATACCAAAAGTAATCTCCAATCGTCGTCGCACCACTAAAAACGTGGAACATAGCCGTCGGAAAAGATGTTATCGATGCCCGCCTATAAGAATGAGAATGATGAAACAGAGGAAACGTGCTACGAGCTGGGGAAATTTAAATGGCCATCGCTAGCCTGCAGAATCAAACTGCCTTCTTCTTCTTTCCATCACTTCGTAAGATCATTAACTATGTCGTATAACGCTGACCGCCATATCCATAATAGCGTAGGCGTCGTTTGAAGTCGTCACGTCCTCTTCAGTCCAACATCAACTCCGAGAATCTCGTGAGCACCGTAAATTCGACGAGGGCGGCGCGGACAAAGTTCGCCAATTACTGGAAGAAGTCGTCTTATTTGCTTGAGCGAGCGATCAACCATTGGAGTACGGCATCCAAATTGGTTTCTTCCTTTGCGCTTATGCCGTAGCAACTCACTTCACGGTGCGACACTGCCTTGAGGTTCAGGGCTTCGATCAGCTGATCGACCGAGAGCTTATCCGGAAGGTCGGACTTGTTGCCGAGCACCAAGAGAGGGATGCCTTCCAGGGCAGGTTTTTCCAGCAGTAATTGAAGCTCTTCCCGTGCAACTGGTAAAGCATCTCTGTCGGCGGAGTCGACTATGAATCTGATTATGCTTATCAGTAATCAGCACCCCAGAACACACGTGCGGGCTTTTTTACACGATAGCGTTCACACCCTTACAGTACCGCTCCCACATGGACCTGAACCTAGGTTGGCCTCCAAGATCCCAGCTGCAGAATTCACGACGTCAGTTGGCATATGACTGGAGTGTCAAATCTATCTCGGATACTTGCGGTGTTGACTCGGGGAGACCTCGGTGTTGCAAGAGCTGGATGATGACGATGGAGTCGCACATAGAAAGAACTTACCACTTCAAGGTTACGTGACCCTTCTGGACACGCTTCATGTTGAAGCCGACCGTGGGGATCGTACTGTGAGCACGGTTAGCCATTGAGCAGATGCCAAGTCGACAGCAGCCGGGTGCGGCGCAGTCGACGAATCAATGAACAGAAAGACGGGCGGAAGGCCTGGGTGGCACGAAGCGACACGGACGTACTCGATGGTGAACTCCCCGCCCTAATCGAATCGGTTAGAACGATGCCGTCGGTAGAAATCCCGCGACGTTGCACGGGGATTGTCCCAAAACGGCAGACACTCACCGCCAGAACTCGCAACAGCGAAGTCTTGCCAGCATTCTGCAAACCGATCATGGTAATGTCCATCTCGGTCGCCCTGCGAATTGAGAAGGGTGGTCGTCAGTTCCATCTTGCTGTTGGTACAATATTTGCTTTTTCTTGGTACAAGTTTGCAAGAGACGAGGCAACACATGGCGCACAAGGCGAGTGGAAAATCAGAGGAATATCAAGGTGGCTCGGAAGGGGCAACGGACCAGAACAGGCGTAGGAGCCAATCATAGATGCGTCGAAAGAAGCCCGCCATTTTGTCAGAGTCGTGGGTCGCTGGCGTTGTGGAGCGGTGGTTGTGAAGTTTGCAGCGCAAATTGGCTGGAAGAGTTGTCGAGGTAAGAAAAGCGTGGGAATCCTTGCTGGGGCTGCGGGGCACCTGATGGCGGGCTGTGGTGAGAGGAAGGACTATGTGGACCGCGAGAGAGGTTGATTTTTAGATAGCGCTCGCAATGCGACTGGAGGTAGATTTTCGATGAGAGACTTGTGTGGTGGGCGAGAAAGTCGAACTCGGGCCCTGCCTTGGGAGACTCTGATGCTGTTACTCAAGCCCTCGTCCCGCTGGGGTCTAAAGGTCCAGCCATGGTTCGCCAAAAACCCGCACTAGCCGTTATCGATAACGCACCATTTTTTTCATTCGGTGCCGTTGCAGTTCATTGCCAGTTCCAAGCCCTCCTCTGCAGTCCTTTGCAGTGCCTACTGCAAAGATCGCGCAGCCAAACTCCTATGAATCGCTCCTCCCATGCCAAATTTCTGCCTTCTTTGCCCTTTTGAAGGCCTAATTCGCGCATTTCCTGCGCTTCGGTCCGCTGCCGCCGCACTTATGGCACCCTCAAGTTTTTCACGAACAGAGACCAAATGGTCATCCGAGTTCGACACTGCACGCCGAGAGAGGCTATTCCGGAACCCTCCCAAAGATCACACGGCGTACCCCTCTCTGGCCGCAGCCATCGAGCCCCACATCCACTCTTTCAATGCCATACTAGACCAAGGAGGCCTTCTCGAGCAGGCAATCAGGGACATTGGTACCAAAGTCTTCCTCGATGGAGACCCGAATGCACAGCCGGAGGATCGGCCACAGAGGAATAGGTTGAGTGTGAGGATACGAGATGTGTTCCTCGATAAGTCTACGCTGCCCATTGCGAATAAATTTGCGCTTAAGAATCGAAGCATCTTGCCGGCAGAATGCAGAGAGCGGCACGCTACATACCGAGGCAGGCTGAGAATACGGTTGGAGTACAGAGTGAACCAAGGAGACTGGCATGAATCCGTGCGGGAGATGGGCCAGGTGCCCATAATGCTGAGGGTTTGCTCTTCCCGAATCCTCTTTTGCATCTTCGCCATGCTGACCAACGCTCTTTCATACAGACAAATCGCTGCCACCTCGAGGGCATGACACCTGACCAGCTCGTCAAAGCTAAAGAAGAATCTGAAGAGTTGGGAGGGTACTTTATTGTCAATGGCAACGAGAAGCTAATTCGAATGCTTATTGTGTCACGACGAAATTACCCAATGGCAATCGTTCGGCCTTCTTTCGTGAACCGTGGGTCCTCATACTCCAAGTTCGGCGTCCAGATGCGGTCAGTCCGTCCAGATCAGACATCGCAGACAAATGTTCTACACTACCTCAACGACGGTAACGTCACTTTCCGGTTCTCCTGGAGGAAAAATGAATACTTGGTGCCGGTTATGATGGTCCTCAAAGCACTCGTGGAGACGAACGACCGAGAAATTTTCGAGGGTTTAGTTGGTGCTGCTGGTTCGAAAGGACTCGAAGACAAGCAATTCGTGACGGATCGGGTGGAACTGCTCCTCCGGACTTACAAAGCATATGGCTTACATGGGAAAGCGAAGACAAGAGCGTACTTGGGTGGCAAGTTTAAGGTCGTCTTGCAAGTTCCAGAGGATATGAGCGATGAAGACGCAGGCACCGAGTTCCTCCGACGAATTGTGCTTCCTCACTTAGGCGTCGATAATGTCTCAGACAGCCAAAATGCCGACAAATTCAAAATGCTATTATTCATGACCCGGAAACTCTACGCTCTGGTAGAAGGCGAGTGTGCGGTTGACAATCCTGACGCTGTCCAGAATCAAGAAATTCTGCTTGGTGGATTCCTTTACGGCATGATACTGAAGGAGAGACTGGACGAATGGCTGAACTCACTACGACTTCCATTAATGGAATGGTGTCGAAGAAGTAGTTGGGCCCCGTTCACATCACCGGAATTCATGAAAGATTTCCAGCCAAAGATTCTCCGTAAAACCAACGAGAACATTGGACAAGCCTTGGAATATTTCCTATCTACTGGAAACCTCGTCAGCCCGAGTGGACTGGATCTTCAACAAACCTCCGGTTTCACGGTTGTGGCAGAGAAAATCAACTTCTACCGATTTATAAGTCACTTCCGAATGGTTCACAGAGGCAGCTTCTTCGCCCAATTGAAGACGACAACTGTGAGAAAGTTGCTGCCTGAGAGTTGGGGCTTTTTATGTCCAGTGCACACCCCTGATGGTAGTCCCTGTGGATTGCTAAATCACCTTGCGCACAAGTGTAAGATAGCTACTCATAACGTGGATGTCTCGGCAATCCCAGGCCTTGTGGCTCAGCTAGGCGTGACAAGCATGGCATCGGCATCTCTCCAAGAAAGTGTGGTGGTGCAGCTCGATGGCCGGATTCTGGGCTTCTGCTCACCGAAACAAGCTAAGGTCGTCGGGGATACCTTACGATACTGGAAGGTCGAAGGCACTCACAACGTCCCGCTGGAACTGGAGGTCGGGTACGTTCCAAACTCCAATGGCGGCCAGTATCCCGGTGTCTACATGTTTTCACAGTCTGCACGCATGTACAGACCGGTGAAATATCTACCCCTTGACAAGCTAGACTTTGTTGGACCCTTCGAGCAGCCTTTTATGTCCATCGCTTGCACGGAACCTGAAATCGTTTCAGGGGACTCGACTCACGTAGAATACGACCCAACGAACATCCTCTCCATTATCACGAACATGACTCCTTTCTCAGACTTCAACCAATCTCCCCGAAACATGTACCAATGCCAGATGGGCAAACAGTCGATGGGAACACCCGGAGCAGCACACCGCTACCGCACTGACAACAAGACGTACCGTTTACAGACGGGTCAGACCCCGGTGGTGCGGCCACCGCTGCACAACGAATACGGGCTTGACAACTTCCCGAACGGCATGAACGCCGTTGTAGCCGTCATCTCGTACACAGGCTACGATATGGACGACGCCATGATCCTAAACAAGTCAGCGCACGAGCGCGGCTTCGGGCACGGCACGATCTACAAGACGAAGCTTTGCGACCTGGAGGAGGGCAGCCGGCGCGCACGGTCATCACGGCAGATCGGCAAGCTGTTCGGGTTCGCGCCGGGAGGGCTGGTGCGGGCCGAGTGGCGCGAGAAGCTGGACGACGACGGCTGGCCGCAGCTGGGCATGGAGGTGCGCAAGGACGACATCCTGGCCGCGTATCATACCGTGTCCTTCGACCCAGCCACCGGCGAATACATCAACCGCGACGGCCAGACGCACTTCTTCAAGTACAAGGACGACGAGGTCGCCTTCGTCGAGGAGGTGCGCATCCTCGGCGCCGAGAGCGGCAGCGAGCCGTGCCAGAGCATCAGCGTCAAGCTGCGCGTCCCGCGCTCGCCCGTCATTGGCGACAAGTTCTCGTCCCGGCACGGGCAAAAGGGCGTGTGCTCGCAGAAATGGCCGGCGGTCGACATGCCGTTCAGCGAGAGCGGGATCCAGCCCGACGTCATCATCAACCCGCACGCCTTCCCCTCGCGCATGACCATCGGCATGTTCGTGGAGAGCCTGGCGGGCAAAGCGGGGGCTCTGCACGGCCTCGCGCAGGACAGCACGCCCTTCCGCTTCGACGAGCAGCACACCGCCGTCGACTACTTCGGCCACCAGCTCATGAAGGCCGGCTACAACTACTACGGCAACGAGCCCATGTACAGCGGCATCACGGGCCAGGAACTCGCCGCGGACATCTACGTCGGCGTCGTGTATTACCAGCGCCTGCGCCACATGGTCAACGACAAGTTCCAGGTCCGCACCACGGGCCCCGTCAACTCGCTGACGGGCCAGCCCATCAAGGGGCGCAAGAAGGGCGGAGGCATCCGTGTGGGCGAGATGGAGCGCGACGCCCTGCTCGCCCACGGCACCGCGTTCCTGCTGCAGGACCGCCTGATGAACTGCTCCGACTACGCGCGCGCGTGTGTGTGCCGCAAGTGTGGCAGCTTCCTGAGCACCACGCCGACGGTCGGCGAGTACGGAAGGAGCAAGCGTGGCACGGGGATCACGCGGTGTCGCCGCTGCGCGAGACGCGCCGAGGGGTTTGAGGGCCGCAGCGAGACGTGGGAGGATGGGCAGGGGGTCAGGTGGACGGGCGGGGACGATATCGCGGTTGTGGCGGTGCCGGGCGTGCTGCGGTATTTGGATGTCGAGTTGGCCAGTATGGGCGTGAAGATGCGGTTTAAGATTGAGCCATAAGGTAAGGGGGGGGGAAGAGGGGAAAAGACGGGGGGTTAAGTGAAGGTATCATGTTGATATGAGGAAGAGAAAGACCCGGGATTAAATGAAGGGCTTTTTTGGACGACCGGTAGGGCAGCAACATGCCCGTTAGTTATGAAAGGAAAGGATATACCAGACATCGTCTATCTAGACCGATGAACTGGAGGAAAAAGGAGTACTCAGGCGTTGCGCAGGGCGCGTTTCTAGTTCTACCATCTCTGCATTTTACGGTGTACATACTGTTCCAGCGTTTTTTTCAAACCCGGTAGACGTATTCTAGGAACGGTGTAGAAAAAGAATAGGTATAGTTAGATCTATCCAAGTAGAGAAGAACAACCTCATTCACGACAGCCCCCAAGGCCCCCACACCGTCTTCGAGCGCGCTCCCCAGAGCGGCTGCTGCGGCGGCGTCAGCCCATCACTCCCCGGCAGAGCCATGCGCGATGGCTTAGGCGTACCATTCGCCGCCATCAGATCCGGCCGCACATCGCCAGCCAATTTCGTGCGGCGCGCCCCAACAAAGGACGCCGGGACGACAGACGCCGGAGCAAAAGCCGCAGCAGCCTCATCCGCCGCCCCGCCTTCCCCAGCCACAAGCGCAGCCAGCCGTCCCTTCCCTCCTTCTCCCCCTCCCCCCTTCCCACCCCCCCGCGGCACAGGCTTGAACCCCTCCAGCGCCAGACTCCCCACCTCCACGTCCGCCGGCCCGCCGGATTTTAACCGCGGCTCGGCCCTCTTGGCCCGCCGCCAGACCTGCGCGCCGAGGACGGTGGGGTACTCCTCGCGCAGCCCCGTGCCGCCGCGCTGCGCGACGCCGGGCTTGGGCATCGCGTCGTCGCGGTCGGGCGCGGTCGGGCGCGGCTTGTAGACGGCGTGGGCCTGCCGCTCGTGGAAGACGGCGTCGACGTAGCGGGTGAAGCGGGCGGCGCAGTGCGAGCACCGGTGGTGGTGTTGGGATTCTGCTGTGGGGGAGCTGGCGGGGTTATCGAGCGCGAGGCCCTGCGCGGAGAGCGAGTGCGCCTCTGGGAAGGCGCTCGAGGGCGTGATGCCGCCCGGTGCGCCGACCCAGAGGTCCATGCTGTGGCCGTCGACGAAGTGGGTGGAGATGTGGTCGGCGCGGGCGCTCCAGGTTTGGAGGCGCAGGCCGCAGATGCCGCAGGCGATGATGACGTCGCGCTGGATGGGCCGGCACCAGTCTGCTATGTGGGGTAGGAATAGGGCTTGTTTATGGACTTAGGTCAGGTGTTGGAGGAGTTTGTCTTTCCGTGTGAAGGTGCGCTCGGAGCGGGGGATTGGAAGGCAGCTAGAACAGTTGTGCGAGTCGAAGTGGGCTGGGGATGGATTTGGGAGACCACAGAAGGCGCAGCTGGATGTACCAGTGTCGGATTGAATGGTGGGCCCGTCTGGCATACAGATCCATTCTTGCTGTGGGAAATGGACAGACTCCTCGTGGCGACGCCAGTCGTATTTTTGAGCAAAATCCGTCGAGCAGAAAGTACACTGGAAGACTTTATAGGGATGGGAGGGTTTCCTGATAAAGGGTTTCGCTTCCTGCAGTGTTGAGTTTCGCTGTCTTTTACGCCCTCTACGAGGACCTCGATTTGTCACAGAGTCGATGCTCACATGCGAAGAAGCAGAGCCTGAGTTACTGCTGAACGCAGTATCGGTCACGGACATAGCATCTGCCCTACTTGAAGATCTTCTCTTGTTGCTAGGGCGCTTTGAGATCTCATTTGAATCGAGCGAAGCGGCAGCCTTTCGAATAGCATCCTCAGATATCCCCTCGTCTTCAGGAGAGCTGGAAAGGAATCTCTCCATAGGATCTTGTTGAGGCGGTGTGGTTTGTCCGGGAACATGGATGTTCGCAGATGCTAGGCGCTTCAGTGATTCTTGGTCTCTGAAGCACCTCCTTTTCTTCGCTGCCACGGGCTGTCCCCTACTAGCCATGATCGGTTTGATCATGAACTCGGGACCGGGAGTCTGCGCGCTCTTTGCTTCTTCGGTATCACCCAGCCCAGGCTCGACATTACTGAGTGACGGTGGCGGAGGTAACTTCCGGGCCCTGGCATTGGCAAAGAAAGTGCGAATTTGGCGTAAAGATAGATTGGTTGCCTGTGCTAGCTCTTTTATATCATTCTTCTGGAGATAAGGGTCGTGCTTATGTCGTTCGAAAGACTCCTCAAGCAACCTTTTGGCGTCAGGAGGTATTCGGCAGCACCTCTTCGCGTTGCTTTCGCTGCCGGTAGCATCTTCACCCTGTTCCGGTAAGGTCAAAGACTCGGGTACTACGATGAAGTCGTCGAACCGGCATTGGGACGGTAGAACGTCCCATACATCTGCCAGATTTGGGCCTGTGAAATCAGGCCAATGTGAATTAACAAAAGCAATACTATCCTGAAGGCTGTCTCCGTCAGGGAAAGCGACCAAGTTTGAAATCTGCTCTATGTATTGAGAGTCCAAAGGGGAGAGATTTGGGACCGGTATATTGTCCACCGGCGTGACAGGCCACCTATAAGACCTAGATAAGTATCGGCTCACGGGGTTAGGGAGCCACACCTGAGACTAACTCGGGGATCCCATTAGTTGTATTTGTTGTCGGAAGGCTGCTTTCGACGTCATCGAAGCCCGAATTGGCTTCCAACAACCAAAAATCGGGGTCTACATTGGGAAGGGAGGAGAGCAGAGCATCTAGTTCGTTGTCCCTTAAACTATCCATGGCTGCGTAATTGAGAGAGGGCAGATCCGACGCCCTGATCGTCACTACATGGCTCGCTCGGTGCCATAGTGCGTGATATGTATCGTAACCCTAGTTGGTGTTTGGCTGTGACGCCAAGGCGATTACAAGTGTCCGCCCTGATCATCAAGCTCGAGCCGATGTAAGGCCCCCAACATGGGAGCCACATTGAAGTACAACATTAGCAATGCTAGTAACTCCGACTTAAATGCAGAAGTTTTCCGTATCAGGCGTGAAGGGGTTGAAAGAGGCAGAAGCTAGAAATAGGTTTTTACTAACGTCCCTCCACGCGTGCCGGAAAACCAACCGTGCCGGAAAATATGAGGGGTACTTTGACTTCAAGCGACTATAACTCTGCGCACACGTCGAGCTTTACTAAAATTATGTATAAATAGTGTGTTATGGCTACTTTTAAACATTTAGGACTTTTCCAACCTATAAATTACATTCGCATCGTCACCTTCTCGCCCAATTCGCTCAGAGCCTTCTTTTATAGCGAAATAATGTCCCTTCGCTATAGCACCACTATTAAGCTCTTACTACTTACAATACATATATAAGGGTCGTATCCGAGCCTTAGAGCCTTATTACGATAATAGGAAATCATTATTAGCTTTATACCTGCTATCGCGCGCAAATTCATGCAAGATCGCTACCCTAGTTAGTACTTCCGATCAAAGCAATTAACGATTCCAGCTAGTGCGAAACGACCCCGCACGTCCTACGTAATCATCATCGTGTAATTTATTTATGTCATCTGGTAAGCCAAGCTTGTGGCTGGCAGGCCTATGGCTATACGCAGACTTGGTAAGCGGGCCGATCTCAGCCCCACAGCCTTGCGACCTAAACCTTGGACATGCCTCTGGTCAACCAACTTAACTCTCTGAAAACAGCTACAGAATTCGCCATCTCACAAGGGTGTGGCCGGAGCGGGTCGGCCGCCCTCCCTGCTAGTGTAGGCAAAGTTTAAGAACCTTCTGCACTGCGGAATGTTTAACTAATCAATGTAACTTAGTAGGCGGTTATCCTTTCCCACCACTCCTTGCACAATATTCTCCTAGGAGAATATTTAGCCTAGGAATATTATCATAGGATTGATTTCATCTTAGGATTGATTTTATCCCAGGAGCATTTTCTTAGTATAGAAGTTCAGGCCACCTCGTGCACGGTCCCACCCTTGTGCACGGTACACCCCACTAAAAATCGGCATTTTTAAAATCATCAAAATCAAATTACAATACCACCAATATGGCGAATATTGAAGCCGCACTTGCAGATCTGACGCTTCAGGATAAACTAAATATTCAGGCAACGGCAGACAAGTATAGGGTTAACCGTTTAACCCTTTCTAGGCGTTTTAACAAGGTCACTACCTCTAGGGAGAATACCTATAACCAGCAACAAGTCCTCAACAATATACAGTCCAAGGAGCTTATTAAATATATCAATAAGCTTACCAAACGCGGGCTTCCTCCTATAACCGCAATAGTCCATAATCTTGCAGCTGGAATTATAGGAAGGCAGCTAGGAAAATACTAAACGGCTCGCTGGCTAGCTGCTTATAAAGACAAGCTTAAAATAGGATACCTTTCCCCTATTAATGCTGCACAAAAGAAGGCTGATTCAGCACTATATTATAGCTTATATTTTGAGCTTATAGGCAGGAAGCTTTCTAAGTACAATATATAACCGCAGAATATATACAATATGGATAAAAAAGGCTTCCTTATTGGCTTCCTTAAGAAATCAAAAAGGATCTTTTCCAAGGCAGCTTTTACTAGCAGGAGAGTTAAGCATATCAATTAAGATGGCAATAGAGAGTGGATTACTATATTAGCAACTATCTATATAGACGGAACGTACCTTTTACCTAGCCTTATTTACCAAGCCGTTTTTGGTAATATTTAAGACTCCTGGCTGCAGGATTTTAATCCTAATAAATAGAGCTGCTTCTTCTCCTTATTACCAACAGGCTGGACAAACAACAATTTAGAATATTCGTGGTTAACTACCTTATTCAATTGTGAGATAAAAGTAAAGGCGCGTTAAGGAGAAGACTAGAGGCTGCTTATTATTAATGGCCATGGCTCTTATATTAATATAAGGTTTATTAAATACTACCACCTTTATCAAATCCTCCTTACTGTTTATCCTTCTTATTCAACATATAGACTCCAGCCTCTTAACATCTCTCTCTTCTCTCCACTGGCTACATTTTATAGCCAAGAATTAAACCAATTTACCCTTAACAGTAAGGGCTTTACGCGCCTTACTAAATAAGACTTCTTTCAACTATTTTGGGTCGCATATAATAAAGCTTTTGTCTTTAAGAATATTCAAAGCGGATAGGAGAAGACTGGGCTTTACCCTTTTAAGCCAGAGACTGTATTAGATAGGTTCTTAATAAAAGAGGAGGAAAGACCTTTATTAAGTAAGTCCTTTGAGTTAGTATTAATAGCTACTAATTAGCGGAGGATTAAGGTAAAGCTTAAGGAGGTTGTCACCGACGTTTTTAATAAAAGAGTAAAGGAACTTAGTAATTATATTCAAGGCCTTACAGTAAGGAATATCATTCTTAAGTTACGTATTTAAGGATATTAGCAAGCTCTAAAAAACGAACAGAAGAAGCGCCAACACTAGAAGCCTCTTCTATAACAGCTTCCTAAGCAAGCCAACAGTAGAGCTATATTTTTTAGCCCTAGAAAGGTACAACAAGCTTACAAGCTTTAAAAAGAAGAGGAGGAAGCTAGAATATATAAGCTAGCTGTTAAAGCTAATAAAAAGCTTTAACGTTAATTACAGAAGCAGGAGAAGAGGCGCTTAATTAATTAATAAAAGAAACAGCGTGTACAAGATAAGTTACAACAAAAGCAAGAGGCAGCGGCTAAAAGACTTGCTTAACAAGAAGCCAAAGAAGCCAAGTAGGCTAAGCGGCAACTCTACAAGAGCCTTAAGCAAGCTCAGAGGTTAAAGAAAGATCAGAAGAATCTTATATTGGCTCCACAAGAGGCCAATATTACCGCTAGTAGTAGTGAGGAAGTTTAGGAGGTAGGATTAGGCTCTTAACGCCCTTAATGTCAAAAACGCCTGCCAAGCAAATTCAACAACTTTAAAATAGATATAGCCTAATTCAGCAACCTTCAAAGCCTTATCCACCAAAAATTTAAGCAATTTAATATAGTGTACAATGCGAATAACCTCATGATTTAATTTCAATTTGAGAGCCGAAAACCGTGTACAAGGGTAGGACCGTGCACGAGGTGGCCTAAACTTCTAATAGTTCTCCTAGGAAACTGCCTCCCCTAGAATTATTATACTTAAAAATTTGCTGGCTGCGGCAGATATTATAGACTGCCGCATTACCCTTGCCCGTCTACCAGAGAAATTGTCCTTTAAAAGCCAAAAACGCTCCTATTAAATCTAACCTGTAAAATGTAACTTTTTCTATGCGTTGGCCATCTAACGACCTGCAAGCTGTGATCGTGGGAGCTGCCTAATCTTGCGAGCTAGGAAATCGTAAAAGCTAGGTAATCGTGGGCCATAGGGGATCGTGCGATATAGGGGATCGTGGGTCCTAAAGGATCGTAGGTTATAGGGGATTGTATGACAGGGGATCGTGCGACCTAAAGGATTGTGGGTTATAGGGGATCGTGCGACAGCCGATTTATTACATATTAGAGCGCACATTAATGGGAACTGCAACCGGAAACGGAAGCATCTTCCTATATATAATTAGAATACTATGGCCGTCTTAAGTAATTAGCTACTAACCTATATTAATCACAATCCGGGTTCTTAACGACATATCCATCCTGGTAGACGCTTGGGAACCATACACTCTGGTTAAATCGTCCAAAGCTCTACTTAGACGGGTGCCTTTGTATTATATATTGAATTCTGTTAACAGACGTACACATTCGCTTAATATGGTCTTCACGTTAATCATCTACAGTGTTACGGACGCTTTAAGTACGATGTTACGACTACTTAGAGAGGAGTCGGCGGAAGCTAGTTAGTTAATACAGGCACGGTCCAGGATGGATTTAGTAGAACTATATAACGAGGAATGGTAACCGAGGTTACGTGGTGTTAAACGTATTAACTATGTTGAACGGAAGGGACGTTACGTTTAATACAGACAACACGTACCTTACGTACAAGAGAGGATTTCTTAGGAGTATGGTTGTGTATTTAAAGGACCTTAGTCCCTACTGTAGATAGTTCTCTCCTTGTAGTAAATCTTAGAATATAATTAGAGTTAATCTGTTAGGCAACTACTCTACCAGTTGTTATTACATTGTTGTTTTTGTCGTACCTATATACCTAGCCTAATAACAGAACCCACTGTAGTCTAAGCTATAAGGTTCCGTTATACATTCACTACTAAGGTTATAGTATTGGAACAAACTTGAATAATATGCTACCAAGAGTAGCACTAGTTATAACAGCGTTAACGGCAGCCATAACCTTAGGGCCAGGTGATACTAGTATGGACAAGGGGGATTCTTAAGTGGTTACATAAGGTTAGTTATAAGAAATGGTTAATCACTTATAAGATAATAATAGGATACTTAAAGAACGCATTAATAGAATTAGAGTAGCAAAGATCAAGTTACCTTTAATTAAACGATTCTTAGGAGAGAAGTTAAAGCTTAAGGGATTTCTTACGCAAATGCACTTTAAGGTAGTATAGGAAGGAGCAAAGTTAGCAATATCGTTAGACTAAGTAGCCTATGCAGGATTGTTCCTAACAGGGAAGGCACTTAAGTGGTTTAAGCCGTATCTTATGGAAATATAGGCTAATAGCATAACAACTACTAACCAGGATGTACGGTATATATTTACCAGTTGGAATGGGTTCGTAGAGTGACTAACACAGATATTTGGAGACCTGGAGGCTATAACTATAGCGGAATAAAAGCTTCAGAACTTAGTACAACGCACTTTAGTAATTAAGTATATAACACAGTTTTAAACACTAGCCATGTAGGTTAAGTGGAATAATAGGGCGCTTATAGCATAGTATAAATAGGGACTTAAGGCTAAAGTCCAGGATATAATTATCCTAATGGAAGATGCGGATACTCTAAGGGAGTTAATAAATTAGTTAATAAAAATTAATAATAGAATCTACCAAAGGGAACAAGCTAAAAGAGGGTAAGACAGAGTTCCATAGTTATATAAGGCGCAGAGTACGCAATAACAGACATAGAGTTAAAAACTATAGAATGGCGCAGAGCTAATAGACCTAAGTGGTACTAAAGAAACCCAAAGGTGGGAAAAGAAACTATAGAAACCTAGAGGTTAAGGATTAAGTAATTAAAGGACTAAGGAGCAGAGGCCAAACCAGGGATCTTAGCAGTAGAAGACGTTTAGGCGGACTCTATAGTAAGAAAAATAGTTTAAAGATGGAGCTTGTATAAATTATGGAAAACAAGGTCATTTCGCTAGAGACTGTAGAGGTGGTTAGAATAACTACGTGGTAAAGGGAACCAGACTAGCAGACAGCACGTACGTATAGAGGGACGACGGTGCACTATAAGGAATAAAAGAGTGTTTAATTAACAGTTTTGCGTATTGTTATAACAACGTATGCTAAATTTATAAGGACGCCAAGTACGGCGTAAGCTATTGGCCATAAGAGCTAGAGTTAAAAGGACTCCAAGGAACTAGAGAGTTAGATAAAGAACAAGATTAACTCTATAAGCTAGATTAAGATATTACAGTAATATACGGACAAAGATTAGCAGTAATGATAATAGAGTTAGAGTACTTATTAATTATTAGCAATAAGGACAAAAAAGAGGCTAATTGGGAGCACTTAAACCTTAATAACGCAATAGAAGCAGAGACTAAGACTATTACCAAACAAGGTTTAGTAACGGATGTTATAACACTATTAGATATAATTTCCATCACTTTATAAGATGATAGGAGTAACGTTTAAAAGAAACTAAGCAAGTAAACAACTGCTAGTGCTAGCTTATTACTTAATAAAGGCAAAAGGCTATAGGCTTAAGATTCTTAAGAAGAGATAAGAGAAGCTTAAGATTTTTAAAGTGAGATAAGACACACCTAAGGACCCACAATAGACGAAAACCAATGGGAGAGGGTAGTAACTTAGTTTAGTAATAAACAAATAAGTATAGAACGCAAGTTCAAGAACTATAAGTTCAGAGAATGAATAAGAACGTTAGCAATCCTAGGTAAATGTAGTATTCAGCCTAAAGATTAAACAGTTAATACTAGGATTAAAAAGTAAGACGACTATAAGGATCTAGCTACAAGACGCAGAAAACAAGAAACTATAGATAAGTTTAGGACAAGAATTATTATATAGCAAGAGTATAAGCTAGATAAGAGATCAGCTATACCAGGTTATATAAGGAATAGAGCACCTATGCAAAGAATTACTAATAGGCCAAGTACAGGGACACTAAGGGTAAAATAGTTAGACAAACTGGAACAAGAAGAGGATCTAGATATTCTAACCAGGTTTGAAGAAAGACATACCAAAGGATATTATAATGCAGTGATGATAAGGTACTTTCTAATAGATAGACCATACACACTAAACCAGTTATATAGAAAGTGGTATAGGCAACAACACAGTGATAAATAGGAAGACTTTTATATATAGCTAGACGAAAAAGTTGTCTAAGACCAACCCATTACAGAAAAACGCATAAGTTATATTAAAGGAGTATTAATTATGATGTTAAGGAACCTAGAAGAGGGATCTAGGGACTGGAGAAGTAAGCGATAAATCTTAGTACCTATAGTAGAGATACTAGTGGTTAGGTCAACTAGGTATAGATTTAAACTTAAGGACAATAATAAACCAAGAGTTGACCTAAAACATGCAGCGCATTATACACTATCGTGGATAGCTTATATGGATAATATATATAATATGCATAGAGCACCTAAAGATAAGAACCGGAAGTACCTAGTAAGAATATATTAGGCACCAGAGGAAAAGTGGTTCAGGAACGCCAAGTATATACATAGTTAGCACCCAGTAGAAGTACAAGGTTAAGGAGACTTAATACTTTAACCAGGAAGATTCCTTACAGAAGAATACCTAGATAGATAATAGTAGTAGGAGTGCCTAGAGAACACTTATCTATAGTATATAGAGGAAAAGAAATAAACTAAGTATTAGTTAAAGATAGACTAAGTACAAGTAGGATCAAGCAGCTAATAGTTAAAAAAAGGGGAGGCGTATGGGACTAGAGGGAACTAGTGTTAGAGCCTTAGACCCTTAAAGGAATTTAAGGATAATATCTGAATTTAAGAGCTAAGTGGCAAGATCAGTAGTTTAAAGCGTTAGTAGATAGTAGAGTAACTAGGAACCACATATTACTAAAGGCAGTAGAGAGGATGGGGTTACTATATAGATAGAAGGAACACCCGTATCCACTTATAACGATTTTAGGAGATTAGATAGCCTATAGAGGAGGTATTATCAATTTTAAAATAGGACCTATTTAGATAACTATTAAAGGGAGACCAGTTAAAATGTCTTTTAATATCCTACTGTTAGGACAGAACGAGGCGATACTAGGAATGCCTTAGTTACAGAAGTATAATCTAAAGATTAATTGGGTTATAGGTTAAGTCGATATTAAAGATATATAACAACGCAAAGTGCGACAGCAAACCAAGTTAGTATAGTACCAAGTCGGAGCGACATACGAAGAGACTGAGCGAGGCTTAAGTTATGTACCAAAGAGATACCACAAGTATGGTAAAAAGTTATGGTCACCAGAGAGTGAAAAGCTGTTAGAGTATGTAGCTTGGGACCACGAGATAGAATTAGAAGAGGGAATAAGTCTAAGGTTCTTTCTAATCTATAAGCTTACTAAAACAGAGTTAATAGCGCTTAAGGAGTTTATCTAGGAGAACTTATAAAAGGGATACATTAGACTATCGCAGTTATTAGTAGGATATCCAGTATTGTTTATTCTAAAGAAAAATGGAAAACTTAGGATGTATATAGACTATAGATAGTTAAACAGCATTACTAGGAAGGATAGATATCCTTTACCCTTAATTAGCGAAATCCAAGACAGAATAGGCAATGTAAAGATCTTTATAAAGATAGATCTAAGATAGGTGTACCACCAGATTAGAATTAAGGAAGGTGATAAATAGAAGGCAGCCTTTAGGTTAAAGGAAGGACTATATAAGCCATTAGTTATGCAATTTGGGCTTATAAATACACTAGCAACGTTCCAGAAGCGAATTAATAGTGTGTTAGGAGAACACCTAGATAAATTTGTTATGGTATACCTTAACAATATTATTATCTACTTAGAGAGTAAGGAAGAACATAGAGAACATGTTAAGTGGGTCTTAAAGAGACTATAAGAAGAATAGATGCTAGTAGCAATTAAGAAATACGAGTTCTTTACTAGGAAGACCGATTTTGTTAAATTTATTATCAAACTAGGCCAACTTAGTATAGATCTAAAGAAGATTGAGGCTATAGTAAACTGGTAAGAACTAGAGAATGTTACGCAGTTAAAATCGTTCCTAGGGTTTTGCAATTACTATAGAAGGTTTATAGCGCAATAGTTATAGGATATTAAGCCATTTATATAGCTAATAAAAAAAGAAGAGCTGTAGGTATAGGGAAAGGAGTAATAAAAACTATTTAAAAGAATTAAGAAGTTGTTTACCTAGGAGCTAGTACTTAAGATCTATTAACTAGGTTTAGAGACGGTTATAGAAACGGATATATTAGACTTTACACTAGGAGCGTGCTTCCTATAGAAATATTAGGATAGATGGCACCTAGTAGCATACTATAGTTAAAAGATAACACTACTAGAGTTAAACTATAACATCTATAATAAAGAGTTGTTAGGTATAGTTGCAGTACTTAAGGAATAGAGAGCATTCTTATAAGGTATAGAGAAACTATTTGTGGTTAAAACGGACTATAAGAACCTTATAGGATTCCTAATAATAAAGGAACTTAACTAAAGACAGGTTAGATAGGCGGAAATGCTTACAGAATACTATTTTGAAATTTAGTATACCAAGGGTACAGATAATGCACGAGCAGACGCTCTAGGCAGAAAGGCTAAACTATAAAGTAATAAAAAGCTATTAGGAGCTTTATTGTAAAAGAATCAAGATAGATTAATTAGGTATAATTATCTAAAGATTATAGCAACCAAGGAAAGTTAGATCCACGAATTACTAAAAAGTAATTAGATATAGAAGATCTAAAAAGTATAGGTAAAGGATCTAGACTTAGAGCAATACAAAAATAGAGAAGTAATGTATATACCTAAGTCTATTATAGAAGAATTTGTTAAGGAATTCTATAAGGGAATAATATAAGGACACAGTAGAGCTATAGGCTTAGTGTTAAGACTTTAAAAGGAGTATATTATTTAAGGAATCTGGGGACTAGTAAGATAAGTTATAAAGAAATATCTAAATTGCTAAAGGAATAAACCAATAAGGTATAAGCTGTATAGAGGGCTATAACCTATTAAGACACTAGGAAGACTATAGGAGGTTATATTATAGGACTTTGTTATTAAGTTACCAAAGTTAAGAGATCCTATTATAGGATAAGATTATAACATGATTTTAGTAATAGTAGATAAGCTAATAAAGTGGGGATACTTTATAGCATGCACTAAAGAGATATTAGTAGAAGATGTCGCTAGAATCTATATAAAAGAAGTATTTGCAAGACATAGAGCACTAGACAAGATTATATTGGATAGAGATCTAAGATTTATAGTAGTATTTTAGGAAGTATTTCTGGCAGAATAAGGGGTTTGCGCAGTAATATCTATAGCGTATTATCCGCAGACAGACAGATAAATAGAAAGACTAAACTAGACACTGGAGCAGTATCTAAGGCACTATATTAATTACGTATAGAACAATTGGGTATTGCTATTACTAGTTATATAGTTTATATATAATGCAATACCATAAGAAGGAATGGGGACATTACTATTTAAGGCAAATTACGGGTACGAGCTAAGAATATTATTATCGCCACATTAAGCAAGAAAGACAAGTAGCATAGCTAAGTAAAGAATGGAGATGTTAATAAATCTTTATGTAGACCTTAAAGAAACAGCTAAACTAGTATAAGAATGAATAAAAAGGTATTATAATGCTAAGAGATCTAAGGGACCAGATTTTAAGGAGGGAGATAAAGTGTAGCTACTATATAAAAATTTTAAGAGTTGACGACTAAGTAAGAAGTTAGATTATGTCAGACTAGGACCTTTTAAAGTTAAGTAAAGAATTTTATTGGTTATATATAAGTTAAACCTACTAGCTAAAATAAAGATCTACCCTATATAATATATCGCAATGCTAGAGCCAGTATATGGAAATATTAAGCTACTAGTCTATAAGGCAGACATATATAGAGGATAAGAGGAAGATAAATAGTAAGTTTCGAAGATTATTAGTTATAAGGATATAGATAATAAAATATGGTATAAGGTAAAGTAGATAGGCTATAGTAAGACTACTTAGAAACCACTAAGTAACCTAAAGAACGCTATAGGAAAGGTACGGGAGTATTAGAAGAAAGTAGGTTAGGTAATATTAATAAAGAAAGATCGCCAAAGAAAGAGTCACCTAAGGGGGACCTAAGAGGAGCAATTGCTGAGCTACTTGGAGTTGTTTCCCTTATAGGAGGAGAGCTAATCCTTTTATTACCTAGCTTAGACAGACCCTATTAAACTAGTTTCCACTCCTTGGAATAAACCTTCTCGCGGACATATTTAAGGCGTTAAAGATGAGTATAAGCTAAACGTTAAGCTTTAAGGATGTGTGTGGACTCTTCTAAGGCACGTTAAACTTTAAGTAGTGCGGAGGCCAGCTTATTATTAAGCTTTATAGTGGCAGATTAAATACGAGACCCTATAATAAGTTACTTAGGGAACTTAAAGACTATTAAGAGTAATAGGATACGTATATTTAGTGTTAAAGATAAAGCAAACATCGCAGGACAATTAAATGTTTGCTTTAGTGCACTTAGAGCAAAAAGAGGGTTGTTAAGACAAAGGACTCGCTAGCGTAACACAGACTAACCCCTCTTTTACGCACCTCAAGCAAGGAATCGCCATCACTTTACTAAGCGACAGTATGGAGGAAACTGTACGAAGGCAACGCTTAACCCAGGAAAGAGAAGAAGAAGCTTTAGGTATAATAAGCAAGGATATTAACTAGACTAATTAAATAGACATTATACCTTTAGTGGACGACTTAGAGATGTTAGGAATCTTTAAGGATAAAGATAAAGAGAAGGGAGATAGTATTACGGACGCTTTAAGTACAATATTATAACTACTTAGAGAGGAGTTGGCGGAAGCTAGTTGGTTAATATAGGCATAGTCTAGGATAGATCCGGTGGAACTATATAACGAGGAATAGTAACTAAGGTTACGTGGTATTGAACATATTAACTATATTAAACAGAAGGGATGTTATGTTTAATATAGACAACACATACCTTACGTACAAGAGAGGATTTCTTAGGAGTATGGTTATGTATTTAAAGGACCTTAGTCCCTACCGTAGATAGTTCTCTCCTTATAGTGAATTTTAGAATATAATTGGAGTTAATCTATTGGGCAACTACTCCACTAGTTGTTATTATGTTGTTGTTTTTGTCGTACCTATATACCTAGCCCAATAATAGAACCCACCGTAGTCTAAGCTACAAGGTTCCGTTATATATAGGATTTAAGGCATAAGATCTAAGCTTGTCGGCAAGGTCGCTTAGGATAGCGCTTACTAGTGTTTATATATAAGACCAGACAAAGTTAATGGGGAAGTATATACGGAGCTGTACCGTTACTACCGCTAACTATTATATGGTTGACTAGGTCCTTGCCTATGGTTCAACAAATATATAAAGAATACTATACAGCACAAAAGCGCTCTGCGTACTGATCTATAAGTGTATAGAGCACTATTATGCCCTAAGTAATGTCGTTGTCCTTAGGCACGTGGTAGATTGTTGGTTGCCCCTAATAGCTTGACTTTGGTCAGGTACGTCCTCCCTAAGCGGAGCCAGTTTGTCTAGAAGTAGAAGAAAGTCTCTAGCCTAAGAAAAGTCGTCTAAAGCTAGTAGAGGGCTTAGTTGACTTAGACGAAGGCCTAGTCAAATTAGATAAAGGCCGTTTAGAAGATAAGGGTCATTTAGAAGGGCAAGGTCGCTTAAAGGCAGGTCGATTTAAAGTGCGAGGTCAAGCTGTTAATGCCCTCACAGGTACCAGCGGTATAGATTCTCTAGTTGCTTCCTTTGAAGTAAGAGGTCGATTTGAAATGGGAGGTCGATTTGAAGTGCGAAGTCAAGCTGTTAATGCTCTCATAGGTCCTAGCGGCATAGGTTCGCTAGCCGCTTCCTTTAAAGTGCGAGGTCGATTTGAAATAAGAGGTCGATTTAAAGTGCGAGGTCGAGCTATTAATACCCTTACAGGTCCCAGCGGTATAAGTTCGCTAGCCGCTTCCTTTAAAGTACGAGGTCGATTTAAAATAGGAGGTCGATTTAAAGTGGGAGGTTGATTTAAAGTAGGAGGTTGATTTAAAGTATAAGGTCGATTTAAAGTAGAAGGTTAAGCTATTGCTGCTCTCGCTGGTTCATACTTGCCCTGGCCCTCTAATACCAACCCAAGGTTACTGATGCTGCTAAGCGTACGTGGATGCTCTAGCCTAAGCACCTCCTAGTGCACCGCTTTGGCCTCTTTGTACTTACCCTAACTCTCTAATACTAACCCAAGATTACTAACGCTGGTAAGCGTATATAGATACTCTAGCCTAAGCACCTTCTTATATCCTCCTAGTGCCTGCTAGTGCATTGCTTTGGCCTCTTTATACTTGCCTTAGCTCTCTAACACCGACCTAAGGTTGCTGACGCTGGTAAGGGTGTCTGGATACTCTAGCTTAAGTACCTTCTTATATCTTCCTAGTGCCAGCCAGTGCATCGCTTTGGCCTCTTTGTATTTGCCCTAGCTTAATAATACTAACCCAAGTTTACTAATGCTGCTAAGCGTATATAGATGCTCTAGCCTAAGCACCTTCTCTCTTATTTCTAGCACCTGCCGGCAGTGATCTATTTAGACTGGCGACGATTTGGATTAGCTATAGCGCTCCAGCTAGATCTGGATCTAGATTGCTTTATATTAACGCTAGCGTGGCGTGGATTAAAGCTTATAGAGCTCCTAGCGCGCTACAGCTTATACCTTATTAGGAGGGAGGTTGGGCGCTCTATAGTTAGTGCACGATAAATAGCCAATTAGGGGAGTAAACAATGACTGCCTGTTCCTTATATATAGTATCAGCCACCAAATTAAGGACGCTTAATTATTACTGCTCCCTTACCACTGCTACTACAGCTTTGCTTATAGTGTTGCCCTTAATAAGGCCATTCCTCCCTCTACTAAGCTCTATCACTACCCCTTCTTTAGTGTTGTTCACTATGCTAAGAATATAATAGCGTCTCTTCCCTTTACGCGTATCTTTTGCCTCTAACGATATTATCTTAGCGCTAAAGAATGTTAATCTAAACGCGATTAATTCTATGAGTGAGGTAGAGAAGTTTTACTATTAAGGAAAGATCTATGTCCGCTGTTAAAGCCTAATAAAACCGCCAAAATTTACTAAGTAGCGAACATTACTAATCTGGATATGGGGGGAGGATATAATACTAAAAGGCAGTAATAGTAAGGAGTAGTTCTATTACTGCTATCTATATAAGAAGGAACAGCATTAGCAAGAGCTTATAAGAGTTATAAAGGGATAATTTACGGCGCTTAATTACCTTGCTAGTAAATATAATATAAATAAGGATACCGGTAAGATTAAATAGCCTCCTTTAGAGGATCTAAATTAGCTAACAATTAAGGCTTTCTTAGATGCCTACGCCCTTAATTACTAGTAAGCTTTTAATAGGTTTAAAGCCTTACTAATCCGCTGGCTAGTGTATTGCTATATCGCCTTCTTCTAGTTTAAGAATGTGTATTTCTGTTAGCTCCTTTACTGTATATATCTAAAGCTTACGAGCTTGCTGCCAAAGGCCAGTAATATAATTTAGAAGTGGGTAATCTACGCGTTTAATTAGTGGAAGAAGAATACTATATATAATATAAAGACGGTATAGAGCCTAATATTAATATCCTTTGACTTATAGACGTTACCAAACGCTTATACGATCCTTGGAGTAGTAGCGCACTATATTAACAGATTTGGCAGATAACACTATAATATAATAGGGCTTTGAGAGGTTATTAGTAAACATAGCGGTAAAAATATAGCAGTTGTCCTAATTGCCCTCTTTAAGGAGTATAAGATTGGCGGAAAGATTAGCTATTTTATAGCAGATAACACAGAGTTAAACAATAAATGTATTAACGCTGTTCTTTAAGCACTGTATTTAAAGATGCCAGTAAAGCAAAGAAAGGCCCACTATCTTTACTACTTTGGTTATATTGTCAACCTCTACGCCCAGGCCTTTATTGTAGGCAAGGACGCTAAGAAGGTTTGCCGCTAGCTAGAAATAGCAGTCCGTAAAGGTAATATAAAGAAGGTTAGGCAGCTCTGGAAGAAGCGCGGAGTAGTTAGTTTACTATATAATCTTATCTAGTATATTTGCATGACTCCTTAGCGGCGGAGTTTCTTTAGAAGGATTAAAATAGGAGGTTTATTAGCAGAATTTAATAAGCTATAGGTACGTGGTGTTAAGAGTTTATAATATTCGCTACCTTACTTACGCGATCTGGGAGATGTAATTGGTTAGAATCGCCCCTAGTCGCAATTTAATTGTTATAGTTATATAATTACTTACTACCTCTATAATATAATTACAACACTAATTAATTAAACAGCTTATTTAAAATAACGCTATACAATGGAATTCGCTGTTTATAGCTATTGGCCGGTTTTTAAACTGCAAAGAACGCGTTAACGAGTTTATTACCTTATATATTACCCCAGTTAGCTTGAAATCTCTTACTAAGGGTAATAAGCTTAAGCTACGCTACTAGCTAGAGCTTAAATATCTATATACACACCTAGAAAAGTTCTATAAGGCTACGCTTATTATTAAGGGCAAATAGATAAACCTTATAGACTATTTCTAGACGCTTAATTGGCTTCTTTATAAGCTAGAGTAGACTAAGGAACACTTTCTTAATCTTATAAAGCGGAAAAAGCATAGCCTAGATATTAAGACTTATACCTATCTAGCTGGCTGCGCCGAAGCAGCTTAGGTAAAGTACGAAAAGTACTATCTTAAGACAGATAAGACAGCAGCGTATTATACTATAATCGCTTTAAATCCAATACTTAAGACAAGCTGGTTTAAGCAATAGTAGTATAGCCACCTGGTAAAGGACAATTAGATTAAGAGAGTTAAATCCTCTATTAAGGAGCTTTATCTAATATATTAAGCTAATAAGCCTTTCTTATAGCTAGCGCCTACCTAGCCTATAAGAGGATAGATACTAATAAAGCCGAAGAACTTAAAGCCTTTTACTACTACCCGCAATTATAAGCGCCTTAAGGTTTTTTATAAACCTTTTACTGCGGCCGATCCTTCCTTCCTTAGTTAACTTACCAAATACCTTAAAACCAACGTTCTCTACCTTACTAATAGTAAGCTGAACGATTTTAACCCTGTTAAATACTAGAATAACTGCTATATAAGTTAACCAGAGCTTACCTAATTCGCCCTTAATATCCTTACTATACCGCCAATATTAGATGAGTGCGAGCGGCTGTTTAGCAGCGCTAAGATACTACTAGAAAACCGGCGATCGCGGCTTAAAATAGATATAATTAAAGCAAATAAGCTTCTGCGGCACTTATATAGTCCTCTACTAAAGGGCGCCTTTGACGATAATGACATAGAAGCGGTGGAGGGTATAGAGGAATATAATAAAATGCTTTCGCTGGAGGAATACAAGCTCGTATAGCAGGTAATATCACAGTCTTTAGCTGCTGCGGAGAAAGACGCTATTAGGGCTAAAGATTAGGTAGAGGAAGCGGCTATTACCGTAGGCGCTATATTAATAAAAGATACTCTTGCCGCTATTAAGGTTGACAATAATAGCGACGCGTTAATTAACGTAATACTGCTTAAGGATAGCGACGATCTTAATAAGGAAGGCAATAAGGATAGCCAGGAGGATAAGTTGGAGGACTAATATAGTTAATCTTATAATATTTAACACCTACTACCTTCCCTACTCAACACCAAATTGATGCTAAGACTTACTATATTTAGTATATATTGACAGCTAGATATCTATAGAGCTCCTAGCACGCCGCTAAGAATTAGTTATCTAAAGTAGATTTAAAGGCCTCCGCCAATCTACGCTAATCTAGATAGATTACTGAGCCTGCTAGTACCTTGCTTTGGCCTCTTTATACTTACCCTAGCTCTTTAATACCGACCTAAGGTTACTAATACTGCTAAGTGTATATAGATGCTTTGGCTTAAGTACCTTTTCTCTTATTTCTAGCACCTGCTAGTATATCGCTTTGGCCTCTTTGTACTTGCCCTAGCTTAATAATACTAACCTAAGGTAGCTAACGCTACTAAGTATATTTGGATACTCTTGCCTAAATATCTTTTTAGACCCTTCTAGATCTCGCTAGTATATCGCTTCGGCCCCTTTGTACTTGCCCTAGCTTAATAATACCGACCTAAGGTAGCTGACGCTTCTAAGCATATCTAGATACTCTAGTTTAAGCACTTTCCCTCTTATTTCTAGCACCTACTGGTATATCGCTTTGGCCTCTTTATACTTACCCTGGCTTAATAACACTAACCTAAGGTTACTAATACTGCTAAGCGTGCGTGGATACTCTAGCTTAAGTACCTTCTCTCTTATTTCTAGCACCTGCTAGTGCATCGCTTTAGCCTCTTTATACTTGCCCTAGCTCTCCAACACCGATTTAAGCTGGCTGGCGCTGCTAAGCGTATCTAGATGCTCTGACCTAAGCACCTTCTTAAATCCTTCCAGATCTCGCTAGGACATTGCTTTAGCCTCTTCGTACTTGCCCTAGCTTAATAATACTAACCTAAGGTAGCTGACGCTTCTAAGCGTGTCCAGATGCTCTAGCCTAAGCACTTTCCCTCTTATTTCTAGCACCTACTAGTGTATCGCTTTGGCCTCTTTATACTTACCCTAGCTTAATAACACCAACCTAAGGTTACTAATACTGCTAAGTATATATAGATGCTCTAGCCTAAGTATCTTCTCTCTTGTTTCTAGCACCTGCTAGTGTATTACTTTAGCCTCTTTATACTTGCCCTAGCTTTCTAATACCAATTTAAGCTAGCTAGCGCTGCTAAGCGTATCTAGATGCTCTAGCCTAAGCACCTTCTTAAATCCTTCTAGATCTCGCTAGTGCATCGCTTTAGCCTCTTCGTACTTACCCTAGCTTAATAATACCTACCTAAAGCGGCTGACGCTGCTAAGCGTATCCAGATACTCTGGCCTAAGCACCCTCTTAGATCCTTCTAGATCTCGCTAGTACATTACTTTAGCCTCTTTATACTTGCCTTAGCTCTCTAATACCAACCTAAGATAGCTAACGCTGCTAAATATATCTGGATGCTCTGGCCTAAGTACCCTCTCTCTTATTTCTAGCACCTGCTAGTGTATTACTTTAGCCTCTTTGTACTTGCCTTGGCTTAATAATACTAACCTAAGGTAGCTAATACTACTAAGCGTATTTAGATACTCTGGCCTAAGCACCTTCTTAAATCCTTCTAGATCTCGCTAGTACATCGCTTTAGCCTCTTTATACTTGCCCTAGCTTAATAACACTAACCTAAGGTGGCTAACGCTGCTAAGCGTGTCCGGATACTCTAGCCTAAGTACCTTCTCTCTTATTTCTAGTACCTGCCGGTGCATTACTTCGGCCTCTTTATACTTACCTTGGCTTAATAACACCAACCCAAGATTGCTAATACTGGTGAGTGTATATGGATGCTCTGGCCTAAGCACCTTCTTATATCCTCCTAGTGCCCGCTAGTGCATCGCTTCGGCCTCTTTATACTTACCCTGGCTCTCTAACACTAACCCAAGGTTGTTAATGCTGCTAAGCGTGTCCGGATGCTCTACTCCTAGAGTGGCCTCCCTTGCCTCTAAAGCACCTCGGCCTATCTCCTTTGCTGCGTGGTAGTTTCCCATTTCACTTGCATACCACGCAGCCTTAAAAAGAACCGACGCCTACGCCCCTAGCGCGCCACCATCGGTCGGCCGGCACGCTACTGCTGCTTGAGCGTGCGGAAATAGCGCTTGACATGCTTTCCAGTTCTTATGCCGTCCCACCGGGTAGCTGTTATCCATAAGTGTGATATACTTCCCCTTCCATCTATCTAGCTCGCCGTATAGCTCCAGCCATTTCTTTATTGAGAACTGCACCAGTTAATGCATTTCAAATTTGTTTCCGTCCTCGTTCATCTCAACTAGGGAATAGCTGGTTAACGTATAGATATCCTCTTTAAAGTCGGCATCCTTATCCTTGTCTCGCTGGTATTAATTATAGAGAAGCAATTCCAGGATCCCCTGCCTGTCAAAAAGACTCATCAGCGAGAGTAGCCGAGTAGCTGTTAGTATATTTTTCCAAATATGCTCAAACGAAATCTGCCAGGTCGCAATAATCGAGTTAGATGCCCTACTGTCCCTGTAACTGTCTCCCACGTCCTTCCTAAGTAGATAAGTTCGGTTATAGCCGCTTCTGCGAATCTCATCTAGGTATCGCGAGATGGTCATATGAGGTGCTCTCTGCTTGATATAAGCCGCCGCCTGTATAATGGCGAGGGGCATATAGTTAAGAGCTTGTAGCAATTCGATCGCGTTATACTCATTAGTATTAAAGCTGAGCTTCTTCTGGAGGAGAGCCAGCGCATCATCCTTGTCCATTGGCTTGACCTCCCTAATATATATATGGCTTCCCGTCAGCCTGTAAGCTACATCTCGGCTCCAAGAGGTAATAAGGATCGACCCGTTTGGCGATTGAGGTAGGAATTCTGAAAGCGACTCTGCTGCTTGACCCGGTTTAGCGATTCCAATAGCTTGTCCATCAAGTGGAGAGAAGAAGACGCCCGAGTCATCAGCATTGTCAACAATCATCACCCATCGCTCGTTCGACTCGTCGTATAACCAGTTATAAACAAGCCAAAGAATATCTGCTTTAGAATTGTCCCACCCTTCCATCCTCGTCGTCTTAGCGATTCTCCGGTACCCCTCCTTAAATCTTGCTTACGTGCCTGCATGCACCTAGAACACCTATGTTATTGGCAACTCGTCCCGCATCTGGTAGGCATACTTAATAGCAATCTAAGACTTCCTATTTAGAGGGTTAGCCACCAATTAGTGCAAGCTTGTAATGCCTAGTGTTACCCAACGCCTCTAAGGCTAATAAGTACTGCTCTAGACGCAGACTACTGGCTCTTGCATTTAATTTTAGTAAGGATCTTACAATCTATAAAGTGTAGATCGCGCCGGAACGGGACAGTGGAGGACAGGGCCGGACGAGGCTGTGTTTAGTCTAATAATAATAGACTGTCAGAATATAGATATATGACCTAGACTATACAAGCGTTATACCTGCCAAAGGGTCTTTAAGAAGTGAGGATGAAGCAGCAGAGTGGTATATTAGCGTCTAGACATACCCTTAGACCACTACTGTTATCTTCTTCACCTTTATGTTATGCTGAAGGCTCTGGAATGCCTTCTTACTTCTTCTAGCCTAGGTGTTATCTAATACGGGTAGCACCTCCGCAATTATATTGTCTAGCGCCTTTATCTATAATCCACATCCTTTAGTAGCAGGAAGGAGAGTATTTTTAGTCTTATCCTATAGAGACCCGGTATCAATCACCGCTTTTGTCTGCTAGAGTGCGTCTAGCAGCATGGGCAGCTCAGCTTTGATATGCCAGAAGGCTTCCGGAATTTCTCCTAGCTTAGACTGATACTCTTTAAGACGTTTTAAGACCTGGGATCCAAAGTCAACGACCTAGATTATGCTAGCGACGATGCCGACTGCAGCTAGAGCTTCCGCCATCTTATCACAGTAAGCCTCTACTAAATATGGAAAGAAAAGTACTTACATTAACAAGATGGCGTTGAGAATGCGAACGGCATCTAGTAGAGCTCTTTGCCTGCGTTGCAGAGTGTTATGGTCTATTTTTCAGCTCAACGAGGCTGAGAACACAAGGCGGCTAATGCTTGCGCCGTTAATTGCGGCGAGAGGTGGGGTCCTATTCGCGTTTAAATCACGGAAATACGTTTTGCTGATACCCGCGCCATCCTCCCTACACTGTCTAGTATTAGAAACGATGCGTAAAATCATATTCTATCTGGCACTAGCAGGGAGGGTAGCCGACCCGCTCTGGCCATACCCTTGTGAGATGGCAAATTCTGTAGATGTTTACTCGACAGTATAGTTAAGTAGTTGTAGTCTTTAAGGTCGCGTTTACCAGAGTTCACCACCCTGTATCCAGATGACGATACAGAGCGCAATACACGTGGTAGTACACCTCCGCAATGGTTATCTCATAAATCAGACCCCCGGGGAGAAATTGCGCCACGGCGCGGCGCTACTCCTTAGCGCCACGCTTGTGAACTCCTGTAAACTCCTAAGCCAATTAGAAAAGCGCTCTAACTCCTACTAAGTCCTGCAAACTCCTAGACCAATCAAATCACACTAAGAGGAATTTCTCCCCAAGGGTCTGAGAGCAAATGGGCGCCCTTTGTATGCAACTTCAGAATTTCTTATTAGGCGACAACTCTTCTATTACAACACTGTATCTCATACCCTAAATTAACTCTAAAATACTCCTAACTGGATCTAATTAGAAGCTATTTACTTCCTCTATCTAATTAAGAAGTAATAGACGCTGCTAGCGGAATACACATGCCCCTATCTAATAATTCGCAAAGCCCTTTATCTAGCGTCCCTCCTAGCCCTCTTCTGCCTCCTAATGGACATCCTAATAGGTATCTTAATGAACTTAACAGTGACATGGACTACCTTAACAATAAACTTAATAGCGACGCTATTAAGGCCCTCCTACCTTCCTCTAACGAACCTTCCTCTCCTACCTATGATTAATATAATATAACCTCTAGGGAACGGCAGTCTATGCAATTTAAGCTACAATAGGTGGCTAATACACTACGCCGCGTTTAATAGAGTTTTTAAACCTTTCTACTTACTTGGGTTGGGGCAGAAGAGGGTAGAGAGGTTATAATTAAGCACCACTGATATTCCCACCTATAACACTGACGGCATATACTAATGCGTACTATAGAGGATCTGCGTATAAGCGGCGTCTGCCCATGTCCTTCTCTAGTAGATTCTTTTGCTGTAGAGCTTAACAATCTTATCTATTAGCCCTATTTTGCTTAATTTAATTATACTATAGACCTAGAGACGCTAGACTTTAAGCTAGCCTTTAGGACTATCTAGGAGGTTGCCCTAATATAGCATACTATTTTTTCAAAACTTATAAGCAACCAGCGCGCCTACTAAGCTAGTTATAACGCGCCACTTTAGTCTAACGCGTTAGCCAGGCGATTATTTACTATTACTAGTATAGTATGTTATTCTTAGGCTAAAAAGCGATCCAGCTTCCTCTCTTTAATACTAGATATCTATTTAATAGGCTTTAGTGTAAAGCGGCGAGTAATTAAGACTCTATTGGGGCTTAGAATATGCCATAGTTACTATTAGGCTAATTAGTTAATAAGTAAGATTACTAAAGAGGCAGAGGTATGGTATCTAACTCCTTTAAACTCCTGGGCCAATTAGCTAACGTCTCTAGAGATAGCTCCATCTCTAAGCATTTAATAAGTAGGCAGTAATTGTCTATAATAATGTTAACTTTAAGGACAAAAAACGTAACGAGATTATAGGCCATATAGATACTATGCGGTTAATAATAACGGCGGCCATTGTTCTCTACCCTAAGTTACCACTTTTGGGTCTATATTAATCCATGCATAATCTAACAATACCACTCAGGCTTAAAGATATATTGGCTGCCCCTAGTATATCTAGTAAAGACAGTAGGATTAGGTTGGATATTACGCAAAGCCTTATATTAGATGCAATTAAGAGAATTTATATAGCTAGCATTAATTCTATATTTAGAGATAGTAACTGCTATCCTAATATGCTAAGTATACATTGTCTTAATATAAGTTAGACTAGGTTTTGGCAATTTAGGGCCATATTTAAGGATAAGGGTACTATTAACGGTATATATAGCGTCTATAAAAGTATATTTCTAGACCAGCTTAGTCTATAGGTACTAGAAAACCCTACTAAAGCTAGAGCCTATAATAACTTCTATAATTAACTCTGGCTTGTCCATAGAGACTAACTTACAGCATACTATATTAGGGCTGTCAAGAACAAGCAAACCTGGGCATGTTAACTATATAACCAACGGGACTGGCTTCTTAATATACCTGTATAGTTTTATATCTAGATAAACCTACTAAATACTATTATCCGTATGTATTAGGCACCCATTCTTTCTAGAGAGGAGGCTTATCATTGCCTACAAGCCAATACTACTATGTGGGGTCGCAGTTAGTGTAGTTAGAAGAACGCTAAATACCACCTAATAGAGCTAATTATTGCGTAGGGCTTTATAGGGCGCGTAGTTGCATTATTCTACGCAGCAATGCGATATAGGGGCTACCTTATTGCCTCTAGTAGAGACTTCTTTAAGCGAATGGACCATATTATCGACGTTATTAGCTCTCTTATACCAGATTAATTTTTAGAACTTATTAAAGACGTCCGTCTAGCTGCCTTTACTTTAGATGTATGGAATGGCAATAGCCCTAATAGGCAACTGTATAACGATATTGAATTCCAAATAATGTGTTATATACTTTAGAAGGTTAAGCTATTTCTATCTATTTAGTATGCTGTTAAATATGCTGATATAGGCATATTAAGGCGCTTTATTAACCCTCTTATTATCTACTTTTTTGGCGCGTCCTAGCACAACTATAGCCGCAAGATGTTATTTTATTAATAGAATCTCTCACCGGTAAATACTCCTAAATTATAGCATGTGATACTGTCCTCTGGGCTTATAAACTGGCTTAGTAGGGCTACTATATATAAAGCAATTAATCTTAGGCTTAAGCATCTTAATAGTAGCTATAAGATTGAAATAAAGTGCTATAAGAACTCAACCCATAATATAGATATTATATTTAACCGGGTATATCTATCTAATACTTAGGTTAGGGCGTTACGTAAAAGAGTAGAGGCTATATTTAGTAAGTATATGCCTAGGACTTATACTACTGCTGCCGCACTACCAAATATGTTTTTACTTGCTTGTACTCTCTTTACTTTAGATCTAGCTAAGCCGCAAAGTGCTGAGCAATTAGCTAGTATAAGGTTATTTAATTCTTATAATATCTTATAAGAAGGCATTAAGGTACTAGCAGATAAGGTTAATTAGTTTAACCAGTAGCACGTCTAATAATTAGATATAGTTTGGGGGTTATATCCTTCTAGGAACCCAGATGATATTAATGGATTTGCTAATATAAAAGACTATACTAACCAGGTTAAAGAGAGGCTAAATAGGGTTATTAATCCAACAATTAACCTTACAATAATTAACCTTACGACAATTAACCTTATAGCAGTTAATATAGCTGACTAATTTTCAAACTTTTATAAACTCCTATAAACTCCTACAAACTCCTAGACCAATTAAATACCTGTATTTATCCTAGCATACTAGCAACAACTCCCTTAGGTTAAATTGGCCTAACTCTTAAACTCCTATAAACTCCTAGGCTAATTAGATGCCCGCGTTTCTGTTTAACTAGGCAAACTAATCCATATAAACTTATATATAAACTTTTACTTAAGATAACAACAGAACCTAGCAACTATATTTAACTACTATCTACCTATACTACCTACTGGGCAACTCTAGGGCTTCCATAACACCTTATAGTTGGGCCTATACTAGATAGTGCCGTTATCTAGAATTACCCCTTAAATTAACCCAGCTGGATTAAAGCTTGCCTATAAAGGATGCCTTATAGTTAGGCCCGCACCAGATAGTATTATTGTCTGGGTTTTACCCCTTAGATTAATATAGCTAGATTAAAGCTTACCCACGAAGAGCATGCTATAAAAGCCGCTACTTTAGCACACTAGAGTGCCAGAAAGCAACGCTAACCCACCCTCCCTCCCCCTTACGCCGTAATGCCACTACTACCAGGACCTGGTAGTAGACTACTAGATGGCTTATACGCCGCTAAAGACCTTAGCCCAGGAGGTGGAGGTGAGGGATCCTTAGGGTCCTTGCGCTTACGCTTTAAGAGGCTGCACCCGCCAGAGCGGGCTGCTGCTTGGCAGCGAGCGTAGGTATCCCCAGGCCTGCTTACCTGCTGTGCACCCTTTTTAGAGTATACCTAACACTCATCGCCTAAGGCTTGGCAGGTAGCGTATTGCTTACTATCTACCAACTCTACCCCTAACTCCGTCTCTATTATCCAGCTAATATGGCCCCAGTCTCTCTGCTTATTTGGCCCTATAGCCGCCAACCCTACCGCTAACTGTGACCACCATTTACCTTGGGTAGTGGGGGTGTATGCGGCAGTTGTCTTGCCATAGGGGGCCCAAGCCCACGGCAGGCGGACAGGGTTGGCGTGCTGGGTAAGAGCAAACCTAGTGGCAGTAAGGGCGGGCAGCGGGAGGGTAGGCAGCGGGAGGATGGGTAGTAGGGGGAGGGCTAGGGCCAGAGCCGGGGCCGGGGCCAGGGCTAGTGATGGTGATGGTGGTGGTGGTCTATAAATATATATAAGCTAAGCACGTACTATATAGTTATTAATACTTACGGCTCCTCTCCTAACTCCCCACCGCTAAACCATTTATCTTTATCCTTATCCTCGTCCTTGTCCTCGTCGTCGGCGGCGGCGGGCGGTGACGGCGGCGCTACTGCTGCTGTTGCTGCTGCTGTTGCTGCTGCTACTGCTGCTGCTACTGCTGCTAGGGGAGGGCGGTGGCGAGGGCGAGGGCGCCTATTAAATCCAGTTAGCTATATCTCCTAGTTAATGGTTAGAGTTCTAATACTAACCACATCTTAACACAAATTCTACCAGACCGAAGCTGGCGATAATAAAGGAGGGCCGCAGCCTATAGTGTTCTCTCCTTATTAAGGAGGATGTTAGGGGGGTGCGCACACACCTAGAGAGCAGGAGGAGACATTTTAAAAGCTTTAATTAGAGACGGTTGATAGATATAAGTATAAAGAATTTTAAAGAGGTTAAAGATACTAAACAAAATTAGAATTTTGATTTATATTTACTTTAATATTCTTAATTTTCTAAACTACTGCAAACTCCTAGGCTAATTAAAACAGCGTACTACCTCTTGCAAACTCCTGCAAACTCCTAGGCCAATTAAAACAGCGTACTAGCTCCTATAAACTCTTGCAAACTCCTATAAACTCCTAGATAAATTAGATATATCTATATATCTATATAAAAGTTCTCTCTACCCTTTAGGGTGGCATGCCTTATGCGCCCCCTCTTTAAAACAGGTGTAAAGTTCAGCATTTTACCTATATTTGGATCTCTTTCTATTAATAGCAACTGATGTATTAATAGGTAGTAGCTCTATGCTATTACGCCTTTACCTTTGTCTTTTTTAACTAGGTGTAGCACTTTTCTAAGTATCTAATATACTAATAACTGGCTGCTGGATATCTAACTGGCTGCTATTAGGGCTATGCCTGGCAATATCTGCTCCTAAAATGCGAGCCTATTTAAGCTGTCTTATAGCACACTAAATACCTTCTAATATACCATTAGGTGGTGGGACAGGTAAAGTTAGTAATAGTAATACTAGCGTACTAATAATACTGTTAACCTATTCTCCTAGTTGTAAGGTTAACAGTAGTATAATATCTCTTGCATTACCCAACGTATATTTATTTACTCCAGCCGTCTCAGTTATACGTATTTATGTAGCCCTTAACGCCTCTCGTCTTACAACCTAGGTAGTAAGGGTATTGTCCCTTTTACAAATAGTTGCATTATAATTGGATACACTTGTATTAGGTGCCCAATTATGCTCACCTTGCGACTTCTATAGCTGCTGCTGTTGCTTTCTTACATTTCTTATATCCTTTATCTTGGTGTGTAAATTGTTAACCTCCTTAACAAAATACTGCAGTCGCTCTACTAACAGTTCCCCAGCTTTCTCTCTGTAAGGCTATATTTAAAGTAAAGGAGCTTTAGAATAGAGATAATTAAAGGTTAGCATATCCTAAAAGTCCAATCCTAGCTTATACGTGTACGCAAGCTGCTAGCGGTATATTTTATTTATATACCCATCTAGTGGCAAGGGGAAGCGCCTGTCTATACTATATAATGCTTTCGCCTGCGTAGCTGTCCATTTATTAATAAGAGTTAGGGCAAAATAAGGTCGCGAACCACTTCTTAGCTAAGTAATTAGTTGTGGGATATCTGGAGCCTAAGTAAGAGTTAGAAGCAGTGCTGGGTTGCAATAACTATAATATTAATCTAGTGGTACGCGGGTAGCCTCAATCTATAGTAGTAGCTTATTCTCACCAAGATAAGTTAGAAAGGCCTTTTAATAGCATATACCGTTAATTATTTCCATCTATTTAGCCAACAGCCTAGCGTAATAAGACATTTCTGCCTTACTCTAAAATTTAGTTGTTGTGGATTTGTTAATAGGAGTAGGAGCCTAAGTAGAAGCTAATATTTGAGAAGAAATACTTTCCGTATCACTTACGTCGCTAGGTGTATAGCCGTTAGCTAGTTAACTATATGCTATTACTTAATTACCTAGTAGTCAATTCTAATATCGCCTGCGAGTGGTCTTCTAAGGTACGTCTAGTTGTAACTATGGCTGTTTACTCTCTAGTTTATTAACACCTTCCGTATCAAAGGCCCAATATGGTAGAAATATATAGCCTTTACTAGTCCAACTGTAGCCCTGTCTACCGCGACTAAGCCGCTGCTATAGATCTGCAAGACTCTTTATAATTAGAAACTTCTAAGGCGCTACTTATTTAACGTCTAGGACATTAACACCTATACTAAGAGAAGTTATTGCCACCATAATTCTTATAGCTGAGAAGGGTTTCTTAAACTCTTTATATTAAATAGTACAATTATACTCTTAGATGTGTGCGGTATATACCTAAACTATATTAGTTACGCAACGGGTTCTATTATCAGCATTAGTAGAATACTATTTGTTGGGTGTAAAGGTTAAAGTCTTTATAAGGAGTGCTCTTTAGAGGTATACTACTGCTTCTTAAACGGACTAACAACCGTCTATAAAGATAATTGTCTTTGGTATTTACTCTAGGACAGCGGTATCTAAATCTATACACGCGTTTAATAGGAAGTATAGTGCCTCCTATAAGTCCACCTTAACTCTATAAAGTGGCAGTACGTAGATTGAGACATTAGGGCGATCTATAAAAGTCTAAATAACCTTAGTCTGGTATATGCAACTACCTATAGAGCGAAAACTGGCGTTTCTAAGAACTAGTTGCTCTGCCTCCTTATTAAGTGTAGCAGAATAATTAAACCAAACTATATCCTAATAAAGTATTGTCCGTAGCTTACCTAACATTATAAACGCTGGTTAGAACGTTTCCCATTGCTTTACTAGATGGCATTTATTAATTATAATAAGACTAATCCTAGCCTATAGTTCTGGGCTCTTTAATACAGTCTGGAAAGACTTTAATAAGGCCTACTTAGGACCAAGGAGAATATATGTATATACACCCTCCTTTACCTTTGCAATTAAGGCCTTGTCTATATTCCTACTCTTAGCAGTAATAAGACACGGATTAGAACTATTAAGCTTCTAAATATTATCTAATTATTTGTCCCTAAGCTTACTTAGTAGGACTAACTAGATAGTAATCTTGCCTATTAAGATTAAAAAAGTATAAAAAATAAGACTCTTTCCAAAACCGGTGCATATAATAAGAAGTGTATTACTAAAACCAAATATTAGACGTCTTAAGGTGCGCACCTACTCCAGATAAGGGGTCTAAGGGAGGCCTCCTAAGTTCATATACTAAAGTATTTGTTTAAGACATGCTTCTAAAACGGTTATCTATAACAGAACATTTTCCTCACGCCAAGCTTTCTGAACGATAGATGGTAATTCTTCTAGATTTATTAAATTAATTACTGCAATATGACCTAGTTGTAGTGTTGGGTATAGATAAGCTTCTACCCCACCTATCCCTGTCTTCCGCCGGCCCTTATACTATTTCTTCCTATAATCACTCTTAGCCTAGGAGCGTTTAGGCGGCATCTAATTCGCCTAGAAGTTTGCAGGAGTTCGTAGGAGTTAGCAGAAGTTGGCAGGAGTTGGGAAGAATATAAATTGGTCATATTTTAACTGGTGACAGGTGTATGCAGAAGAGCAACACGTCTTAGGTTCTATACACATATAAGCAATCTAATTGGCCTAGGAGTTCACAGGACTTTACAGGACTTTATAGGGGTTTATAGGAGGTTATAGAACTTAATAGGGAACTAAAATAGGTATAATATGGTGGTGGTATGGGTGGTGGTAGGAAGAACGGCCTGCGGTGGTATATAGATGCATTTAAAAAAACACGTTTAAGGTTTTACGCGCTATATCTTGTACCTTCAACTGCATTATAATTAGCTTTTATGCGTATAGAATTAAAGATAATTACCTAGAGATCAAAATACATTAAGTAAAGCGTCGATAACTGTTAGTGGGGCCTTTGTAGAGCCATTTGAAGTTGAGATACGCGATCCAAAACAATCAGTTACCACCAAAGCAACGCCTATAAGCTCTCAGACGCTCCGCAGAAGATTTGGTAGGTGATAGGGGTACGCAGGGGGCTGAAGTTAGTTCGCTGTTCTAATTGGTCCAGGAGTTAGCAGGAGTTGGCAAGAGTTAGTGTGCTGTTCTAATTGGCCTAGGAGTTTGCAGGAGTTTTTCAGCGTCCGTGCGTCACCCCGTGTCACCCGAATCTTCTGCGGAGCGTCAGATTTATGAGATAACGCAATGGACGCTCAACGCTAGTGCACCCGCCATACAACAACAAGCAACCCGGCGTTATGTAATAACTAGGCTTCCAACAACTCTCATACCTACAACAATGGACTCAGAAAGTCCTCCTTCTATGCCTCAGTACGATCGCGTTAGCTTGTGGCTTGCTTCTGCGCATTAATCTTGCGTTCCTAATTCCTCCGCCTAATGACGATTCAAAGCTACACCCAGCTCCTTTAAAGCGGAAGCGCGCCATATCCCTCCCTACGAATATGCCCGCCTTAAGCTCGTATTATAGCAACAGCCCAAAGCGGCAAAGAACCAACGAGACTGATAATATTCAGCCTAAGCAGAGCGCGTTACAATTAAACCAATTTGCTTTTACTCTGGCAAGCTCTAGATTAACGCATCTTCATAATCGGAATCGTCCTCCGCTATACGCTTTGCGGCTCTCTCTTCTTGCTTAATATACCCCGCCTTATCACTAGAAGTAATTTGGTCGGGAGGTATCTCTAATCGTTTCCGCTTCTTAAGTCTAGGAGCAATTGCATGCTCGCTAAGTAAATCCAGCCGTCCTATTATAGTCTCCGCCGCGTTAAGGTATTCGCAGAGTTGGTGCGCAGAAACGACTAGTTTTTAATTATCCTCTCCAAGCTCATTATATGCAAGTTCTTTGTAAGTAAAATCTATCAGCTGAAGTCGTAGGCCTAGAAGATTAGTAGGATTTCCCTAGTTATCGCGGAACGCCTGTGAAGAATATTAGGTACAGAAGACATATTGTAGGATAGAATTTACCTCATCCGCAACTTCTTAAACCACTCTCAACTCATTCCCTTCAGTAGTAATGACTACATGAGTTCGCCACACTAATAGCGTTGCCTTCCGCGATCCCTTCTTGCCGTATTTAATGTCCAGGCCAACAACAACTTGCACGCTAGCGTTCAAATCCAGAAGATAATCCTTAGCTAGCCAAGCCAACCTCTTCCTCTTCTGCGAATATGCTACTTTGATTATAACCCCAGGATACCGTGCATCTTTATGCCAAAAAGAAGCATCCGGCTTATATTTTAACCTCGTGCCAGGCGGAGCATTGTCGACTAGGAAGTATATCTTAGTAGATTGGGCCGGCCATACTTTCTATGCGAAGAAGGCTGCCTTGTCACCTCTACTGCGAATCGTTTTCAGCTGGCTTCGAATCGCATCCTTAACACCATTAATAAAGAGCTTATGTACGCCGGTCGGCATCCGAATGATAAGCAGATGGCTTTCTCCCTAATAGTCATATCTATTTTATCCGCATTGTTAGCTACCGCCGCTACTATTCCTGGAGCACACGTACCGTATCTTGTCCTTCACGTATCCTAACAGCGCCTTATATTAACCAAGCTAGCGCTCTATCTCATTGTATTCTCCTGGCGCAAGTTGGAACTCTATCCAGGGGTCTTGCTTAGTATGCTTTCCCGCTTAGATGGCTTTCAATAGCGCGATAACTCGTTAGACTTGCAAGAGGGGCTTCTCGTTTATTGGCGGAGGCGTCAAAGGGTGTTCTATAAAGCTCGTAGGCGGTGTAGTGTTTTTCCTCTATGCTATGGAAGCCTGCGACGTAGACATAGCCATATATTGCGCTGCATCGCGAAGTTGCACGGTGGCTGTCGCATAGACTGATCGCGGTTTAGAAGCTAGGCGCTCTAGTTAACTCAGCAACAGCCTTGCAAACGCTAAGGCTAATGACGTAGTTGCGGCTTGTAATGCGCTAACTGCGATTCACAACAGCACCTAGCTCGAAACAGTCGCAGCTCCTGTACTACTTTGGCTGTGTCTGATCTGGCTTCTATAGGCCCTGTTCTAGCTCCCAAACTTATATTATTTAGTAAGCCAAGCTTGTGGCTGTCAAGCCTAACTATAGCTGTGCGGATAAATCTAGTAAATGACACTAATAACTGTTAGACAAATCTCAAGGTGGCATATACTTTTATTATAATTTTTTCCTCTCTTCCTATATAAAACCTGCGCAACTCTTAACGTATAATCACCCTTAAAGCAAGTTTAACAACACTTTTCTAGTACATTCGCGCCACTGGGGCCCTCCATGGCGTTATTGGGGTCTTTGCTGGCTCTAGCACTTCACTCATTCTCTCACTCATCCGCGCCACTTTCTTCTTTGGCACTAACGAGCCCGCCTCTAGCTCTGACAAATCTGCCTCTGGCGCAGGACTCTTGCGCTTACGGCCACGTTTTCCCTTGTCCGCGATAGCTTTCTCTTTCGCAGCACGCTTCGCTCGAGCCTCCTCGAGATCCTTATAGCTTAACACCTTCGCCTTCCTAAGGACCACCGATCTTGTCAATCGGCGAACTTTAGCTTCGTTGTTTATCTTAGTTAAGAATCAATTTTGATTATAAAGGAGGGTTTGTTTGGTAAATGATATTTTAGCAGCACTTGCGAGCTTCTGTACATGCCTCTGTATGCGGCGTTTACTTAGCTCATTAAGCTCTTGTTTAATTATATTATGCAATAACGTAAGAGCCTCTATTATTACCGGCGTTACAGGGGTTATAGGCATTTGCGGTACTTGGTCTTGTGGACCAGACACCACCTTATTAGCTTTTAGAACTGTAAGTTTAGTAGGGGGCTTTGGTGTATATTGGAGTACTCGCTCTGGATTAAACGGAAACAAACCAGTTGCAGCCTACCCGGCTGCAATATTTCTCTTAGTCAACGCCCTTTCCCTCGCAGGCTTGTATAAAGAGGTAAAATGCTCCTTGCCGACTATGTCTATACCTTCTTAATTCAGTCGTTTAACCTCGTCGCAATAGGCTGTCTTTAAGGGGGCAAAAGGTCCAACGTCACAGGGCTGGAGCTTGTAAGAGGTGTGAGAGGGAAGATAATACAGGAGAATGTTGTTCTTAAAGCAAAACTCTAGGATCTTAAGCGTCTTATATATCCCAAAGCCGTCGCATATCAGAACCCGTGGTTTACCGTTAGCTATTCCTTTAGTTTGGGGATTAAAAACACGCGTAAGCCATTCTAAGCTAATCTTCAAGTCGTTATATCCATTTTCTGAGTGTCCATAATGCCATCTAGGGGTTGGGTACGTGGTCCAGTTACTTCGGTGGGTTAAAGCTGGCTATATTATAAGAGGGAGCAGCGACCTACCGTCTACACTAATGCACTTAATAGCAGTTACCATTGTCCGCTTAACGCCCGCGCCTCTATAGTCTCATAGATCGTCCTTACCTACAAGGACTTTAATAGAGCCAAGCATGCTTAACATGACTCCCGTCTCGTCCATATTATAGACATTTTCTGGCAGAATGGCCGGATCCTGTACAACTCTTCCAATCACTTCGAACTAGTGTATGATCTTCACGTATATATTATTCTCGTGACGTTTCCAGTCTATCGCCCTTACTCTCCTTGCTTTAAGTTCAGGATGGCGTTTCTTAAAGGCTTAAGGCCAGTTCTTGTTCGGAGGCTTAATTGGATCGTCCGTTATAACAAGAGACCGCTAGCGGGCAAGGCTAAAGGCTAGTAAAGGTATATACTTTATTCGGACAGGTTGCCCAAGATCAGACATTAGTAATAAAAACAAAATAAGAGCTTTCTCTTCCTCTGGGGTAAGGTATTGCTAGCCTTAGGCCTTTTCCTTCATGGACGGTCGTCCGTGTGCGCGATAATAGACTATAGTAAGTGCGACATCGCCCCTTTCTAATAGGGCAGCCCATGTTCTAGGTACATCTGGAGGGAGACCTTGCGCCAGTATCTGACTGGCTCGGTCCATATTGGCAGTTGTGGTGGTAATGGGGAGGGAATAGGTGGACGGCCAACAATGACCACACGCTCAAACTCTAAAAATAGCCAACCTACTCGTAACCGTTCAAGAAAGGAAGCTTCTGGAAGAACGCGCCATAACTAGCCTAATCTAATATAGTGTAAAATACAATCCAATTGGCTAATATGCAACATTCTATTATATAAGCACGCTAAATCCTTTGCGCCAAAACACAGAGCATACCTCGGCACGGAGAAACTTTAAAGTGCATACTTTTCAAGGGCTAAGCGTCTTAAAATCTTAGAACTATTCTTCTCTCCTAATAGGAGTAATGTGTTAAGGCACCGAAATAAAATATTACGCTAATAGTCGTGGTAAAGCAGGGGTGCAAGCAAATGAAGTTCTAGACGCTCCAAAAGGAACGATCAACAGCACGATCAAGAGCCCTGTATTTTTTTAGCTACATAGTAGCTTTCTAGAGAGAAATGTCTAAAGAATAGAACTATATTAGTTATAACTTAATTAAAGTGTGGGGTAGAGAATTGAGATGCCTAAACAATGGATTCATTCCGGCACAGGTAGTTTTCCGGCACGCATGGAGGGACGTTAATATGGAAATCCCGATATTGTCTGTTGACCTGTGTTATCATGCTCCTCAGACTGCTCCTTATATTCGACGACTGCTGATGACAGTTATTAGGGCTGCTGACGAGGCATCTAGGTTTGCTTTAGATATATTTCGTAGCTCTTTCGTCCGCTATTAACCAAGAATTGGCGGCTACTTCATAGCTATTAATAGTCTAAGTAGTCCGGTGTTATCAATTTTGCTTATCTGAGTGTCAATACCTTCGACAATGCTGATTTATGTTCGATGGCTCCTGATTTATATTCGATGGCTGCTGATATATATTCGGTGGCTGCTGATTTATATTCGACGGCTGCTGATAAAGCACTCAAGTCTACTTTAAATATATTTCGTACCTAAAACAACAAACCCCCCAACAACGCCCCGCCCAACAACCCCCCAACAATAGGAAACCCATAACCACCCCCATACCCATATCCATACGGCCGCTCATACGGCTGCGCCGGCCTCACAAACCGCGCATTCGGATTCGCATACGCGCCGCCCTGCGCATACGGACTATACCCGTAGGCGCCCCTCGGCAGCGCCGCCGCCGCCGGCCCGTTCGGCGGCTCGATGTACACGTCGCGGCCGTCGGTGTCCCTGCCCAGGAACTGCGGTTCGCCCGTCCGCAGCGCGCGCGCCATGGCATCGCGTGCGCGCAGGTGGGCCTCGTAGGCGCGGCGCTCCTGCTCGGCGCGCTGCTGCCGGGCGCGCTCGCGCTCCGCGTGCGTCGAGTGCGTTAGCTTGTCCTTCATGCGGCGGCCGAGCTTGTAGATGCCGGTTGGGTTGGCGTCGTTGGCGTCGTTGGGGGATTTGCGTGGAGGCAGCTCTGCATGCTGCTGTTGCTGCTGCTGCTGCTGCGGGCGGTGGGTGTCGTCGTCGCTGCTTTCGGCTTCGATGTCGGCGAGGCTGACGCTGCGGTGGAGGCGGATTACTTTTTCGCGCTCGGCGGGCGAGAGGGTCGAGAGGTATTGCTCGTCGTCGTAGGGGTGCGACCATACTGAGCGTGGTGGCGAGGCGGTGGTGTCGATGAAGAATTGGTGGTGGGTTTCTGGGTCGTATTGTCGCAACCAGCCTTCGGGCAGAGGTCGAAGCTCGTCTTCCATGCTGCGCCGTTTTTGAAGAGGGATGCCATTGCGGGATTCATGCTGCGTGGCGGAAGTGTTTGGTTGATTCGTTGAGTTTGAGCCGGTGACAGTAGCTTCATATGATGGTGGTGCGTCCATGACGTTGAATGTTCGAGGTTAAGTATTAAAGAGGAGATGTTTTGATATGTGCGACTGAGGGAAAGTTTTAGGAACGTGTAGGATTAAGAAAGGGTGTAGCTTTGAGAAAGTGCCAAAGGCGTAATATTTATCAAAGTTTGTTGCATGCACCTTGATGATAAATTGCAGCGTTGTCATCCGATGACGTTGTGAGTGGCTGAGCCAACATTTCAAATACTCTGCTGAAAGAGCAGGCTGTGAGCCATACAAAAGATTAGAAAAAAAAAAAAAATTTCTGATTTGACGTCAAGTCAGCGCTGCGTCAATACGAGAAAGCAACTTTGAACAGAACCAGCCACCGAAGCGACTGCACATGTCTTCGGGACTCTGCAATTCCAGCGAGAACCTTCAGTCCCTCTCTCGACCCTTTGTATTTGCGATAAGCAACAGACAGTGGAGCCGCATTCTGCTTTTCGGACTGCCTGACCAGCACCTGCTTAGCGTGCTAATTCAAATCACCATTGTTAGAAAGCATTGACCTTCAGATAGGCAAAAATTGTTAGCACCTGACTACTCGGAGGATGTAGCTCGGCGGTTGTGAACGGTTTTTAATTAATCTGAGCCCCGGGGAGGGGGGCTTCCTATAAATGGTTGTGGAATCTTTTATCCACGAGATGGACCTGCATCCAAAACATTTGCTAAGAGCTCAAGCCTTTTCCCCAAGGTTGAACTTTATCCTAAACGCCGACGCTTGTATCAAACAATGCCTTTTCTTCGCGGTGGACATTACCTCTAAGGCCTCCGCGGCCTCAAAATGACTCTATGTTGAATAATCTGAAAGTTCTGCACCTGAAAAATGCGATGCGAAAACTTTCGTGGGTATATCCCTCCGTGCGCCGGTTGTTGAAAGACGAATTCCCACTGTACATGCGTTTCATTCACGTCATAAATGTGGTTGAAGTTGATTCAATCCACAGTTGCCGCAAGCCGCTTACAGAGTAAGCTGCTTGGGCTTCTCCCACTCGAAATCTTGGTTCGAGAAGTGGCCGTTCTTGGCCGTCTGGAAGTAGATAGGGTTGGTAAGGTTGAGCTCCTTGACGATGACACCAGGCCTCAGGTCAAAGTTGTTCTTGATTATCTCGACGAGCTCGTCGGAAGATTTGTCGGATGTGCCGTATGTCTCAACGAAGATGGAAAGAGGCTCCGCGACACCGATGGCGTAGGAGAGCTGGACGAGTGCGCGACGAGCCAGTTTGGCATTGACAAGCGACTTAGCGATCCACCGAGCAAGGTAGGCGGCTGAGCGGTCGACTTTGGAGTAGTCCTTGCCGGAGAAGGCACCACCACCATGAGCACCCCAGCCACCATAGGTATCGACGATAATCTTACGGCCAGTCAGACCAGCATCACCCTGAGGGCCACCAATGATGAAGAGGCCCGAAGGTTGGATCTAAACAATGTTAGCGAATATGAAGAATATGCTAAATACCAAAATGCTTACGTGATAGACGGTGTTGTCGTCGAGGTACTTAGCGGGGATAACCTTCTTGACAATCTCCTCCATGATTTCCTTTCGGAGCTGCTTAGTCGAGATGTCCTCGCTGTGCTGAGCGCTAACGACAACGGTGTCCACTCGTAGAGGGATGACAGCACCACCATCGTGCTTGTACTCAACGGTGACTTGAGTCTTTGTGTCTGGTCGCAGCCAGGGAAGGCTTCCGTTATTTCGGGCTTCCTTCATGGCACGGTTGAGTTTGTGAGCGAGCTGGAGAGTCAATGGCAATAGCTCGGGCGTCTCATCAGTAGCGTAGCCGAACATGATACCCTGGTCGCCAGCACCGAGTCTCTCAAGAGCCTCTTCGTAGTGAAGACCCTGAGCAATGTCGGGCGACTGTTGCTCAATGGCGACGAGGACGTTGCAGGTCTTGTAGTCGAAACCCTTGTCGGAGTGGTCGTAGCCGATGTCCTTAATGGCGTTTCGGATAATCTTTTGGTAGTCAAGATGGGCCTTTGTTGTGATCTCACCGAAGACCATGATCATGCCGGTCTTGGCGGCCGTCTCGCAAGCGACCTTGGAAAACGGATCCTCCCTGAGGCAGGCATCGAGGATGGCGTCTGAAACTTGGTCACTGCAGAGGAAAAGAGCGATTAGCAATTGAGGGATTTCGGAATTTGTGGCAAAGAGCGAAAAGTCAAACTCACCAGATCTTGTCTGGGTGGCCCTCACCCACAGACTCGGAGGTGAACAAGAAGGTGTTCTGAAGGAGTGTCAGCATGCCCAATTTCGTAGATCGGTCAAAATGACTGGGAAGGGAGGGGTACCTTCTTGTCCGACACACCGTTTACTCCATTAGCACTGACCATGTTTGCGGTATTGAAACAGAGTTTAGGAGTGGGAGGGAGGCTGGGTGTGGATGGAGTAGGGCTTTTGAAACTGGATCAAGAGTAGTCGTGGGAAGTGGTCGTAGGAGGAAAAATTGGAAATGTGAGAGAAGACGCAAGATTTGGGGAGGGAGTGGGTTTAAGAAGCGGAGCGGAGAGTGAGCAAGGGGAATAAAGTAGTTTTCTGTGCCAATTGCCGAAAGAAAAATCGCACCTAGCACATCATCGCCTCACCGCCTGTCACTCTAACGCGCTTCCATTGGCCGTTGTCGGCACCACAATATTATTGCAGCGGCAGAATGTCTAAAGTCCGGAGTCTGAGCTTGCTGAGGTAAAGGCCAATCTTTACCTCAGACCGTAGAATCAATTAGCGGACATACGTATATCCGCAAGCGGATATCGCTAACTTTTTTGTCAAAAAGTTGATTCTATGGTCTGAGGGACTTTTCCAGACTTTACTAAGCGATGCGACTTATTTTATATATCCCTTCGCACGCTGGCGTCCAACCCTTAGCGCCAAGCATATGAACACCGGTATCACGTTGCCAAGATCCAGCTCAAACGAGAGTGTCTAATTGGCTAGATCCTTGTCGATACGGTTGGACGCAGACCAGCGTGCGAAGGGATAGAGCAGTTACCTTTTTTAACGAAATTAATCTATATACCCATAATAGCTCTCTTCTTAAAAATACTGTTAAATTAATCCGCAGAACCAGCTCTATAATCGATCAACTTTTGGGCCTTATATATATACACCCGCTGCGACGTTGTAGCTAAGGCTCGCCGCGTCGTCTAAATTTGTATGGGAGCTATATATAATCTTTAACGAAATTGTTAAAGCTACCTATGTAAGGTCTAGGGCTGCATATAGGCTTAAAATGATCGCACGAGCTAGGTCTATAAAAGATTAATTTTTGGCTCTTATACGTATACTTGTTGCGATGTTATAGGTAATGTTATAATCCTTAATAACGACTTTTTTTCTAGCGAAAATAAGTACGGCTCTGGGGGGTTATGGGCTAATTTAGACCTAATATCTATGAAATATCGGATTGTCTCTCTAATCGATGAACTTTTAGTAGTATTTTAAGCCGTTGTGGTTGAGCAATCCGACTGCAAGATAGGGGAAATTGTGGATATTATTGGGGCTGGTAACAAACGTTGGAAAAGTGCCCCAGTCGTTGTTAACGCTTCGGCCAGACCTTACAACCGAATGTTGCAACCTGAAAAGTCAGGCGCAATCACGCGTATCTGCAGCTTTGGGCAGTCTAAACTCAACAAGGTTTGGTAGAGAAACAACCCTCATTGCCGGCATGGTCAAACAGATCTGATGTGAGATCCGTCACGCAATGACCTTGTAATGGCTGTCGCTTGAGCGCGCAATTCCGTCCCTTGCTACGGCTCAATGTCAGGTAGTACTCAACTTATCAGCGGCGTGTCCGCAACCAACAGCGCACAGGTTGTAGCTGGTATAGTTCACGGACCGGTATACTTTGGAGGTAGCGAAAGTGAGTATTTCAGTTGGCTAGCGCTAAATTCTTGAATTTACTGAAAGTTGACTGACTGTTTACGGCTAGATAGTCCGCTCAACCGCTTGCCGTACGCTATTGATGCGCCGTTCAATGCTTACAACCGGGAAGACGAACCTCTTTGCCTCCCTAATACCCGCATCGACCTGCTTCGAGAGATATATAATTGGGGAGATGGACATGACGAGAAACGCTTTATCTATTGGCTGAATGGCTTAGCCGGCACAGGAAAGTCTACAATAGCTCGCACCGTCGCCCGCAAATACTTTAATCAGGGTCAGCTCGGAGCTAGCTTCTTCTTCTCAAGAGGCGGTGGAGATGTTGGCCGTGCTGACAAGTTCGTTACAACTGTTGCCTTGCAGCTTGCGAGCAGCGTGCCATCACTCCAAGGAGCTGTATCTGACGCAATCAGAGAGCGTAGCGATATCGTAAACCATGCTCTTAGCGATCAATGGCGCCAACTTGTCCTCCGTCCGCTTTCTAAGCTCAAGGTCGATTCATGTGATTGATGCGCTGGATGAATGCGAGGGCGACAATAAAATTGAGATTATCCTAAAACTCCTAGCCGAAGCTAGATCACTAAAGACAGTCCGGCTACGAATATTTCTAACGAGCCGACGTGAAACTCCGATTCGACACGGGTTTTACGAAATACCAGAGGCTGAGCATCAGGATTTTGTGCTCCACAATATTTCACCGTCGGTTGTAGACGACGACATCTTTCTTTTCCTGGACTATAGCCTTCGAATTATCAGGCAAAAGCGCTCCCTAGATGTTGGTTGGCCAGGTGAAGAGACTGTTAAACGCTTGGTCCAGAAAGCAGGTGGCCTGTTCATTTGGGCCGCAACTACCTGCCGTTTCATCCAGGATGGTGAAAAAAGATGGGTTATCAGAAATCGATTATCTACTATTCTCGAAGCCAGCGGCTTCATTGCAGAACCCAGCGGACCAGAAGAGCGGCTCAATGAGATCTATACTACGGTTCTCAGGCACTCGAGTCCGGTAAAATGTTCTGATAGAGAAAGAAAAGAATTGCTTGACACCCTTAGAAATACCCTTGGAAGTATAGTAATTTTGCTCTCTCCACTTTCTGTGCACTCCTTGAGCAAGCTGCTGGATTTGCAAAGAGAAGACGTTGACGATAGTCTTGACAATCTGCATGCAATCATGGATATTCCAAAGGACCAAACTCGTCCACTACGCCTCCATCATCCCTCATTTCGCGACTTCCTCCTCCACAAAGATAGATGTAGTGATTCCAATTTCTGGGTGGACGAGAAACAAGCACATGAGACACTAGCCGCTTGCTGTATTCAACTGATGTCGACTTCTCTTAAGGAAGATATCTGCGGCGTTACTATACCGGGTACGCTTGTAGCCGATGTTGAAAGCAGTCGAGTAGAGCAATATTTGTCTCCGGAGGTCCAGTATGCATGTTTGTACTGGGTACAACACCTTCAGAGAAGTGGTGCTCGGTTGCGAGATAACGACCGTGTCGATCAATTCCTACGGAACTATTTTCTCTGTTGGCTTGAAGCGCTTAGTTGGATGCAGAAGATATCGGAAGGAATTCTTGAGATAATTTCTCTTAAGTCTATTACATCTGTAAGTTACCGGCGATAAATTATAGAAAACTTAACTAAACGGCAAAACTCCAGGCAGCTAATTGTCCTAGTTTATATGTGTTCATTCATGATACAACCCGATTTGTATTACATAACCGGGTTGCGATAGAGCAGGCTCCATTACAAGTATATTGTAGTGCGCTCTTCTTTACACCGGTAATGAGCATAGTACGGAGAGAATTTATGGACAAGATGCCACGATGGATTAAGAGAGGGCCAGAGGTAGAAACAAACTGGAGTGCGATACTACAGATCCTCGAGGGCCATTCGAGTGGTGTCCAGGCCGTGGCCTTCTCGCCGAACGGCAAGCAGCTAGCGTCCGGTTCGTTCGACAAGACAGTGCGGGTCTGGGACACAGCTACAGGAGCGACGCTACAGATCCTCAAGGTCGGTGTTCAAATTAGAACGCTCTCGTTCTCCAGCGATGGGTCGTACATAGTGACAAACCGTGGGCGACTAGGCACAACATCTCTTCACCCTAGTACGGTGCTTTCTTCCCCTTCTCTACCACTACAACCAGTTAGTACCCCGTATAGGGTCTTTGTGCGAGATGAGTGGATATCACGCGAATCGGACCGCATGCTTTGGCTTCCTCCTGATTACCGGTCTTCGTACAGCGCCGTTCGCGAGAGTGTCGTCTGTTTAGGTCATCTTTCTGGTCGCGTGTCAATATTTGAGTTCTCCTTTTGAAAAATTGGGTAGGATACAAACCTCCTCCCCATCCACCTCCTTGCGGATACCGCGTTATCTATACACATATACAGGAAATTTAGAAATATCTAGTGCTGAGAAATACACAATTATAAATATAACTACTAAGATATTTATCTTGAGTTTGACTCATGACCAAATTTGTAATAAACTCTCTGATTAACTTAAAGAACAAAAATAATATATGACTCACAAAACCTCATAGAACGCGATTAGATAATAGCCTTTCTTTATCAAGCTTACATTAAACCTATTGGGTTGTCTATACGGGTGTGGCTAATGGATGAGAGTAGGGTAGGGCTGACTTCTCGGCGGCGTAGCTTATATTTCCCATATACGCGCTAGGCTTAATACGTCATAGGGGTATAAAGTTAAGGCTTGGCATATCATCTGACTTTTTCTCTGGTACTTGCAGGGGTGTATTACGCTAGTATTAATTTAGGGTCAAATACGCCAAGAGCCGTGAGCCAGGGTGTGGAATGTTAAGGAAGCCAATTTCGCTAGTCACTGTATCCAACATCATCCTCCGCGAATCCGAACGCCGCACACTGCATAGAACCTGCACCTACCATGAGCAAGTTCGGCGTGCTGGTCATGGTACTGAATTCGTACTTCGTATTAAAATGTCCTCGACTTAGCTAATACCCAACCAAGGGACCAGCTGGAGCAGGCAAATCAACCTTCTGCACTGCACTTATCCAGCATCTGCGGAACAATAAACGCCCATGCTACTACGTAAACCTTGATCCTGCCGCCGAAGAGTTTGCTTTCGAGCCGGACATTGATATCAAAGACCTCATCAGTCTCGAGGATGTCATGGAAGAGATGGGCCTAGGCCCAAACGGCGGCCTGATATACTGTTTCGAATTCCTGCTCGAGAACCTCGACTTCCTTACAGAGCCTCTGGATACGGTCACTGATGAGTACTTAATCATATTCGACATGCCAGGCCAAATCGAGCTGTACACACACGTCCCTATCCTTCCCACACTCGTGAAGCATCTCATGCGGGGCTCACTAAACATCAACATGTGCGCAGCCTACCTCCTCGAATCCACCTTCGTCATCGACCGGCCCAAGTTCTTCGCCGGCACCCTGTCCGCAATGAGTGCCATGTTGATGCTGGAAATGCCACACGTCAATATTCTCAGCAAGATGGATCTGGTGAAGGGACAAGTGGCGCGGAAAGATCTGAAGCGCTTCATCGATCCAGATGTTGGGCTGCTGGATGACGATCCATCGCGGACAATGGAGTTCGAACAGACACCGGGAGATAGCGATCCCATGTCCACCAAAAATGTCATGGGTGGCTCCTCTTTCAAACGGCTCAATAGAGCGGTCGCGCAACTCATCGATGATTTCAGCATGGTATCGTTCCTACAGCTAGACGCACAGAACGAAGACAGTGTCGGCGCTGTGCTAAGCTACATCGATGATGCTATACAATACCATGAGGCTCAGGAGCCGAGAGAGCCCAGGGATGAAGTTGAAACAGACATAGGATATGACGCCATGGATGAGTAGTGTATAAATCGGTGCATGCATTTATATGGAGTTTAGTGGCGCTGCAAGAATTCACTTGGCATCAGAAAGGCGTTGAGAATTCATAAAACTCCTGCCCTAAGAGTATGGATTTCTATGTAAGGAAAAGTCCTGGGAATATATTCTGATCTAAGCATTTTATACCCATTAGAAGTTGCCAGCAAGGCTGAAACGGTACGTATCTTACAATTACACCGCTGAATTCAAAACGCCAGTGGTTCTCTATATAGAACACAATCTTCCCGAGTTCTCAACCTCGTCTCTTCTTGGAACTCCATGCCCCGTTTCGCGCTCTGCAAAACTCCACCTATTCTTCAGACCCCTAGGCTGCCTTGAATTGACACTAAAACTTCGCAGCAGAATCGATGCTCGTGGCGTAGGCACCATCGACCGAACGCCAGGGTTTGCTTCAGAGGACGGTCTTCCCTCCCCCCATCGCAGCATGCCTCAAAGCCGCTCCCCCTTCCCCCGTCTTCAACCAGGGAGTCCAACCCTACTCAGCCCTCGCCTCCCCATCCCAAGCCATCCCTCCTACCACCCCCACTACATCCACGTCTCCGCCCCCCCAAACGGCGGATACCTCCCCTCCCTCCTCTCCACGCAATCCCACCCCCACGGCACCCTCCGACTCAAAACCTCATACCCCGCCACCCTCCTCAGCCTCCTCCCCGCCTCGCTCGGCCGAAACGCCTCCACCCTCACCTCCTCCAACCGCCGACTCGTCGCCGCCCGCACCGCAAACCTCTCCCGCTCCCGCCCACGCCCCGGCACCGCAACCACAGTCCTGTACCTCCCCTCCTCCCGCGGCGCCCACTCCGCGCCCCGGTCCCGCGGCGAGCGGGGGGAGGGCGGTGGAGGAGGAGGCGGCGGGGGAGCGGCCGCGCGCTTGGCGCCGTGGCCGTGCAGCGGCGCGTGGTGCGGGTCTGGGGGCAGGGCGAAGCGGACGTGTTTGCGGGTTTGGCGGGCATCGTGGGCGTGGGTGTGGGTATGGGTGTGCGCGAACTCGGTGCGCGAGGGGGAGAGGGAGAATTCGGTGAGGGAGGTGCGGCGCGGTCGGCGGGAGAGGGCGGAGAGGTGGATCCAGCACATTTGGAGTGGTGCTTGAGGTGGTGCTGGAGATGGTGCTGGAGACGGTGCTGGAGACGATGGAGGACTGGGTTGCGGTGGAGATGGCTGAGGTGGGCTGGGTTTGGTGGGTTGGGTTTGGTGAGTTTGCGGATTTGGAAGGATAGGATATAGCGAGCAGTGGGAATGATAGACGTTTTCCGAAGAGCGGAAATTCAATAGGAGGAGTGTATAGTAGGCGTATATAGCAGTCTCCCCAAAATCAGACGAAAGATAGAAGCAGCAACGCAATCTAACGAACGAACCTCCCCCAGCACCCTCCCCCGGCACCCATCACTGTATATACCACCACCCCCCTCCACGCCCAGCCGCAAGACCCACCATCTCGCACGCCCAGCAGTGCAGGTCATGCTGGACCTGTCGTCCGCAACATCCCACGGGACCCCTTCCATCATCGCGCACAGCGCGAGGGTGAAGAGGAGCGCACGTTTTGAAACTTGAAACATGCCTGATTCTCAGTCCTCTGTGGCGGGCAGAAAACATCAGCGGGGGCAGAAACATCAGCGGAAGGATCTGGAGGCTATGTCATTGGTGAGGGCCGGGTGACTCTGTAAGGTACGCGTGCGTGGTTGGTGTCTTGCATGCCCGCGCCGGGGTGGCGCTCGGCGAATCGGGAGCTTGGCGGGGCGTGATGGGTGCCAGGTACCGTGGACGATATTTCAACTCGTCTTCGTTAATACCCTCCAAAATACGATCTATAAAGGCGTTTGCCTTCTCCACTGCAGATTCAGTGGATCGAGAAAGGTAAAGGTTGAAGGACTTTCCATTAGCCCTTTTCCCCATAACTCTAAAAGCAAGACGGTTAGCAGGGTCACTATCCCGTGCTTGTGTTGCGTAGACGCGGACATGCCTTTGCCCAACTTCTGAGAACTTAGGGTAAAGCGTTAAATAATAGTCGCTAAAGTTAATACCCTTTGGGAATTTAAGCTGCATATAATAGAAATTAAGAACGTAAAGCCCTTAATAATGTGTCTGTATTAGGGCTCGCACCCTATAGCCTTCATATTTAGGGACTACTAGTCGCACACCCCCCCGAAACAGGCTTAGATCCTTCCCCCTCAGGAATATCACGTGTGTTTGACTTGTTCACACCCAAATCGCGAAAACAACACCACGCGCCCATACCTAATGACTGACTGCGGAGTGTTCTGCGAAGCGCTGTAAGAGCTAGATTTGGTGCTGCTGCCTCTATTTTGACGTCTGTAAATTGCCTCTACGAGCACACCCGCACCCGCGCCCGCGCGCGAATACGTGTAAAAGCATTAAGAGTCCCCGAGTAAGGCATTTAGCCGCTTGTTCAACCTTTCTGATATCCTTATCGTTGATAAAACCTTTGTGATATATCCACGCTTTAAGGTTAACGTCTAATGTATCCGTTGTCATGCGCACTCCGGTCTCTGCTTTATGTTGTGCTTGGCGAAGGATATAGACAACCGCTCCGCATCTTTTAAATACGTTTCGCCAGATTCCTTCGGTTTTTGTAAGAGTTGCAGCAAATTTGATAATGGTATCAATCCGGTGTGCAGTCACCCAGTCCCCAATTGCTAGGGTCCATGGGAGCTCAGGGCAATATACGTACAACCGTGGCTTGTGATACATCAAGTTCTTGGGAGTTGCTGGATGACTTTGCTATGTCGACATTTCTGCTTTGCTCTACTTTGCTTATAAACAGAAGGATTATATTTACTTTAAGGAATAAAACGTTTCTTCATTTATGCAGTTATTTCCAGAACGGCTGAGTGGCGTCAGAGCACCATGGCTTGACAAGACACTCACAACTACAAGGGCCAGATACCCTCTTGGTAGCACGCCAACTGCCAGAAATTGCGGAATTTAGTAGTCCGAAGCTACCCCAGGTGGCTCCGCGTGTAGATGAATAAGTCGAACACAATGCGCGCAAGCAAGCAAGACAATCCCCAATCCCGCCGCCCTACGGCACCGTCTGCTGCCCAGAAAATAATAAAAAAAGCCGAAGTGTACACGCCGTGTCTCAGAAATCAAAGAACAAAAAAACCTACCGAAGAGGTATTACACGGGTATTGGACTATCCATGGTACTTTTACGCCTAGTCCGCCTTTCACAATATAAAGGGATTGAATAAACGCCGTTCTCCGTGTCTTTCTGAAAATGCCCCCCTTCAGCCCAAATCCTGTTCTTTGCAAAGTAAATAAAGTAAAAAAGAGGCTCCAACCACACCATCCGTTCGTCCAACCGCTGTAAAGTCCGAACATGAAAAATATCATTCGTCAACCAACCATCCAGATGGCTTTTAGTGCACTATTCCTGTGTGAAAACTCGCATTAGTAGGCGTTCCGCATTTTTCATCATCATGGGTGTGAAATGACAAGCTCTGCTTTAGAGATAGGTCACTTGCTTCTTCTCCTCAACCCAAACTCCTTTTCCTGCAACTCTCGGGCAAGTCGCAGACTCGCTTCCTCCTCGGTTTCCGTTTGCGAAAGGGCGCGCGAACCCGTTTCCAGTTTCAGGGAGCCTTTGCTCTCCGGCCGCGCCCTGTTAATGTGTGCTGACCTCGGGGTCACGTCTTTCCCGCTGGCGACAGTGCCGGGGGTATGGCTTGTCTTGCGACCACTGGTGCTTCGGCGCCGGATCTGCGGGATAAGTTGAACGGATTCTAGCGTAGGGACAATGCCATTTCGTTGGTGTTTAGGTGAAGTGCTCCGGGTCAGATCTGTTAGTGGCGACGATGGTTCCGCGGCTATGTTATCACAAGGTTTCGGTGCCGATGTGACGGGATTTCGCCGCTTAGAGATACTCTGCAAGCTTTGACGATCCTGTGTTTCCACGAAATGCTCATCAATGGGATTCTCGATTGACGAGACGATAGCGTCTGCGTGAGGTACAACATCTGGCATTGGCTCTGGAGACAAGGTAGTGTTCCGGCTATTCAGGTCGTATGTACTCCTGGGTAGCGGAGGCGTCATCTGTGGGACTTTGGCAGGCGAAGAAACAACGATGGAATCATGAATCTCTATCGACAGAGCTGTATTTGATCGATATAAAGCCCCTTCCATATAGATATTATCCCTCGATCTGGATGTCGTCCCAACACCTCTAATTGTATCGCTAGTAGGTATTAGTTCCTTTTTTGGCTTCTTTTTTGCTGGACTGGCATCTTCATCGCTAACTCGTCTCTTTTTGGAAGCCGAACCCCGAGGCACTGGTACTTCTGACGCTTTGACAGGATCGATATTCCCGTACTCATCGTGAACGCACCGGCGCTATTGCCACTGTTAGGCGCAAGCGTACAGATGGATATGATTGAAACTCACCTTGCTTTTACGGCAATCAAGACATGCTTTGGTCCTTCCGGGCTTATTGTTGGGCGTCTCCATCGTAAATTCGGAGGCAGACATCCTATCGTTAATGATGACATGTCCGTCGACCTTGGCTAACCTCTGTGGTATAGCTATCACAGCACCTGCATCGCTTTCCCGCCGCTTGAAATCCCGTGCAAGCGGGATGACCACTCCCACGAATTTCGAATTTCCGGCATGAACCGAGCTGCTTTGGGAGGAACTGGAAGCTTCTGCACGCGAATCGGAAGATCCACCATTCCTGAGCGATGCCACGAGCTCATCTTTGTGTTTACATCGGATTCTCCGTTTCCTGCACGCATCACAAGCGATTCGTTTTGGTCCCAGCTGGGATGTCTTCGGAGTGCTCAGATGCTTCCCGTTCTGGTCTAAAACGGGACGCTGAGGAGAAGGAGCTGGAGAGTCACCATGTATAGATTCAGTGGTGACAGGCGTCTCTGATACCATCGCTTTCTGTCGCGAAGACTGTCGATCTCTAGAAGCACGAATTGCTTCGCTCCAGGATTTCCGCTCCAGTTTCTTAAGTGCAGCGGCGCTGAGCTTCTTTTCTCCCCTAGATTCCCCAGTTTCCGGCAGAAGAGCTTCAGGGTGCGCCCACTGAGGAATATCCTCATTGCCTCGCTTCCACGCTATCCACATGGCAAAAGTTTTGATGAGGGTAAGCGGATCTCCTCGTCCTTTTGGTATAGAACGTGTTACTGCGTTACGAGTCTCGGCTGTTATGCCCTCTATTCGGCCAAGGGATATCATTACGGTCCTCCAGATGTAGTTCGCAAGGTCTGGAAGACCATCAAGCTCAGCCTTGGAGTAATATCGCGCGTTATAGTTTTCCAACCCAAGATCAGAGTTGTGTCCAAACTTATTAGGCTCACAGTAAATAGGAGTCGGCCGGCGAAATTGGTTTTCGTCGTAGAAAAGCTGCGCAACAGATGGTGGGAGAGGATCTGTTTCGAGATATTTCAAAACGGTAAACCATAGCACTTTCTGGAAGTGAGGGTATCGGAATTTCCTCGCCACTTTCGTAGCCCTTTCTACCTCTGCGACCCGAATCTGCATGCCGTAATTCAGCCGCGTGAGAAAGTTGCCACCGATAACCAGACTATTTTCAGGTGTCCAAACTGCATGTATCCAACCGGATGGAATGAGCATGGTATCTCCTTGGGAAAGATCTATGCGATAGCATTCTTTGACCTGATGAGGAAGGAATGTCCAATTCTGAGCAGGTGATAAACACCACTCCTCGTACTTCTTTAGGTTCTGTTTCGTCGGCGGTATAAAGAAAAATGTCTTCTTTCCTTTGACGATGTGGTAGTAGACGGACGAGCCTCCGAAATCGATGTGAAAATCTGTGTAACAGTCCGCCACAGACATGAGACAGTAGAACTGGACCTTCGGGGCATTGGCTTTGTCTTCTTCAGGCCAAACAGCATCCTGTAGATCCATATCGCGAACTACTTTCGGCCTTCGGATCAGCCTTCCAAGCTTGCTTTGAGACACTTCGAGACTGATCACGTTTCTGACAACCTTCTCGCCTTCTTCCTCGTAATAGTCCGCCCACCTCCTCATATTCCACCTCTTGTCTTCGCCTTCTTGAGACTTCACATCGATGACCTCGACTCTTTCTTCTGGCCCGTACATCTCAGCTACTCGACGTACAGTCAATCCTTGTGGAATGACCATGTCAAGTTTATCTTGGCCATCGTCAGGGACATATTCGTAGTCGTAGTCGTCAGCATCAACGTCTGGGTCTTGGCCTTCGCGAGGTAGAGCAACTCGAGGAATATCTGCATCCGGGCCTGGGAGCATAGGGCGGGGATTGAGCGCTGCTGGAATAACAACTGGCTCGCGGAACCCGTTCATTTTCTCAAAATATTCTGCCGTGACGAGCTCAGGAGGTAGACGAGCAAACGTCTCATTGTCGAATTGGAGGGTACCATCTTTAATAGGCTTGATGTAGTGGTGCTCGGGGTTCTCATCGGAAGTACGCAAGACGCCCTCATTGAGGCCTGCATAATCCACAGCAGTGTGGGCTCGGGTGGATTTTCGAACAACTGCTTTTTGTTAGTGCCCAGATATATTCTACGAATAGTAGAATACTTACAGGTGGTGGGACCATGTTTCGGTTTACATTGTCGACAGAAGAACTTATCGACGCTCCGAACGTCCCTTTCATTCTGGAAACCGGCACAAGCAAAATGGAACCAACCCTTGCAACCATCACAGCTAATCCACTTTTGGCTTTCTCCGGTCAGGACGTTTGAGGTAAAATTGCATCCAGCGCAGACGGTGATTTGAGTGGTAGCATCCACCTGTTCTCCGGAAACAGGATTCGCTTGTGCAGGTACGTTGATAATCATGTTGTTATTAGGAGGCACAGAAAGAGCGCGAAGGGCGGGTTTAAGTGCCGGAGGTTCTAGGAGCCCCTCAGTTCCTTTATCGATCCGGTATCCAGTGTCTTGGGTTATACCAGGTAGGACTTCGGCCGCAGGGGAATCTCCGGTGTTGCGTGGTGTTCTTATATCTGAGAGAGAATGTCGTCGATTTTGTGATGCAATCTCGTGCCTCATATCTGGAGGACCTGGATGACCACTAGGCACTAAATTCATTCTCATATCATCTGGTGACACCCTATCTAACGAATCTGCGGGTAGACTTTGTGGTGAGTGTAGCTGATCTGGAACCCCCGCTGTGCCAGTAGAAGTAGCGCTCTTGGCTTTAGCAGCGGTCTTCTTCTTCTTGCTACTTGCACTCCGAGCTCGCGGGCCCCTTGGCTTTCCCTTCGGCCATCCCTGATGCGATTTCTGTTTCTTCGGCTCTGCGTGACCATTGGTATTAGGTGTTGCTAAAGGGGCGATTGAACTGAATGTATCCTCGGGCGGTGTATGTGTTTGTAAAGCAGATCTATCAAGATTTTCCTCATAAGTACCGTTAGGTATCTGCTCCAGTATCGTAGTGGATGAGAGTTCCCCATGCCGTTGTTCAATTCCCTGCGTCTCTTCATCTCGATATTGAGGAGCCCAATGGGATGCTTTGTCTCGTACAACTGCTCGCTCATGTGAAACTGAAAAGTCCTGGTGGCTTGGCTCTACAGGACTCCAACCATTCGCTAATTGTATCCTAGACTGCCTTGAGAATGAACTAGCGCTTCCAATCTGATGGAAATCCAGCAACAGCTGAGCATCAGATAATCTCTTGCCCAAAGCGCTGTTATCCTCCTGGTAGGGCCGAGACATTGGATTGTCTTGATACATCCTCGTCCCATTATCAACCATCTGCTCCACGTTGTAAGACCATCCATAGGACGGATTATGGCTCGTTGCTGGTCTTGAAACCGACTGGGGAGGGTATTGCGGTGAGGGGAAGACCTCCGACCGTGCCCGCTTCGACGGTCTTTCATCGTAGGCATGATTGAAATCCTCAGGGAATATATGCTTAGCACCATACCCGTTCGAAGGAAAGCGTGGTATGGTTGTCGGAGATATAGGAGCTTGAGAGGACCGACGGGAAGGTTGTGCGAAGACGGGACTTGCAGCTAGGGATGAAGCGGCGTTTGCGAGAGTGTCTATTGGAGATCCTTGGACTTCAGTGTGTGATGTAGTTGGGCGCGGGTGCTGAGCGCGCTTGGGGGAAATAGCGGGCGCGCCTGGATAATCGTGATCAAGTTCGCCATGTCCTCCTCCACTCTTAGGTTCTTCCGTCTGCCCACTACTGGCGCGCTGGATATCATTCGTTCCATTGTAGTTCTGAAAGAATGTATGGCCCTCTCCATCGCGGCCTTCGACTGGAGTGAGCGGCTCAATGAACTCGTGCGGTGGCGGAGGCGTGCCGAAGCGCAGCGGGGGTAGCCTATACTGCGCTTTAAATGAATGGCAACTCATAGTGATGCCCAGGTGATACTTGGGTTATAAATGGGGTGGGTGGGAGGGACTTCGGGAGTCCGCACGAAGTGCGCGAAGGCGCAGCTACGGCACCTGCTGTAGCGGGTATCGAAATGGATGGTGAGTGAGAAATAGCATGTCCTGAGAATGGATCCAGGCACAGAGCTATGATAAGGTCGATTGATTGTGGAGTAGAACTTTGCGGTGTCACTGGTAGTTGAGTTGTGGTGGGGATCAGAGCGGGCAGTGGAAGTCCTCCGTATAATCGAGCCACCGCTTTGCCAGAGCAGGGCGAGGCAGGAACGCAACAGCCACAACGACTTTTCAAAGCAGCAACATGCGGAAACGGGGCAATGATGAATATGCAGCATGTATTCACAGTCAGGGATTATTTAGAGGTGGTTTCAATTTCCCGTTTCTCAGCGAGCGCTCTATATATGTACATACATGCACTCGTCAAGATGCCGTTCGAGGCAAGTCACCAGCGCTCTCTTCATTTTCACCGAAAAGTCAAATCCGGTATATCTACAAAATTCTCCGTGTGGAAACAACGCTCTATATGTATTCGAGATATTTCACCATCTCTAGTTGGTGGGATAGGCGGTGGTGGAATGAAAGGGTGCTTCTCGAATAAGGCGGTGCCAAGCCTGGAGGCTCAGCGGCGCTGAACAAACCATTCGCCTCCACATCGATCTTCTCCGCCCTGCCAGATCCGGTCTCACGACACTACAAAGTCCAACTCATCTATCCTTCCAATAACCCACTCCAGTAAAATGAGCCGAGGCGGAAAGCTTGCTCCAGAAGTTAATCGGTGAGAAAGCCCAGTCTCTGATTTGTTCATCGCTTCTTGCATATTTGCTGGGACACCCCAGACATCGCCGCCATGAGTGCACACGACACCTGCTAACGCGTCTGATTCGTAGAGCTCTATTCGTAAAGAACCTGAGGTATGGTTTGGAGAACACCCGGGTGCTGTACGGCGCGTGAATGCGACTCTTCTAACATAGCACTCTAGCTACAACGTTTCACCTGAGGAACTCTTCGACCTCTTCGGCAAATTTGGCCCTGTGCGGTATGCTGCGCTTTTTAGAAATCTGCCCCTGTTGCACTCGAAAGATAATTTGATACTCCTTTTGACCTTACGGAACTGACGATGAGTCCAGCCAAATCCGCCAAGGCATCGCCAACAACACAAAAGGCACTGCATTTGTAGTCTACGAAGACGTCATGGACGCGAAGCAAGCCTGCGACAAGCTCAACGGCTTCAACTTCCAGAACCGATATCTTGTTGGTATAACCACCCCATCCGCCTTAACCCCGAGTCATAACAACCTGGCCGATATTGGATACGAAAGTGCTAACGAAACATCACAGTATTATATCACCAGCCAGAGAAGATGGCAAGATCGAAAGAGGATCTCGCCGAACGCCAGCAGAATTTAGAAAATCTCAAACGGCAACACGGTATCGAATAACGTCAGGCGAGGCCCACGGAGGAAGAAGAGAAACGTGGCAGGAGTGGGCCTCCTGTGGGCCTCCGCAAGACATCGTTACCAACAGCAATAGGTGGTGGAAGCAGTCTGAGGTCAAAATTGTCGAAGATTTATCAACCTCAGCAAGGACACAACATTAAAATTTCTGCAAATAGGATTTGGACTCGAATTACTGGCTTGGCGTTGAAGGGGTCATCATCACTCTAACGTGGAATGGATATAAATTACGGCAGGGCTTACTTTTTTGCGGTGGTACCGAGCCAGATTTGCTCTACCACCGAGTTTTGCGGGACTGTTACAGACTGACTGGACTGTATTGTGGCTGCGGCAGTGACACGATTATGGACGAGCCAAGCTAGAGCACCAGAAGCTGCTCAATTGACCAAAAAATAACATTCTATCCGTGATTCTCTATCATTCATTATATCCTGCATGCTCGTAGAAACGTGACCCTGACCAAAACTCTGACCGTGATAATCGTCAATGAAAACCCCTTTTCTATTTACATTATATCCATCATTCCTCGTGCGTTACTTCTCGTCTCTTCATATACGCGAAGTGTCCAAGCGGATAGTCCACGGGGACTTGGGCAGCTGGTCCCCCAAATACTGCATCTGCCCGTTCAAGCAAGATACGCTCAGGGAAGGTATCCACCCAATTGGGCCTCATTCTTCTTCACACGACGCTTGCCGGCTCCCGTTCCGGTTGGTGCGGGTGCCGTCGTGCCGGTACCAGTGCCGACTGGAACGACGCTGGTGGTGGCCGTAGGATTGGTGGTCGTGACAGACAGAGTTGGGAAAGCGGTAGTTGTCGTCTGTGTCGTCACATGTGTGAAGAAGTCGAGAAAGGGGAGTGCATTGGCGACGGTGAGGAGGACAGCCAGGGAGAGGATGCGGGCTGGGACGAGCATGGTTGTCGCGCTGGGTCCGTCGGATAAAGAGTCGGCCTGAGCTGAAGATGGGGTTTTTGATCGGTAAACAGAGGCTTGGTTGACTGATGAAGGTAACTCCGATAGATTGATATTGCCCAAACGAACGTGAGAGAAAACGAAGGTAGTTGGTGGATGGTTCCTCTGAATTGACCTGGGAGAGAACGAGACTTTACGTACTCTACTAGATATATATATTTCTTATCTTTACCACATGGTGCATTCCCCGATGATACATTACGCATGCCAGTCTACTCCAAGACTAACTAGGTATCCAAGACCACGCATACTGCGCGATAACAACGCGTCATGCTCCAAGGTGGAGCAAGACCTACAAGTCCTCCACTCAGCAAGGAGTCTCTGAAGCCACAGGCACCTGCGGCTGGGATCTGTCAGGCTTAATATGGAGTGATCAATTGGTGTGTATCAGCGTATCCGTCGTCCATGGTTGATCAACAGTCATTCAAAAGCTGAAATCTGAACTTGGGCTCCGGTGAGGCTCTCCCGTAGGGCCTTCGCCGTGCGGTGTGTTACACGGAGTGCTTGGGGCCGACGACCGGTGCATGATAAATGTATGCAAAGGGTCAGATTGCGAACTACTGTAAAATAGCCGGTGTCAGTGGTTGGTGTTTGTCTCTAAAGTTAGCCCGTGGTTGACGCAGCTGTTGTGATATGTGTGGCGTCCATGGCTAGGTCGACGTGTGATTGGCAGTACTATCTCACTGTGGGGTTTCGGACTAGTTCTCAAACTCCGGAAAAACGAAATAGATATGGAAAGGGAGAAAATTATGTGAGAGAATACAACACGCAATTTGAAGGAGAGGCGTGGTTAATGAATTGTAGAGAAATGAATAGATTTTAAATAGCTATGTCCTTGCATGGCGAGAGATGAGAGGTGCATGTTATGAGGGGGTATGCTCCCAGAAGCAGCAATCCTACCCGAATCTTGAAGAGAGACAATGATAGTCTAAACGCATAGTTATCGCGGCCATGAGCGGGTATTCTCGTTTATATGCCCACTAGTGAAATCGGATCCAATAAGATCGTGGGAATAACACGTGCACAAAGCCGTGCAAACAGGCACATGAACCATGGAGCATTACATGCAGGGCGATAATATATGCTTTCCCCAGCGTCCGGCCGCATTTCAAGGGCCATCGCCGAAAATAACACAGCCCGCATAACTAATGTTTGTGACTCATGGATGCGGGCCCCAATCACTGGTTCCGGGTTGCGACCCTCGCTCCGATAGCACACCCGGAATCGCAAAGACTAGGGGCTATATCTGAGGGACATGGCTTGGAATGAAAAGTTGAACAGTGTTGGATTGTTTCCATTCCGCCTGCTCAAAGCAAGATCTAAGGTATTGCCGGTTGGCCACTTCATCCCGAAATCCGGGGTCAGTCAAGACGCACAATGGCCGAGGCTTAAATCCTAGCTCAAGAGCTTATAATTGATTCCTAGTGCTGTACGAAGTAGGGCGCTTGGATAGTAACTCACTAGTGTAGGTTTGTAGCAGCGACACAGGTCCTTAAACTAGTTCGAAGATTTATGTTAAGAGAGTCCCGCGATCAATCATTCAATATGCAGTAAAGTTTCTCAAGACAATATCACCGCGTTATTCCCAATGAATTTGTTAAACTTATGAATACATTCGTCCTATCGAGAAGCATAATTATATATACAACACATAGCCAATCGAAACCTTCTCACCAAACGATTGGCCTAAATGGGGTATCAAGCATAGCAACAATTGCCAGCGATCGACAAGAAGGGTATATAGTTAGCAGCAGCCAAAAAGATAGGCAGTGTAACAAAAGAAAATTCCGTGGTGCCTGAGCGGCCAGTTCTAACACAGTAGTATAACACAAAGCAGGTATAACAGATGTGGGTAATCAAACAAATTCCAGAAGTCCAGCCGGGAAGCCCCCCTGAGATGGTACAAAACGCCAATATCCAGAGCTCCAATAAGCACAGTGAGTGATAGTAAGTAAATGTTTGCGGAGACGCTGTTGCTACAGATGCTTTTTGGAATGCAACGAATTTTGACTTTTAATTAGACTTTTGGTTGCGAATCGAAGACGCTCAGAAACCACGGAAAGGGTCGAAGTTGTCGTGGACAAAGTCTTCGTAGACACCTCCACCGCGGTGTGGATCGTTGGTGCTGCCGCTCCATTGACTATTACCCCGCCTCCTGCCGGGCCGAGGTTTAGCTCCTAATAGCATAGATCCGTAAGCAGCATCCTCAGAAAGGGTCGGTTCGACAAAGGCCTCCATGCGGACTGTTCCAACAGCATCGAAGAAGTTGTAGCGTGCGGGGCTGCTAGCCTCAGATGTACGAGCGCTTGTGATAACACTAGCCGGGTTGTACACAGATGATGGAATTGAAGGTGGCTGTCCATAGAGGTCAGAAGATCCAGTAGAGTGCATTGATGGGACCTGATTATGAGAAAAGCTACGGAAAGCCGCACTAGGTGGGGGAACACGAGGCCCAGTCGAGCTCCTTTTACGGCCGTGGCCAATGCGAGGGATACTCGGGGCATCCGCAGCGTCAGCAATGGGCCTATCAAACTGTGATTCCCCATACCATTCATGGATCGGATCTGCTCGAGGAGCATTTTGTCGCTGATTCACAGGGAGTGCCTTGTCTTTAGCCAAGCGGACTGAGTCCCGGATCTGGGCACGACGGAGTGTCGCTCCGGGGTGGCGAGGTGGTAACTCCTCCTGGGGAGGGACGGGTGGTAGGGCACCAAGTTCGGGAATTCCATGAGTAGAGTGAGCCAGGAATGAAAGAGCTGTCAGCCAAAGATAATGGCGTTCTCTGGATATGGCAGTGAACTTCAAAGCTCGAGCAGGTGTGAGAATTAGGATAGACCGGTTGAATATGGTCTGAATGCCAACGCTTTTGGGCAAGGGGGTATTATCTGGAACATCAAGAACAGATTTGATGACCACTGCAAAGACGTCAGCATCTGATATTGATAATCCCTCCTTCTGATAATACTCACATTTACGTCCACTCTTGCCCATTAAGGCAGACCCTGAAGTCGGCTGCTTACTACTCCACATGACGGCACGCTCATAGGGTGAAAGCCAGACCCAGCGTTTGTGCCGAATTCCATTTCCAGGCATTACAGAGCCATCATCGCCTGCCCGGCCAAGATCTTGAGGAGACTCTGGACCACCAAAGGTCTTTCGCTTCCTAACATACTTCCACATCCATTCACCAACCATGGTTGCAGCAATTGCGTCGACCACGCTGGTTGACTGAACAGAGCTACCAACAGAGCCGTTACCTGTGTTTGACGTATTCGTTGAGAGTTGAGATCTGTGACTATTCATGTACCCGTACTGAGCACCGGTGATCATATCATTGGGCAACGGCGGAATCTGTGGGCTCTGTGGCAATATAGGAGTGGCAGGTAATGGAGGTGATCTGCTTCTTTGGCGTCCACTCCTTGGCATCACGGCTGCAGATCGTACTTTTCGCAAGCTGTCCTTACGCTGATGTTGCCTTCCGCCTTGCAGTCGGCGCCCAGAAAAGGTGCCACCGCCTCGGGGAGTTGGACTCTGAGATCCTTCACTCTTGCTAAGCGGTATGCGTCGAGAGCTTGATCTTGTTGGAACTGGGAAGGGTGGTTTCGGCACATAATTGCTTGATCCAACGCTACCAATGCTTGGGCTACGCGACCGCTGGAAATGAGCAACAGTGCCATTCTGAATCATAGCGGAACGACGAATACTTGGCTGTCGTGTCAGGCCTGCCGATCGGAGAGGCTTAGCAACTTTTGAAGCTTTCTCGAACGAGTTCCGACCTGAGGAATACATTTTCCCAGGACCCGCTGAATCCTCCGAAGCTCGTGATGTCGACACAACTTCCTTGTCCTCTGGGACAGGTGTTGGCGGGTTATTAAATGGCCGTTTCAGATTACGGCTAGACATCATCGGGGTTGAGTATTGTGGTGCTCTATAGTCATCATCACTGAGGTCTGCTTCAATGTCTTCGTCTTCGTCAGAGCTTGCCCCATCAAAGCCAGCAAAGAGACTGCTCGATCTAAAAGGCCGCCTAATTCCGTCATCCTTGCTACGTACGAGAGGGCCGTTATCGTTGTTGCCTGGATAACGGTCCTCGGTCTTAGAGTCCGAGGCGCCGCCGAGCAGAGTCGTCAGGTCTTGCGTGTGCCGCAGAGTGGGTGCTTTTCCTTGACGATTACCGCCACCAGATGATGCAGATGTGGCTGGTGTGTCAATCTCCATCCGTCGTTTTCCAGGCTCTGGCCGTCCTTGTCTAGGCTCAGGAGTTCCCGGTTTGGATGATATGGCAGAGGGTAAAAGATGCGGAGGTAATTTGACAGGCCTTCTGTCTATCCTAATCTCTTCGGTTTGGATGGAAATTGAGCGTGTTGGGATTCTCAAGTCAACAGTGGTTTGAGACCAGGCGTTCTTCGTACCAGGCGGCAGTATAGGCTCCTTTGGAGATGCAGGAGCGGATCGCGGTGGGTGAATGGCAATTGATGGAATAGGAATAGGCACTGGAGGAGGAGCCCGATGAGGTGAGCGAGGAGGTGGGGCTATCGGTCGTGGTTCTTCCAAAGGATCCGTTTGCGTGGAGATTGAGGCAGTTTCTATCTTAAATAGAGGCGTTATCGGTGTTTGAGGAGAAGGCGGAATAGTGATCTTGGGTGTTGCTGGTGGGCTGGGAGGTTGTTCCAAAGTCTGCGATGAAGCAGAGATCATAGCAGTGGGTGACTTAACACCATTCGGAGTCTGCTGAACATTTTGGCTAGGTGGAATGACAGAAACGCGTTTCCGTCGTTGGTTCGCCTCGATGTCAGTAAGTGATTGCGCGTGGTCATTATACCTGACTGAAACGGGATCCTGGGGCAAGAATGGAGACGGTGGCGGAGAAAACTGCACCCCAGTATCGACGTATTGACGCTTTGGGGGTATGTTGATCAGAGTGAGTTCCCGCACGGTTGCAACCTCGCATGATTTCGAAGTCTCAACAGGTTTAGAAGGTTCCCCTTCTGCCACCTCTGCCAACGGACCCTTGCTTTCTATCGTTAGTCCAAGTACACGTTTCGCCTTTTCATCTTGATACATGGATTGTCGCGATTCCAATGCTCGTCTTGCACGCATTTCATTCTCCGGGAAATCGTCCGAGTCAAGTTCAAGTTCACCCAGGTCTTCTTCCTCCTCATCGAAGATCAATTCATCTGCCAGGCTAGGTCCGTTTAGTCGTCCATGCCCATCAGAGCCCGCACCGCTCATCAGAGAGAATCTGCAATTTCGTCCAAGACTCCGGTGACTACTGCTGCTCAAATTTCTTGAATGCATACCGGTACGGCTAGTAGATCTCCGTCGCGGAGATGAACGAATGCTTGCTGTATCGCTCTCATGTCCGACGCCGCTATCCCTCGTGTTATCGTCGCCTTCGCTGTCCATACCCTGCTCATCCTGCGCAGCATCTTGTGCCGCAAGTTCATCGAGGATCATTTTCAACCGGCTTTCAGAAATGTGAACCCGCCGCTCCAGCATCCGTTTCTCGCCATCCCAAGTCTCTTTATCTCGCTCCCACATATTGTGAACGCGGTTTGAGTCATCTTCCTGGCTCCGGATCTTCTTTTGCGATGATTCCAGCTTATTTCTCAAATCGGCATTGACCTTCCGAACCTCATCTCTTTCTTCCGCTAGTTCATCCAAGGCTGAGATGGTTTCTTTTTCTAATTGCTGAAGCTGGCATTGGGCCGCACGGCTCTCTTTTGTACTCCGAGCCAGTTTATCGGTCAGGGAGTCACTCTCATTTCGCGCAGTCTGGAGATTAGTTTCCAAGTCTTCAATAAATTTGTGTTTAGAATCTAACTCTCGGCGCAAAGATAGGATCTCGGAAACTAAAGATGCATGGAGAGTCGGGGTGAATCGCCGAGGATCAAGGATCGAAATATTCTCATCGTTGGCAGTATCCTCAGAATCTCTACCATCTGGAGGTAGCGGGGGTGGTGAGGAAGGCGGTCCACTCGAGGGTGTTCCATACCGTGACGAGCGTCGAGACAACGATGGTATAGGAGTATGATAAGGCGTGTCGGACGGCGAAGGAAGTGGTTGAGCGACTATGAAAGCCTCGTGCTCTTGAAAGTAATCCCCCGCCATTTGAGACAGAGCGACTACGACCGACGTTGATAGCTCGCAGACAAAAGCATGTGATAGCTAATCCTTTCGCAACCGCGGCGAAGAGGAAGTATTACAAAATAGGTTTTAATACATAGCTATACTCAAAGTCAGTGATGGGAAACTTAATGCTTATGCCCACAACGGCGTTCCTGGCACGAGTCGTTAAACTTACCTTGTGCTAAGAAACAATGACGGAAGTCTCAAATCATTGAGCAGACACCATGGAAATGTCCATGAAGCAACCCCTCTTTAGCGCGAGCGATTTAGATGCAAAAGGTATCTCTATACTCGCTGATAACAGGTGGAGAGCAATTGTTTGAGGGGGAGACACCTCGGGTTGCCGAGATTGTGTCGGCTGATTGGGATGGGTGGAAAGGAGTCAAACGGTGTGCCAGTTCCAGTGAAGGGCTCAGAAAGGAACGATTGGTATGTTCGGAATCTAGGAGGCGAAGCAAAGATTAGCACTCAAGTTCAAGGTGAATCCTCCAGACTCACCGCACGCGGGTCACGTAAGGATAGCAATGCGCCGTAATAAGAAAGACGGCTGATGATGTGCCTTTCTTACCTATGTGCTAGACAATTCACTCTTCCAGGAGTCCGTCTCTTCGGACCGGTCTTTTGAGCGTATGATGCAATTGGGAGTTTTGAATATAAAGTTGGGCTCTATGCAAAGACGCAACAGCACGCAAAGGACAGAACGCACAGCCGGCAGTGGTCGAGTTGTGTGCAAACAGCGAAATGGAAAGGCTTCTGGCAAAGGACGCCCCAAAAGATCGCGACCTAGCGCGTTCAGCAGGAGTAGTATTCGAAGTGGACGAGATCGTCCCGGGGTGGACTCAAAGGTCTCGCATAAAATCGCTGATCCCAAACGATGTTCATGCACCGTTTCGCCCAGGGTCAGCAAGACCCAGTTGACTCGGCAGGGGGATGCCAGTCCCCCGGCTCAAGGCCATGCGAAAACGGGCAAAGGCCGGCTTCGGTGGCGAATCAGCGTCGTCACAGGTGTGAATTGAGAAAAGAAATTGTGGTTACGGTTGACGGGTCTGCAGTGTGCCTGGTCGCGCTGTGTGCTCCCTGCGCCGCGTGCACAGCCGGCACCAAGTGACCGACCATTGGTGAAGGCTTTGGCCGCGGTGGAGACAAGGGGTGCGCCCAACCTGCACTCTGCATTCTGCGATGCCGTTGGCGGGGCCAATTTGACAGCAAAATGAACAAGGGCGTTCGGAAAATGTCCGAGCCTCTCCAGGATGGCTAGCGGCCAACGCCGTGGTGGAGAGTAAAGGACAAGCCAGCTGTGTGCTTAGGCAGGCCTCCAGAAGCCACGCGTGTTTGATCTTAGCCGCGATCTTCGCCGCACGGAGGCTGCTGGTCCAGCAGTCGCCAGTGTGACGGGAAAACAGAAACAGATCGACCGCGTGCGTGAACGGCGTGGGAAAAGTAAGAGAGTATCTCTCTTTGACCACTGGACCACCCTGGTACGGGCGAACTGACTTGACTTGTTGACCTGGCTTCCGACTTGCCCCCAAGATTCAAGACAGGCCCTTCTCGTTTCTTGGCAAGCACACTGCGTTAGGCACTCCCGCGAAGGCTTTTTGCTAGTGGCTGCTGTCATTGCTCAGAACTGTACCTTATCGGCCCCAGACGAGAGGCTTAGCTTATGGGTGGGTGCTAGTGCTCGTGAAAGCCTACCACTACATGCCCTATCACTACACGAAGTAGATCGTTTATTCCTCGGGCTTCTACCAATTGCGCGTTCCCAGTGAGGAGAGATGAAGCAAGAGGTTTGCCGTTGTCTGTTGGCTTGTGATTGCTTGCTTCAACCACCTCCTATCACCCCGCCCTTGTCAACATAGCTATAATTGTCCGGGATTAACGAGATCGCTTTATGAGAGGGGCGAGGCTGACGCATCTTGGGCCCGAATCTCCCCCGTGTCGCGCCACCCAGCACTCCAGCGAGAATTCCGCTATGTTTTTTGTAGTTAACTACCTGTGACGGCATAGCTGAAGTCTTTCTCGAGCATCTTCTCCGTTACTCCCCAGTCAAAGGATGCTCGGAAGTGCCAGAGATGGGCGAAAGCCTAAGGGGAACCCAGTTCTTTGCTTTTAATACCACTGAGCCAGCATCACCTTTTCGTCCAAATCTCCAGGCCCGATTCCACTTTGATCAGATAACCATTGAAGCCACAATTATACCCTAGCAGCTGTGATCGGCACCAATGTGCACAGGTTTTGGATGGCCTCGTTAAACAGCCGCGATAGCACCGAGGCCCACCTCATTTAGTCGTGGCTTCGCAAAACCCACCAACTTAAGACAGGTTTATAACTTTACTTAGGCTATAATAATAACTCATCTTAAAAAACTTCTATATAAAGAATACTAATAATAAAATATATTACAGCAAAAAAACTTTTTTTTGTCAAAAGGCTTTACAGCTAAAGAGTTGTGGCTTCACGAGGCCACGACTAAACGAGGTGGCCTCGCACGAAGCCCGAACCGAAATCAACGCACTGTCCAGCCTTTCAGGGGTAATCGATTTACCGTATATCTGACCGGCACTTTGCCTTTTCTTCTACGGGTATTCCACCAAAACGTCCCGTAAATTCTAAGTGATTTCTGGAGTCCCGACATCCGTTGAGCAGGTGCGAGTACGGAGTGAGAATGCCGTGACTATTCGAGCTACTTCTAAGACTACGGGTTAAAGAGAGACCTAGACCCGGTCATAGAATGTGCTGCTTGCTCCATCACAGCTGTAACGGAGACGCCTCAGGAAGAGATCTTGAGGTCCAAGCATCCCATGTCGAAAATCTCGACGGCATAGCTTTTGCTTTTGAAGGCCCCTCAGGTTCATGACTCAGGTTGGCCTATATGTCTGGACTCCTTTGCGGAGATCATTAAGGGAGTTCAGGAGAGATCGCTAACAAGGCCGCCCATGCCTAATCGATAAGAGTACCTCATCCGAAAAAAGTTTCTACAAGCACGACTTCATCGAATTATCGATAGAAGTACCCCGCAGCCCACTTAACAAAACAACAGGCGCATCATTTCCACAAACTCCAATGGTGGACAAAGCAATGGAAAATATGCATCTACGGGATGTGCCAAACCCGCAAGGTCTGGGTGCACAGCATCCTTCTGCAGCCCTTCCGCCAGCCATGGCATCTATGAAAAGCCAGACAGCAGATGAGGTATTGAAAGAAATGAACCGCATGCCTCTATTCATGACTACTTTAGATGAGACTGATGGAGAGGGCGGGGAAAACGTAGGGCTGGAGGCACTCAAAGCGTTAGCCTACGAGGGAACAAGGGCTGAGGTAGCAGAAAATTTCAGACAGCAAGGGAATGATCTCGCGCGAGGGAAGAAGTGGTCAGACGCAAAGGAGTTCTACGATAAAGCCATAGCCGCTTTGAAAGTTCCACGTAGGCCTCAAGATGCAGAAGATCACACGAATATAGAGGTAGTCGAAATAGACGAGGAGACGGAACAGAAGGAGCGTGATATTGAGGAGACGTGCTACGTCAACCGCGCACTTTGCAATCTAGAGAAGAGTATGGCTCAGTCCAGTTTACTCTGTTGTTTGCTCTTTCATATCAACTCTACTTCTACTTCTTCTCCCTAACCTGCTCCCCCCTTTATCTCAGCATCTATTCAGGCGCTTATGCCTATCTTAAATCAGTATTCCTCAACTGTTATCACGTCACAACCATTCCTATACCCTGATATACAATTAAATGGCACTAGACACTCATGCTCGTCCCAGAAAACTATCGTTCCTGCATCCACGATTGCGCTTCAACCCTCCGCCTCAACAACTGCAACATAAAAGCTTGGTACCGCTCCGCTTCGGCATGTCTTGCGCTTGACAAGCTCCCCGAAGCCTCCGACGCCTGCGCCCGCGGCCTTGAGATTGAGCCGCAAAATGTCGCTCTAAAAACGCTCTCTACGAATATCTCCAAGCGCAAAGACCATCTCGACGCCCTAGAAAAAGCACGCCATGAGAGAGAAGAGCGAAAAGCAACTGAAGCTCGTGCTTTAATACTCGCACTAAAGTCTCGCAATATTCCTGCTAGGACAACGGATCAAGCGCCCGAAATGGAGGACGCTACGATCAAACTCGCTCAACCTCTCGACCATTCGTCAGCCCTGTCAATCCCGGTGATCCTTCTCTATCCTCTGCACCTCCAGAGCGATTTTGTCAAAGCGTTCCAAGAGACAGAGAGCTTAGGCGAGCATCTTTCCTACATTTTCCCCTTGCCTTGGGATGAGACGAATGAGTACAAAGTCGAAAGCGTGAATTGCTACGTTGAAACGATTGCTAACGGGTTAATAAAAGCGGGGAAGAAGCTTCCGCTCTTGAAGATATTAGCAAGTGGGAAGGTAGAAATTGTAGATGGGTCGCTGAAGGTGAACGTTGTTCCTCAGGCCAAGGCAGCAGGATGGATAGAGGAATTTAAGAAGAGACAGACTTGACGGATCATGATCCACTAGCTAATATTCAAGCCCTTCGATACCCTGCCAACTTACATGACTTCTTTAGTGCAAATTAGAGCCGAACAAACCCTTTTGTGCAGAATCAGTTGTCTCCATATAGGAAGGCACAAGTGTGTTACGTTAATTATCATGGCAGAATGAGCTCTCCACCAGTTTGACCAGTCATCCCTTAGACTCTCTTCCAAGCTAAGCAGTTGATTTTCGGCAGGCTCGTGTCTCAGCTTCGCTCCCTGGAAGGGAATCATGCTACATACCTAAGCAGTTCCTCTGATACTATACGTTGCTCAAACACCATAAGCTGCTATCTTTCACAAAGTTCTTATTTCCAAAGCCAAATAGGATCCTACGGAGTCCTTTAAGGATGTGAAGGATGTATAATATAAATGCTGCAATGTCCCAATGGGCGGGTCGGGTCCACTGTATTTAAGTCCTGGTTCAGTGCCGTCAGCTGACTTGATAGACTCGCACTGCAAAACTTCGACCTTAGCTATTAGGCATTCAACGTACAGAACCTTAGAGTGCAGTAGTCAAACTCAAGTGAATTCGCCCGCTAGGTTTCGGCCAAGTACCACAATCTCTATACAGCAGTCTAGTTGCAGGCAGAAGTTGTAAATATTTCGATATTCTGACGAGCCCAATCCATCTCCCTATGAAGATCGTCATGAGGCTTTGTCTATGTGTCAGGGTTTCCTCGACGTTTCTTTCCCATGGACATGAATCACAGTCCCGTCCTCTAAGCACGTTGTCACAGACCCATCACCATGGCAAACTAGCACGCCGTTTTCTGCAGCTACATGCAGTATTCGTCGATCTCAGCCCAGCTGGCAGAGCGATAACCACGATTTCAGATCCTAAAGATCGGCACGCGGAAGCGCTAACTGCAAATATTCAGGCGGATCTCCCGAGGGGGCTAATATATCTGCCGGTTTCGGTTTTTAGTCTACGGCTTGCCAGAAAGACCCAATCAGCCTGACTCTTAAGGTTCCATGTCTTGTGTCCGAGGAGAAGCCGATTCCTACTTTACTTTTCTTCGTCTCCTCACTCCATGCTCTTGATGGTGTTCCTTATGCACCATGATATTGCCAAGACCCCTAAAGCTGGATCAGTCCTTTCACTCCACTGTCGTTCTCTGTACCATTGATGCCACAGCCATGGTCGTAGATCCGGCCAAATATATCCGAGTTTACTGTGATGAACTGTCGATCCAGATCGGATTTAGCCTATTATCCTGTCCCTGTTCCGGTTGTACTACCACCCCCTTATTTCCCCTCTATTACCCGCACCTACCTCATGTATAAATGGTTTCTTTTCTTTATAGTTTGAATAGACAGAGTCTTCATCATCTTCTTCTGATCTGCGCCAGATCGACATGAACAATATGTTCCACTCGAGGTACATAAAAGCAACCCCAATGCGTCTCTGTATTCGTTCCAATATCCTTTTAGCGGCATTAACTCTTGTTCAAGCTTTTGAGTCTCTCGCCCCCCTAACCTGGTAACTATTTCCTCGCCTGCCCTTCCAGACCCATCATTATGAAGACCCAATCCATCCTCCTCGGCCTCGCCACTACCGCCTTGGCCTTCCCATTTTCCAACGCCCCATCCCAATGCAAAAGCGCCTCCTACGCCAACAAGATCCGCTATCTTCCCTCCTCGCCCCAAACACCAACTAACGCACCCTAGTTTGATGACCTTACCAACGTCGTCGCCGGCCTCGTCCCCGCCATCCAGCCGCCGGAACCTACGGCGCCCTAACCTACCAAGGCTTCGTCTGGTTCTCCGGCAGCCTCGGATTGCTGCCGCTCCCGCTGCCCTCGGCCCCCATCGTCATCTCCACTGGCATGGCCTCCCAGACACTCTACGGCTCGGCCGCGCTGCTCCCGGGCCTCTCCACCAGCACCCTCTCGCTGACAGTGATCTTTTTGGACTGGAGTGGAGTGGATCTGAGCTTAAATCCACTCCATCCAGCTAGTAAATTATTTGACTCCAGGAGCTCCTTGGAGCTCCAGTACATTTATATACTAAAAATAAGAAGGCTTGGCGTCAGCATGGTGTTGTAAAAGGAAGAGTAGATGCAGGATAACTCACCAAAAGCTACCTATATTAATCCTCACTAATAACCTCAGTCTCGTAGTCAATCTTAATAGCCGCATATTGCCCCTCTAGCTCTTCTTCCTCATTAATCACGTCGTCTTCTACATGAGCAGAGGCCTCTACGGCAACCGCAGCAGCAAGCTGGGCCTTTGCTGCTTCCTTAAGGGACACGCTTTCGCAAGGCTCTCCTACTAACTTATCTACTTCCTCATTGTCAAATATACCCTTTGGCGGTAGAGTACGCAGTTAGTAGCAAGATACTCTTTAAAGCGATCAATTGGCGCCGGGCTGTTACATTCGGGGTGACTTATCGGCTTTTGGGTTGAAGCTCTTGGGCATAAGGATCACGTCGTCGGATGTAGGGGGCGATTAAGTTGATAAATATCGATCTATAGTGGCGGTAAGAAAAAAGATGAGGATAACTAAATCAAAGCGACGACGACGACGACGACGGGGGCAGCGACGACGACGACCCAATTCTAAAATTGGAGCTCATCGTTTGAGTCGCTGATTGGCTCACTTGTACGCACTGACACCTATACGCTCTCTCCTTACGTTACACCGGCCCGAATCAGGTTAGAGAATTGGAGCTCCAAGAGCTCCGCGGCTTCAAATCCACTCCATCCAACCAATCAAATTAACAGGATCCACTCCAGCCAAAAGACGGCTCCGCCACGGAGCTCCAGAATTAACCCAGTCCAAAAAGATCACTGCTCGCTGAAATCCATCCACCACGCCCGCGGCATCAACACCGAGGCCTCCACCGGCGCGCTGGTGGCGTGCACGATCCAGTTCAGTGGTGTCAAGGCTGCCGGCGGCGAGACGGTCGCATAGGGGCCGGTGTTTAGTCCCGCGCTGTTGATTAATGAGTATAACAAGACGGAGTTTGCGGACACGTTTGGCGGGCTGGACAGGGTCGATGTTGCGGTTATTGCAAGTACGGTGACGCCTGAGTTGACGGTGCCGCTATTTGGTAATGCTGAGTATGGTGCGTATTTGAAGGCGTAGAGGGGTAGGGCTGGAGTTGGGTAGAGGGCTCACGAGATTGGTTTCGGCGCTTAGGTTTTAAAGGTTTGGTGCCGATATATAAAGATAGTTTATAGCAAAAGATTAATCTAATTCTATACATTATGATGATTTGCTCCATAATAAATGTAAAGCAAGTCAGTCAACTGACGGGGAGTATAAAAAGCGTCTCGGTACTGCACGCTCGTTAATGTCATCAAGGAGCCCACGAACAGCATTAGACATGGTTTCTTTGTCGGATCGCTGAGAATGACCGCGCATGTTCATGTAAATGTGCTCATGCGAACTCAATGTCCCGAGCTTGATCGGAGTCAGATAGACATCCGTCCGTGTTCTTGCAAATAAAGAACCGCTGTGTCTGCCTCTTTCCAATATGGCTCGTCATTCAAGTAGCTACAACTCAACGCCTCTATCCTCGAGTCGTTGTCGTTATACGCAAGGTAGAGTTGTGAGGCCGAGTTAGGGGCTCAAGTGAACGCCAGTGAGGCAATCATCTACTGGAAAAATAAGTAGAGGACCTCGTAGGAGTTCAACACTGCTTTGCTCACCTGGTGCAAACGCTATTATAATTGATCGGGAACGTATCAGACGTCGTGTGTATCCCAAAACCTCTGATATCCCTGTTGTACAAGCAATTTACCGCCTCATTCTAAGCCCTATATGAGAGTTAGCTCAACACGAGGCCCAAAATCTAAATCCTGGCTACAGTCTTCCCAAGGCGAGCGATCTGGGACCTCGGTTCCATGAAACGGAGACTCATCCACAGGTGATACTTTGAAATGGCCAATTCGCTCGTATTTGTTTAGCTCGTAGCTGCTTGGTAAGTCCAGTACTAGGCCTTCGATGGTTAGTTCATCTGTTCGAAGGTTAGGTTCCAATGAGGGCTGGGACGATCGCAGGAGGAGAAGTGGTAGACATGTAACCTGAAAATTAGGGCGTTGCTCGAGATACCCCAACGTTTCAAGGTCATCCAGGTGGAGCACGCCTCTATACACTAGACCACCAACCTGGAACCGTATTCTCCGTGTGTCTACCCCATATTCGCTGTTGAAGTTCATGGTTTTTCCTGGGAACCACTCATGGTTGAAGTCCACGGAGGCTTGCACTAAGAAACCCCGTATTTTAATGAACGCTGAGTACACTTGCCCTGTAATGTTGAACTCACTGGTAGTGATTTGTCCCTGGAGTAGCTCAAATAAAGGAATGCTGACCCGTTCGGCATTTGGACGAAGTTGAGGGTCCAGATCTCTGCTCCATTGAACTTGACCATTAATAGAAGCCCAGCTCCACGTGGGAGCACGCCACAGGGTTGACCGCCGAGGGACTAACGGAGTGATATCCTTGTCGTGGCCGTACACCGTATACCAGAGTAGTCCAACATGTAGAGTTTTCTTCCAAAGGCCTGCCAAATAAACGTCACCAAGCGCCGTTTGCCATTCCTGGGCGATGCCGGAAAGAGCAATTAGTATATCATTTTCTTTGGTAAAAATGCATCTAGAGTACTCTTTCACTATCCTCATCCAGGTGTTATACGCGTAGTCTTGGCGCTTTTCTTCGGTCGTAGAGCGCAGAAGTGGGACGAGCCTCTCAGCTGGATTAAGATCCAAACCAGCCTGAATCCCACCAGGGAATGTCTCGGAAGCTATTATTTCATTACATTCCCAGATGAGCTCCTTTTTAGTACAGTGGAGAACCCTCGGGGCCAGAAGTCGCTCTTGAAGTACCCACCCGCGACTGTTTAAAGGTGCTAACATGATATTATTGGAGTATGGTGCCTGCACAAAACAGGTATACCACTCCAGCGGCTGCGATGTATCGTAGAATGGCCACCGACCGAGAACATGTACTGGCTGGAGAAGATACGGATCCCTCTCGAAGAACAGGCCACCATTGCAACTTGTAGCCGAAGTTGCAGCTAGGCAAAGGGCGCATGATTTATATATTTGGCCCATCACGGCGCCCTGCTGTTGCCAGTCCACTGACGAGTCTTGGAGAATGCACAAAGAATCGATCCAGAGATATCGAATTCCAAACTCTCGAGAAAGGGCAATAGCATTTCGGAAAGTTTTTGGTAGGCTACTAGGTGGAATACCAGAGACAAGGTTTGCAAAGGTATCCGCGGTGAGTTTCATTGGTGCTGCGCCCCCCCAACAATAACTTACTGTTGCATATGGAGCATATCTGATATGGCCTTCGTCACGAAGATGGAGGCGAATGAATTTCTCCCCCTTTTTACCAATGTCAAGTATTCGTTCAGGAAGTAAGGTTGAGGTGCCATGGACGCTGCCAGCATTGCACTGTGTGTGGTTCTTCTTGCAATTATCATACCAGCCAAGAGCCAGCTTACGAGTTGGATAGTCTTTTGAGTGATAGCCGATTTCAACTAGTCCTCGAGGTATTGGAAGACCTATGTCGCTGGGTTAGCCGGGCGGGGATAGCGTGCTCGCGCTACTTACCAGCTAGCTTCTTCAACTCAAAGCAAATGATGAAAGTCTGAATATACTGCGCACCATTATGCTGCATAAGTCGCGGTTTTGATATTCCTAATTGATTGTAGAGATATTGATCCTTCTCGATAGGGTTCGAAAATAAGCTGTATAGTTCGAATTGTACGATGTTTATTGTTTGATTCGGGTGAGAGTCAACCTCTGTACCAGCCACGCAAAGAATTAATATGTCCTGGTGAGTAGACAAAGATTGTCGTTGCCATTCATCCCACAACTCAAAGCAAAGTCTACAGTTTTTCTGGGCTGCACTAAAGGAGTAAAAGCTTTGATGGTGCCAGTATGTCCCCTCTAACGGGCCCCGATCGGCCTTTCCAACAAACATTTTCCTGCAGGTTATACAGATCCTCCGCTTTTCCTTACTGAGATCCTCATCATCCGGAAATTGCATATCCGTGGTTAAGAATGATTAGGAGCTAATAGAAACACAAATGGAGTTTGGAGAATAGGACCTTTAATTTTGTCTTAACATAAAACGAGTCTTGGACACAGTTGGTGCGCTTTAGAAAGATTACAAAAACGAGGGTCCAGGAGACAACAGGTACAATATATGTCCACAAAGTAACCATTCTCATTGTAAAGACTCAGCCGGTCCTGACTTCCAATCACCGATTGGTTAATCTATCCCTGCGAATCAGCCTATCAGGCTTGCCAAGACTGATTGATAATGTGGCTTAGCTATGGGCCAGTGAGGCGGAGTAGGAAAACGGAGCCTGGAATGAAGAACTGAATTAACGATGTTGTATGGGAAGATTAAAAGGCAGTATATTGGTAATAGTAGGGCTAAGTGAATTGTTGCGGTAGGTCATAACGGCAGTGATGGAATTAGACTGGACTGGACTGGAGTGAATTTAGGGCTCCAATGGAAATTACTTCCTAGATAAGATTAACTTCTTCGTAGTAATTTAGCGCCGCTGCAACTCAGTCCAAATTAAATCCAATCCGGTTCCATCACTAACTATAATGGGTGTCTAGCTTCACATAGATAAAGAAACCTAGCTGGGCCGTGTGACCTGGCAGGTAGTGGATGATTAAACAGAGAAATGCGAAAGGTACAAAGTTTTAATACCCGCTGACAAAGTGAGCGGAGCACCTGATATGGAATGGAGGCTGCTTCAACTCACATATGTCAAAACCCAAGAGAGTTTTGCCAGTATTCGCCTCTTTTCATATTACTTCTTTGTGTCTTAATCTTGGAAATAGACAATAGATATAAGCTATATACACACAAACACACACCTTCTCGCAATGCGTAGCAGTGCATTAATGAAATGAATCCAGACGCCTTTGTACACTTCTCAGTGGAAATAGGGATTTCGATTGTTCTGGTGGACCCGCCGTTCCTTATATTATATGCCAGTTATTTTGGTGATACATGATATGCATTGCTATCGACCTGCTGTACTAATGGAAAGGTCGCAAACTGAAGAGGTCTGTCCTCCTTGTAGACATTCGCTCGGTAGAGAGGATAGAGGTTGAACGGATTGTAGTATTCGAGAATAGCGACGAGAGTAATCGGCTGAGAGGAATTTCTTGGATGCCGTAGAAGACGGATCAAAGGGAGATGTTAGAATAATGCTACTCAGTCTCGGTGCTTCTCGCAATGTGTTAGTGTTAAAAGACTCCTTTGTGCTTCTACTGTCGATGACTCGGTTCGTATGAGAAATTCAATGCGCTTGTGACTTCAATGGAAACTTCCCAGGTAGGTTCATAGCTATCGAGCCTTTCTCGAAATATTAAATAGAGGAAACGGCTTGTTTGCAACTGCATCGGGGTTCTCTACGATATTAGCATTGAGTACTGTAGAAAGCACAGCCCTTCTCACGCCGTAGAGCGGATAGCACTGTCCCACATGACAGGAAACATGACAGGGTTACCAGCGTGATACTGCGTCATGGCCCGTCCTTACTCAGTGCAATCAGTGCCCCAAATTGGGTCACTTTTGATGGTGCTGAGTGAAGGAGCGTTGAGGATCCCGTGGCAAAAAAGGAGACTGGGAACGGGAAACGGCATACAATCTGCTCAATCAGGGGTCTCGATATCACAAGCCCCCAGTCATTATGCCCTCAGCAAGGAGCAGCAGCTCAGCACGACAGACACAGCCTCCAGCAAATTTCTGTCTTATCCCGCAGCGGAAGCGCCAATGTCAACGCTGTCCGAATTACCCTCATGTGATCTAGGCCAGTCGGTTTCACGGCTCCTTCGCAATCAAGCAAGGAAAGCAAAGGGTCGTGAAACCTCTGAAGTCGGACGGGTGAAATCCGAGCTATTCTCCCTACACTATCCCATCGAATAAAGAATGAAGCAAACAAAAATTATTTGACGCGGTGAAACACAGAGATACTACTAGATAATTTTTCATTGAATGCATGTTTTCGACGCACATATCCGGCTGCGTCGGTACGAACAATCCTCGATGTAGTGCAGGCGCATGGAGAGGGCGCAGCGGGACGACAGAGAAGGAAATGGACGGTAAGGAAGGTTACGAGGCACTTTTTCAGGAGATGGAACAGTGATTTGCTGGCCTCAATACGAACTAGATGACAGTAATGGTTGGAAAGAGGAATACATACGGCACTTGAAGTTGGGCCTTAGTCTAGACCTTGAAAATCAGCCTTGGATTATCAGTTTCGCCTGGAATGCGAAAACGACAGATTGTCTTTCCTCAGCCTCGTCCAACCAGCATGCAAGTCCCCAATAGGAAAAACCAAGGCTCGGAAAATCCTTCGTGGAAATACAATTAGAAGCCTCTTCACAGCTCAGCGCCCTGCTGATATGGCAAATTTTGACATAAGGCCAGATAATGTCCGTAGGAGCTGCCTCAGTGCTGAGAACAAGTCGGGTCTGCCTTGTGCTTACGTTCGCAGCATCTAGACATTGATGGGACGATCGCTCGGGAGTGTTAGGAAGGTATTTGATAAGTTCGTATCGCCTGCCGGATTAGCCGTGGGTCTCGCTAGCTGGAGGAGGCAATACTGCTTCCACGTGGTGAGCGATTTCTTTGAGTTTGCTGAGGGGTTTTGGCGCTTGCTTGCCGGCCAAGCACGAGACCATCAAGCTTCAAAGCATCAAACAAAGCATCATAACATCATAGAGAACATCAACTTCGCCTTCGGGATTGCCTTCATCATCGCCGTCACAATTAGCCGCTAGGATCGCGATCCTCCGCTGCTGTACTATCACACAGGCACTGCTCGATTCCTTCACTGAGGGAGATAATCGCGCTGCAGCAGACGCCGTTATTGGGGCAGTTCATCGTAGCATTGCCTTTGCACAGCCCCACCGTTGATTGATGCTAAGCTTCTGAACCTTGCGCTAGGCTGCCGCGCTAACAACCTGCCCTTGTCTGAGTGGCCCCACCCTCATAAAAGGTCGGAGACACTCCTTCAAACCACCTTCGTCTCAAACATCACCACAGAGTTTGATATCATATTCTGCCGCCCTTGTCATTATATCTCAACCTGATTCCCCCCCATTTACGGTCACAGTGTCTTCCACACGCAGTATTCTCGCCCACACTTCTGCTCGCGACTCAAATATCGAAATGAGCGATAACGGAAAAGCACCTATTGGCGACTTAAACGGCGGGTCATCGCGCAAGCGCGCAGATGAGCCCATTGTCAAAGTCCAGCCGCCCCGCCGCGAGGATCTCCAGCCGTCGTATGCACGCGTCATCAAGCCTGACGATGCGGATGCCGACACCCACGGCTGGTATGGCTCTATGATCAATGCGCTTGGAACCTGCATCGGTACTTTGGGCGCAATTCCATGCTGTATCGTGTGCCCGAACCCGTACAAGCCCGTCGGCCAGGGAAATGTCGGTCTGGTTACAAAATTCGGACGATTCGCTCGCGCAGTCGACCCAGGTCTTGTCAAGGTCAACCCGCTCTCCGAGAGCTTGATCCAAGTTGATGTCAAGATTCAGATTGTTGGTATGTATTTCTAAATCCTCCGAGCTTTCGAATTGCAGCTATTTGAGGTTTGGTGATCTTGCAGATGTTATAATTGCTAATGCGCGACTATAGAAGTTCCTAAGCAAGTCTGCATGACAAAAGACAACGTCTCCCTGAATCTTACTTCCGTGATCTACTATCGCATCACTTCTCCACACAAGGCGGCCTTCGGCATCAGCAATATCCGCCAAGCTCTCGTTGAGCGCACCCAAACCACCCTGCGCCATGTCATTGGCGCTCGCGTGCTCCAGGATGTGATTGAACGCCGGGAGGAAATCGCGCAATCGATCCGGGAAATAATTGAGGAAACCGCAGCTGGCTGGGGTGTGGAGGTTGAGTCTATGCTTATTAAGGACATCATCTTCAGCCAGGAGCTCCAGGATTCGCTGTCGATGGCCGCGCAATCCAAGCGGACGGGAGAGGCCAAGGTCATCGCCGCGCGCGCCGAGGTCGAGAGCGCGAAGTTGATGCGCCAGGCCGCCGACATTCTCTCGTCTGCTCCGGCTATGCAAATTAGGTGAGTAACTCTTTTTCCAGCGCATACTTCGTTCAAACCATGACTGACATTCTTCAAGGTATCTCGAAGCTATGCAAGCTATGGCCAAAACCGCCAACTCCAAGGTCATCTTCTTGCCGGCACAGAACCAGACAGTGCAAGCAGCGATGGCACAAGCAGACTCCGCTGGCGAAGGTCCAAGCCAGTACAAGTATAAGCCCGAGGGCGCGGAATCAGAGTACGGCCATGGCAACATGGGATTCCAGAGCGCGATCAACGCCGGCATTATTGAGAACATGTAAAACATAAAGTCTACAGTTAACGACAGGCTAGCAAGTCGGTGGCAACTGCGACCACTTTTTCTTCTTCTGGGCATCATCTCCTTGTATTTCTACTTCTGTTTTTACGGGTTCAAAAGCACACAACGGATGGTACGGATGAACGAATGGATGGATGGATGGATGGGATGCGGGGGCCTCATTTGCGTTTCTTTCAAACGGTCATGATACCCTTTGGCGTTCTTTGTCACTCGCTTCGTTTCCTGTCGAGATATACGTAGCTAACGAATACTCTAATACTGTTTTCCTCACTATTCTTAACGTGCCTCATACCTTAGGGTCTACCGTAACTGATAGGAGGATGCGGAGTAGAGCTAAGGCCGATGGCGCTCTATCTGATCCCCCTTCCGGCAGCACCAACACGAAGTCACGGCAAGCGTGGCTCGCTCACAGGACCGATTCACGCTGACATGCTGCCCGCCCAGATCTTCGTATCCTGATTCCAAATTGTTGTAGAAAACACCTCAAACGCGTCAGCGTGAGACGGCAGCTATCGTCGCGTGAAGCGCCTGGACTAATTTATGCTGTTCCAAACGCACGAAAAAGGAAAGAAAAAGAAAAAAAAGAAAGGCGAGGAAAAAGTAAGCAGGAGGCTTACGTGGCTGATGAGAGCGTCTGGACACACACTATCTTATGCCGCCATGTCCCGTGAGATACTCCCAACTTTGTCACCAATTTTGCTTGCTGGATACCAAAAGAAGACGGCTTTGCATGGACTCCTATCACCAGCCTATTCGGATATTGTATAAGATTGAAAAGAAAGTAGCACCCACGCATGACACTTCAAATACGTTAATTTCATACGGAGCTACCGATATTCGAGGACAGGGAAACCGATGTTGCTTTCTATCCACCGCAGCCTCTAACCAACAAACCCTAGTTTCAGGGTTGCGAAATGCCATAGGGAAAAAAATAGACGATAGTATATCAACGCCAACGCTTATCCGTATAAAGGGGGACTTTTCCATGATCCAATGCCTTGTCCCCCAGCCTAGCCCGAATGCAGAATGTTCACGACAAAGGAAAGGGTTGAGTATACAGAGGGTGCAGGAAGCCTATTCAACAGGGTTGGAGGAGCCGATTGGGATACAGGTCTAGAAACCTAACAGCCGGCGTAGTTTTTTGGGAGGTAGAATTAGGTGGAGGCTGCGAAGGAGGTGGTTGATCATAGATGGCCGGTTCGCCTTTTGCCCATTACGAAGTCTCGTGTTAGTTCGAAGCTGAGCCAGCTGCTGGCCATGCTGGGCGCGACTTTGAGAAGATTGGGGACAATGCCTTTGTATAAGCCTCTGATGCCCTCGGTTTTAACGATCACTCGGACTGCGTCTAAGATGCTGCTGTACTGATAGCTCATTCCGGACATGGTGTTGATCTGGAACCTTCGCCGTAATACGTCACTAGAGCAAATGTGTCAGCTGTAGTCCGGCAATATCCAAAGTGGGAGGATACTTACAATGGATATGTGCACGTCTGCGCAACAGCGCCGGATACTGCTCCAGCAGCCAGCTTGCCGAATGCGCTAGGATCCTTCTGCCCTTCGGGTGTGAAGTAGGTGCGCATGGTCTCGTAAACCATGAAATTGAGCCCGACATATGGTGCAACACCAGCGACAGTGGGGATAATGCCTCGATATAGAGCGAAGAAGCCTCCTTCATTCTTATACATTGCAATCAATGTGCCCCACATGCCAGGTAATTTTTCCCCTGCTTTCTTACTGAGACCATGGAAAGATGCGGATTGTATCGATAACCGAGTGCGGACAATGTCAAGGGGATATGTGAAAGTGACGGAGGTGATTCCAGCGAGACCTCCACAGATAAGACGTTGGTAGGGACCTAACCCTGAGCCAGGAAAGTCTTCAAAGAACTATTTATCATTGTCAGTCCAAAGTTTCTCCACAAGTGAAAATTAACCCGGGCGCAATTGCTCTCGGAAATTTAGTACAGAGATCAGACGAAATTTGTTCACTCACTCGCTTGTAAACATTATATGCGCTAAACTGTACAGCTGAATAGGGAACGATCCGTATGCAATTGGTGCCATTCCCAGCCATGAAGCCTCTCCAACCCTCTTCCCTCCACATTTTCGCCAACGCCTTGTGAACCGACATTTTGTATTCATTTCGCCCCACACTTTGCACCTGAAACAGAATCTTCAATCGTTCTAACGGAGATACTACTGTTCGTGATACGGCACCGGCCACGCCACCGGCTATGAAGGAGGCGAGTACTGGTTGGGCGACAATTTCTTTAAATCGTTCGAGGCCCGAATCTCCAGGTGGTGTAAGGGTTCCTGGCTGAAGAGGAATGAGTCAGTTAAGCCATATCTGGGGTATCTTTTGTGTTCACGAGCGTACATTGCCGTGTTCTGCGGGTAGAGACTTGAAAGCCGTCATTTTGGGGATAGGCGCTGGGCTGTCTTCGGAGCGCTCCGACGGGGCGCGAGAGCTCATGGTGGGTGACGGGCTCGACAAGACTCGGAACCTAGTGCTAGAGGCACGAGGCCATGCAAAGCCTGAGCGAGTCTGCGACTATCGGAAGTGCAGGTGTGGCGTGGAAGGGGAGTAGAAGATCATGGATTGCAGCCGCGGAATCTTTGCACCAGGGAAAAGGGGTGCAATGTAGGGAAAGGGAGGGCGGATGTGATATGAATGAGTGCTCGTGCCATCCAAAGAGTTGCTGGGAGTAGGAATGTGTGCCGGGGCAAGAATTGCTGAGGTTGTGGATCCGTGAAGCTTTCAAGTTTGAAGATTGGGATGTCGCGAAAGGCTCGTATCGGCGCAGTGGAGATAAATTTGAGTCGCTTCGGGGTTAGCGTCAATGGCTTGCAAGAGAGAGACAACAGCCGTTCCGCTCTATATATGTGCCCCAGGCGACAGCCACATCTTTCGGCTTGGGAGGCATTTTCGCAGGCGGCTTTCCCGATTCCAGCCAAGGGGCTGCTCTTCTGGACACTGCCCGGACGGTGCCATGACACTGCCTGAACACACAGTTTGTTTCAGCATCGTGTGCAATCACGCCTATGGTGTGCCGCCGTGCCACAGCAGGCTTCCAGTCAGTACTCGACCAGTGGCAGAGCCGCCATATGGACACGTCGTTTAAGAGGGAAGGCTGGTCAAGACTATCGTTTCTGCAGCCTATCGAAGTCTCGCGCAATGTCAGCTGCGGTATTCACACGAATTTAGCCTTCCAAAGGGGGATCTTGTGTGACTCTCTCATCACGAGGCTGAGCAGTCATATCAGCAGAGCCAGCGCCCTTTCTGAATCACACGCTGCTCACCGGTATGGCACGACCATATTGCTCCATGATATTAGGTAAGGCCCAAGGCTTCTCGGGATCCTCGTCAGGGTTCTTCCTGCATTGCATGGAACCTTCCCCAGCCGGACAGTTGTCCGGGAAAATTCCGCGCCGCGCAGGGCTGAACCTGCCCAATCCGACAAAACACTCCATATCAGATTACCACTCGAAATCTGGAATGCCTTCGACCATATCTCGAGTGGGGTTACCGAGCCTCTCCGCAACCTAGAGTAGCCGGCCGGGGTAAACACGAGCACGCCATAAAGAAGCAAAGGATTGGGGAGGACGAGGCCCAAAGGCAAGGATAAATCGGATAACCCCCATGCTCTCGACTTGATATGCTGCCGGTGGTGATCAAATGTGGACAAATTTGAAGATGATAAGAGATACTTAGGACGCCCCGGGCCAAACAAGGATATATTTTTGGAGTGAAACTCTCGAACACCGTATATACGTGTATATTTGAATGCGATACGCTCAGGAATCTTTCCACTTAATGCCCTTAAGAGCTAGTATTACTCTTATAGTTAGATTAGAACAACTGAGGGCGGTTTTACTTAAGACAATGACTTCATGCCGGACCCAGTGCGCTCGATGTAATGAACCGCCCCAACAAGACTTCCCTTGGATTATTTTTCTACCGAAGGTAAGTATGCAAGGCATGGGAATGGTTGTTTGAAAAAGCGACTGGTATGTACGGTTGTAGCTTGAGAAAAGCCCTGCTAGAATTGCTCAAGAGCACAGCCACATATGCGTTAGTGTTCAGCCACACTGTCTACTTAATCTGCGAAAAGTTGGAGCTCGGCACGTCCGAACAACCACTAATCCTTCATGCTGTCATGTCATGTATTCCAGCAGCTGACGGACAGCGTCTTGCTTGGCCTAACATTCAGTCCAGCATGCATTTGCCGCATTGCCTCGAAATGCGCCCCAATTAGCCCACGTCGTGCTCCTCAGTCACCCCAAATCAGAACCGCATCCTCATCTTCCTCTACGAGATGGAAATCGCGACAGGGCAGAGATCACTTTGCAAAGGAAGCAAAGGTTCAAGGCTTGAAGAGCCGAGCAGCTTTCAAGCTTCTCGAGGTCATACACCTTCCTGCCGTGCCAACAAAGACGGGATTAAAAGTACTGAAACTTAGTATAGATCAATGAAAAGCACAGGCTGTTCAAGCCCGGCCAGACCGTTGTGGATCTAGTATTACCCCATAATCTTGAACATCGAGAAACACAATTTAACAACTGAACTCAGGGTTATGCACCAGGATCCTGGTCCCAGGTCCGTCTAATGCTCTTTCCCGTCCTTCGTCATGCCATTATCACCAATCCAGGTAACTAACACCCTGCTTAAAGGTCGCGGTCAACCGTACCGCTCCTAGCGGTCGAGTCATCGGCATCGACATAATCCCCGCGCAACCTCCGCGCGGCGTTTCTACTATTCAAGGCAACTTCCTCTCCCCGGACGTACAAGCCGAAGTCCGAGCCTACGTGCAAGACCCTACACTCGGACGCCCGCGAAAACGCACTGTCATATCTTCGGCTGAAGCGGAGGAGGAGCAATTGACCGAGGATGAGTTGGAAGAAATGGAGAGGGGTTATATTGATTTGGAGCGACGGACACATTTGAATGGGGGAAGTGTGGAGTCAGGAAGAGAGGTCGATGCCAGCGGTGGAGCGAAAAGGGGTCAGGAGCACAAGATGAGCAGACGTATGAGAGACGAAAGCCAAGGGAGAGTGGTTGATGTGGTGCTGAGTGACATGTCCGCACCCTGGGAGCAGACAAGCGGATATAATAAAAGAAGTGTTAGTGACCCTTATTTTAGGATGATGAACACGAGCGGCATGGCGTTTCGGGACCATGCGGGGAGTATGGTGAGTCTTCACTGACTGAACCCCCAAGATTATACCCTAGAAACTGATGGGTCCTAGGATCTCTGCATGGCCGCTTTAACATTCTGCTTCGACACGCTCCGAACCGGCGGGCATTTTGTCTGTAAATTTTATCAAGGTGCTGAGGAAAAGGCTTTGGAAAAGAAATTGAAACGGCTTTTCCAGAAGGTGCATAGGGAAAAGCCAGAGTCCTCTAGGAGTGTAGGTTTCATTTCATCTTCTGGCTGCGGTGGGTGCTGACTGCAATAAGGAATCGAAAGAAGCATATTTTGTAGCACTGCGTAGGAATGAGATCCCATCGAAGGAAGAAGTCTTTCGAGAGTGAGAGGTGGTAATATGTATAAAATTTCAGCGATAGAGCTGGTGTATTATTAACATCTAGTATTTTGTGATCGGCGTAGGGTTGCTTCTGGAATGGAGGACGATGTATATTAGGGATTGGTATGTTATTTATCCAAGAGTAGCAGCCCAAAACACACCAAGATCTCCTATAAAGCCATGGGCGATTCATTCAGTCGGTTTTGAGACGGAATTAAGGGCATGCAACGCCTTATGGCATAAAAGAATCGCCATGTATCCCATGCGCCGTTGATAGATATGTACCTGGGAGGGCCGTTTATTTAGTCCTGCCACGCCACATAGGCTTTCGATAAGCGCTTGAAGTACTTATGAGCTATATATGATGAGTGACTTGTGTAATTTTCCCAGGAGTTTAAAGTCATCCATTGGGCCATATTGAATTGAGTGTATGCCCGAAGTCTGGTCTTTGGATGACGCATAAAACTAGGTCATTGTTTTATCGTAACGGGCTTTTAACCCCCCCCCCTAATCCCCTTGATTGGGAAATTATTATGGTACTGCTGTGCTCCACCTCTTGGGATGGTGACCATCTTCATCCACGCACCTCTATGAAGCAACTATATGTTCTTGTTTTCTTGTATGAAGGTACTCTTCTCACCCTGGTTCTACTCGCTTTACCGATGTCCCTTGTGGCTTCCATTGATGGAATACTTCGCATACCCAAGATAGGGCAGCGTCATTCTAGAGCATTATATAAGCATTCTTGGGAACGAGAGAAGTTCTACTGGTTCTACTACATAAATTCCCAAACCCTTCAAAGCCCGGGTTATATTAGATTTTTTTTGGGTCAGTGTGCCTAAATGTGGGTGGCGACAAATTAAGAGTCGTCGTTGAGTCGTATTTTATTTTTCGAGCATGATCGATTTTCACATTGATGAAGTATTTGAAACAGTCTGCGTAAAGGGAGACTTCAACTGGCTGGGCAACAAATCGAAATCGATACAACTAAGCCGTAGATCAAGGAATGCGCAGCGAAATATCCCTTGCGGCTATGATAGTATTCGTAGAAATGCGTACACTCAGTCAAGCCGCATTGTGTACTCGAGAGATCACTGCCAGCTGAATCGGTCCGGTGAGCAGAGTGTGAGGGGAAACAGTAAGGGGACCGCGAACTTGGGTTGACCATCCTTAGCAGTACTCAAAGCGAAGAGTACCTCTGAACCAATCATCGCCACATTCAAACACTCACTAGCGGAATAGTTGCCATGCTAAGACGTGGTGAACTCCAACTAAACTGAGAAGGCGGTCCTTTGCCCTCGGTAATCTCAGGTCTCCTCACGGTGTTTCTTCATTTCCCTCAGAGCTCAATCCAAGTCGTATTTGCCATTTTGAGGTAACGTCCGGTGTTGCTGCCGGAAGAGTCCCGGAATGCTTGGTTAATATTTCCCCCATTTGCAACGAAGCGGGACCAAGACCGCCTCGTAAGGCAGTTCTTGGTTTTGCCCAAGCCCGCTAGGGATTCTTAGTGCTAGGTCGTCACTTATGTCTCTCATGTTCCCCAATAGAAGCCTTCATATTACTGAATGGCCGTCCCACTCCTATTGGCTGGATGTTTCCTTGCTCTTACTGCCCATGATTGCTCTTACCGAGCGGCGATTCCCTTGCTCTTCATGCCCGTTGTTGACATGGTGATTACCGCATTAATGCAAGGATGCACGTAATCGAATCCAGTCAGATCTCGCACTGGGTGTTGCTCGATTGGGAAGTAAGAGGGAGGGCCATCTGGACAATTCATGAGGACGTCCTGGCCATTATAGAAATTCAGGATTGCAGCGGCCAACAGGCGTCGAGGTCGGCTCGCACATTCTGTGCTGCAGAGAGATGGTGGTGAAAGTGTAATTCGGTTCGCCAGCGCATCCGTGTGGGTGCGCCACCACATTCGGTCTGATCAAGCTTCGACTGGGATGGCTACGAAGTATCACAAGCCCCTCTCTCACACCTTATCATCTGAACCTGACCATCCCATCTGCCCCCAATCTAAATCGAGCAGCACGACGCACCCAATGACCTGAGTCCGCCCGATGGATTACCAAACCTTCTCGCAGCTCCCGCTCCAGAATACCCAACAGCACCAGCCCCCTTTCTCCACCATCTCAGGTGCCTCCGCTCCCGCCGCCCACGCCCAGCCCGCGCATTCCCCGCAGCAGCAGCCTGCGCTGTACGCTGCCCCACAGGCCCGGTTCCAGCAACCTCCATCTTCCCAGCTACTCCAGTACAATGGTCAAGCCGCTGGCTTCCCGCTGGCGTCGAGCATGGGTGGCGGCAGCGTCGTTGCCAGTAGTGGGGCCATGATGCAGCCATCAAACCTGTCGCAGCACCAACTTCACCAGGCGCGAGGTGAGTGGACAGCTCCTTCGCTTCCTCCTCCCCAAACTTTCTTTGCGGAGCGCAGAAACCTTCCCCGCCGAGCTGGCTAGGAGCATTGCTGACGAGTCATACGCAAGTAGTTCAACAGTCGTCTAGTCCCTATAGCAGCGCGCCATATTCACAGGCAATCTCCCCTCCTGCTGTCTCAGCAGCCCAGAAGTTTAACCAGTTCCACAAGACTGCCTCCCCCTCCAACAACCACATCTCTCCGTATGCTACCCCCCAAAACCACCAGCACTCACCGCACTCCGAGCCCTCCCAACAGCACCCAATGGCGGCACCTCCCACCACTCAACCTCAAATTTCCCAACCAATACCGCAGTCCTCCATGAAAGCAGTCCCTCAGTCGCCAGTATCACCAGTCGCCCAAGCAAGAGAAAAAGAAAGGGTGACACTGTTACTGGAAATTAACTCGGAGCTGTTACAGGAGATAGTCAGCCTTCAAGGGCAAGGCAAAGCCGGTCATATTGGCCCGATGCCTCCAAAAGAAGAAGGGAAGAAAGAATCCGATATCAAGCCAGCATCTAAAGAATATGTCGAGTAAGTATCTTTTGTTTCTTGCCCGATTGCGGTACGTCATGAAATGTCCCTATACCTTATATTGACTAGCAAAATCCCTATATTATATACCCACTATATATATCCATATCAGTCTAACAGTATACTCTGAAGTTGCATGCGCCGCCTCCAGGCCAATCTCTCCTACCTCGCTACGACCGCCGAGCGTGCGCATAAACCTACACACGCCATCCCACCGGGGCCCGCCATAATGTCTGTACCTGCTACTCCTCCTGCACTTGCAGAGCTATACACAAAATTGCAAGGGTTGTTTCCTGGATGGAAAGGCCAGCAGCTGAAGGCATCGCCAGGGCCTCAACGGCCCAATATGCAACAGAATATGCAGCAGAATATGCAACAAACAGCGCAGGCACAGCCCTTACAGGGCTAACAGGGACCACCTACTTTTAAAATTTAGCACAGAAATTTTCAAAATCTAGGATATCAATTCTGAGAAAGGCGCTGGGATGTACTTTTATTCCTATCAGATCTTGATTTTTCTTGGCATAGATGGACTAGGGGTTATTTCTAGACTGTATAGACGAGGTTCGAAACATGCAGATGACGGAAAAAGGAGGAAACAAACCTAACGGAAATTATGATATCGGCAACAAGAAATGGCAAAAAGCGGAGGTTTTTCGGGTGTTTATGGGACTCGCAGGCCGGATATATTCATAACTATATTCTCTTCCCGTCAGTATGTATGCGCAGATACTATCCTGATAATTTATCATAATGTTACCTTGGTCACAGCACCGGCTCGCAGGCCGTATTTTTGCAACCTTAATTTCCACAAGCAATGCGCCGTTGAGGTGTACATTCGATTTTCAGTGTCCCAACTGTGTCCTCGAAAATATCTTCAGGTGTTTAAGAGAACCACGCAAGCCTCTCTGTATGAGACCTCTTGGAGCCCTTCAGACATACAAAATCCGTATAGTGTGGCGGGACTAAACAAATAACTCGTTGCATGTTTAACAGCGTATGAGATTAGCACAGTCGTGAGGCTAGGATCCCCCAGTGCTGCTCGTTTTCGAGAACAGTTTGGCTCTTCCAAAGGCACTAATGCCAACGTCCGGGGAACCTTGAATTGATCTTTCCCCTCCAGAACCCTATGCTCTACAATCAGCCTAATTTCTAGGTAATTCCAGGACCTCGATTACTCACAAACATATGAGGGGTAGAACCCCGGTTTAGAAGCTTCCCACATAAAACCAAGAGGCTCGAAAGGGCTTTTATCCACATAAGCACAGCAAGAGGTACTGATATGAATTTGTAAGCATTCGACAAACTTGTGAGCACATGGCGGGCCGGTTGTGGAAATGAAGTGGGCAATTTCCTGTGCCAGAAGCTTCGGATTGCCAATCTTCATGATGGGAAGGGTGCAACGATGCCTAGTTCTGTTGGTCAAAGTGTTAATATCAAGTCAAAGCTCGATGCCACGATTGCAGCCGGAGAATATATTCTGCCTAAGTTTTTGAGTCATTTCGAGTTGACTCAGTCGATGAGTGCTTGAATTCGGGGCACCCATCCACCAGAGACAAATTCCTCACGGCCAGCCTTCTGCACCATTCCACAAAGAAATCCGAAGTACATAATACGAAGTGCTTTGGCTATGTATGTTTCGGGCGCAACACGGACTGCCGCACTCTATGCGGTGAATTGATCTGCAGTGGCGCGCAGGCGGGTCTCGGCCTTCTCTAAATCTCAACTTCACAGCTGCCTGCAGGCACTGCCAGATCCGTCGTTACCGGCAGAAGCAACGAAAGGACAAGCTGGCTTTTGTTTTGGTGGCCTTAGTATTACACCGCTGTTACAGCATTAATCCATGTCCGATTAAAAGCACTGTTGATCTTTGGCAATTAAATGGTCCAAGTTCATACCGTATTTAAACCGAATTACATCCAAAGCGGGCAAAAATACGTCAAAACGACCGTGCATGATCAACACGCGCTTTCAACTGGACATGACTGAAATGCTGTACAAGCGCCTTCCTTAGAGCGGAGAATACGTCAATCGAGCCGGGTCGTATGTGATGTGTGGTGCGTGGGGGCGTGTCTCGCAATGAGATAATCTTGCGGTCTGTAAGTCGGGGCATCTTTAGAAGCATCGGGGGCTTGGTTTATTGGTTACGACATTGGAAGGTGGGCCATTCTCAGCCCGGTTGAGCTAGATAGCTTGCTTGGACTGTTCTACGTAACAACAGGCAGAAAACTTCTGAACATCTGCCAGCTTAGTCCTTTTCTAAGGTCTGGCTAGAAGGACTTTTCAGACTCCTGGCATATGTGGGAGGTAGTGGGTTGATTAAACTGATGCAAACCCTGAAAACGAACATAAATTTCGAACTCATGACTAGTCTTGCACTGAAATTAGTTGGAGCTTGCTAACGAACTATCATGATGAACACTTAAGGTTATATATGTATCTAATGTCCAAAGAAGAAAAATGATATCATAAATGCATCTAGAGTTCCGTGATCTCGTAAAGCCGTGATAAAAAAAGAACCTTAAGGAAATCATAACCAAGGGAGTCGGAACTCTAAAAACTATCAAACAGCTAAATAGCCAACAAGAGAGCAAAAACTACTTTCTGCGCGAAGAACTAGATCCAGCAAACAAATCACCTGCCAAACGCGAAAAAAGCTTGCCTGCCGTGCCCCTTCCGCTAAGTATATCTTCCAATTTATCAGCAAGCGGATCGTCACCTTTCCGTCTACCAAGTTCATCAAGGCGGGGAGGAAGATCGATGGTTTCGCCAGAAGACACAGAGGACGGCGAGTCAGAACGAGTGTTGTCGTGAGATCGCCAGCTTCTTCGTCCCCTATCATCTTCCTCTCTAGCGTCATCACGTTTCCGACGTTCTGGAGAATCTTCTTTCGGGTCAAGGTCAAATTGCACAGATTTGGCCGGTTGCTGGGAAGTACTACGGGGGGTTCTCAGCGCATCTATTCAAAGTATCATTAGCTGGCCACGCTCCGAGTCTGAGGCAACTGCCTAGACCCACCGCTATCCGAGTGCTCGGGAGCAGACGGAGCACTCACATTATCATCCGGTCGACGATATCTAGGATCACTTCCATAGGGGGTAGGTTCTTGAACTGGCGGCGTGTATCCGTAGGGCTCCTGGTGCTGAGGAGGTATCGCACCAGGTGGAAGATAGTCAGCAGGATTATATGCGGGATAGTGCTCCCCGGTTGGAGGCGGAGGGAAATAGTTGGTTTCAGGGAAATAATGTCCAGGTGGATATGCTCCAGCGGGCTCGGTTCCTAAGGGTACATTAGGAGGTGGTGAGAAACTATCGTTGGAGAAATTGGCTTCATCTGCATGACCTGTAATTATTGTAAATAATGCCTAAAGTCATATACCAGGTATGTCCACTTACGTTGACGATCCTTTTCTGCTTTCTTGCGTTCTCGTCTCTTCGCAGCTTCGTGGGCAGCCAAACCGGCTACACCAGCTACTGCGGCTGCTTCAGCTACCCTTTTGCCACGACTCTTACTCCGGCTGCGGCTTGAACGACTTCGATGCCTATGCCCACCCTCTGAAGACTCAGATGAGCCCCGGCGTCTGGACCTATAGTCCGCTGGGTCATCAAAGTCACCGGAGCGGCGGCGGTAGGTGCTCGCAACCGGGTCGGGATATATGGGCTCACCGCCGTATTCTACAAGAGCTGTGTCACTCGGTGTGCTATGTCTTCGCCCGGAGGGTACCGACCTGGATCTTGATTTTGATCTTGACCTCTCTTCCTTCTCTTCCTTCTTGGCCTGATGCCTCTCATATAATCCAGTGACGGCCGCTCCAGCTAGACCTGCAGCAGCGATAGGTACGCCTTGGCGAATTCGGCTTCGACTTCGTGATTTACCCTTTCGGCTCCGAGATTTGCTGCGAGCGCGTTCAACAAGACCAGCTACTGCAGCGGTGGCAAGGCCAGCTTGGGCAACCCGGCGGTTTCGGTGCTCTGGATCTCGGTGTTTACTGGTGGATCTAACTTGCTCATCGTCGCTAACAACTGATACCGAAGATCTTCTCCGCCTCGACCTGCTTCTACGGTCCTCAATGACGGTGGTGTTGTTGGTGTTCCTGCGGCCTGCAGCGTAGGCTAGAGCACCAAGGCCAGCTACGGCGGCTAATGTTCCTAATTTCTTTGTTCGCGACGAAGACCTGCTACGACCGTGATGTTTTCGCCCACGGCCTCGAGAGCTTGATCTCGAACGAGACCTGGAACGACGCAGGCGGCTGACAGCTTCAGCACCAACCGCACCAAGGGCACCGTATCCGAGGGCTTGTCTAACGTGGTGGCCTGGATCTTCACCCTGCTTCCTCCTATGATGTCTGACTAACTCCGCTGCGGCAACCCCACCCACTATACCTTCAGCTAAATGTCGTCGGTGATGTGGGCTGTGGTCACGACCGCCATAGGTATCACGTTCCTTATGGATGTAGACAGTGTCGTCGTCGCTATATGCATCGCGATCATCGTAACGATCGCGTGCATACTCTCGCTCATCATAGAAGGCCTCTTCGCGTCGAGAGCCTCGGTCGACCTCACGGACCTTACGTTCGTAATAGTAGTCTTCTTCCCTGCGAGGCTCGCGACGTGCAACTTGGCGATCATCCACGACTTCGGATCGTTCGATGATCTCGTACTGAGGCTCCTCTCGTTTTAATATGATTTGTTGGCGGGCTGGCTCTTGAACGATGATGGGTTGTGGGATTTCTTGACGGATAATGATAGGCTGAGCTGGTTCGGGGCGAGAGAAGTATTCCGTTGACTTTGAATACCTTTCGAGCTCATAGGGACTATGTCGTGGTTCTCTCTCAATTTCGCGCTCAATGCGATACTCTCGCACCCGTGGGGGAGACGGCGATCGCTCGACCTCGCGCTCGATCCTGTACTCGCGAACTTCACGACGAGGAGAGGGTGAACGCTCGACTTCGCGCTCAACATAGCGATATTCTCTAACCTCTCTAGGGGTGACCTCGCGCTCGATATCGCGCTCCACAACATATTCTCTAACCTCGCGAGGCTCGCGCTCTCGTTCTCGATGGATGATGCGGGATTCCTCTTCGTAGGTATCATCATCGAAGATTTTTTCAGGTATTTTGTATCGTTTAACGTTTGCGAATGATCGCCCAGAGCTACGGGCAGACTGGGTGTCCCAGTCCCGCTCCCGCTCACGTTCCCTGATTATAGTCGACATGACGGCGAGAATGAAGAATCGGAAGCTCAGGTTACTTTGTTTACAGGCTGAAGTGACAGCGCTAGACACGCAACGTTGAAAGTCGACGTCAGCTACTGCCTGGTGATCCTCGACTAGTAACGTGGGCTTTGGGTGATTCGAGTCTCGTTTGTTGGACCAGTGGCGACGATGGTCGGACAGAGGGAGGCTGCAGGAATGACTGGCCTTCTGGGGCGGGGTGCGGAGCTTGCACTATTTGTTGATCTTAAGCGCAAGGCTCACGTGGGAGGAGCACAATGTCGGCAAGGTAGTGGGAACAGTCTTAACAAAAAGTAATATGGTCAGTAGATGAGATGGGGTCAAAAGGGACGAAGGACGGAATTTGAGGATCAGGCGCAGAAGAGGAGGCTGCTGCCCAGTTCGAGCGCAAGTTGAGGAGCTTAATCAGATGATGTCACACGCACCTCGAAAATTCCAGACTCTTAGAGTGGACTCACAGTGTCGACTTAGTACTCTCTGCTAACTCGGCGCCCGTCGCAAGACATGATAGACAGCTTTCTTTATAATTCGGCAGAAAGAGGACACCAGACGCAGAATTGTGTCACCACCGACAGATTTACGGCCACTTGCCGCATCAGCCTTGAAGATGATGCAACCTAGCCCACGAAACTACGCATTAACAGCAAGCCGCCCGATATCTCAAAGGTGTCTTCACCTCCTCCTCACAGTGCATTTGACCGGCCGGTCTGGAGTATTTTTACCAGAAACACCCCTTCACATAGCCACGTAGACGGTGTACTAGCAGCACGCCGGGGAGGCAATGAAACTCTGGCTGGATGGCTTACGCGCTTAGCAATTGAGGCGAGGCAGAGTGGAATATCCTGCTGCCTATGGTTCTTCTGACCAAGAGAAAAGTCCCACGAGTCCTCTCTCTCTCATGTCAAAAACGTATATCTGTCTGCCCACCGCCAAAGCTGACCGGCCTAATCCACCACCGTCGTGGTCACAAGGCTATACTAGGATTTAGCGATGAGCCTGAAAGCAACCATCTTCTGCTCAGCCTCCCCCATGGCCTCACTAGTCTTGTAAACGAGCCAACTTCGCTTGGAATGTGATAGGTTGCTTTATCGTGTTTGAAATGCACATTCACCCACACTCGCATGAACTGTATGCCTGAGCTTCCCAACAATACTGCAGTCCATCAGTCAGTCATTTCCATGCTGCTTTATTTCGAGACTTTAAGGAGCTCTCCGCCGCTCATGATTATTGATTGCGCTTTTAAAAATTGTTAAGAGCCATCTTTAAGCTTACAAGTAACACATTGCCTGCAAAGTATTCTGAAAGCCATCAGGCTTGAATCTACGAACAATGGTCGGGTTGCAATGACTGCTTGGGCGTATTGGGACCGAATACTCTAGGTTGGGGGCCTAATATTCTCATCGATCATTTCTTAGGAGGTATTCAGAAGCGTTGTGTGGATGCAGGCCTCTCTATTCTCGCATTACATTACATCATTGGAAGCCCTCTGATTCCCTATCACGGTGGTGTATACACCGCATCCATTAGCACTCGCATTCTTGCAGCCTAGGAAAGCGTTGAAGTGACTTTGTTATTTCTATCTTAATGTGGAAAAATAAGCTAAGTAACAATCCCGACTTCGAGTGTTAGAGAGCCGGGCAAAAACTCCACCGCCAATATACCGCGAGGTAGGTCTATAATCGTCCGGTCAAGCCGTTATATTGGCTAGATATCCTCTACTTAGCGTGTCGGCTCTTACTGAAACCGTAGGGTTATCCAAAGGTCACCGGAAGCACAATGCTAGCGTCCATTGAAAGTCTCACCACTTCTGTTAGCCGTTGCGTTACCCACCTATGCCATAGAAGCAATGCATACAATTCTTCAATAGGAAATGAAAGACGCATGGCTTGATACTAACTCCATGCCCACCGGAACAACCAGTCATTAGGGAGATCAAATATTCTATCCTTTGGCACCGGAATTAATCACACCATCTTGCGATTTGCAAGAATGTGCAGTTGCCGAAAGTTATAGTACCTGATAGGTAATACGTCCTTATACTGATCGTAGTGTTACCATTATTACACACTTTCGCTTAGGACATCGACGGCTTTGGGCTCGAAAGACTAGGTGGAAATTTCGGGGGTTTCATGCACCGTCTCTGAATTGACTTCAGAAATGAAACAGATAATATTAGGGGAATAAGCAAGAAGACAAAAGGTAGCTAAATCTTGCTTCTGTGAGGCCAAATCAGACAAAGACCGGCAGAAGCTTCGTAGCGCCACACAGGGCGAGACTGTTACACTAGAGCATTATTGCAATGAAAGGTGAGGGAAAGTGTCTCTTGCTCGTGTCTGAGAGTGATTGGGTTGGTTTCTCGGAAAAAATATTTTAGGGAAAGAGGGGCACGGGAATGGCGTGCTCGGGTTGGCCCCAAGATTTGTGACTCCTTCAATGGTTCCTTCGGCGAGGGTGACGTCTAAGCCTGTAAGCGTTCTCGGGTTTACTCCCAAGCTTCGATGCGATCTCTTGTCTCCGCGAGGCCAGTTCAAGTTACTCGTCCTTCGTGTTGCCCCTGACTGTCGCTTCGCTAAGAAGTCGTGGGACTTTTTAGACGGCTTGGGAAGACTCCTCGCTTGATGCTCAATCTTGGAGGTCTTGGAGACCGGGTAGGACGGCTCACGCGTAAGCCAAGCAGATAAGGAGGATCTGATACCAAGTGGCAGACTCCCTAAATTTGCGCGCCAATTTGCCCCAGGCACATCGGCGCCACTTCTTGCAGCACAAGTACGTCACTGCCGAGCGTCCTCCCACCCCCGGGTGAGGTTTGTGAGTTCGGCTAAGGCAGAAATTGCGAATCAGGCCTGTACCAATAAAACACAACCAAAATTAATTAAGAAAGGTCATGAATATATATAGTAGTGACCTTACTTTAGCCCTCTATAATATAGATAACAATAAAAAAGGCCTTTATTGTGGATATATGGATGGCAATTCAGATTTAACTGGTGTAGCGAGACGGAACTCACAAACCTCACCAGGTGCTCCTGCGGCACAGATTCGAACGAACCAAGTAATTAGCGGCACTACAGACGCGTCCTCTTCTGCCCGCACAGGATGGCTGGCTGTATTCGCAGCACTACGCCGTCCCGCCTGATGACTTTGATTTGGCCCTTTAAGCTTCTGAAGATGCCTTATTTAAAACAACACGTTATTGCGCCGCAAAATAGTAACATCAGCGTGCTTGGAAGCAAGGGAGTGGCTTCAGAAATGGGCATGGTAGCGCTTCCGTTCCACGCATCGTATAGGCCAAGAGACTTGGCCATCGGCTCAGAACCCTGTTCAGGAACCAAGCATGCAAAGGCCTCGGAGGCTGAGCGCGTTCGCCGTGGATGAGTACCCGATAAAAACCATTTCCCCCTTGATGTCCATAACTATCCCTTAAAATAATAACACCGGTGCCTCTGTCGCCAATCCGATCTCTTCTTCTCCGCATACGCGCTCATCCTCCTTCGCTAATCTTTTGGACAGTCTTCGCGCACACTGTTATCTGCACAGGATTTGATGGTCGAAAAAGCAAGCTAGCGAGGCATTTGCCTATGAAATATTCCCGCGGGACAGTTTCTACAGTTACTTCCTTTGTGCACACAATCTACGTTTCACAAAGCAATATCCGTATACATATAGCTTCGGTCGTACCTACAAACACATTAGCATACCATGGCCCCCCGCGATGCGAACTGGGTTGATGTAGGACCGCGCCCCCCCTGAAATACCAACCCCACCTTCTTCAAAATATTCATACTTATGCGTTTTTATATGATAGGGCCTGCGCGGCGTTGCCTCTTTCATGGTCGTTTGCGGTCATCTCTGTACTGCATTCGTGCCCTGGCTCCACTCGCCTGCTCACTCCGCTAAAGAAGCTCCGTACATATTCCAATTACCCTTCCTTCGCCTCTGTGTGGGTGGTCGCAGCGCTGTAGCGCTCTTCTTCCTCATAACCGGCTATGTCAACTCCATCGGACCCATTGGCAAGTCGAGAACGGGAAACACTGAGGCGGCGTTCACTGGAATAGCTCGCAGCGCGTTGGCCCGGTCAGGCAGGCTGGTACTGCCTACACTCATCGCAACGCTATTTAGCTGGTTTTTAGCAAACACCAACGCATATCATATGACAAAACATGTGGATTCAACGTGGATAAGGCAGGGCTGGCATAGGCAAGAACCGACAATATGGGCGGCGCTAAAAAGTCTCTTCCGTGCCGAGGTGGAGACATGGACAAACGGGTGGGATGAATATGATGGGACACAGTGGACCCTACGTCTTTTCCTTGAAGGCAGCATGATGGTGTACATGACCATGCTAGCGACGATATTGGTGACACCGAGAGCGAGAAAATTGGTTTTCGTCCTACTGTACTTGTACAGCTGGGCCTCTGGACAAGGTATGTAATATAAATCCTTCGGCGGTAAAAGATGGTTGCCTCAAAAGCTTACAGTACAAGGTCTCTCCTCTGGAGCCCTGAAGGGCATGAACATCGTGGTCGGTATGTTCGTCGCTGAACTGCACAATCAATATAAAGACAGCGCGACCTCTGTTCTCCCGGCTCCATTTCCCGCCCTCCTCATTCTTGTAGGGATGTTCATGTGCAGCTACCCACAAGATGCGCCTGAACATGCGGCTTGGTCGCATATTATGGCGAGATTCATGCACAAACTGGTTCCCAAAGACGCTGATGTCCGGCGATACTGGGACTCTCTAGGCGCATCTAGCGTGCTCCTAGGCATATTCTTTTCGCGCAACGCACGCCGCGTGCTCACCTCCCCAGTCTTCAACTTCCTAGGTCGTGTCAGCTTCCCAGTCTATCTGCTTCACAACACTCTTATCAAGTCCGTACTCACCTGGATGATATACTTGCCTTCTGCCATGAACCCGCCGCGGAACGATAGGGGTGAACAGATGGATCTTCAGCGAGGCTCGATAACCCACATCTTCATTGCGGTGGGAGTGTTCTACTATATTCTCTACCGCATGGCGCTTCTGTGGGTTGTGTACATCGATCCGCTATGCGCTAAAGTCGTCAACGCATCACTTCGGTGGGCTTACGGGGAATCACTAAGCCATAACGGGAGCCTCGAAAAGCCTGTCTTGCTCTCATAACAGCGACAGAATTTTTTTTTAAAAGAATCGGCGGAGTGGGCACCGTAAATTCTTCCTCCGATTCGCGAAGAAAAAGCCAGCCCATGAACGTACGTAAAACTGTATATATACGGTCAAGCCGCCACCCTCATATCTCTACCCTCCTAGAACAATGCCATCTCTGGGTGGCCTTACGCAGTCCGTTTCGCGTTTGCGGTGCGGTGCACACGCACAACGACATGTCTTCATTTCTTGAACAGAGCTAAAGATCTCTGAATTTGGAGCTGTGGCGAAGGAAAGATTTCTAAGAAGGAGCGAAATACCCATATCCCCTGTCCACGAGGCAGATGTCAGTCGCATTCCTTCTCCTAAGTCTTGAAATGATCTTGGGGTTAGCAGATCCATATTTCTGCACCTTGAATTTCCCCATTTCTTTATATCTTGATGATTGGATAGGGCAGCGAGGAGGCCATCCTCACATGGGCAGCAGAGAAAGCTCCTGCATCTTTATGTGTTTAGCGAGTTAGGGATACGTGTGAATAAACGGCAGGAATCCACATTCAAAAATAATCTCGCATTAAGCAACCACGTATACTCCTTCTAAAACGAAACCCGTGACCCAGCCCAACGGAAATAACCCCCAGAATAAATGCCACAGGCCTAAATGAGAAGCCCATAGGGTTATTAATAGATCAGATTAGCGCAGCACCCTTGCCTCCCTCCCCGCTGGATCTGATGAAAGCAGACAAGCGAGTGCATGCATCAGATAAACACAGATCCTCCCGCAGCCGGTTCATGTGAGCGATGCCAAGATGAAACCCATGGTTCGGAGGATATCGTATGTACATGCTGGACACATGGCCGTTCACTCCACTAACGCATAACGGCATCGTATACAGTGACCTAGCGGTGTGGCCTAAGGCTACCCGTCAGGCGCGCAAACCCCCGATCCCAAATCCCCGATCCCAAATTCCCAATCCCAAATTCCCAATCCCAAATCCCCGACCTTAAATCCCTCTTAGTGAATGGCAAAAGCCGGACTGCACTAGCGCATTGTGGGATGCGCAGGGCTTCCAGTTAGGTGGGGAAGTTTTATTGATTCAACAGAGGCGAAGAACTGGGAGTGAAGCATTGCGGTTCTTGTACTTTGAAATTGAGGGAGAGAAATCCAGGCGAGATTCGCCAATATGTTTTACTACAGAAATAGGTAGTAAGCTAGCTCGAACGGAAGATCCCCAAACCAAGCAAAGTTAGCAGGCGTAGAAGCTGGTACATGACCCAGGTACCTCTATCTCTATTGTATAGTAGACAATTGTGCTTTCGGCTCAGTCTAATTTCCCCTCCGGAAATGCGAAAGCAGAAGATAGGATAGCACTTTAACCCCATAAAAACCCAGATGCGCCAGTGCCGTGTATGTGATCGGTTCGTAAAAGCTCATTAAATAATGCCAAGAAAAATTAATTCACTCGGAGGTGATGGATGAGATATGTGAGGAGTGGTGGAGGTGCTATATATAAGGCGAGACGGGTATACGTGTATCTTATGCGTAATCGCTGAGCACGTCCTCTGGATCTTCGGCCGGAAGCATGTCGAGGAGGTCTTTTGTACGTGGTCCAGTGTACTTCCTGCGGAATGCAGTTAGCTTTGTTTTGTTCTCCTTGCCTTGTTTGATCGACATTGGCACAGAAGGGAAGTACTCACTTTCTCGCTCCAATATACCACCAGCTCATGCTAAACAAGGCAATAAACCCAGCCACGCAAATTGCGTAATTCATATTCGTCGCCGTAACCGGCTTGATGGTTGGGAAGAACAGAACCACGCTAATGAAGCAAACCCAGCTCACCGCTATAGCATTAACGGGTTTGCTCCACCTGCCCAAGGTGTACGGTCCCTCGATAAACTGGACTCTATCCTCGTAAACGCGATGCGCAACAATGACAGCAATATAGCTGAGATCGAGCGCAGGCGCTGTAATGTTGAAAATGGCAACAATGGTGAGGGTGCTGCCTATTCCAATAAGGTTGAGACAGCTACAAAACACTACCACTAGCCATACTGCGTTGATTGGTGTTTGTGTGAGGTGGTTAACCTTACTCCAGAAACTGTGCAGTCATTGTTAGTTTCAAAATAGAACGAGTTCAATCGTCCCGAAGGAGGTTCGAAATTGGCTTACCCAGAGAAAGGAAAAGCCTCGTCACGAGCAAAGGCATAGGCCATTCTTGCATTTGCCAACATGGCAGAGCAGCCTGTGAAGAATTGCACTAGGATGACGAAAAACCACATCACCGTCCCTCCAGTCCTACCACCCGCATTCAGAAATATCTGCGCTACTGGTAGACCGGTCGGTGTTGACATGACACCCTCGAAATCTTTCATACAGAAGCAGAATGTGATGGTCAACATCCATCCAACAAGACCAGAGACAAGAACAGCCATTCTGATAGCAACTGGACCTCTGATTGCTGCATCGTGCGTCTCCTCGGACATGCTTAGGCCAGAATGTTAGGACCTCTCGCCAGTACGGAAAATAGGGATTCGACTTACTGTGTTGTTCCGTCATAGTCGGTCATCGTCCACGCCACGGAAAGGAAGCTAGAGACGTCAATTGGCCTATTCTTTTGAACTTGGATATTAGAGCATACCCAAGGAGAAAAGAAAATCCTCTGCTTCCCCAGCCTGACCCATCCGTAACTTCAGTGAAGACCCATTTGGCACTCTGTTTCTCGGGCGTAAGAACCAAGAGTGCTACGCAAATGGCAATTGATGCAAGGACTTGAAGCTTGTTAGATTTTCAGCTGCATATAAAAACGTCTCGGGAGATATTTACTATTAATAGGGGCAAACCATAACACAATCTTGTGTAGCCACCTTGTTGTAAGCGAACAAATTACACCGAAAAGGCACAGGACCAGAATTGCAAGAAGTACAGTCTGTACTGCTGTCCTGTACAGTGATGTTAGCGCTGGACGGATTGGGGTGACTGGGGCCTTGTTTATACGGTGTGAATGAGTACAATCCAGTGATGGAGTCATAACTGGAGTTCATCACAGCTGCCGCAAGGATCATTTGCGAGATGGTGTACGCAAGACTGGCCACACCGCCAGCTTGTCCCAAAAAGTTACACCACCCAATGATCCACGCCCAGATTGCTACATGCTCCTTCGGTACGACGTGTTTTGTTACAAAGTACATGCCGCCGGCAGTTGGATAAGCCGATACTAGCTCGGCCACTACATTAATAAGCAGTCAGTGCCGATCTCGAGTGGACAAATCAGACGATACTGTACCGGAACTTGCTATGCACATTGCCATGCAACTACCGATGAACCACGCCCATACCGCAGTTGCTGGACCACCTGCGTTCACTGGACTGCCGAAAGTGGCAGGCACAGAGCCCAGCACACCCAGAATTGAGATGGCATATGAGACTGTTGACCACTTGTTGAACTCACGCCTAAGTTCCTGTCCTACGGTCAAATCTGTGCCACAGATGGGAAATGTTCGTTTGGTGACAAACCTGCTTATATCCGATTCGAGCGAGCAAGCGCTCGTCGTCGTCTTGAATGGTTGCCATTCGTCTTGGACCCCGTCGCTGAGAACTCGCCTCCGATTCCTTTGATGTTTTCGAATCTGTATTGGCCAATGGCGCCACAGGCACAGGCCCTTTCTCAATACTGGACGTTCTCTTGAAGTCCGAGCTGTTCTCCATTGCAATTGGTTATTCAAACTGGCATTGAGAAGAGTGGGGTACAATGAAAGTTTGGAGTTTGAATAATTTTAGGGTTGGCAAGATGGAGATTGGGATAGACAGTGGTTCGGGGCAGGTATTGGGGGAAGTGCTTAGATAGGAAGGGGGCAAGGGTACGTGGAGTGCATCCAGAGGGAATATATACTTTTTATTATATCTTGCTAGTCGGCAGGAGCCCTGCCAGAGCCAAGCAGGGCACGCCTTTGAGAAAAATAACAAGTGGGATCTAGGGGCGTTCGATATGCCGTCTAGTTGGCTCTACCGGTCAGATTAAGGTAGGTAGGGTAGGCAGGCTCCGTGCTGAACGGTTAGGCGCTCAACACACGTGCCGTGGATTCGTCGTCTATGGCATCAGAATCACAGAGTGTGCAGGCACAGAGGTACAGGCACCTCAGGCGCGGAGTGGGGGGCGAGGCTGGATTAGGATTGGGATGCTGTCAGGCGTGTCGAGGACTGGACGGAGACGTTAATCTCAAAAGTCGCTTCTAGTCGCATTTGCAGGGCGGTTACACCACGACCGGCAGCTTGACCACCACGGGGTACTAAGCAACTAAGCATTGGGTCGAATTTGCAGAGAGGCACGAAAGCTGACCAGCCCACGTTCTGCCAAACTCAGGCTATGTACCTGGTTGGTGGGACTGCCCCGGCAACCTCCAGACGCTCCGAGATAGCTCCTCGGGCTCCTCAGCACCTGCTAAGCAGCATGTGGTCAAAAGTAACTTACCGGCTACTTAAATGGCCGAAGAAACATCAAGCGCTCGTATATACGTGAAACGCCCAACCAGTGCTCGTTTGAGCCGGACTTTAAAACGGCCCATGACGGCCGTTACGCCCATTACGCCCATCGCAGCCGCATCTTCGTTTTTGGTGCGCGGAGCTTTATGCTTGCTTCAGATTAATCGCAACGTCACTGCAGATGGTGCAGATGGTGCAGACTGCCGCCTCTCTCCTGAAGATCCCTAAATTCGTCAATGGCGACGTCCATCTGCCGCGAGTAATCGTGGGTGAGGCCCTCCGACAAACGCGACTCAGATGTCGTGCGTGACTGCGGTATGGCTGTTTCCCTTCCCCCTTGCTGCCCTATGGCATCTGTTCTTCTGGCGGTGTAGCCACCAGAGCCCCAATTGGCCCTGTGGATGACATGGCCCCGAGCGAGGCCGAGAGAAGTAGTCGTCGCAGCCCAAGGAATCCAAGGGTATCACGATAGTTACGAGTTATGATATACCATCCGCCCACGGCCGTCTGTGGTACGTCCGGGCGCGCGACGGCTGGAGCGGATTACTGTGCAATGAGAGCTGCTATGACAGTTGCAGAAGATGGAAACCACGGGTATATGCGGCATTGCCATATAGACTCGGTCTTCCTGATGAACCAAAGCCTCTTCACTACTTTGTTTTTTGCCCTGTTGTGGTGGGATTACTGTGCCACGTCATAGGAAGACTGCTCCCATCCCCCGGTTGACCAGACTCCATTCAAGCATATTATTCCAAACCAAGCCAATCCAGCTCCCCAGCCGCGGCCTTGAGAGCGTGCATGCCAGTAAACTTATGCAGGCATCGTCCGTATGACTTGACGTTGACGAGCACGTTGGACTCATCGTCCAGGGCTAATTCCAGCCGACAGGTAAACTTAGAATAAGCGGCGGTGGAAGAGCCGTTGCACTCTAGCACTCCCAGCATTCATAGCGCTCTAACAATCTCCAGCAATGGCACTACGGCCTAGTGCGTCTAGGCAAAATAATCCAAGGTATCATTGCCGTAGCTCGCAGCGATGGCCCCTGTTGTCGGACGTTTGTGCCGTCATGGGCAAGCCCAGGGAAAAAGGACCGTATCAGCCGGCTGGATTGCGAGATCAGTGGCAGCAACGGTGTGAATGCAACATGTAAAATCGTCGATCACGCACAATGCAGCCGCGGAGGCGTGCATGCGTCTTTCCATTCAACCTTCTTTCTCGACCTTCTCTGCTGGTGACATATGCAGCTTTTGCCCATTTCCTTCCAATCCTGCGTGTTTCCCCGTTTCTGTCAGCTGTTCTGTATCTTATGCAATGCGTGCCAATTTTATGTTTCCTAATCTGTCCAGAGGACTTTGGGCTGTCTGCAGAAAGCTAGATATGGCATATTGGCAGAACGCCCTGGAGGATTCCCTCCCAATAATCGGCGGCTTCTGTCATCGCGCACGATGTCGGCCAAGCCTCATGTGAGCGTTGCAAATGCGTGCAGTACCTCACGATGCCTTCTGCTCCGGCCGAAATTGGCTCCAGGAGCTTTACCCGGCGGTCGGCTTGGTCGAGACGTCGCAAGTGGGCTCAATTCGGAATCGACTAGGACGCCGCAGCGAGCCCCGCCATGTCCGCCACGTTTCGCGTCTGCATCCTTAATTGAACTAAACTAAGGGAAAAATAAATTCGCCGTGTTATGGTTCGGTCCGCCTGAGGGCCCGAGGGATCAGCCTTATCGTTTGCTGGTCCCGTCGATGGCGGCACGTCAGCCTTACGATCCTTACAGCCTCTCATGCTGCGAATAATATCATGCTGCGGTGACAAAGCGTGTCGGCCTTCTTAGAAAGAACTCCTAAAATCTCACTATGCAATGCCCACTTACCCATGACTCCTCCTTCCCCTCACTCTGAAAGCCGGGGATTCTAGCCTCTGCCTGCGGACTAGCGGCATAGCGAAACGGGCGGCAAGATATCAGGCTGTTGCAGCACAATCTAGTCATGCACGTAGCCCTCAATGATTATGTAGAACGCCCAACTGACTGTATAGCCAGGCTTCTTTAAGGCAGGGCGACGAACCAGCTTGCGAGAACTTTGACTTTGCAAAAAGGACCTGTCATAAACATTAAGTTCATCATCCTTTGCCAATAAGAATACGGAGAAACGGACCACATGCATGCAGCTATCTCATGATTTCTGACCTTCAAAGTTCAATCCACACCGATCCTGTATGCCCCCAAGGTGGAGGAGATGTGCGAGATTAGTATCACATCACGCAGGCGCGCAAATTTAAAAGTAGTCGAAGATCAAACATCAGCTGAATTGGGGGAATCAATAAGTTACACTAAACCGCCGTTCCTCAAATCAAACGCCGGTCCCGTATTCATCTCCCCATCTTCGAAGGTGCCCGCAAAACGATAACTGAGTAAAAAGAGAAAAATCCCACAATATCAAGCAATCCCTCTAATACGGGCTGTTCACGATATCATTCCTGCCTAGATAGCTCGTCCTCGCGCTGCTTCGTCTACCAACTCCAACCCTCGATGGTGTGGCGATACTCTCTCTTGTTGGCTTTTGTAATGCGCGCTTTGCGACCATGTTGACCTCATTTGGTAGAGCTACGATGAGATTCTTATCGGATCCGAATTTGAAGTTGTCGGCCTTGACTTCCTCGGTATATCGTTTGATGCTATAGGGATCTTTGCGATTCCCAAGAACTTTCTTTAGGCTCCAGGTGATAATGAAAGGCCCTGTAGCGGTGATGATCGTAGTCTCCTTGTCATCAAGCCCAGTGTTGAACTTGGCTGGAGTAAAGGAGATTGGCGCTTTGGTCTCATGCTGAAACTGCGCTACATGGCTTGGAGTAAGACCAAGACGTCTAGGCTGTGGCTTGCCGTCCTTCGCAAAAGCCTTCTCGAACCCTAGCTTGCCATCATTCTTGCCTCCTTTCTGCAAGGCATCGATGAGCAGCAAGTAGGTGCGTGTTGTGGCAAGCACCCACCGTCCGTCAGCCGACACGTCCATGCCAATGATAGGATCACCAAGAGCTGGAATGAGCGTCTTTGCGTTGATCCCAAGACGATCGAATAGCCGAATGTCACCCTTATTTGAAGCCACGGCGATATAGCCCTTTTCGGTGGTAGCAGCGGCGGAAAAGTCGTTCTTTGTAGCGTATTGTTTGAGCTGATCATCAACAAGCTTATTTCCAGACAAACGAGGGTCAATTCGATATAGAGCATTTCCGGACAATCCCAAGAATGTCTGTTCACCTGTCATTTGGGCAAATTTCTACAAATGTTAGTTATATCTTATCATTAGCGAAGTGGGTAAGAGGCACCTACGTTTTCAGGAGCGAAGGTCCTGACTGGAATGTGATCATGTACTTTCCACTCATCAACTACCTTACCATATTCCAAATCCATGCGGTAGAGAGAGTTGGGATTGTCCGCGTTTTGTAGGATCATGTTCGTATCCTCGGCGTGAAGCATGACCTTTTTTGGGCTGAACAACTTGCCCTTTGGTGTTTCCACCTTCGATATGTTGGTGGAGAACTCGAGGTGGTTGTCCGGCGTGTGTTTAAAGACACCAATCTTGGAGCCTCTAACGACGAAGGACCGGTCGTGCTTGTAACCAACCGCAAGCTGTGAGTTGACATTGCCATCTTCATCCCGTGTAACAACGTCGTCTTCAGATTCATCACTGTCATAATGCTCACTACGCTGGCCATCATCTGCATCTTCGAATTCTTCTTCCTCTTCCTCTCCCTCGTCTTCTGGGGCATCTTCCATGGTAAGATCTTGGAAAGCCTCAAGCACATATTCTCGGTCATTGTCCTTGGCTTTCAACCATTTAGTTTGATTCAGATGCTCCCACAATGCTTGCATGGCACCTTGCTGGAAAGTTTCTAATGTCTCAAGATCCTTGAATCTCAGAAGCCAAGAATAAGCTGACCCATCTTCCAAGTAATGATTAAAGATGAATGAGAGAAACTCGAAGTTGAACACAGGATTAATATCGGGGATAATGGGCTGGCCTAACCACTCTCGTTCCTTCCCGGTAATCTGAAGCCAATAATCCCAATTTCTAATCCCTGATACGGTTGCGTGAACCTCAGAATCTTGAAGGATGAATGTCCCAGAGGGGAAGTCGAACATGTGCAATTCAGCAATCGCATGTGTCAATATCTCAAGCTCTTCAGGTTGTGCAGCCGCTGGGGGTGCGACTGTTGGAGCTTCCTCCTGCTGAGGGGCTTTGCCCTTTCCTGCAGCTTTCTTGGCCATCTTTTCCTTTGTGGTGTTGGGGAAAAACTTGGTCGCGTCAGGTGCAGGTGAGGAGGTCGGTGACTTCGAGACGGGACTAGGGATAGGGCTGGCGTCTGGAATGGGTTCTTCGGCGTAAGAAAGAAGTTCGAGGTCCTTTTCTGATGCGTTTTCGTGGCTTTTACGGAACTTCCTCTCGTATTGACACTGAAGAGCAACCCGCTCGAATAATGCAGCGGTTTCTGGTTTGACTGAAGAGTCGCAGACAAACTCCCACAAATCGCCGTAATCACCACTTAGGTCCCTCCAAGCGAAGACTTTCTCACCGGTCTGGCGAATGTCTGTACGGAATTGTAGACTCTCGTCTAGGAGGAATGTCTTCTCGTCCTTATCACCACCTAAACCATCTACTCCACCGTCTTCACCTTCTTCTTCTGCAAGAAGCTCCTCTTCCCCTTCCTCGTATGCACGCTGCACCACAAGTTGATATTGGAACTCTTGGCCAGTCCGTCGGATTGAGGCTGCGGCGTCTTTGAAGATAAGCTCGGAGTAGCCCTTAACGGAGAGGGGTCGGACCAGATAGAGCTGGCCTTGTGGGATCTCGATAATGGATTCTTTGGAGCTGTCACCAAAGAGAAACTTGCTGACTGAGATAGTAGTCAGTGGACTGTTTGCGCATTCCGAGGGAGTGGTGCGTGCGCCGCAGAGGGGCAAGGAATTATAGAGGGGTATACATACCGTTCCTGAGCATGAACATGATAGCGGAGGACGCAGGGTGAACTGACGCAAAACGAAGGAAGCAGTTCGGCCACACTTATAAGATGCACCTTCGCCTGACACAAATTTGAGTTTTGTCTCGTCGAGGCAACAGCCTGGTGGCCCAAACATATTCACATCATGTCTCGCTTAAGACTTGACGCCGTTGCTGGGGAAGAACCCTGGCACATGCGCCACATATTGGCAGTGGCGAGAAATGGGCCCTGCAAAACTGGCAGAGTCCATTTACACCTGATCAACAGATGTGGCGATTCGATAATTGTTTGCATTTCAGATTATGACTGCTATCTAAGATCCATCTAGACCGTTCCACGAGTGAACGGCAATCGGTGAGGCCTGATGTGGCAACACCCTAGCATAGGTAGTGTTAGAACAGTCCCAGAATGTCTTCGTTGTTTTTCTTTACCCCTTGACCACCAGGCTGCTGGGACGGTGGAGGAGGCTGACTTCCACCACCAATATCCAAGCCAGCAAACCCGTTCATTATGTCGTCGTTCGTCATTTGTGTATTTGCACTGCTATCACCAAACAAACCCATTAAATCATCCATGTTGTTCGCTGGGGCAGAGGAGGCATTGGCGACGGGAGATGCAACCCGCTGTGGTGTGCCGGCAAGACCCTCTAGACCAGAAGACCCTGATGGAGGCTGTTTCTGTAAGGAAGCTGGTGCCGCGCCATCAAAATCAATGTCCAGCAAATTCTCCGCATTGCTTTGTGGGACTGTTCCACCTGTTACGGCTGCAGCTGCAATCGGATTCTCACGAGCTTCCTGCTTTTGTTCCCTGTAAATTTAACATTAGTTGGATGTAATATAAGATTTGATGACTTTGGGGAACGAACTCTATGGCTGCCTTCTGCATCGCCTCTGCACCGAAACGACCCTGTCCGAGGAAGGTCTCCGGCGGCTTGTGGTACACTGAAGCTAGGGTTGATAGCTCTGTCAGGAGTGTCTCGAGTAAGCTGGGTGGTAACGACTGGATGGTGGATGTGATTGGAGGCTTATCAGAGAGCACAATATTCTAGAAAATGTTAGGATCCATGCTTGTAAGATGTAAAAAGTAGCATACCTTGGCAATTTGTGGGTCACTGGAAAGTAATCGCCAGTAAACATATGCTCGATCACGGATATCCGGATTGTCGTTTTCTGCTGTCGCAGCTTGGAGTACTTTTTGTACGAGTCCCTGCGATTGGTCTGGCTTCTTGAGGAAGAGCTTGACCACAGCTGTAAGGATCTGTAGCTGGGTCTTGCCGCTGGTTAGATTATGCTCACAGTCACAACCCTTATGATGACGTACCTGGGTGAATTCCTCACTAAAACCATCCACGAATCCTGATAGAATATCGCCAGCATTACTGATTTTTTCTGCATACTCCCCAACAATCCAAATGAGAGATCCTCGCGCATTTGGCTCATCTAATTCGTCAATGCATTGGCAAAGTGTTGGTATTATACCCTCGTATCCCGGATACCTCCTAAAGATGTCTTTGATGACAACAATCGCTTCTTGTACGACATAATTTACCTTCGTGTTAATAAGATCAAGAAGAGTATTAACGCATTTCTCACTAGCGCTTTCGATCTTAATAGCCACTTGGCCAATAGCTTTGACCGCACGTCTGACGAAGTCCATATCAACTTCCATTGCGTATTCTTTCAATTCTGCTAGAAGTTGATCCACGTTCTTATCATTAGCTATTCGAACCATGATCTCCAGTTTTTCGAGTTTTAGATACGGAGGGTCGTTATATTTGCAGAAGAAAACTCGCATCTCTTTGCTGAGGATATCCGGCTGCTTTTGCAGGAGAAGATCAATATTCCGTAGCGCAACGTACTGAACCTCAGGCGCGGATGATACCAGCGTGACTAAATGGATTAACATCAACTAGCACGCTAGAATATAAAGCAGCTTACCTAGCGGAGGGGCCATTTTCTTTAAATAAGACTTAGCAAGCTCCGACCCGACATACTTCATATGTAGAAAAACGACCTTCACAGCTGCAAGGACTACACTAGGATTGACGTGTTGAAACTGTGGTGAAACCCGTTCACATATATGCTCACTTTCTTTCACATCTGATGCCTTGTAAGCTGCCAAAGTCGTCAGAATCGTGACGCGACCCCATTCAGTACATTCATTAAGTGCCATGAGCATTTTCTTTAATGTTGCAGCAGTTATGACAAAAGCCTTGGTTTCTGGCGCCGACTCTTGGATTTCTACTAAAGCAGTGACGGAATTTGCGACAACCATAGGATTGGGATCCCCGATGAGCTCTTGTAAGATTTCTAAGAATCCATTTTCCAGGCACATTTGAGGATTGAGGTCGAAGAGTTTTGCAACGCAAAGAGCTGCTGTTTTCCGAACATATGGAGATTCGTCCCGTAAAGTTTTGCGCAATGGCTCTTCCATATAATCTACCATTTTGTCCACCCGAATACATCCCATTGTCCGTATTGCTAGCGCGCGCACAAGAGGGTTGGGGTCCTCGGAATCTTGAACGAAGGTATTTACGGCCAGAATGCAGAGGTCTGGGTGGGATTTGGCATAGTTCCTGAATGGTTTGGTCAGAATTTGCGATTAAAGTGTAGCTAGAATATTGAATATACATCAAATAGAGATATACAAGCTTTTTTTGGTCAAGGTCGGAAGTTGCAATGTTTTTGAGAACGTCTGGGAACAGCGCTGATACGTCTTTCCCGAGAGTCATCGACATGATCGTCTTTTGTATGGCCTCTTTCCTGCGCATCTATAAGTGTTGGTTCTTCTAAGTATATTATAGTTCTCCTGTAGTTTTACCGCTCGTATGCATATTGAGATCTGGAGCCGCGGGTCAGTATTGCATATAGATGAGTCGATAGTCACTAGAAGTTCTTACACCAGGCCTGCCCTTAGTTCAAATGTCTCTCCTTTCCTAGGCACCGCAAAGGCGCCTCTTATCCTGTTGACCGCCATCCCTACACCTCGAATGCAGAGGTGACGACCTCAGGCGCTGCCCTCATGCACCCTCAAGGTTTCTTTGTAACGGAGGAGTTCCACAGAACGAGGGCGAAAATTAGCGGAAGGTTAGATACATGCGCTTTTCGGGGTTGCTGTATTAGGGTGCTATCGGAACGGTGTGTGTTGGTTACGAAGATTTAAGGTTGATATGTGGTGCCTTATCGACTATATGAAGTTAACTCCGTGGCAAGCTGAACGTTTTGGCGAGACCTCGCTCGTGGCCAACATCATACAACATCCACTGAAGGCACCACAACGAACTTCAGGAGGAATTGTGGATGGTACTAACTTCTAAAGGCTATGGTAAGTTATTTATCTATACAAACGCTCGTACGTTGAGTTATTCCTCATTAACTTCCAAAAGTCTAATCTCCCCAATCTTCGGCGTCTCTTTGTGGAAGCACGAACGGAAGCAGAAGAGAGCGCGTATTCCAGAAATGCTGTGAGGAACTTCTAGGTTCAAGGCATGCATCTATTCTAACCTCTTACTTAGTTCTACAATCTAGTCCTTTTCATGTCATCAGTCGCAATTTTCAGTCTGGTCGCCCAGCGTATGACTACTGGGAAAGGGGCTGTGGCTTCATAGAAAGCAAAGTGGATCTGGTGGTTTTGCAATGCACGAGTCGATGAATGGGGTGTTATCTATTACTGGTGCTTCTGTGGTCGCTGCCTACTTAATGGCCGTGTAGCCATGGGTCCTCATGGATGGTTTTAAGGATGAACTACCGGACATCATTACTGGACAGCAATGAAGAGCTCTCGGAGAGATCGCACTGTAGGGCCATTACCCTACGAGCTAGGTTGTATGGGGTTCGATTGATTCAAGCAAACCTACTAGAAGGCGAGCCCGTCGAGGTCCATGAAAACTTCAAGAGGCATGGCAATCGATAGGAAGAGTACATCAATTATGGCTGTTCTATGATTGAGATTATGCTTTCCCCTATGCTATGCGCAGGTATTTTGCATGGTAGGTTTTCGTTTATTACAAAATTCTATATTAGTCTGAGTCCTCTTCGCCATCATCGTCACCTCTTATAAGAGCAAGGTCCTTGAAACCCCTGGCCAACCTCCTTGGCTTCCGGCCTTCTTCGTTGGAGTCGACCTGACCCCACCTCTTTGCACCTTCCTGTACCGCATCTAATTCCGCTGCGAGTTCTCTCTGCTCTTTGATTTTACTGGCCCTCTCCACCGAATACCGCCCGTCCATTCCAACATCCTTCAACATATCTTTCAGATGGTTGATTTTAGCTCGCGATGTATCGTAGGGCGCCAGCTCTTTATGCCAGAGCTTTCTTATCCCACATTTAACTAGCCATCCTTGCAGACGCTTTATCTCGGCCTCCTGAGGATCTAGATCTTTAAGGTCCTTTGATTTCGATGGTTTAGCCTTTGCTGGCTTTGCAGATTTTTCGGCTCTGGTGGGTTTGTTGGAAGGCGACTTCTTTTGGCGTTTCTTTTTTGGTGGAGGCTCGTCTATCAAGCTTGATAACTCACTTTCCGATATATCTCCTTTAATATCTGGGCTGGTCTGTGACTTTTGACTCTTCGGTGCTGTTCTAACCTCGTCCTCATCACTCTCATGCTTTAGCTTAGCTTCAGGTCGATTTGTTTGTATTCCATCGTCTATCTCCTCATCGGTATCATCCTCTACTACTTTTGCTTTTGTCCTTCTGCGCACATTCTTCGGTTCGCTCTCGGGTTCTGAAGGAAGCTCGTCCGGGGGTGATACATCTGATTTGACTTGGTCTGATTCTTCATCGGAGGATACTACGACTTTCCTACGCTTCTTGGGTTTCACTTGGGGCCCCGGTGAGCGTCTTTTCACTCCTCGTGGCCCTCCGACTGCTTGTTTCGTCTTCTTTGGCGCCGGCTTGGGTTTTGTAGAAGAGGCTTTTGGCACGTCCTTCTTGCGCGAGATGGGTTTTTTGACCGGGCTTGACGAAGCGTCTTCCGCATAATGCTGGTCCTGAATGTAGATGGTCAGTAATGCCAAAAGGTGGACAGCAAGATATAGATGGCCAGCCTACTACTTCGTCATGGATAATGGTGTTGCTTCTAGCTTTCCAGTCTTGGCTCTTCAGAAAATCTTGAGGCAAGCCCAGTTTCTCTTCTACGATTGTTCTGACGCGCTTCACGGTGATCTCTTCGCTTTTTCCTGAAGCGAAGAGGTTTGCGACGGTATCGCGCAAGGTCTGCTCGATTTTGTCGTCGGACGGTAGCGACATTGATTCTTCAGAATCAGACATTGCGCGCGAATGGGCGTGAATGGGCGTCGCGCTAGTAGCACGCGTCCGATGTTGTTGAAAAATTGATCCACCACCAAAGGCGGTCGGAGTGATGGAGGACGTTACGGAGCTCGTCACGGAGCTCGTCAAAAGAGCTCAAGCGTCTCAAGGCGGTTAGAGTGGCGGTTAAGCCTATTTCGGCCACATTGCGTCAAATAATCTTCGAGAAGCCTGACGGTACCCACACGCCTTCGCCTTCCAAGGTTGTCTTTGGCTCCAGACATGAAACTTGGTCGCTCTTTGCCTAATTAACAATGGGATGACCGCACAGCCCTAGCAGGAAGATAGCTAAACAAGTATGCGTGCTACTGAAGAGCTCGCCAGCCTTTTCGCAGTCTGAGCTGAAATTAGACACGAGCAATGCGGGTCACTTTAAAATCCATGGTTTTTTCAGTCGTGGACTTGGCCAGCCCCTCCATCCCCCCACCTGCTTGGCTGCTCAGAGCCCAACGTCCATTTACGTATCATGAGAGCTCAATGTGGCTGATTGCTTCTGCTCCCGCTAGAGGCTACATGCTTTGCTGCCCAGCTCGTTTGTCCCTCGCTCGAAGTCCTCCGCGTACAACAACGGAAACTCCTTGACTGGAAGTCCGGTCCGCCGCCTACTATCCTCGGGCAGCGCGGAAAGTACGAGAAATCTCTCGACCCACAACCAACGCGAACTTCACAGAGCCATCGACCATTCTTTCATTACTCAAAATTTTACAGACCTTGTACAGCCGTCTCGTCAACCTCTCCCTGTCCGATTCACTCTGAATTTGTGACAATCTACCAATTACTCTCTCACCACCGTACATTCGCCAGCTAGAGGAAAACCTCCCAACCTCCCGCCGTCTCAGTGTCCTTCGCCCATAGTCTTCAAAAGACCTTTGAGCGCAACATCTCCCTACAGCCACCATGCCTTCTGCCACAGAAGAACAAAAGATGGAGGGTCGACTCCTCCTCGTTTCGAACCGCCTGCCAATTACAATCAAGAGGTCAGAAGAGGGCAAATATGACTTCTCTATGTCATCTGGTGGACTTGTCAGTGGATTGAGCGGATTATCCAAGTCCACGACATTCCAGTGGTATGGCTGGCCAGGACTGGAGGTTCCCGAAAATGAAATACCGACTCTAAAGAAGAGACTAAAGGATGAGTATAACGCCGTGCCGATCATGCTAGACGACGAGCTTGCGGATAGGCATTACAATGGATTCTCCAGTATATTTAGCTTTGCTATACTTTCAATTGGCTTCTAACACCTTAATTACAGACTCCATTCTCTGGCCGCTCTTCCATTACCATCCTGGTGAAATCACCTTCGACGAGTCCGCCTGGAACGCATACACTGAAGCGAACCGCCTTTTTGCAAAAGCAATTACAGCAGACGTCAATGACAATGATATGGTCTGGATCCATGACTACCATTTGATGCTTCTGCCAGCTATGCTGCGCGAAGAGATTGGGAAGACGAAGAAGAATGTCAAGCTTGGCTTCTTCCTCCATACACCGTTTCCGAGTAGTGAGATATACCGTATTCTGCCAGTCCGAAATGAAATCCTCCTTGGCGTTTTACACTGCGATCTGATTGGATTCCATACATACGATTATGCCAGACATTTCCTGAGTAGCTGTTCAAGAATTCTGTGAGTTTTATTTCCTGTACATGACTCTAGCTGCGCTAGATTACTAATTATTTGGACCAGTGGTCTTGCAACAACTCCAAATGGCGTTGAATTTCAAGGCAAGGTGGTTACAGTTGGCGCTTTCCCAATTGGCATAGACCCAGAAAAATTCGAAGAAGGCCTCAAGAAGCCAAAGGTGCAAGAACGCATCGCTACACTCGAGCGGAAATTTCAAGGTGTTAAACTCATTGTAGGAGTGGATCGTTTGGATTACATCAAGGGCGTTCCTCAAAAACTTCACGCTCTCGAGGTTTTCCTTACCGAACATCCCGAGTGGATAGGTAAGGTTGTTCTCGTACAAGTCGCAGTACCCAGTCGTCAAGATGTCGAAGAATACCAAAATCTTCGAGCCGTGGTCAACGAACTCGTAGGGAGAATCAATGGCAAATTCGGTGAGCGCCGCGATATATCAAAACTTAGCCTAAAACTAACCTCTATAGGTACCATTGAGTTTATGCCAATACATTTCATGCACAAGTCCGTATCCTTCGATGAGTTGATTGCTCTCTACGCCGTATCCGATGTCTGCTTGGTTTCATCAACCCGAGATGGCATGAATTTGGTTTCATACGAGTACATTGCTACCCAACAGAGACGTCACGGAGTCATGATTCTCTCTGAGTTCACTGGTGCGGCGCAGAGCTTGAATGGTAGCCTCATCGTCAATCCTTGGAATACCGAGGAATTGGCAGATGCGATCCACGACGCCGTGACCATGGGAGAGGAACAGCGTGCCATTAACTACCAGAAGTTGGCGAAATATGTCAACAAGTACACTAGGTATGCATCATCTCATTTCTTGAGCTCCGCAGCCCAAGCGAGAAGCTAACCAATGTGCTCCAGTGCTTGGTGGGGACAATCTTTCGTCAGCGAGCTCACAAGAATATCCGAGCAAGCCGAGAAGAAGCTTAGAGTGCGCAGAGGTTCTCTTCTCGAAAGTGGCGATATCTCTTCTCCTCCTTCGACCGCTCCTGAAATTGCCATATCCAAAGGAGCTATGATTAACCCATAGTCTCCACCTTCCACTATTCTCCACATCTCAAAAAGCTTCGTATTTGTACCCTCCGCTACATATAAGCATGAGATTGCATGACGGCGTATTATTGGGAAGAGCTCTTGCATCACGTATCATATTTTTAGTATTGGGCTGGTTGATGAGCAGGTTGAGCTGCTGGCGTATACGAGGTGATGGGCTGCTGCGATAGAAGGCACTGATATCCCCCACCCCCTTCCCAACTTTCCAGAACCCTTGGTATTTTCCTTCCCGTGCAAACTCCGTGTTAGGTAGTCTACCAAAGACTTGTTTTCTCTTGATGTGACAATGTGACAACCCAAAAACCTTGGCGTTGGCACATCATCATTGTGACAGCGTCGTTTCACTTGCTGGGGTACCATCCGGGGTAATTTTTTTTCTTTTCAAGCTTTGACACCCGTGTTCGGATTGCTGCAAGGCGCGTGCCGAATGCGCTGACCCGTGCGCTGAGCTGGCCAATGGGAGAGAAGGTCTCCGACTGGGTGCTAAAAAATGCCACCCTATAATCATCTTAAGAGCAGAGTGATTTGGTCTGCTTGACTGCAGGAGGCCTAGAATTTTCACCAGGTCAGTCGCATTAAATATCTGCAAGTCCTACCAAATGAATACATCTGAAATTATTTATGGCTCTAAACCAGCAACGCGCAGATTCAGCCGTGATGCGGTAGGGTTTGTGTGTAACGCCACGAGATGAATTCTGAATTCAGAATGATAAACCCCGAGAGCGGGAATAAATGCTCGGATTTTGAGTTACTGCCGAAACCATCTTAGCGGCTTACTGTTGAGCCGGCCGTAAAAATGTGTTGGCTTCCAAACGGTTTCAGTTTCTAATTAATATGCAGAATTACTGGAATACCTACCCCTAACCAAAACAGATCAACCGATTAAGGCATCAATCAAACATAGCCACTCCTTCCCACAAGGCCAATTAAGAACAACTCCATGGCAATTTAACATCCTGGGACTACTTCAGGCAGAGGTGTGCTCAGTCCCTCTGTACGGGCTTCAGGCGCACCATCAGCGGCGTCTTCTCCCAAAGGGTGAACACCTTCTGATCAAGCCAGTCTGAGGTTTTGTCTACGAGCTCGATGTCGAAGTTCCAGATCACCTTTACCATTATGAGGCGCAATTCTGCATAGGCGAGGCTAGAAGGAAGGTTAGCTCTTACGTTTCAGCAGGGAGAGAAGGCATTTCTTACTTTTTCCCTAGACAGTTCCGAGGACCAAAAGAGAAAGGCTGGAAGCCGGCTCTCTCGTCATCTGCAAAGCGCTCATCGCCAAGCCAGCGCTCAGGGATGAAGGAATCAGGCTCAGCGAAGTTGCGGGTTGAGTGGTAGGCTGCATGCTGCGACATATAGACAGCCGTCTGAATTTGCATCAGTAGGATTACAGCTCTAAGCCGAACCTAGGAGAATACTCACGCCCTCAGGTACGTAATGCCCGCTCAGATTGTCTCCTCCTTGAGGCACAACTCGCGGGAATCCTGTTGGGACGGGCGGGTAGTAGCGAAGACCTTCGGAGAGCACAGCGATCAGGTATTCCAGCTTATTTACTTCATCGATTGTGATTTCCGAAGCGGACTTGAATCGACCACGGATTTCCTGGACCAGCTTCTCCATTGCTTCGGGATTCTTGAGCAGTAGATACGTTGTTCCCGACAACGCCGTAGCAGTCGTCTCACTGCCAGCAATGAGGAAGAGGTTCGCGTTCGAGTCGATCTCAGCCCGAGTCATCCGCTTTCCCTCCGAGTCCTGGTTCCGCATGATATAAGTCATGAAATCAGGGCGTGCTGTTTCCTTCTCCAAGCGTTCGGTGACTCTCGACGTGGATAGCTGAAAGAACTCTCTTCGCTTCGCAATGGCATCTTTAGGAACCAGGGACTTGGATATCTTCTCAAGGATAGGATATTTTCGGATTGTAGTCAAGATACTAGCCGCTTTGGCGGCCTGGAAGACCAGCAGCACCCAAGGATGATAATCCTGGTCCCTCAGGCAATGTAGGGACTCTCCGAAAGCCAGATCTGTAATTATGTCGAACGTCGTGTAATTATACCACTTTACAATGTCGACAGGCCCCTTGGGTGCTTCCTCAATTTGCTCGTGAAGCCGGTGGACAAGCAGATCGACATAACCCTGGATAAGGGTCTCCTGCTCCTTCAACGCCTTGTCTGAGAACGCGTGGGAAAGATTCCTACGCATGCGGGAGTGCGAGGATTCATCGGCGACGATAATGGAATATACGCCGTTCAGTGGAATTGCGAACCAGGACCGGTCTTTAGGTAAGGCAAAGTCTTATGCTTGCCTGTGCGAAATCCGTAAACCTCTGGCCATGTTCGGTCGCCGGAAATGAAGGAGACCTCTGTTGGAGAGAGTCGAACAACGTCTCCATATTGGTCATGCATCTGTTTGATCCAGCGAACTAGGCGACCGTTGAGTGAACGGCGGACATATGGAATTCGCGACGCCGCCGCTAGTTTTGGGCCTGGAATATGAGATAGGGGATGGAAATAAGCATTATATACTGCGTTAAATATGGCACAAGAGGAAATCTACAGTTCACCAATAAAAGCCCACAAAGATGAGAGAGACAAGGAGGTGAAGACTTACAATTACAATAAATGCTCCAAAAACAGCGAGGATACCCCGTGGGCTTGAAAGCCTGAGGCTAGGGGTGCTGATGTCAACAGGGTTCCCCATGATGGTGAGATGGTAGTAATAATGACAACTGCAGAAGTACGGGTGCGAGTGGAAGGCGACCGCCCCTTGATATACTATAGCAAAGAAATAATATCGCTCATCATCTGATTTGAATTTGGTTGTTGCCAGCTTAAGGCGGAACTTGTGTCAGCGCTGTCTAAACTCAGCTACGGCTATTGCACCTAAGGTAAGTAGGAAGTTAGCTGGTACGGTTGCCTGGAGGAGGCAGGGGCCTAGAGGGATTATCGCTGATGACAAGCCCGGTTCAGTAGCAGACAAAGCCGAGGCTCCCCTCATTTAATAACCACTTATTGGGTAAAGCCAGACGGAGACTGCTCTAGGAATGATGCATTCAAAGGCATCCCCACATAAAAGGTGGAGCACAATTGAACGGTTGAGGGGCATTGAGCGACACTCTCGTAGAAGGCTGCGGGGCAGTGGACTGGTTTGGCAGCGTTAGTGGCATTGGTCAATATGGAGAATATCATTCTAGAAGTGATGGGCATCCAATATAGGAAACCCACTCCAAGCACTAAAGGGATTAGCGGTGAGGATGCTGGCATCAACACGTTTCACATGGAAATCAAATACAAAAGATCGTCATTCTGAAATCTTAGCTGTCAAATTTGAGGCCCCTAGAAGACAACTGCACATCAGAACTAAGTTTTCTGTGACGTTGGACTGGGGACATCCATTACGTACGCCGACGTACCTAAGTTCCTTGGGATTTTGTAACCCCTTCCAGGTCGCCCATCTCATACAGCTTCGTCCAGCTTACAGCAGCCCTAACAAAAATCGTCTACTCAATGCTGTTGCTTGTTTGCATTTGTAGCAAATTGTATTACGACAGGTAGATCAGCTTTGTTGCATGTCCCCACGCGACGTTGCATCAACCGCGCTTGCCACGCCCCTAAATATCAGAATCCGTAGAGCTTCACTCCAGCTTACTGCTCTTTACCGTAGCTGTAATTGTTACTTGCAAGCAGAGACTAAGCTCGAAATTGCAACACTGCGATATGATTGTTCTGCCACATACATAAATTCATGGCGCTCAGAGGTTCCACTCAGAGCCACAGTTGCCATTAAAACTGCAATAGAAATGCACTAGGAGAGGTATTCGTACCATTGTAGGCCTAAGCCAGCACATATTTGCCAGCAGTACATATGCCTACGACAACCAAACTCCAACTTTCTCCATAACCTTCTTTAACATTGATGACGGCAGACTTTTAAGACTTTGTTCGCAGTTTGGCGCTCGTAGAAGAGGCTGATCACGATGGAGTTGGTCTTGCGGATGACGAAGAAGAGGAGGAGCTAAGAATGTATTAGTCCACCGCGCATCGAGGCTGCAATGAGACTGTGGAGAACTTACAACTTCCTTTGTGGTTCCGCTTCCTTGTTCCAGCCAAGTCGACTCTTGTATGCAGGGAATGAGGCGTAACTCCATGCTTTGACTAACACACTATGACAAAGATTCCATATCAGTATTGCCGGTAAAGGGTCGAGGTGAGGATGGCGCGCAAAGACAAGGCTAAGCAGGCTTACCTCTGGGTCTTATCTGCATAGTCTTCTGACCTGACCTCCTTGACGCCAACTTTCATGCCATCCTTAGTGAAAACCATGTTTTTCTTCTCCATTTTCTTCACTCCACGGTCCGCTAGGTCGTTCGCGAATATATAAATCTGCTCGGTACCACGTTAGCCATGAGGTTGACAGTCCGCAGCTGAAGCTTTGGGCAAAATTGATGCCCCAAGGATGATGCTGTCCTCACATGATATCCAATATACGCTGCAAAGCCCACGAAAGCGAAGAGGATCACCAGGGGGATTAGATTCCCAAGAGCGCCCATATTGGCGAGAAATGGGGGCTGATGGATGTTGTATCCGAATGCGCCGAAAGATGGTCGCAGCTTGAAATGAGGGAAGGATGACGAACAGAAGAGGAGCAAGGCTGATCAATACCGAGGATTGCTGCTAGATAATCAGGGAATGTTTGCTGAAGTGGTGTAAACCTCAGGCGCATTTGAAGGAGGATTAAATGGCCCTCGCGTGCTCTCCGTGGGATGCGATGGGCTAATCTTGGAACGACCCACAGACCGCTCGTCGTGCTATTCGGAGGGGCTGAAACTGAAACGGTCTTGGCGTCGTCACCATGTCTTATCTGATGAGAAAGCAACGCCAATAATATACGACGCTATCTCTAATACATGGATACCCCCTTACTAATGCGCACACACCCAGCCTAAACATGCTTAGATTCTTCTACTTTAGGTTAGACCATCACGTGAGCTTGACTACCGTTGAAACTCTTTAGTACGATATTTGATTACAACGATTACTCCTTAGTTAAAGTTTTTAGTGTAGCATTACGATATACAGACTTTTGATAATATTGTTAAATTTTCTCTACACAATCGTTGTAATTAGATATAAGAGTACATATATTAGATCCCGCAAGAGTCGTGCAAGTTCGCGAGCACTCTCTGTCTTTTTGGCCGTGTGGCGACGTGGAGCGGGACACGTTACATTGGAAGTTTTGTATGAGAGGGGCCTTACTTAGCCCGTGAGGTAGATACCTACGCCCTTTTAGGATACTTGGTCTCCTTTTTCCTGCTTATTAGCCTAACACGTGACTTTTAGTATACCATTCGTATTACGATACGCTCGGCCGTACGTCCCGTATCGTACTAAGTAGTTTTGACTATATTTGCATTTGCACTAGTACGCGACTGGTGCGCGCTTTTTCCTTCCCCTGGTAGGGTTCTACAATAGTTGGACCGTGCGCGAACACCAGAATCAGCATGGTCTAACGTAGAACCTTAGGGGAAGGTATACCCAAATTAACATCTCGCATTTGGGCATACCTGCACTATGGCTCTTAACCCACCCTTATTAAAGCCGTACGACTCTCTACAGCTTGCCCTTGATAATATCCACAAGTTTACGAATCGCGCCAAGAACCCTACTCTTTGAGAGCTCTCAATGTTTGAATAAAATACTAGTTATACAGTGCGATATTTGGTTACAACGATATAACTTACTCTGTATTACGATCTCTCCCTTTGCACGTTGATTCGGGTCTGGTTATCGATAATTCTGGTGTTCGCGCACGGGCCACTTCGTCTACGGACCCTAATGTGCTAAGGGATCAAAACTATTTTGGTGTATTTCACGATAAACTGACTTCTAGTGACATCGTTAAGTTCCTGCCATCAAAATCGGTATAACTAGAAGAAATTTTGTATAGGAGGGAAGCTATTTGACCCGTAAGGTAGATACCCTACGCCCTTTTGGGACACTTGGTGACGTGTCAGCCTCCTTTTTCCTGCTTATTAACCCAACACAATACTAACTAACGATACGTTTGGCCGTACAACCCGTATCATACTAACTAGTTTTTGCTGTACTACTAGGCGTGAGCGCGGACGTGCCTATGGAGGCACTCGCAGACATTAAACAAAGGCGGCAGCACCCAATCTAGTTTGCACGGCGCCTTTCAGGGTTACCTGTCGACTTAGGAAGATTTTGAAGGTAACCTAGTAAAGCTGCATTTAAACAGTTCGATTTTCGCGATGCACGCGACTCTCGAACCTGAAGTAGAAGGATCTAAGCCTGTTTAGGCAGGGGGTGTCCACATAGTATTTAGGGTATGATTAGTAGCGCCCTTGAATAATCATCTATAAGCTTATCCTAGACCTCCAGAGTCAAGAATTGTCTATTCTACGTGTGCTACTAGTACAAATATATCCTTACATCCTCCATGAATGCCAAAATGTATTCCAAGAGTTCCAGTGACACTTAAGTAGCCCCTATTAATACTGATACAGAGGAAACCGAAATGGCGCAATTGTTTATGATTTGCACTTTCTATATTAATTTCGGACTTCGGAAGAGTTTCAAGCCCAGAGCTGAACACCTTGAGTAATTAAGGGTTTTCACCATGAAACACCGGGCTTCATGGAAACATCGGTCCACATGTTAGGACATGGCGTCGCGCGAGCACGAGTATCTGAGCACTGCTTAAGCCAAATTCGCGGCCTATGTGGTAGAGTCGGCCATGGAGCCAATCCTGCTGGGGTTTCGGCACCGTCTCGGCATTTGCGGCTACGAAGAGAGGCCACACCAGGAAATAGCCCCCAAGAGCTTCAGCAGCTAGTTTCTAAAGTTAGAAGATACATCCGATGAACTGATGAGAGCGATGTTGAATCACTTACCCGACTCATCCTGGCCCAATTTCTTTGCCATGGGTTGCATATCATAACTCATATGGAATGGCACACTTGCGGATATTTCATCCGCCATTTGTTGTATAACGAAACGTGCTGTTACACAAGAAGAATCCGTGCGGGGATCATTTCCTTCTGGTGCCAGCCAGGAAGCACATCCAAGAACAACGCTTTGGCAGAAAATCCGACTCACGCGGTAGTCATTGATAATGTTGGCGATAAAAACATCATCGTACACATGCTGCGGCCCAGGCCATTGTTCTGCGCTCTCTAGGTCCACTGGCATTTCATACACCATTCCAGCTGTTCGGAAGCTCCAATTCGGCGGTAATGTGTTTGCCCAGTTCCCAAGGTTGGCATCTACCGTCTGCGCGTAGCTGATTAGACCAAGAACCTCTGCTTCTGTAGAAGCACTCTTCTGGTATGAAAGAAGTGTCCTGGCTTCAGCTCTAATGTTTGGCAGATCGATGGAGATTAACGTAAGTCGGTTAGCGGCGTTTTCTTCGCCATGTTCATCACCCATCCAACCATGGCTTTCCGGAAAATCTTCAACGGGTTTTGAACGTTGGACACAGCTGGTAATCTAGAGATATCAGCTAAGGCTAAACTGGTAGTAATACGGTGCTTACCATCATTGTGCGCACCGCGCGGAAAACCTGGTAAGACTGTGGGTTTTTGAATTGCTCAGCGCCGCGTACTTTGGTCAGCGCTACGGCGCCATCAACGTGGTGGGCCCAGGCGGAGACCGTTTCGTTCCTTGACGCAATAGCCTAATGACAGATATCAGATAACAAATTCCTCACAAAATCGCATATAACCACTTCAAAATGCTAGAAAAGTACTGGAATCTTAAAGATTACGCTAATTTCAGCGGAATGCTTTACCTCATACAGAGAGAACATCAATATAGCCAGGACAGTCTCATCTGATTTTGATTCAATAGGGTCTTTGAGCGCTAAATTGACTTTCCTCAATGCCTGACCGTACGATACAGATGCGTCTTGAAGGAGTCTGTGCCTGCCAGGGTAGTTGCCAAGTGCGGAAAGAGAGACCGCATGAGTTGCCAAATGCAGAGCGGAAGACGCGCTCGCTTGATTGTATAATGGAACCAATAGTTCCAGGAAACCCCGCATGCTTTCTGCTTGCTGAGGTAATAAAACAAAGTTGCGAAAAAAGAATGCCGTGGCTTGAGCTTCTGCCGAAGGCGTGAGTGGTGGTGGAACTGCATTTCCGAGGTACCAGACATAAGCCTGGAATAAAGAATCATTTGAGGGTAGAACCAAATTTTGATGGTTCATTTCCGGAGAATATTGGGAGCGAGGGCTATCTGAGAAGAGAATAACACTAGATTCTAGGGCGTGTTCAGAGCTAGATGACGGTGAGGACCTGGAAGGAGATTAGTCCCCAGTGCACTTCCAAAGCTTGAATCCTCATCAACTGTAGTGCAAGATAAAAGCACAACAGCAGTGCAGATCGCTAAGCCAACATGGTGGGGAAATGCCTAAGGCCGTAACTCACCTTGATGAACCTTGCGAAGCACTTTTAGACCCTGAAGCCTTCCGAGCCCTGCGTTCCAATGCCGCATTCTCATCGCGGAAGATGAGGTCGAACTCATCCGGATACCCCGGGCACGTACGTCCTGACTTCCGGCATTGGGTGCAGGTTGGGCGTATCTCATCACACTAAGAACACGATGAGTATTTGGAAAGATGCGGGATATAAAGAGAACTGCCACACCGCAAGCTCTTCCCTTCAGAATAACCTACTTTGATCCTACGGCTCTTACACGTCTGACAGCCACGGCTTGGCTTCCCGGTGTACACCATGATATTAGTGGAGCATGAAAAGAAATTGCCTCAGGTCCACAATTTGGTACAGCACAAGTCCAACACTAATCAAATTGATGTTGGAGCCTGAGAAAAGGCAGAACTTAAAAGAGGTTATTGAGCATCTAAGAAGGCACTCCGCCCCGAAGAACACGTCTCCCATCAGGCCTTGTTAGACGCCCGAGAACCAATTCTTCGTCAGCCCGGGAGCTTTGGCGAAGGAAAGGAACGGACCTAGCAAAGGAACACTGTTGACGCAACCGAGGAGGCGTCACAAGCAAGAGCGAGAAGCCGAGTAACCTGAAGCCTGTAGGCCCATCTCGAAAGCCGGACGGTTCAGGAAACGTTGGATAGACACAGCCCCAGTGCAGGTGACGATACCTGCCTGGGAATACGAGGGAGAGAGTGTAAAAGAGTTAAAGGTCGATTCGGGCGTAGCGCCTATGACCCGCAGCAACGGGGAGAACGGATTGCCGGGACACCGATGCTCGGAAGAAAATCTCGCAAGAAAGCCGGATTCTAGTAAGGCGCCTCTTGCGGGAACGAAAAAGCCGGATATAAGCCGATTTACTTGGCAGGCTTAACGCATCAACATAACATATCAATATATCAATTTTACACCTATTTTTACACCAAATTTAATTCCAAAAGGCTATACGATTGTATAAATGTTATAGAAGGACGCGTGCCGGAATATTGAGTGTATATATAGAACTATAAAATATGTATTTGGCATACAAAAGTAGATGGTGTTGACATTTTGGTTGGTGGGGCTTATATCCGGCTTTTTCGTTCCGGCAAGAGGGCGCATCCTCATGCCGGCTACAGATTACAGCATCCTGGCGCATCCGGTGGTTAGCGTGTTTCGCCAACTTTCCCCTAAACAGCAAAAATACCAAAATTTCCCCTACAAAAAGGCCGTGCGGAAGTGGCTGCGCTAACCACCGGAATTGAAGA